>JAABUS010000718.1_pt1 | contig 81372 bp, 27 predicted proteins | sample 5560161 | NCBI WGS metagenome assembly JAABUS01 (sample SAMN10711885, study PRJNA513376) | rock metagenome | isolation source: Antarctica rocks | place: Antarctica: Victoria Land, Trio Nunatak nord | collected 2016-01-04
GCGGGTATAGGCGTTGGTGGGGATGGGAGGCTGTTGGGGAGGGCGATTTGTGAGGATGGTTCAATCATTGGGGGTATGTGTTAGGGATGTGAGACTGGGGAGGGAGATGTGGTAGGATTTTTGTGGCCAGAGCGGGTGGGGTGGGGCGGGACCTAAGTACTGTAGATTACTTCGTGCGTAGATTGCTTAGGAAAATGTGGGCTCTGAGGAAGAAGGACACGGTTTGGGAGTTCATGAGAGGTGGGAGAAGGATATGTGAATGATACATTCATCCAGCGCAGTCGACAGGGAATATTGTTTCGCATGTAGGAAGAGATTCTCAAGCTTATGGGAGGATTGAGTACACTACACTGGTGTCCGATGCTATGGTAAGGTACCATGGACCAGGTATTTACGCCGCGGAAAGAGTCTTTGACAAAGTGACGATCGATTGCTTCGCGAGCGAGGATCCATAGAGAAAAGGGGGCCGTCCATCAGACTGAGCAGCGAGGCCAAAGTAGGAGCAGGCAGGATCCGATGATCTCAATCAGACCCTCTTGGTAGGTGCTATGTTATGAAGCTGCTCGGTCTAGTCCTCATCATAAACACCAGCCCTGTACGTATCCCACATCTGATACATCCTGGTGGCCTGGCCAGGAGTGAACTCGGTATAACTGGACATCGATCGTCAACGGACATGTTCGTTTTGGAAGCAACAAATGGATTGGACTCACCACCCGTCGAAGCTGTAATCCATGAAGTTGTGGATGCTATCCACTCCAACACTGTCAGGACAGGTATCCTTAGTGTCAGGGCACCCTGAGGTAGCCGACTTTTGCTGCGGTGTATCATCAACCGAATCGCCGTCACCAGTGCAGCTTTCTCCCTGAAAGACATGCATCAACCCGAACCAATGCCCAACCTCATGTACTGCCGATCCTCCCCGGTTGTAGTATGTCATCTGACCATTGGGTAAGGTCTCAGCCTGGATGCTGCATCCATCCGTGGAGAATGCTTTATCAGCCGTGTCGAAGTTTCCCGGGAACTGACAATAGCCAAGTACGCCACCGCCAAGGTCGGATAGGAAATAGAGGTTGAGGTCGGCGTAGGTGCCTTTTCGAAGCTGAGATTTCATCTCGTAGTCGAGGCTTCCCGTGGCCCACGCGTCGTTCACCGTGTAGTCCGAGTTGACGAGGTTGAAGTAGATGCCGTGGGGAAAATAATAGTGGTTCAAGACGGCAAGCTGAAGGAATCGTGTCAGTGGATTTGAGCATGCGACGAACCGTTGTGTTTTTCAGATTCTCCAGATTTGGGGGCTTCTGAGTCTGGCAAACCGCGAATGAGACCAAGTCTAATCCGTTGACGAACCTGATCCGTGAGCATCTGATCCGTTGCCCCCACTTTGTGCGCCTCTGTGGATACGACATGAAAGAAAACATCGACTCCGAGGGTTCGATCAACCGCAATAGTCGTCTCTCGGGCCATAGACTTGGAGACTCGGAGCATCTCCGTTGGAAGATCGCCATTCCCACATCGAAGGATGTCTGAACTATTGAGGGCCAGAGCACCTCCAACGCTCAGAGCGAGGAGAGCTGTGAATAAAGGATAGTACATGGTGAAATTATAGTATAATAAAGTGAGGAAAAAACGTAGTTGCACGTCGGCAAGGAAGTACAAGAAGATATCAAACAATAGCTGCAGATTTCTTCTATGAGATCTTATAATGTTGAGCGTAGCGTCCGCTGAGCCTGGTTTAGACCACTTCAACGAAAAAAAAGTCAATCTGTTCACAAGCCATCACTATGCATGGAGGGCTCTCCATAAAGTAAGAATAAAATAAGCTTCGAAGGCAACATCCTAAGCTACATGCTTAGACCCGCCAAAGATACCGAAGACTCGAACAACGAATTTTGAGAGTAGGCCTGTAGAGCGTGGAGTTTTAAGCTGGATCTCGAACATCCAGCTCATTGTGTTCGTAGACCGAAGAAGAAGGCAAAGCGTCTCAAGCACTTGCTGATGACCGGACATAATTGGAGTAAGGATAAGTAGGGACCGGTCGGATCTGTCAAGAAGGTTGATTGCTTACTTTATATTAGGTTCGATTCCTAATGGCGCTGGTGGAGTAGATGTCTGGGAGTGCTTTCACCGCAAAGAAATTATTAATATGTTTTCAGGTTTCCGGCCGACCACCGCCGAATAAAGTAAGGTATGTGCTTGGCGCTAGTCTGGAAGTCTAATTTGACTTTAACCCTCGGTTATTATCTTCATCGTCCTTGATGAAGCTGCGTGTGATGCCGTCAAGACCACTTCCAGATTATTTGGAGTAGGTCACTGCAGCTGGTTCGCCCCTGTACGGCAAACAATCTATCAAGGGACTTGCGACCTTGGCCTATTCCCTCGCTTTGCGCTTCTTCGGACGTTCTCACTCTTCTCTCATCTCTTGATACTTAGTCCCCACACTAAGGTGTCTCTCCTGCTCTTTGGTAAGAGCGCGTCGTTGCTGTGATGAGAGACCAGTGCTGGGTCAGCCCTGATCGGATGACCGAGCAGGTGGCACGATTGTGCGGCTTGCCGCCCGACGCGCTGCTGACCTAGTATCATATACCTCGTCCACTATAGTACTAACGTTACTATCGGGTAAGCTGCAGTAGCATATATTCGTGGACCTCAACGATGTAGTCTACGAACCGCCATGGCGGACCCAATGGAACGAGACCCTACAAACGTCCTCGCAGCTTTCAGACAGCTTCGATCATCCGATCAGCAACGGCAAGCGTGTGTCTCGCGAGCCATCTTCGCATGTGCCTGCTAATCGATCTGCACTAGACTCCACTACTTGTACGGCTCATTTTCAAAACAGCAAATCCGGGAGCTCAAGGCTCTGATCGGAGAGACCGAGTTCCGCTTCGATGTTATGGGTAATTTGCCTGCTGAGCTGGTTCAGCTAGTCGTCCAGCATCTAAGCCTTCGCCAAATTTTCCAGTGTCGTCGTGTGTCCCACAAATGGTCACATATTTTGTGCGATGGATCTCTGATAAAGACTGTCCTAGAGCCATGGCGATCGAAAGGAGATTTCCGATTAGATATTCTGAGAGGAACAACCTCGAAACAGGCTCTGGACCTCATCGCAGAACACCAGGAGGCTTTTCGAACAGGTATTGCTTTTAGCACGATGACTATGACGATAAATTCCGAAGTGGAGATCAGGGGCCGCGTTTCTTATTCCGAGGGATATTTGGCATGGAGGAAGAACGAGGAGAGCGGTACCGAAATCGCAGTTCATAACATAAAAACTGGAAAACGTTTGAGCCGTGTAATGCCTAGCAGAGAAGCCATACATTGTCTGGCAGTATCTTCTACCCTGCTCGCCGCAGTCTCGTTTAGGGCGAGATGCTACGTTTGGGCTCATTCCTCCGACGGCAAGCCATGCTCTGTGCGTCTACCATCAGGTCGTATAACCTCCGTTCACGTTTTCTCAAATACAGTGATATTATATTTGCATACTCTCAACGACTCGGAGATGGAAAGCTGCCAAGATTCTTTCGTAGTGATCCGGTGTTCAATGGAGACACAATGGAGAACCTCTCTCAGCCCGTCTCATGATGAGCCGTTAAGTGCTAAGACCAGCGAAATTTCCGTCAACAATCCCTACAGGGACTCGGCACCTCACTTCGTCATCGACAGTACGGGGACAAATGTCATTGTAGTTTGTCGCCTTAGAGGCACCAACGGCGCTGGCCTATTCCTCAGTTATTATGATCTCGAAGGAAAACTGGAGTTTGAAGGGCTTATTCCGGGTCTACGAAATGGAACCCTAGGGGACTCTACCCTGAATATCATTGAGAGTTCAAGTACCAAGTCAGAAACTCTCTTCCATATCTGGTCCCTCTCGAGAATCACAAATAGCCTTGCAGGTAAATACTGGGAACCATTAGAGTACACGCACGCGCTGTACTATCCCAGTCGAAGAACGATAAAAATACAAAGTCAGTCACTGCTCGATGGTGAGACCAAAATGATGTACGATGAGCCGGCGCTTTTGTGGAAAGGCATACTGTACAGCAATATGAGTGGCGCCTATCTGAATGCGGAAACCACGATGCGGATCGTCGATTTAGAGAGGAGGAGAGAAGGATACCATGACTCTTACACATTGCCTGCAGCGGATCGGGGTAGGGACAGGGTGTACCAAATATTCGGCGATGAGATATTCATAGTGCAGCTTTGCGACCAGTTTGCCGATGTCTGTTGCTTCGACAGGAATGTTAAAATGATCGGCGAGTATTCAGAATCTTGAGGATACCAGCAGACCGCCGTGAGCCACAACGAAGCCAATCTGGATTCTGGAGTCTGACAATTATGAAGACTGCAATCAGTGGGCTCACAATTGAGTTGGATACCGATTGCCCGGTCTAGCGGTCATCACAGTTTCCCTCTTATTGACAGAAGACTCTAAGCTTTGGGGATCGGCCTCTCACCAGCCATTGTCTGACAGAGCCTCATTTGCTAAAGGCGTCCTCCTTTGGGGTCGAATTCGCCCTCAGCCTCCTCGATAGGTGCAACGCCGTTCTTTATGAGCTCATTGATCTCTGTTCTCTGGCCTTGGTCGCGCATCAGTGGCGCGACCAGAAAAGCGTGGTTCTACTTCCTGTCAGATCCTTGGAACCGGAGACTTCGAATCTGTGGGCGTACGCTTAGACATCACACACGAGATAAGCATTGTAAAGTGCTTGAAGCTCTGTGTAGATCGCACTCTGCTGTTCGTAGGGTCGAGAACGTCCCTCTGGGATACAAAAGTGTCCACCAGCTTAGCCAGAGCGTCCGTGAAATATGGTAGATTCTCTCTTAGCTGCCGGACTTATTGCGATCCGTGGAGAGGCCTACTCAATTGAGAAAGCCCGTCAAGGCGTCCTTGGTACCGGTGTCGGAACGTCCTGGCCATACCCTTATCATCGTTGGAGAACCCGTTGGTGTCGCTAACGAGACCTTGAGGTCTTCTGCAACTTTCTTTATGGTACTTCATCCAATCATCGCCAGACAGGAGGCAAGGGTATGTACCAGAGCTTTCAAGAAGCCGTTGATAGAATTCACAGCATTCACCTCTTAATCTGCTTGGTTGCATCGTCTTCGAGGACATCAATAGTGTAGAGTACTTGCGTGATCGGTTGGGCTGCAAAGAGGAGAGAAAAGAGCAGCGTGGAGAGACTATAGTGATCCTCATCTCCATTCTAGAGAATACTGAGGACCGTCACGGGGATTGAGAAGCCCAGAACCGCAGACCTAGACTGAGAAAACAGGATGACCAGAGAACTGTGAAGACGGGGTGTAGGTACATGGGGTTGGTATACCTTGCTTGAATCCGAACACTGCTATGACCATCACCTTACGATCACAGATCTACGATCTTGAAGCTTGTCACAATAGGCTGCATCGACCCTCGGGTTCACCACGCCCGAATGGCCACGGAAAAGGAATTCAATTACGAGGAACAACAGCGGCCGCAGAAGAAAGGTTTCGGCGGAGTTTTCAAGTAGATCAAAAATTTCAAACAATTGCAGATTGTTTAGAATCGAGGGCGTGAAGCCGGGTGCCTAGCGAGACGTGCGAATACCCAACTCCCACATCCAGAATGGTATTGCGTGGAAACTCTAGTCAGACATGTATCTGAGAATGAACTCACGTGGTTCGTTTCAGCTGGAGGTAGGGTTTGATATTGTAGATTGATCAGACCTTCCAAGGTGCGGACGATTCTGGCAAGTATGGGAGATACAATTTCATCAAGGGACTTGGATGGAAGTAAGGTACGATTGAGAATCAAGGTCTTGAGTGAAGTGCGGACTCCCTCGTCCTGCTTTTGGGGTTGGGTGCTTAGGATCGAGACCTTAGGAAAGAGATACGCGGTGAGAAGGAGAGTAGCCAACCAAGTCATTGGCCGTTGCTACAAAGTCGGAATCTAGTGCGGCAGATTTTCGCCAAGACACCCACAAAGGATTACCTTACAGTTCCCGTGTTTGGCAGTATTGGGCGAATCTGATCAGGAGAGCCTTGTGTGATTCGGTGAAGAATGTCTGCATGCTCGCAATTGCCGCAAGATTCAGATGCATAGGAGTCGTTCTAAATATCGTGTCAGGAACAGGTTGAGCGCTATCTATATCAGTGGCATCATCCGAAGAGAGACAAGCCTTCGAGCCGCCATCTAAGAACTTTTTATTGTGTCAGAGAAACACAGCCAAACTTCCTTTTCCACACCTACGCTGGACAGAACTCATCACTGAGACGCCCGCGGATCCGCATTCGCCGCCGCACTAGCGCACGACTCCGCATTATACCCAACATTTTCCCCACTCGCCGAATCGCCTCCCTGGCCCGTATACACCCCCGCCAGCGCCGCCGGCGCCGCTCCCGCCGTCGGAGCAAACAGCGTCGCATTGCCCGATCTGAGCACGGGATCAGAAAACGTTTGGTTGAAGTAGTAGGTGTTGCGCTGGCAGAGGCCGTTGTTGAGGGTCTCGGGCTGGTTGATCAGCGCGTGGAAGGTGTGCTCCGTGTACAGCGGCGAGGTGGCGGTGATGAAGTCGAGGTCGAAGACTTCGGGTTCGACGGCGGGACCGGAGACGGGGTTCGGGAGGATGATTTGCTTGATTTCGGTGCTGTATTCGTTGGGGTTCGAGGAGAGGGGGGCGTAAGCGTCGTTGCTGGGGGTGATGGAGGCGATGAATATGTTGGTGCCTTCGGCGGAGCCGACGAGTGCTGGGAGAAGGTGGTGGTTCAGCATTCGCGACTCTTGCAGTCTTGCTGAGCAAGGGGCAGGGGCTTGACTTACAGGGCACGACAGCTTGCAGGAAAGAGATGTCGCTCTGGCTAGCGCCGCCATCCACGCCTCCTATGTAGTTGGAAACCGGCTTCCACAATTAGCAAGTCCTGAGTAGGCTTAATAAAGAAAGGCTTGAGAAATCTCACTCGCACCAGAAGTAGCGATTGAAGTACTTGGGCCGCGAGGGACGCGATGGAGACACTCACATAGTTGAAGGCTGTCTTGCCGTCCCCTAAGCGATCTGTATATGGTACATAGATCGAAGCCGACTTTAGAGCAGGAATCTGCAAACTCGCCATCCGAATATCATTGTCTTAACCAGAGCTCACGAGCACTGGATGCGCGTTGGGCGGGAAACCCTTCGGAAAAAGGGTCGTGTCCGAATAGGGCGGCGTGAGGAGGGGGTAAGGGACGACGGACTGGACGGAGGTCGTGGCGATCGGGAGGACAAACCACGCTGTGACAGTCGTTCCCATCAGTGATCCTAGGTCATGGGAAAGCCGAGGCATGAGTGCTTACTGGCGTTGAGACACATCGTTCTCAGATTGGGGTTGTAGACAGCAAGTGTGTTCTGGCATGCTGGATCTGCGTGTACGAGGGAGACGAGGCTGGCAGCAAGTGCAACAGCATTGACAGTGGAGAGCTTCATGGTATTAGATGATGGCTGGCGAAGGGAACGGAGGGGCTTGTGATGCTGAGCAAGGCTTTGAAGAGGAGAGTCGAAGCTTATAAGCCTAATGAACCAAATAACAAGATCTACCTTTCGATGTCATGATTGCCTCTCTGTCCGCCCCCCCCCCCCGGATGCTTCTACACCGTCAGCGGCTTCGATGCCAGCTCAAGGCTCCATTGACGAGCTTTGGCGCCGAAGATTCATTCCGGGTAGAAGTCAATATAGTGAGGCTGGAACGGCAGTAGACTCAGACATGAAAGCATTCAGCGAAGATATCGCAAAAGACAAAGCTTAGAACCAGAGCGGAGGATCAGATATATCCAATTGCATCCTACCGAGAATGTCCGAAAAAGGTAGAGACGGAGACTTAACTGAATTCGTCAACCTACGAAAACGCCCTGCAGAAGCGTAGAACAAGCCAAGGTCGGACATGCTCGGTCGTACCGAACCTGTACGCAGTAAACACCCAGAGTCGCAATTAATAGGCCACTGGAGAAAAGAGAGCCAACGCCGTGGAGGTATACCCCAATCGTAGAAATGTACTTCAGTACGTTCCTCAATGGGGTGTAGTCTCGGGAGCGCGAGGGTGCTCCTCATGGCCTTGGCATATGGAACGGAATCAAGCGGAATTACTGAGATGGGGCGAAAGTTGCCTAACGCGAAAGGCAAGGTTTCACCCTCTGCATGTTCCAGGTCCACGAGACCGAAAATATCTTCTCGGAGGATGCCATGCTCTTCCTCCGTACGGAGCCACTCCACTCCGCTTACTGTAAAGTAAGGTAAGTGCCAATCGGAGTTTAAGGCAGCCGATCATTTACTCTATTAGCCACTAGCGTACGTGTTCAGTACCCAGCTGACTTCTTATTGTCCGAGTGCCGTATGCACAACTCAGGGAAGCGAATTGGTTTCATGTTCTGTTGTCTTCGCTGCTGATGTCGGTCATCCTCTTTGACTCGTTGATTCTAAAAAGGGCTTTCGCTGTCATTCAGTCGTCACACGGATGAGACTCTTCTGATGAGGCTCGGTGGGCTGTCAATTGCATGTAGCAGAAGTCGTGGAAGGATGCAAGACTTCGGGACGGATTGGAGCCACATTCTTCAACCAGAGGAGGAGTCTTCAAACTCTGCAGTGCCCCAGCCAGGAGGAGGAACGGCTGGACCATGCTCCTACTGCAGGAGTATCTTGCGGCGTGCATTCAGTGAAGTGGTGTTGATTACGCCCTGCACTTGAGCCAATTTCGTTCTATGGCAGGCTGAGCTCTCTCCTGTCTCGCATGCTAGTATATTGGGAGGCAGTTGAATAGATGAGCTCTTGCCATGCGGTGTTTCATCATTGATCCTGTGTGAGCGGATTGTGTCTGGAATATTCCCTCCTGGCTTCTGTCCTCACCTATTCCTGGATGGGATTCTGCTAGGCTGTTGGTAGACCCCAAAGGCTGGGCTCATTGCCATCAGATACAGGTTCTCGACATCCTTTGCATGGATCTTAAAACGTGCTGTAGGCTATGCATACCTGTCTATTTGCTATCTTCGAGATCCGGACGCAGTACTTTGTCTACTGATCCTTCCGCAAGCCATTTGTGTCATCCTCGATCCCAATGTGAAGGATCAAAGTCGCTTATTATGTCTTCGCGTTCTGGCTATACTGGATCTAAAGTGTATATAATCGATGTTCCGACCCTTTCATCCAAGCATATCAACATCGCACAGCCCATCTTCTCTGAAATATAAACCATCAAAAGGACGTCTCATTCTCATCTATTTGACTCATCAATCCATTCATCATCTAAAACCCAGAAAACCTTCTACCGAAACACCGACAGGCCTTCAAAACCACCGCAACCCAAATTCAACGATGATTGCCTACACTACAATCCTAGTTGCTGCTCTGGCTAGCCTGAGCAGCGTCTATGCAGTCACCCTAGTGAGCTCTTTAGACCTGGTAGCCTCTTGCTCAACTCTAACACTATATTCCAGCATGTCAATACAGGCTGTATCACCTACCTTGATGCCGACTCAGCCGAACAACCCCTCTGCAAAGGTCACACAGCGGACATTCCCGCCGACAAAATCGTCATCTCGGCGTGCGTGGACCGCGACACACACACATCTAGTTGCTCCCTTTCGACCAGCGTCGACGCCACCTGGCAAGATGTCTATTGGGGTGCAAACGACTGTCTGTACAGTGCCGGCAACCCTGGTATGTAGATCTCGCATCCGCTTTTACAAGATACCTTTACACGATTACCGCATTTCGATGCTCGAGGAAGCTAGATAGTACATGCTGACAGAGCCCGCCTAGCCAAGGAGGTCGATTGCGCGAAGAAGTCAGACCCCCCCGTCATAGTCCCTTTCAACCCCTACTTGAGCGAGCGTCGCAGCATGCGCATCACACGTGATGACAAGTAGTTGCATTGAGAATGTGTATCCGAAGCAAGTGGAGTTGAGCATTGCGATACTCTAGTCTACGATACTGGGAGATTTTCTTGATTCCTCGCTAAGTGCCATGTCGTTCTTTACTCACGCATTGTGTGGAATTCTGCTACGCGCCACGTCGCTCATTACCCGCGCATTGTATGACGAATAGAAATAGAGCAGATAGCTATTCTACCCTTCATTTGTGCTGCCTCCCACTCTATTGTTCTTTCTGCTTGATCGCCTACTTCAGACGCTTTCTTGGCTATATCATTGCGTCCATGAGATGTTCGGGGTACAGGGTGGGTTGTTTTGTTAAGTAGTCCACAAGGCAAGACCATGAACGAGTCACCTGATGTCGAAGCGAGCCTAGGTGTCCACATATTGCAACCATAAGTCAGGTGAAACGAGTCGAGGCAGTGCGACATGCGCTCGGGGTTCTCACTTGGCTAACCTCGATAGCCCTGTCTTATACTATCATCATCTCGGCAAGGCATCTGTCCATTGCTCGCAAGTGCGGTTCCGCAAGGATTTAATATTGTGCGACAGCCCCTATCTGGCAGCCCCCCGTTACATTCTCTTACGTTCTCTTAAGGTCGCCGCATCTGTTCAGCATGTCCTCTGACATATCAGTACGAAATCAATAATACACGTCGCCAGATTATTTCTTGCAGAAGAACATCGCGACTGAATTGAGCTTGAGAGACATATCCGATTGCTCACAGGAACTATGATTACCTCTGCCATGAGAGGCGAATTCACCAGCCCATCGGAGTCGCTAGACTGAGCATTGAAGCGAATGATTGTGTTTGCGGACCGTTGCAGCTTTTACAGTCGACGGATATCAATCCGACTATATATTGCCAGTTTTGTACGATGAAATGCAGGATGTAACTGTGAGGCATCATGTGAAACTGGCGGAGGTTGTATCAAGCTCATAGGTCCGGCAATCTCCGAGCCCCTGAACCCCTTTTTCTCGGCATGTGTGTGGGCTAGCAGCCGGATTGATGTCATGGCAAAGCTCCCCACCATTGATCATCGCAAGTCAATGAAAGAAATCTGTGATTGTATGTATGGACGGCGTAGACCACTTGCAGCTGTCGCTTTACAGCAGTCACTATCATTCTCTTACCTCGCTTTCGATCCAGGCTGAAGCATAATGACTGCCGCAACAGCTGCAAAGCGCATCGTCTTCACGGGCGGCTCTGGCAAAGGTGCCTTTCCTCTCATCGATTTTCGCGGCCACAAACGCTGACGCATCGCTCAGCTGGCCGGCATTGTATAGCTTATCTCTTGGATCAAGGCCACCAAGTCCTCAACGTCGACCTCGTACCCTTATCGCATCCGACAGTCCACACTCTGAAGGCGGATCTCACCGATTCCGGCCAAGCCTTCAATGCGCTCTCATCTCTTTTCCATCTGAGCCACTACGAAAATCCTAGGCGCCCAGATGGCTCAGGTGTGCAAACGCCGGATGCGGTCATTCATTTCGCGGCCTGTAGGTTATCATTTCCGAGCACCTTTTACCCACTTTTAAGTGTTTCAAGAGCTTTGAAACATGTCTAGCGAGCATTCGCTCGGAAGACATGCGTTATGGCTCCATCCACTAGCTTCAAGAGGGGATACTGACTCCGAAATCATTTAGATGCGCGCAACATGCTCGTACCGGACAGCGAATGCTTCCGAGGCAACGTCCTAAGCACATACAATGTCATCGAAGCGGCCTGCAAGCTCGGGATAAAAAAGGTGATCATAGCGAGCTCAGAGACAACGTATGGGGTATGCTTTGCGCAGGGCGATGTGGACTACCATTGTTTCCCCTTGGAAGAGGACTATGACAATGATCCTGAAGATACGTACGCGACATCGAAGCTTTGCGGAGAACGCTGCGCCAGGAGTTTCGCACGACGGTTTCCAGGAACAGACATCTATGCTCTACGAATCGGCAATGTGATCGAGCCGCACGAGTACGAGACTGACTTCCCAGAGTATGTCAATAAGCCTGAGACGAGGAAAAGGAATGCTTGGAGCTATATAGATGCGAGAGACCTCGGTCAGATTTGCGATCTTTGCGTGAAGAAGGATGGCCTGGGCTTCCAAGTCTTCAATGCCACGAATGATACTATAACGACGAAAACACCTACGGTGGAATATCTGAAGCAAATGTGCCCTAACACGCCGCATACGCGTGAGATGGGCCAGTGGGAAGCTCCACTTAGTAATAAGAAGATCAGGGAAGTTTTAGGTTTCAAAGACAAATGGAATTGGAGAGACCTGGTCAGCGTCTAGTCGTAAGTAAAGCAAATTCTCGTAGGTGCAATCAATCCACACATTCAGTGATTGCCAAAGGGATATTGCATCTCCTTAACTGCCGGCGCTTGTCAGTAGATGAATTGAGCCATCGCCGTGTGTGCCAGTTCCCATTGCTTTCAAGCCCATGCAATCATCTATTTCCTTCAAGCAAAAGCGACCAGAACCCCATCTAAGGCCATAGACTTTACAGCAGCACCACACAAACAGCACCCAAACTCTCGATTCCACATCCTCCCAGTTCTCACCCTTTACTGCCATAAACACTAGCCCTCCCCAACCATCCCTTCCCCTCACTCCGTATGGCCTCCAGCCCCTCCTCCAAGAACTTCACGCCATTACACTCCACATCCCCATGTCTCACCAGCAAAACCTCCTTCTTCGGCCTCTTCCCCTTCTCCCCCGTCAGCACATAATCCAATATTTCCCCCTCCTCCGCCTCCGTCGAAAACCACCCACAGCAACCCCCCTCACAAGCTCTCTTCCCACCAAACACCGGAGCAGTCAAAGGCCCACAGTTCCGCTCATAGCCTTTCAGCAGGACGTAGCTCGGCAGCTTATACAGCTCGCCGTTCGGATGAAGGAAGACGACAGTGCGTCCCAGGCCCTTGCGAGCGAGGCGGACAAATTGCGGGGCTTCCGCGGGATCGGGAGGGATGTAGAGGACGTGGAGGGCGGGAGGCATCTTCTGGTGTTCGCGGATTTTGTGGAGCTTGGAGGCGACTTTGTGGATGGTTGAGGAGACGTGGGTGGAGATGGCGGTGCAGAGACGGGATTCTTTGAGGGGTTTGTGTTTGTAGGTCGGTCGCTGGGGGTGCTGGGGGGGGGGGGGTTTATAGGGATAGGAATTGCTTTTGGAGCGTTGGAATTCATTGATGGCAAGGAAGAGGAAGGCGGTGCCTTCCATGGTTGGTGTTCACTGAAAGTGTTGAGTCACAGGGACTGTGGTTTTCGGGTGTTCGGGTGTTGGCTGGGACATGGGAACAATGGGGGAGAACCTGAAACTTCAAGGGAACATCTCGAGAGCACTGGGTAAGGTTCTGAATCTCTTCATTTAAAGACGAGAAGGAGCGGTCTAAGATCAATTTGGAGTTGGAAGGCAGGCCTCCAGTCTCCGGATTCTCGTCAAGGCAATGACGATTTCTTCGTTAGGTAATGTCGATCCTGTCTACTTCTGCTTCCCTGATGCCCTGTTACACATCGTGTAACCTACGACTTCTTTGTTCATCAGCTGTTTATATGCTACTGTACCCTGGTTCCACAGGAGCATCAGCGAAATATTTGGAGGCCCCGTGATGATGTTAGCCGAACATCATAAATCCTCGTCATATTGTAGAGCTACGTCCTCGAGTTACGAACGAGTACTGCAAGTTCCCAGTGCAATCAACAATGCTAGGACATATTTTATCGTTTTTGGGACGACACGGGAGGCGAGATAGCCTCTAGACGGGCACACGCCTTGGACAGCTAAAGTATCCCACAGTTCACGCAAGACATACTGCCCATTAGCGTTCGATTGACATCGCTTGTCGATTTTCGAACCTCGCTTTCCTCTGCTTCACTGCACCTTTGCGAAGAAGTCTTCGAGTACAAGGTTCCATCATCTTCAGATGCATTGGCTTTAATTGATTCTATTGGCCTTGGCACAGCGGTCTTCTCTACATACTTCGCGATACAGATGATTCACGAACTCGGTATCTCGATCTGCACTGTAAGTCAAATACCGGCTTTCAGACTGGGTGCTTGGCCAGACCAAATTGAGGAAGATCTATCTAAACAATGCTGGGTTATAACCTGGTATTGACTACTCTATATGCGAACATCACCGTCGACAGAAATATTACGCCCGCTATCCCAAAGCGTTCCAGCGCTCTCCGACTTACAATCCCGCTGCTTTTAACACGCTGAAATGCAGCAGCCTGAGGCGAACTATGCTATACCTTCTTCCGAGCTATTTTGGGCGCATACTGCGCGTACAAGCTGATAAGATGTGCAGTAGACGCACTGTCCAGATGTCCCTCATAAACGACTGGCAATGAATAGCTTCGCGAGACAGGGTATGTCAGTTTCGCAGTCGACCTAGGGTCGTATGCATGAATCGTTGGGGCGATGTATTTCGTCATGAGTGCGCCACGACCGGACAATGGAACGAACGGACCCGGATTTCTATAGTCAAAAACGCTGACAAACTCGTCCGGGTTGCGTTTGTGGAGCAACCCATTCCCATTGTGAGAATATAAGGGGATGGCAATATAGTTCTCTTGGTGAACAGAGATAATGACCATCTTTCGGACCTTAGTGTGGATTTTGCCGAAGCGGCTTTCGGTGATGTTGCTGTTCATCGTTTTATTCGTGGTGTCTGGTGGTGCTCCAAAGTCCTCATGGAGGCACGCTCTAACGATGCCGCCTACGAAGAACATGTCCCTGGGAAGTCTTCGTGGGCGGTTGTCGTTCCCGCTATTGGCAGCAGTCGCTGATAGAACCTGAGAGGGGTTAGGATAAGATGTTACAGCTTGCTTGAGGTCCGCACGCTCAGGCCTTGAGGGATATACGCTAGCTTCCCCTGATACTACTGTGCCTAATTTGGGTACGGCGGCGCAACTCCTTTGCCGGGATGATGAGACGCGTTTAAGATTCGCAGCAGTCAAGCCTGGACCCGCAGGCTTCACTAATTTAGTGTTATTCGGAGCAGTAGAAGTACCACTTCGCTGTGACAAGCTCTTGGAGAAGGCGGCTGCAGACTTCGTAAGGCCTCTGTTGCTTCCCACTGTCGCATAGCCATCTTGATGAACACCTGTTCTGGGCTCCAAGTTCTGGGGGTTCCCAGTTCTTTGCTCACTGGACACCCTTAGCTGTTGGAAATCTGCAGCCAACGAGGACTTCCTACTCCGCGTGACCGTGTTCGTCGACATTCTGATAATTCGAACCGTCTTTTCGCTTGTACTGTCGTCGTGATGCAGTATATCGGGTTCAGAAGTCCACTTTCGGTGATCTTGACCGGTTTGGGCGAAACTCGATCTTGTAATATCAGGATATCAGGAGACGGGCAGCGCCTTATAACTTCAAGACTAGGACTATTAGCTACAAGGATATTGTCATTACGACGACAAGTACAGGCCAATAAGGTCGCAGCATACAAAGGGTAGCTTACGATGGAGGCTTCGTTGCCAACGTACAATGACATTGTCGAAAGTGCTTCGGCCATGATAGGTGAGGAACATGCAACATGGCATCCTACGGTCAGAATTTCAATCCCTTTGTTCATTTTTCTCGTGAATGCGAGCATTCTTTGTCTGGAACGCAAACAATGGAAGAGTCAAAGACAACAGTACTAGTTATAAGACCAATATAGGTCTTAGAGTTGCCGTATCAGGGCCCGGAACCAGGAGAAGCGACAGGTAGCACATACTTCATCACACTTAGCATCTCCATACGCGCAATCCTCGAGATGGAGAGACGCGTCCTTGACCTTTTGGAGAAACTCGTGCACGGAATCAGTTCAATGTTTGTATTCGGACATAATCGAGCACATGAATTTGATATACCGCTTCTCTCTCAAGCAGAGAGCGGGCTTTGCCAGCCAGCCTGGAGCTTGGACGCGCAGGAACAGCCGACCGCTCGAGACGCACAAAACTCAGAAATGACAACTTCGGACGCACAAACCCAGACAATCGACCAAGTCCAGAGTGAAGCGTACTCTTACAGGAGGCCAGACGTCATGGCGAACAGTGACAGCGGCCTAGCGGTGGTACTGACGGACTCGATGGTAGCACAGATAAGCACAGTCCTCCAAGCTACTAAACAGATTGAGCTGCTTGAACAGTCCTGTATGAACGCGAGCCGAGTCGCAAAATCTGGTCGAGACTTTCTCAATCACGCTTCATTCGTGGTCACAGATGGAAACGTCGACGAAGAGCGCGCGCACTACGCTCGAAGCCTGCAAGAGCGAGAACCGGCCATCTTGCAAGATATCCAACATGAAAGCGATCTGAAAGATCAACTTCAGTCATGGACACTGAGCCGCGACTTCTTGAGAGCAAGTCTGGAGAACAGTCTTGCGCACATGTTCCATGCCAACCAGTTGGATGAAGCTCCTGAGATAGAACAACCCGAGGTGATGCCAGAGTTAGGAGTTGACGTGTACATGCACGACACCATCTCCGAGAGGACAGTCTCTGTCGACTCGGCTAACGACATTTTTCTTGCTGACCCTACGGCAAAGAACCCCGAGCAGGCATCAGCGCAGTACGATGACGCCGTCAATAGGATGCGTGAACTTCAAGAGCTCTCTGACCGTCGGGAGCAGGGCAACGAAGAGGATATGATGCGGTACCGCGAAGCGCTCCGCGACGGGGAAGTTGACTTTCCTGAAAGCGAATTGCGTGAGCTACATCGTGAGCAGGAGCGGGAGCTGACGCTCAATCTCATCGAGGCAGATCTTGTGCTCGAGCGGGCTTTAGCTAACGCCAAGATGTGGGGCCTTGTCATGGATGACGATGATGAGTCTGACTTCCGTAACCGCGAGTCCTGCAGCCATTACGACAGCGGCGCGGATGTTGAAGACTTGCCGAGTCCCAGAACCATAGGTGACCATGCTAGGATCGAAGCTTGGGTCGAGATGGTAAGTGAGTCTCCGGATGAGATTTCATCGATACCGGAGATTGACGAGTGGGATACTCGTTCCGTGGACATCTCTAGCACGGTCAGTATGCGGGATACCAGCAATAGGATCCGAATAGATCGCTGGCGGTCCTACTGTGCATCGTGTCCGTTGCCGACGGAGCAGCGAGAACAAGAGGACCTCCCTGCAGCCACTTTGGTCTCTGAGGTAAGCTCAGGACTTTGAACCTGGCAGGACCGTAATCCCTAAAATAACACCTTAGTTTTATATACTTTTTGACTGCACTCAATACACTACCATACTTGCGACCTACACCTTGTAGCCACTCGAATATTTGATTTATACACTGATAGATTGGTAGAGCTCAGAAGCCTTGAATGATCTTTCACAAACAAGAGAAGCCTATGTCCCTGTTTACCTGCCTGAATTTGATGAAGGTATTGAAAGGGGTAGAAAGTACGCATCCTGTTGCTTCATTGCATCAGGCTTTCTACCGCCAGTATCCTAATACATGCCAAAGCATAAGGTACTATTACTAGTATGCCAAGAATCTGGGCAGCCTAGCCCAATATAGCTAACAAGGGAAAAATTCGTGGCGGTAGAAAGCCTGATCAACTATCGCATACTGATACCTGAAATGTAGACTTCCGTCGTAGCATCAAGAACCCTGTCCTGCTCCCGGCTCGTCACAGCCTACTGGGTCATTTCCAAGATGTCCCACTCCTTCGCCGTCTTTTCACTCCCGCCTGAGTCGTCTGCAACCGACCCTGTATCAACGCTTCCCTTTTCCCTGACGACAATCACAACAGCCTCCAACGTGTCATCCGTCAGTATGTACCTTCTCCCAACCGAATGGAGTCGCCTAATACAAAATCTTGTCAGGACACGCGAACCTCAAGCACAAGAGACTAAAAAGGAAATTGAGCGATACAATAGGATTCTCTCGACATACCATCCATAGCAGGGCCCATCGATTGAAAGCGTTTGAGACAAAAGATGGAGCACCCCTGGAAGGTAGGCTGTCTCGCAGATGTTCTTGACTGCCGAGCCGATGTGGGTCGATGAGAGAGGAATACAACCCGCAAAGCGCCATGTCTTGTGGTCTGCAGATTGTATGTGAAGAAGCTGAGCCTCCATTGTTGAATCAGAATACTCTGGTAAGGGGCTTCGACCTGGTATAGCTTTTACAATCGTAGTATAGTGATGATGTGGGTTCACTTCTAAGCTCTGATATCAGGTAAAGGTGGTGAGGAAAGCGTGTTGACATGAGGATACACAACACCTATGAGTATGGCGCAAAATTGCTCAACGTACCATGGTTCGAGAGTGGGTGGCAACTCAACAGAATTCGATGATAACCTGCAGGAAATATCATCCTTAGCAACCACGATTGCTGTCCCGTGGCTTCGGACTCTTTATCAACGTTCGTCAATGACTTCTCACATTACTCTGACTTGAGTTGAGCTGGTTCGAATCGTGGTCCTACGGCTTATCATAAATGCTTACCTTTTAGCTCTTTCAGCATTCGGCGACTGATTTATACATATATTTCTTGGATCACATGCCTCAATATCCTATCCATCAGATCTCCAGCATGTCAGCCCAAGGTCGGTCCGAACGATACTCGCCCATGGCATTTTCGGCCTCACCTACCAAACCTACTCAGCCCGCACCGCTAGGGACTTTACCAATCGAAATAATCACAACCATTATCGAACAAGTTCTACCGAAGAATGTTCCTAACGAATTCAATATCGACGTAGACTCCTGTTCTGAATGTGTGGAAGCGCTCAAGACGACGGCTCCACATCCTGACCAACAACCGAGATCTCAGACGGAGCATCGCTATGCAATCCTGTACATCAACAAGAAAATCTACCCGGAGACGTTACGAATTCTAAGAGCCCGCACCTTTCATATCAAGATTGGGCAAGGGAATCTCTTATGTATGGCATCCACGACCGAGAAGATCCGCGAGCGACTGTTTACAGATGAGGTGTGGGGCCCCGTATTCCCCGGCCTCGATCTTAGAGAGTTGAGCGAGCTGGCTATCGACATCGCACCAATTCGCTTCCACAGCGATTGGTACCACGCCCGCAACGTCTTGGGCGCGCTCTGCGAGGAACAGCTCTTCCCTCGAGGGCCAATCAAGAAGCTTTCTATCAAAGTCGAAGACATGAAACGCAGCAAAAATGATCCTTTATGGTTTTTCCAAAAAGAATTTCTTGACTTCGAAGACTACAAAAACGTACTTCAGCCTTGTGAACGAGTCGTGGCTGCGGCAGATCAGTGCGAGATACATCTGCCCTACTGGATGGTACGGCATGAAGCGAAGGATCGCCTGATCGAAGAATGGGGTAAGCTGGGTGCTTCGGTCGTTTTCGTGCCGGCTTCTTTCTCGTGTCTCTCGAGTGAAGAGGAAGAATTGTTTCGGCGACTGGAAGAATTGGCGCCTCTTCCGAAGGATCTTTTGGTTTCTCGGGGGTCCGGTGCTGTTTGAGCAAGCATTGCATGGAACAATATGCATGTTTCCCCATGGGTCCGAGGCTATTCGAGAAGGCACCGCATGAAGTAGCATGCCTATCAGCATGGGTACCAGATACTGGGGCCTTTCTACCTTTGGCATGCTAAGAGGAAAGTCAAATCTTCATCGTTCACAAATCAACAACAATCCATGCCAATGACTATGTGACCAGTAGAAGTCTATACCCTACATAGACGCATCGAAGGCTTGCTTTCCATGTCTGCTGATATACCATAGATTCAGCTTGCCGTGAGCACTGCTGACTGTATTAGCAACAGAAGCGCGTAAGCCCGCCGTTCGAACTCAGTTGCTGCAACACCCTTCAAATGCACCCACTTACAACAAACACGTAGATTATCTTGCTATTACGAGAGCTTCCTATTCCTGGAACTGCCGCATTTGGTAACGCTCAGGAAAGACAAAGAGAAAAATGAGTGACAGATGAAATTGTGTGTATATCCGCATCTGGACAAAAAGAGCCTCAATTTGGGTGCTCAACGCAGCAAAGCCTGAGAGCCACAGGAATGAGGACAAGAGTACATCAAACTTCAACGTATCGAAGAAGAGTGTGTTTTTATTGAATCAAATATTGCCATGAATAGATTGAACCCATGTGGAACTCTAGATCTGGATAAGAAAACTTCAAGGCCGACTTACGTAGTCAGCTTTAAGTCAATCTTAAATCGAGTCTAGATCAATCTTTGATCAGCGTGAAGAACATTCCATTGCCGAGCACAGCACTGGATCAGTAACTGCCCGTATTCAGCTCGAATGGTGCGCCTGAATATCATTCTTGCACTGGCCTTTATCTCATCACGTTCGCACTTCCGCCGATGCAAATCTAAAGTCGGTTCGCGAGAGAAAGAGGTGGGTAGTACCTGCCGCCAAGCTTTCTCTTCCCTCCGTTCCTACTTGGGCGCATATCGATTATAAAGACCAACGAGCAATTGAGTCGATGTTGGCGCTAGATTGCCCTGCAAGATACATACGAATTAGTAAGAGCCTCAACGGGAAGAGACAGAGACTGATGAACATTGCCTTCCAGGCCGGTGTTCTAGGGAACCCCATTTGACGAGCGACAAGGGGGCAGATAGCAGGGGATAACTCACTTCGTGAACGACAGGAAGATCGTAAACCCGTGAAAGCGGGTAAGTGAAGTGCGCTGTACTCTTCGGCTCGTAAAGGTAGAGGCCTTCATGGAGCTTTTCTGTTTTGAGCTGTCCATGTGCTGACAGTTCCACGAATTCGGCTGGGTCCCTGTGCTGCATCATGAAGGTGGGTCAGCATCTTCTTTGTTTTTTCATTCATGCCGAATTGGACGGTTACTTACGTCCCGGACCGAGATGTATTCATTGGCATTCTTGTTGATGAGACCGCGGTTGTTGTGTGTGAATAAGGGCACGGATACGTAATGCTACCAAACGCAGGAAGTCAGTAAAAGCCTTTTTCTCTGCGTCTTTTGCTCATTTAGTAATAAGTATTTTGTTTGGTTCTGTGCGTATGAGTTATATGGAGTTCTTACACGATCGTGACAAGCCACCACGATCATCTTCCGATACTTGGTATGAATGTTTCCGTGACGGCTCGGAGTGATATTGGGATCTGAGGGTGTCACAGCCGTATTCCCTCTCGTCATCGCTGAGTTGCCAGATACGCCTTTATAATCCTCTGTACACGATTCAAAGTCAGCGTTGGCTTCCTCGGTCCAGAACCTGAGCTGGAGACTGTTCTTGTAGCAAGCTTCTCGCATGCGATGGTGGGTTGAGAATGCGTCAAAGAGTACGTACGTTCTACGGAACCCGAGTCAGCATTTGTCCGAAAATCAAGGATTTAGCTGAGGAGCAATGTTTGAGAGCGGGTGCTGCTTGTTCTTGTTCCAAAGCCCAGAAAACGCTCAATTGGGGTACAAAATGCTTAGAAAGCGCAGCTTACCATGAAGCGCAGCGCGAACAATCATACCGGGCCGAAACAGCGACCTCGCATACAGCTGGGACCGAGGCTGATCCGGTTTCGTGTACGTATTCCCACGGCTTCCAGCGGGATTGCCAGCGGACGCAAGCCTGTCAACGTCTCTGTGTCGGGGCGCAACATACGAATCAGGATACATGTTCGAAGCCGAGTAGTTGCTAGCCCTACTGGTCGCAGCTGCGCTTGGCATCGAGCGTGTGTACGGGCCACTGGACTTTTGATAGTTGTCTTTGTTGGCGGTCGCAAAGGAAGGCCTTGCCCGAGACGAATCTTGGCTACATGTCAGCACTGTACGATCGCCAGCGCTGTGTGGATGAAGGAAGAGACATCGTACGAACCTTGGACGTTCATCTTGAAAGAACCCATGCCTCCCTGCGTTGGCGTACGGCTCTGATCGCTGGCAAAGCTGCCATGTTCGCTGGATTTGGCGTTACCATATGGAGTCGCTATGTTCAGCTCCTGTAACTTTCTTGCAGTGTGCGACTTTTCAGTATCGCCTGGGCGCTGGTAAGCTACACGGGTTGACGTAGTTCTTACTGGAGGCATAACGGATGATTTCATGGTCTTTCGAGAAAGAGAAACGGATGTTGGTGTTCGAACGTAGTATTGCAAGACACGAATGAGCAGACTTCGGACTACCAAGTTCATAGAGCTTGTGAAGGGTATAGCAGAAGGTTGTTCTTGAATTCAGGGAGGAGTGCGCGACGAAGGTAGTTCACTCCATGAGCAAGAAGCAACAAAGACTCGAGGGTCCTTGTCCAGAAAATGACCAACTTCGGAAATTGTACTCTTTGAAGACCAACATAAAGCAGAGGTCGGACAAAGAAAATCAAACAGCACGTACTGAGGGGACAGCCACTTCCAAACCTGACCTACGTATACAGATCTACAAATCCCCGCACTCAAACACTTCTTCCAGCGGAATCGTGGTTTGATACTGACCATTCATTTCCCTTCTCCTACACCCACAGTATTCCGCGCTACTCTCACCCTTGGATCGTGGCCATGGAGACACGTGTGCGAGGTTTTCTAGGGAAAACCTTCAGGGCAATCAGCACCCCGTTTGAGGCGATCTATCATGACCTTGAACGACATAACGATGTCCGTCTTCCTGGAGCTTTAGCAACACCAGCGACCAATTTACCTGTCGAGAGCAGACATTCAGCAGGGGCACATCCTTGTCCGGGGGTTCCGACACAGATTTCGGCTTGCGGGCCGTCGCATGTGGATAGCAACGGAGAAGCATCAGCTATGGATGCGATGGATGACGGGGCAATGACTGCCCAGGATGTTCCAGTAACGAGAGAGCCACGTTTCGTAGACCCGCCTAACAGGCTCATCGCTATACACGAAGAGGGTTTGAGCTCGTTGTTGTTCGGTTTGACAGAGGAGACGGTTACGCATATAGTAAAGACAATCCAAGCGAGCACGGCATTCGCACCGATCGAAGAACAATTAGAGGAATTACGCAGAAGTGTCGATATCAACAAGACGCGCATAGAATTGATGAAAAGCAACCTAGACGATCCCGAGATTCTAGAGTTGAACAAGCGTCAAATCGCAGAAATGTTGGAGGAGCGAGAGTTACTCCTTCAAAGGGACGTCGAGCGCAAGGAGAACTTGGAAAGAGGCTTTGACCTTGAAGGCTTCAAGCTGAAACTTCTGAAAGACGAACTCCTGGAAGTTTTTGAGCACATACTGAAGGAGGCTGGTTACCTCGAAGGCCCAGCTACAAAGACACCGGAAAATGAAGTCTCAAGGACGCCGACGGATTCTGCGGCCGGACAATACCCACCTGACTCAGCCATGGTAGAGCCTGAGGAGCAATACATAGCTGACTCGGTCAGGTCCGAGTCTGATGAGGCAGCTCTTGGTGCGGAAGATGCTGAAACCATGGCCTCAAACGAATCGCAGCGGGCAGAAGCAGTGGCCGCTAGGGAAGAATACGATGAAGCGTGCAACAGAGCTCGGGAAGCAGAGCTAGCTTTTGCAGAACGGCAGCAGGTTTACGAACAAGATCTGCATGAGTATGGTGACAGTGCTCCTCGGACCGAGATTGATCTTTTCCATGTTCAGAGGAACCGGGATCTGGCCAGAGACCTCACAGACGCCGAAGCAGTGTGGGAGAGGGCTCGCGATCGCGCGAAAGCTCTGGGAGTCCTTTCGAACAACTCATATCAAACCTCGAATTTTGTTGATGACGTCGATGATGGTTATCGCCTTAGTCAGGATCCAAGCTCCAAGGCGATAAAGCTAAGCCGCGGGACCATTGAGGCGTGGGCTGACAGGATCCCTGAAGAAGGAAGCGGAGATGACGATGAGCCAATGCCAGACATTGACGATTGGGAGGCAGAAAGCATAGGAGCTTCCGATTCGTTATCTGTTGTTGCTTCGGGTAGACAAAGATTGCATATTGATCGCTGGCGGTCAGTTTGCGAGGCGATTCCAGAGGGGTGACAAACATAATTAACTCATAGGCCTTAGCTGGTGTTCGTAGGTAACCTGGGATCATCAAGACTGACTGAAAGTGCAATAGTCAAATAATGATGCCGTGATCCTGAAAATTGTATATCGTGCTCAACGTAGTGTGCCCCTTTGGCGTGGCACTTTCCTGACAAAAGAACTGAGTAAGCCAACATAATGACTCATAGGCCTCAGCTGTTACTTCGATGTCATGCCATCAACAAGCACCATAGTTCTTACAGCCGTCCGCGCAGTATTCTTCGTTTCCTCGGCCGCATCAGTCGACTCCACGGCCGCGAAACTGCGCTTCCAGAAGCCCCATCGTTCGCAACTTAGGCCCGCGGCACCAGTCCAATTTCTGCCGCGCGAAGTGAAGTCTTGCCCGAGTCTGCGAAAAAGTGTTAGCCGAGATGGGGGCCTCGCTACTCAAAGGATGTGATTGGAGAAAATGTAAGAAGAGAGCGACGTACCCCTTCACACAAGCGTCGAAGATAGTCGCTGCAGCATGAATGACGTACTGCGCCGCGGCAGGAACGTCGATATCTGGGGCTTCATGGGAGTGGCTGTAGTCTTCCAATCCCACGCATAGCATGTACATGGCGTCGTCTATTTCGACCAGACCTCCAAGGGGTAGGAGCCGCGCGAGGAAACGATGTAAGTTGATGTGGTCATCGATGAGGTCTTTGGTCCTTTGTTTCTCGTCGAATAGATGCCCGTAGTTCGATTTTGTCGTGTCGCTGATGTCTGTTATCATCTCTGAGCTGAATTGATCCTTTGACTCTTCGGGGAAGCTGGGATTTGATAGAATAGTATTGATTAGATCTACGAGCTGAGGTTGTAGGAATGGATACTCGGAGGCGAGGAAGAGAGCCTGAATGCTAAGCCTTGATAGATAGGTATTCAAGTCTTTAGTATTGGTATTGGAGGAAAGCATCTCCTCGGTGGCAAGGGTTGTGCTGGTGTAACCGTAGACGACGCTGTAGAGGAGTCTCGTTACTGGGTCATCCTCACTGCCTTCGAGTATAGCTTGGCGGATGTTGCTGTCGACTTTCCAGCGGAGGGAATCATTGCTGTTGACGTGGGCCATGCCTTTGAATGTGTGGTTATCTCTCTCAGAAAACGTCTCGACCAAAGAGTAGGAAGGCTGTTTTCCACGTGTTGATGCTAGGAAGTGTCTTCTTAAAAAGATAGTCGAGCGACTAGATGAACGGCATCCAGCATGATTAATAGGTGCAAGCAGTGTACTTTGAGACTCTGAGAATGTGATCTTCTTTCTTGTGGGAAACGTGAATAACCAATAATAAAAGTTCGCAGTTATTTTCCCTCGGATATAGACTATGGGACGATGACAGGACTCTTTTTCGACGTTTGTTATAACAAGGCGCAATTACAGTACGTGGGTGGCGCAGAGGGACGCCAGGACAAAGAGAGACAGGCGCACGGAAGGAGGGTATCAAATCGCGTTGGTGAGACTTCGGTTGGCTCAGAGGCATCCATGAGGGCTCTGGTGATGTCCATCCTGCGTCAGGCGGAAAGTCGGGCTTTTCTCCGAGATTTCCAACACAAAATTGGCACGTGGAGTAGTGACACTCGTTCTTAACAATGGGGTGAAATTCGAAACAATGGGGTGAAATGCTGCCTACGCTCCTGTCTATTTCAAGGAGCGTGCTGTTCTCGTGCACAGGGCTCGTGCATGTGTCGAAGCGACGAATCAATCGGCATTTTCGCTGAGTCATCTGTCTTGTGCCTTCTTGGCACTTGGACGGGGTCACAATAATCGCGCGTCAGCCTCGCTCATACTTGTCTCAGTAGTTAGACTCTATAAGCAAGATTATGTATAAACACGTCGCTTTGCGACTCTAATCTTCGATTAAAATTATCAAAAATGCAATTCTAATTCTAATTGTGAAATTCTTTTTTTAGACATGCGCGCAATTATTAAAGCTAACAGCACTAGAGACGAAAACTTATTTAGATCTTGTTTATTAATTCAATTAAACAAAGCGCGCGTTTAAACATAATTTTGTTATAGAATTTAAAAACGAAATCTTATTTTTTTTATCAAAATAAAGCAAATTCAAATTTGAAGTTCAATATATTAAAAATTTAATAAAAACAAATTTTTACTATAAATGCATAAAATTCGATTGCGATTTTTGATATATTGTTATTAAATTGCTAATAACGCAAATGTTTTATAAATAAAATAAAAAAATATTACAAAAATAAATAGTTAATTGCAATTACGAACAAATGCATAGATATAAATTATTATTATTTATATATTGCTTAACTATTTTAAATTATATTTTTATTAAATTATTTACGCAAAGTTGTTGCGTTTAATATTGAGAACAAACTTTTATAATATTTAAAAAGTATCGCGCATCTTAATTAATTACTTTGAATAACAATAATATTTGTTTTTAAAAAAATTGTATCTAAATTTAATTTAATTTAATTTATATTTGAATTTTAAACTTTTTTTAAATGTTCGACTTCAAAATAATATTTTTTAACGTTTTTTTTCAATAAATGCAATTATTTTTGTTATTTTTGTTATTTTGTTATTTTGTGTTCTTAATAAACTTAATTTTAATTATTTCGTAAAAAGATTGTTTTAAAATACTTAAATCAAACAATTTTCTTTTAACATTTGTAATTTTCGTGTTACGAAAAAATTCAATAAAAAATAGTTTTAAAAAATAAACTTTGTTAATATTAAATTTTAAATTGTAATATAATAAACGTATAAAAAATAATTTAAGTTAAGTTCTTTTACGTTGCAAAATAAAAAGATATTTTAATATTAAAAATTATAATAATTTTCTTGTTCAAATTTTAAAACGCGATTATAAATTTTTTTTAATATTAGTGTTAAATTATAATTTAATTGCAATTTCAAGTAAAATGCAATAAAAGTATAAATTGTTATTTTTGTTAAATTTAATTAATTATGTTTTGTACAATTGTATTATAATATAATTTAAATAAACAATTAGATAAACAAATTTATTTTTAAGATATATTTCGAACTTAAGTATATTTTTTGCGTTAAAAACAATTATAAAGTTTTTTTTTTTACTAATTATAAGCAAATATTTGTTGTATTAATTAAAGATTAACAAATTAATAATTAAGATTTTTTTAATTTAATACTTTTTTAATTGTAATAAATATAGCTTGCAATATTATATTTTAATTTAAAAATATTAAAAAAATATAAAAATATTAAAATTTAATTATTATAAATTGTAAAAATTTTTAATATATTCTTGTTATTGAAATTCTTGTTATTAATAATAATTTGCTTTTTTAAATTATTTTAATTGCAAAAATATTAAAACAAAATTAATTTAACAAAAATTACGAAAAAAAAATTATAAATTTTTGAATAAATGCAATCTTATTTAAGATTTTTAATAAGAAAAAATTATTAATAAATTTTTTTTTGTTATTTTTCTTGTTTTTAACAACTTTTTAAAATGTATTTTTAAAAATTTTCGTATATTTAACGAACAAAAAACTCTTTTTTAAAATTTTAATCAATTTTTCAATTTTTTTTTGTAAAAGTAATTTATGTTTAATTGATATACAAAATTAACAAATTAAAATAAAGATTTATTAAAATAAAAATTATTTTAACAAGAATTGTTCGATCAAAAATTTTAAAAATATTTAAAAATATTAAAAACTTTGCAATTTTAAAGAATAAATTTTTTTGCAATATTAAAAGACGTAAAACTTTTATTAATAATTAAAGATATTAAATTTTTAAAAGAATACAAGAATATTAAATTTTTAATAACATTAATTAACTCTATTTTTAAAGAAAAATCGTTTTTATTTATAATAAGAGAATGTATTAAAAAAAATATATATATATAAAATAAAATTTTTGATTTTTGTAGTTAAAAAGACATAGTTAAGTATAGAAAAATACAAAAAAAATAAAGAAAGTTATTCTTTATTTAAAAAAAATATTTAATTCAAAAAAATTCTTTAACAAAAAATATAAATAATTAAATATTAAATTAAGCGATAATAACAAATATATAAATTTTGCAAAATTAATAATATTGTGCAATAAATTAAATAAAGATAATATTTTCTTAATAAATAGATTTTATAAGTATTAAAAATATTATTGTTTAAAAATAAATATTATTTTTCAAAAATACAATACAAGTATTTTTTTATTTATTAATTAATTAACAATGTTAAGACAAATCGCAAACAATAATAAATAAATAATAAAAAAACATTGTATATCTTTATTCTAATAAATTTTTTTAAATAAAAAATTATTATATTAAATTTTCGATTATTAATATATTTTGTTAATTGATTTTTTTATTTTTAAATCTTTATTTTTATTGATTTTTTTTTTACAAATAAAGTTTTTTTATTATTATAAATAACGAAATAAATATAGGACTTGTTATTGTGTTTGTTAATTTACATATTAGTTTTTAATATTTAACGAAATTTATAATTAATTATAGTTAACATAATATTGTGCAAAAAACAAATAATTAAATTTTATTATTTAAAATTAAAAAAAAACAATATAAGACAATTGTTAAGTACTTTAATTATATTAATAAGCATATAAAAGTTGTTAAAAAAAAATCTAAATATTACTAAAGTGTCAAAAATTATAAAAGATAATTTATTAAAACAAACGCAAAATATTTGCGAATTTAAAAATATTTGTTTTAAAAAATCTTTAATATAATTAAAAATAATAACATAAAAGATGCAAAGAAAAATTCTTTTTATTTGAAGTTTTTAAAATAAGACAATAATCAATTAAAATTTTAAAATTTTTTAAGAAAATAACATTATATAAATAACTCGAGTTGCTAAAAGAATTTTAAATATTAATTAGATAATTATTATTAAAAAAAAAGATACAAAAAAGATATAAAGTTTAATTAAGATATTATTAATTAAATTATTAATATTAAGTTCAAAAATAAAAATATATAAAGAATGCTATTGTTAATTTTTAAAAAGAGAAATTGAAAATACTTAACAATAACAAGATAAAATATAATTTGTATTATATATTTTTAATTAACTTTAATAATATTATTGAATTTAATATTGTTAAAATTGATATTAATATTAAGATTAATATTTTAAATATTTTAAAGAATTTTTAATTTTCGCTTATTTTTTATAAACTTGATTGAAATTCTCTTAATATTATAAATTACGATATTTTTTTAATTTAAATTTTCAATTTATTTGCAAAATTTATTAACAGAAATTCGAATTCGAAATATTAAAATTTTTAGAATAAAAACCTAATATAAAACTTTAATATTATATTATTTTTCTTAATTTTAATATGTAAATAACAACGCAATTTCTTTTGTTTTTTATCTTTTTTGTATATTTAAATATCTTTTTGTGCGCTAAAATTATAATTAAAAATACGTTGCATAATATTAATTATACTTAAATTATAATTATTTAAATAAATCGATTTTTTTCGTTTTTTGTTATTTAATAAGAATGTAATGTTTTTTAAAAAAAAAAATGCGATATATTTAATGTTATCTTTTTTAATAATTAACAAGATTAATAAGATATTTACAATATTCGAGAAAACTTTATATTAAAGATATTGTTATATTAAAATTCTTTATTTAATATGTTAATTTTGTTTTTTTAATTATTTGCGATAGATTTTTGCTTAATGTTTTTTTTAATTTTTTTTATATACAATATTTGAAATATTTTGTTTAGTAATTATTTTGTTTTTTGCGTTTTATATTTTATTTAAATCGAATTAATAAACAAAAGTATTTTAAACGTTTTTTGTATTAATTGCATTCTTGTCTTTTTTTATTCTTAATATTATTTTCTTGTTATTTTTATTTAATGCTTAATCTCGTTTTAGAATATTTAAAATTTTAATACTATATTTTAATAACACGTTTTAGATATTGTTAAGTTTGTGTTTTAAATTTTTGTTGTTAATAATTAAATGTTTTTAGATATTAAGAATTTTTAGTATTGTATTCGATATTATTAAAATTTGGTGCAATAACGCACTAAAAAGAGAACACTAATAATTAGACTAATCGTCGGGTCGAGTTTCGGTTCCAACTTTTGGAATCGACTCGACCCGACGATTTCAACCCTAGGAATCGACCCGAAACCTAAGTTGGTTCCTAATATTTTGGACACAAATCGACACGACTCGAGTCGATTTTCGATTCCAATATTAGGAATCGAATCGAATTGCCAAGAAACCGAAAAATTGCGTTATTATGCCAAGAATTACTATTTTTAGAATTAAACTTTAATTTTTAGTTTTTTAGACATTTTCTATAAATTTAAAATAATTATTAATTAATTGTAGAAAATAATAATGTATTACTATAATGCATTATCTATATATATAAGTGTTATAAATACTATTTAAAATTTTAAATATTAAAAAATCAATATTAATGCATAATTTGCATCTATAGATCTATAGATGCTATTTAAATTTTTAAATATTAAAAAATCAATATTAATGCATAATTTGCATCTATAGACCTATAGATGCTATTTCAATTTTAAAATATTAAAAAATTAATATTAATACATAATTTGCATCTATAGGCGTTATAGATACTATTTATTAATTATTTAATTATTTAATTATTTAATTAAAAGTCTTGGCAATTTGGGTCGATTTTTCGGGTCGGGTTTCGATTTCAACCCTAGAAATCGAACCGAATAGTTGATTCCGATCCTAGGAATCGAACCGACTTTTCGATTCCAACTTTTGGAATCGACTCGACCCAAACTCGATGACCCGACCCGACGCGATCAGTCTACTAATAATAGGAATTATAATTGTATTGCTAACTATCTAAGAGGAAAACTCCTATTTTCTCTCTACGAGACTATTTCCTATTGGGAAATTGCTATAGCAGAAATTGCTATAGCAGAAAACTATCTATCTAGAAGAGTTTCAAAGAAAAAAAGAATATATGCTAGACATAATTATAACAATTTTTTTTGTTTTTTCTTAAGTTATTGTTCTCGATAGCAATTGTACGAAAGTCGACAACTAAAGCGAAAGTAATATATCGTATTTTCGAAACATTCTCTAAAGACAACAAATAAGAATTTGATAATATATTTAAAAAGGAATTCGACAATTAGAACAAAAGTAGTACGTTGTATTTTTGTTAATTAATCGAAAATATTCTACAAGAATTTGATAATATATCTAAAAAGAAATTCGACAATTAAAGCGAAAGTAATATATTGTAAAAGAAATAAATTATTGTAATATCGAAGTTCGACAAAATTCCTAAAACAACTAGAGCAAAATTAAAAGATTCAAAGTAATATATTTAGACAAGAAAAAAATTATTGTATTGTCGAAGTTCGACAAAATTCTTAAAACAATTAGAGCAAAAGAAGAAGTTATTTGTTTATAACTTTCTCGACAATATATAATTTTGCTCTAAGAAAACTTCTATATTTTGTCTTGTGTTAATAGATTGCAACGTGCGATAATCAATTTTTAGATATAGTAGAATTTGCGTTTTCTATCTTTGTTAAATTAATAAAAGTTAATAATAAATAGTAATAAATAAGTATTAATATCGATATATTTGCGAAGTTTTTAATTGCATTTTATAATTTCTTTGTATTCTTTGTTTTTTTTTGAACAATTTAGTAGTAATATTTATTTTAATAAGTAATTGTATATAAAGCAAATTCTTGTGTATACTAATGTAGCTATTTATTAAAATCGCAATTATACAATTTGTTTTTGTAACTAAAAGCGTCGAAGTTAGAATATTTTTTTTAGAAGATACTAAAATGTTTGACTCGATTAAAACAATCTTCTTTTTGATTTTCTTAATATCTTTTTTCTTTAGATTGCAACTCTTGCACTTATTGTTTTTTGTCTTATTTTTTGTTGCTTTTTTAATTTTCTTTGTCTTCTTCTTTATCGCTTCTTTGTTAAACTTATCTTCAAAAAATATGTTATCTTTATTCTTGTTATTATTAGATTTTTGTTTAAAGACAAGATTTTCAAAAAAAATTATTAACTTTATAGATTTGTTAATAGCAATTTTATTTCTTTTTTTAACAAAAATATTGTGTTTATCTTTAATGTGTTAAAGATTATTAATAAGTTAAGTATTTTTATATATTACAACGTAATAATTTTTCTAGATTAATAAGTTTGTAAGTACAATCAATTTTTTGTTATTCAATATATTAATTTTTATTGCTTCTTTGTTAACAAATATCTTTTGTTAATATAGTTCTTGCGTAGCAACTTTAATATTACAAATTTTATAAAGCTATTAATTAAATAGAATTGCGCAATTCTTTAAAAAATATTTGATAAAAAAATTATCGAAATTAAGTTTAGTTAATATCGATACATTATAAAAGAAAGAGCGCAACTTGTTATCAATTAATATATTTAATATTGCAAGATTGTAATTAGCAAGATTCTTGCAATCGAAATCTTTAAGATCGAAATTTAAAATTATAAGATTAAATTCTAATAATATAATATAGATATAAAGAAAAGATAAAGAAGTATAGAAAATTGCAATTGCAAAATTGTAAGTTCTTTCGAGTATTAATACTAAGTTGCTAGTAATTTTAATAAATAAAATACTTTTAACAAACGCGCTAAAAAGAGCGCGTATTATCGACAATTTTAATAGACAAATTTCTATTATTATTATATTGTAGTACGCAAGAAAAAATAAAATCGCAACTAATTTAAAATTGTTATATTTATCAAATTGCTTAAGAATATTAATAACAAGTACTTCTTTTACAAGTAAATAAATTTTTTTGTTTATATTTAATATTTTACAAGCTCTTAATTTTGTATTATATATATATATAACTAATCGACAAAGTAAAGAATTTTAAAATACTAATTTTGTTAAAACTTTTAAAGCAATTTTGTATTTCTTAAATAACGCAATTGTATCTATTTTTAGCAAAATAATAAATTCTTGTTTAAGAGATTCTATTCTTATTTTTCTAAAATTTATTTGAAATAATAATTAAACAAGATTTTAAAAATTGTTACTTAAATCAAAAATCTCAAATAAACTTAAACTCTAAAAATAAAGATATATTAAATATTCTCTTTATATTTTAAAAACAAAATATTTAAAATTAATAAATTTGTCTTAATAATCAATTATTAATAAATTCGAAATAGTAATTTCAATTTCTAAGTAATTTACTAAAAAGAACAAAAGTTTTGCAATTATTACTATATTATAAATAGACAATATTAACAATATAAAAATTAATTTTTTTCGATTGTTTTTATATATTTTAAGCAATTTCTTTAAAATCTTAATTTTATCTTTTAGATATTTGTTTTGTTCTATTAAGTTAAAAATATATTAACAATTGTTTATAATTGTCTTTAAATAGCAATTTTTAATAATTGCACAATTTTGTTAAGTAAACTTCTTCTTTATTAATAACAATAATTTATATTTATATTTATTAAAAATTAAAATAGCAATTAATTTCTTTCTTAAGTATAAAACTAGATTCGAAAAATTTAAAATTTGTAAAACTATTTTTTCTATTGTTTTAACAAAGATTTCTTAAAATTTATCAAATTGCTAATAGATTATATTAAGTAATTTGTTTTTTGACAAACTTTTATTGTAATAAAATTAATAACAAATTACAATAACTTTTATTAATATAATATTTTATTTTTGAAAAACTTTTAGTGCTATTTCTAATTTTGCAGCAAATATAGCAACTTTAATAGTTATTAAATCTTGCAACTTGTCTCTCGAATCTAAATTTAAAATTGTGCGATTTCGAAACTTTGCTACGTAGATTGTTTTAACATAAATTAAAGTATATTTGTTGTATAATATTAAATTATAAAAATATCTTTTAAGTTTGTTTACTTTTTTCTTCTTTTCTATTGTTGTAATTTGTTTTATAAATTGTCGAATTTATATTCTTTTTTTTAATAGATAATATAATATTATATCAAATATCGCGAAAGACATTTCTTTAATAATTTTGTTAAAGAAATATTATAGTAGAAAGAGAATACAATAATAAAAGAAATAAATTAAATATTCTTAATGCTAGTTTTATAAATTAACAAATATATATATAATCTAATTTGTTTATTATCTTAACTTAGATATATTTTTTAAATTCTTTTAACTTAATATTTTTTAATAGATTGCGTATTATAGATATCAAGATAATTGTTAATAAAATTTTGTACTTTAATTAAATTCGTCTTATTATATTATATATTATAAATAGAACTTTAGTCTTTTTACTTAATAAAATATTAAACTATTTTCTTTTTGCAAGTATCGCGTTCTTATAACGTTATATATTTATTTAGTAGTTGTTAAATTTTATAATTGTTATTTGTATCTTTATCTTTTTTTATTAAAAATATACTTGTATTGATTTTTTTTGTATATAGATTGCTCTTTTTTAAGACAAACTTTAATATAGTAATAGAAACAATTAAATATATTTTCTAGTTTAAAAATAATTTTAATTTGAAAACAAGATAATTGTATATTTTTAAAATCTTAAACAATCTTGCTCTTTAATTAAAGAGCTTAAGATTTTCTAATTCTAGAATTTTATATTTTAAATATAATTTTAAAAAAATCTTATCTTTCTTTCTTAAAGCAAGTAATTAATAATAACTATTATAGCACAATTTTATTTTTGTGTTTGCGAAAATTATTAATGTTGCAACTTTGTTTTAATTTCTTTTTTGCTTAGCAATACAATTAGTATTCTATTAATAAAAATTAATTATAGACAATTCTTTACAAAGAACTTTTCTATAAATAAGCTTGTTTAAGAATTTTTTAATTAAAATATTCTTAAAATTGTTAAGAATATTTCGAAGTTTAATTGCAAAATGTCCTTAATCTATTTTAGAATTTAAGATAAAATAATATTGTAAAATTATTTCTATAGTTTAATTAAATTGTTTCGATTAATTGTCAAATTGTAAATAATAAACAATAAAATAAAGTAAATTAATTTTTAAGAAGTAGAATATTGCTCTCTATAGATTAAACAAGAATTTATTGTCTTTATTAAAAATAATATTTGAAGATAGATTCTAATTTGCAAAAATATTAATAAGTTTAATTGTTTATTTCTTAACTAAGAAAGTTGTTTTTTCGATTATTGTTATAATTTGTTTAAAGAATTTGTCTATTATTAATATAAAAGAATTGTATTTGTTTAACAACTTAAGAAGCGCAAAAATAAAATCGATAATAATAGACTTTAGCTATCTATATAAACAATATTTAATTGTATTGTTAAACTAATACAATAAGCAATATTTTAGATATTTTTTCAATTGCTTGATTAAATTTCTTATATAATAATTGACAATAATTCTATTATAGATACGTAAAAATTCTTTGTGCGTTTGTATATTATACAATAGCTTGAAGATTCTTGCTTTTATAACTTTAGAAATATATAATCTTAATTGTTTGTTTTTTTTGTCTTAGAAATAAATAAGTTCTTTTTTAAATATAAATTAAATATCTTCTATTTTAATTTTTTTTAACTTAATTAATTTCTTTAATATTGTCGATTCTTTTAAAGTAACAATCTTTTCGAAATTCTTTAATATTGTTAGAGTTGTTAAAATTACAACAATAGATTTCTATTTTATTATTTTCGACTTTGTTAACTTTCTTATTGTATTTGCTATATTAAATATCAAGATTATAACTTAAGTTTCTGCTAGAGCTAAAACTTTTGTCAAAATAATAATAGCAAATTTTCGTCTCTTTAATATTTGTTTTAAATTAACAAAATAGTTTTAAATTTCTTATTAATTATTATAATCTTTTTTGCGTTAACTAAAAAGTATATTGTAAATCTTAAATTATTTTTTATCGATTTTGTAAATTTTTGTTAGTTTTTTCTTAAAGATTGAAGTTATCTTAATTAAAATTATATAATAAGCAACAACTTTATTAAGAATTTCTTTGTTCTTAAAATTATTTTTAAGATAATTTTTTTTAAACAATCTAAAAAGAACGTTTAAAACAATATTAAAATTTTCTATCTTTTAGTATATATTAAGCAAAAACTAAGAAATATATTAAAAGATATAAATAAAACGCAAATTTATACAATCTAAAAAAGAGAAAAACAATTTAATTTGCTTTACTATATCTATTGTTGCGAAATAATTAATAAAAATTATAATTAATTTTTTCGATATATAATTAAGTATATAATAAATCTTTTTTAGTATTTATATAAAAGCAACAACTTTTAGCTTTGTTAATTAATATCTCTTTTCGATATTATTTAGTATCTTAGAAAGATATAAAATTGTTTAAATATTAATTGTTTAAAAGAAATATATAACAATATTGTTTCTTATATAATAAATATAAATATCAAATTTGTATTTCTTAAATTTGTCGATATCTATAAATATCTATTGCTTAGAATTATAATAATACAATATATTTTTTTAAATAAATTATTGCTAAAATATAGCAAAGCTTTAAATTTTTATATTAATAAACTTAATATTAATATTTTTGCAATATTATATTTGCATTTTTTTATTTTTAACTAGAAATTTCTTTAGCAAAGCTATTTTAAGATTTTGCAAAACTTTTGCTATTTATATATAATAGACAATTTTTAATCGAAATTAATTTGTTATTTCTAAATAGATTTTTAAGTTCTTTAATATTTTAGAGAAATTAAACTTCTTTAGTATAGCAAACTTTTTTTTAAAAGTTTAAAGATCTAAATTGTTAATACACTACTTTAGTAATATTATAAATAAATATTTAATATACAATTTTTTAGATTTTAAAAAAATTCTTATTTAAAAAAATAAAACAAAGATAATCTTAAAATATATTAAATACTTATTAATATTGCGTAAAAAGATTACAATATTGTCGATAAAATATTTGCAAAAATTGCAATAAAATTTAAAAAATTTGTCTATTTTATTCTAAATATACAATATTGATTCTTTAAAGTTTATAAAAGCAACATTCGATTACTCTTTTTTTTTTATAAAAAATAATTGTAAAACAATTTTGATACTTCTTTTTAACTAGAAATTAATAAAACTAATTATTGCTATTTACAATAATAATATAAGAGCAATCTTATAACTTAATTATTATATCTTTTTGCAATAACAAAAAATATAAATTTGTAATACTAATAGTATTTAAATCTTAAATATCTATTACTACTTTATCTTTCTAAATAGACTTTTTATTTAAGTTAACATATATAGTTTTCTATACTACAAAAATAGGAAATTTAAAAAATATAAAATTTTCGAATTATTTTAGTTTTCTCTATATATATATTTTGTCGAATTTTTTATTAATTAAGATTTTTGACTTCTAACTTAATAAATAAACTTTGTGCGCTAATTTTGTATTAACAATAATTTGCTAATTAATTATTATAGAGATCTTTATATACTTTTCGAGAGAAAAATCTATTGTATTGTTAATATTCTTTTAAATTTTTAAATAATAATAAACAATTTTAATATATTTCGCAACTTTGTTAAATAAACTATAGATAATAATATTGTTTTTTATTTAAATTTTTATTTTTTTTGAAATAATTTTTTAAAAGAGATATATTTTAACAAAATTTAATTTCGACAAAATTAAATAATCTTTAAAGAGAGAAATTGTTGCAAAAAAGTAATTTTTCTTTTTTACAATATAATATTCTTTGTTTTTATATTCTACAATATATTTAATACAACAACAATTATTTAATTTTAGCAAAAATTCTTTATTATTGCAAAAATTAATAAATTAAAAATTTGTATTTATAAAATAAATATACATTTTAAATATTATAAACTTAAAAAGAAAATTATATTTAATTTTTTTTTTTTTTTTTTAGAATTATAGCAATCTTTGTTGTTAATTTTGTAAATATTATTTTCTTTTTTGTTGTGCAAATTGTTTAACAAATTTAAATATTATTTTTAATTTTTATTTTACAAGATATTGCAATTTTTTTACAAGATTTAAATCTTAGTTTTCGACTTAATATATTTATAATAATTTGTTTCGATTTTAGAATATTTATATCTATAAGAAATTTTATTTTAAAATTATTTATTAAATAAACTTTGTAATAAATATAAACAATTATTTTGTTATTATTTTTGTTTTTGTTGTTTAAATAGATGTTTACAAAGAATTACTTGTTCGAAATATATTTTGTTATATCTATATTTTTTAATAGAATTAAAAAATATTTTCTAATCTCTATATTAAATATCTTTGCTTTAGCAAAAACGCAATTTATTATAAATATATTGCAATTAGAATTTATACAAAAGAGACTTATTCAATTGTCGATATTATATTTAATTATTGCTATAATATAATATTACGCTTTAAAAATTATTTTGTCTTTTTTGAAAAATATTGTTAAATTAAAAGTATTTTAATATTGTGTTACAAAAGCAGGACGAGAAATAGACAAAGCGAACACTAGACGAGTTGTAATAAATAGTTGAATTATTTATCTATCTAGCTATGCGAAAATCTATCTTTACTTGTCGAACTAGTTTTCTTAGAAACTAGCGCAACTTGTCGAGTAAAACTCGTCGAATAAAGCAACTTGCTAGCTAGATATGTAACAAATGCCTCTCTCGAAGAAAGAAAACAACGTTCTTATCGATAATAATTAACAAAAACGTTTGTTGAACAAATCTATAATAGTACGTCGATAAAACAACTAGAGCAAATCGCGAAGATAAAAAAAAAACAATTAATCTTTAAATTCTTGATCCTTAATCTATTTACAAATCAATCGATCTATTTATTATTTATCGACTTGTAATAGTATGTCGATCAAACAACAATTAAAGCAAGATCTTATTTATCGACAAATACTTATCGAATTATATATCGTAATTTTTTGAATAACAAACAACTTATTTTCGTACTATTATTATTACTTGTATTTTTATTTTTCTTAATTTTTCTTTTGTTGTGTTCGATAAATGCGACAAGCTAATTCTCTATAATAATTAGCAAATCGTAGAATTTAAGAGATTGTTCTTAATAAGTCTTTTTGAAGATTTTAGTATACGCGTTGTGTATATATTAATTAATAAGATATATATTACTTTGTATAATTTGTTTGCTTCTAAGAATTAAAGCTAGCAAATTTAATAATTTTTAAGCAAATTTAGCAATTCTATTTAGAACAACGTCTTTGTATGTTTTTGTAATACTATTGTTCTATATTGTTAAAATACTTATTGCAATAGCTTTAAATCTTGCGTCAATCTTTTAAAATTTGGTGTATAATTTGTCGATTAAAGTGTTAATAATTTTGAAGATTTTTATAGTTTCGATTTCTATAAAATTAGAGCAAGTAAAGATTGTAGTCTTTGCATTACTTATTAATGTATTGTGCGAAAAAAATAACAAAACAAAAATCTATTGTCGCAATCTCTCTTTGTTATCTATTAAAAAAATACTTACTTTTTGTTTCGAAAAGAACTTGTTATTCTTTATGTTGTTTTGCGAATACGTGCGCGCTAATCTACTAAAATAATTGATTTTAATCTTGTTATTAAATAGATCGACAAATTTGTAATATTTGATCAATTTGTAATTAAAGCTAGAGATACGTATTGTCTTTTTTTTCGCATATATTTTGACTAATATAAATGCGTCGAATACTTTTCGTAATTTTTGTTCAATTAAATTGATAATTTTTTTTAGTTAAAATTTATTTTTGATAGCTTTAAATCTAGATTCGACAAACTTAATATAAGCGAAATTAATATAAAGATTGTTGTAGCTTATTAGACTTATTTAATTTACAATATCTTGCGCATAAATTTATAGAAACTCCTTAATTGTAAACAAGATTAATATAAATTTTGTTATTGTATAGATTTTGCTCTTTATTAAATTTATAGCTACGTTGTCGATTTTTATTGTGCAATAACTAGTATTCGATACAATAAATATAATGTTAATCTCTTTGTTATATAGTTAATATTTTTGCTTATAGATTAATATATAAAGTAATTTTTTGTACTTTATAATCGCAAAAATATTAAATAATTTGCAAAATATTTGTAAATTATTATTGATATCAAAGATTGCTAATTATAATTAATCTCTTTTGTTAATTTTAATTTTAGCAAGAATTATATAAATAATATTAAAATTAATTAACGCAATAAAAGTCTAAAATTAAATTGTTTTGTTATTGTTATTAATTAAGTTAACAAGTTTGACGTTAAACTTAGATTAATTTAGAGTTAAATAATTGTCTTTAATTGCTATTTCGAATATTTTACTTTTAAAAATAAGAAATTTCAATTCTTTTAAAAGAGCGTAACAAACGTATATTTTAATAATAAAAGAATTGTCGCAATTCTTGATTTTGTTCTTAATAAATATCGAAAAAGTTTAAACGTTTAAACAACTATAATTAAGCAAGTTTTTGTTGTTGTTACTATTTTAATTTTTGTTGTTTTTGATTTTGATAATTTTGTGTTCGACGTCTTCTTGCTTAAAGTTAATAGAAATAATTTGCTTTTTAATTTTTTTAATTGTTATATTCTTTTAAATAACAAGTTGTTGTTTTTGCTTTTTAACTTAACAAGTTGCTATAACTTTCTAAATAACAATTATAGATACATTAGCAAATTCGAGAAGTTTTATAATAACAATATAACATCTAATAGATTGAGCAATTAATAAAGATAATAAACAACGCACAAACAAGTAATAAATTTTTGCAACTTGTTAAGTTGTAAAGTTAGATAAATTGTTAATTTTAAAAAAAAAATTACTAAGTAAGTGTTAATAGTATTTGAAATTACGCATCTAGTAAATAAAATTTTGTTATCTAATCTTATTAGTGTATTAACAAGAACATTAATTAATATTAATATTTTGTATTATTATTAATATAATGTTGCAAAAATTGCTCGTCTAGTATTGCTCAAAAAATTGAAAATTATAATACAATAATATATTGTAAGTCTTAATTTAGACTATATTAATAAAGTTAAAAGCTACTTAATTAATAATAGCTTGCTTATTTAATATTTTAATTTAACAAAAACATTTGTTTTATAATTTTTGAAAACAATTACAATTTTGTTATAAAATCTTTTTGACTTTGTTAATTAAAAAGTGTTGCAATATTATAAATATAACTTCTTTAATTAAATCTTTTATTGCGATAGACTTTGTAAATTAATCAAGATATTGTATAACATTATTAATAAAAATATTATACTTTATCTTGTATTTTTGAACAAAATTTTTAATCTTGTTTAACAAATTCTTGTTGTATTAACAATTAAACTTAAACTTATAATCTTTTCAACAAATTAAATATTTCGAAATGAATTTTTTGCAATTGTAATAACAAAGTTAATAATTAACAAAAGATTTAACTTTGTAAACGTATTATTTGTTATTAAATTTTATAATTAATTTAAGATAATTAAGTTGCAAACAATTGTAAAAATTGTCTTCTTTAAAGATTGACTCTAGATTAACAATAAAAATAACTAGATAAATTTTTTAATTAACGAGCAAATTAAGTTTATAAATTAGATTATCTTTTTATTCGAAAACTATAAAGAAATCAATTTGTTAAATAATTAATTTTGTCAATTTTACAAAAGATAAATTGTAACTCTTGTACAAACAAAGAAAAGCTTAATTGCTTATTTAAAGAGTTAGAAGTCGATAATATTTATTGTAAAGATTCTTTGTTGTTATATTAATTTAAGCAATTGCGATCTTAATTTTTGTAGTATTTATTAATCTTCTTTTAAGTTAATTCTTTTTTTGCTTGTTAAGTTTAAAAAGAGCTAAAAAGTCTTAAATTTTAAATTTTATAACTATTTTATTTAACAAAAGATCGATAAAGAAATTAGATAAATTGTTTAATTGTATTTGAAGAGTTAAGAAAAAAAACATCTAATTAAGTTTAAGATTGTTTGTTATTATATAGCAAAAAACAAATTCTATTGTTTAATTAGTTTTTTCGCTTTAATTATCGATTTAAAAATAATATATAATAAAGATTAAAAAGTTAATATCGAGTTTCTTAAACACAACGCGTTAAAACTTAAATAAAAACTTTTTATTGCAATTGTATATAAAAGTCTTTAATATTTCTTAATTTGCAAATTTGTTTACTATTATATTAATTTAATTCTTAACAATATACGTATTTTTATTAATTATAATTATTATTTTTTTGAAAAATTTATATATTGCGATAAGTGCGACGTTTATATTTTGCTTATTTAATAGAGTTAATATAAAATCGAAGCTTATTATATAAAAAAATATTGAAGAACTAGTAATAGAATTTAAAGCATTGTACAATTAATAACGCTTTGTTTAATAAAAATTATACTTTTAATAATATATTATATAACATTGTAGACAATTGTTTAATTTGCAAAAGTAAAAATTAATAAAGATTGCTTTATATAAACAAATAAAGTCGACATAATAATTCTTGTTATATACTTAAATAAAAATCTCTTTTTCGAATTTCTTCGATAAATAAAGCCTCTTTTGATTGACGTAATTTATATAGTATAGCAACTTAATTTTTATAAAGAATTGTATATTCGACAATATAACAAACTTCTAAATAGTATTTATAATTTTTGTTTATTTAACAAATTTAATATAAACATTAAGCAATTGTTTTTTGAAATTAGCGCTTATTTTTATTAAATAAGTATAAAAAAACATTGTTTTATTAAAAATTGTTTGTACAATTAAATCTTTCTTTTTTTTGAAAATTTGTTCGACAAGTTTGTTTATTTTTAAAACTTTAATTTTAAATATAAAAGCATTAATTTTGTTAAACTCTTTAATGTTATTTTTTTTTTTTTTTGTTAATTAATGCTAATAGTTAAGACAAAGCGTTAGACATTGTATTTAAACGACTTATTTTGTATTAAATATTAAAACTAAATTGCAAGAGATATTGCGATACGCGTATAAGTTTGAGATTAAACTTGTTCGTAACAAATAATAACAAAATTGTCTATTTAACGATATTAAACATAGTTAAGTAATCTATATAGACAATAATTAATTACTTGAAAATCTTAATTAGATATTTTATCTTTTTAATTGTTTAAATTAAGCAAGCAATCTTTAGTTTTGTTAATCAATAATAAGATTCGACGATACTTAATATTTTGGACAAAAACAACACATGTTAAATGTTAGATTTTTAAAAATTATTATCGACAAAATTGCTTTTAACGTAATATATTTTAATCTTGTATTTTTGTTTCTTTGTTGCGTCGAATCTTACAAACAAACAACAATTAATATCGAAATAAATAAGAAAATTCGACGTTATAAGAGCACGTTAAAGCTAATAAAAAAAGCTTAATAAGTTTGATAACTATTTAATAAAAGTGTTTTAAAAATACATTTTACGCTTTTAATTGCTTTGCGCAAACAAACTTTTAAGGAATTTTTTTTTTTTTTTGCAACAAATTAATGCGTTGTGTATATTAGATAATTTTGTTGCATTAATAATTAACAAGATCTAAATATATTTTTAACGCTCTAAGATTTCTAAGAAATTAAATAATCTTAATTGCGACAATTTGTTTTTTAATAATAAATAGATCGAAAATATTAATCTTTTGCTTAAACAAAATAATACTAAAATAGTTAAAATAAAATTTTGTAGAACTTAGCGTAATCTAAAGCTTAACAAACTTAATAAAGAGATTTTGTAAATAATCGAAATAATTTGTAAAAAATTTAGAGAAAGTAACAATATTATTAATATATATTTTGCAAAACTTGCGTAGAAGTTATAATTGTTTATTTATTATTTGTTATATATAAGTTAAGAAGTTTTTAAATTCTATAATAACAACGTTAAATTGTTTTTTGTTTTGATAAATAATAAACAAAAACTTGTAATAATCTTATTTAACTATTATAAATTAAAAAAAGAAGACAAGATTATTTATTAAGTTTATATAATTGCAATCTTTCAATTGCGCTATAATATTGCTCTATATAAGTATTAAATAACTATTAATAATTGTTAGTTTGTTTAAATCTTTAATATTTGTAATTATTTAATACTTTTTAGTAGATTAATTATTAGAATTGTTAATTGTATATCAAATAACAAAGATTAAGAAACTAAAAGAAGTTAATTGCGTAAATTACTTTATCTTTTTTTGTTAATAAAGCTTGTCGAATTTCTTATTAATTATCTTTTTGTTTTGTTCGTTTAACAAATAGACTTTTTGTATTATTTTAAAAATTGTTGTAAATTTTGATTATTATTTAGTAAAACAATTATTTAGTTGTCTTTTGTTAATTTAATAGTTCTATTATTGTTCTTTTAAAAAATAGCAAATTTATTGACAAAAGTACAAAGTTCGATTATCTCGATTAATAAGTTACAAATATATATATTATTAAATAAGATTGTTTAATATTTGTTTAATAACATTTTTACTTTTATATTATTTTTAACAATTTAATTATATTTGTCGAAGTTAATTTGATAGCATTTTTGCTCTTTAAACTTAATTAGACAATCGAGATTTGTTAATTTATAAACAATAATTAACAAAGAGTTTTTGCTATATATATAAATTGTCAACAATAAAACATTTATTACGTATATATAAGCGTCGATAAAATTTAACTTAAATAGAAAATTACAATTTAGTAGAAATTAATTGATTCGAACAAATATCTTAACAATATTATTTGCATCAACAATTATTTTGTATTTCGATTATAAGATTTGACAAATTTTAATATTATTTTGTGTTGTAATATTAAAATTAATTGTTAGTTTTTAGTAGCTATTTAGAGTAAATTGTTTAATATCGAAATTAACAATTATTTGTTTAAAAGTTATAATATTTATATTAAGTAATAATTTGATTTTAAAATTATTAACAATATATATTTTTTAACAAATATGTGCGATAAACTTTTTGTCGTATATATAATCTTTAATATATATATTTAATATAAGATAATTATCGATTAAGTGTTTTGCGATATTAACATCGCAAACAAAGATAAATATTTGTATCTTTTTAATAAAGAAATTTAATACAAGATTCTTAAGAAACTTGCAATTAATAAAGATTATAATATATTTAATATTTACGCATATAATATACAACAAGTCTTGTCAAACAAATTCTAGCAAAATAGTAGCGTAATAATATAAACAAAAAATTAAGCTTGTATCGATTATTGCTTTAACATCTAACTTAATTAGTTCTAAATTATTAATAATTTTATTTAATTTTATTATTGCTTTGTTAACGTAAAAGACTTTAATAAACACTTGTCTTGTTCGACACTTAAAATTGTGTCTTTTCTTAATATATCGAAAAAACTTATTAGTTAATTAAAAAACACAATAGTATTTTGTGCAAATAAGTTGTTTAAATAATAGAAGTTTTATCTTCAAATTAACGTAAAAGATATTAACAATTATTAACAAGTTTTTGCGTTGTTTTTTCGATAAAGTCTTTTTTTAATAATTTTTTTTAACGTAATAGACATTGTCTTGCGAGATTTCTAAGTAGTACGCAAAGATATCGTAAAATTAAGTCGAATAATATAGATTATTATATAACAAAGAATTTATATAATAAGTTGATATAACAACTAGTTAATACGTTAATAAGACAAAAGATTAATATCTAGTTTGCTAATAAGATAATTGCTAATATATTAACAATTAATAGAATAACTAGTATCTCTAAAATTAATAATTATTATAATTTTGTTAATTTTTATTTTTGATACAACAATTATTTGCTTTAAGAAGAAATAAATTTTTGTTTTTGTTGTTCAATTGCGTCTTAACGTTGACAACAATAATAGCAAGACACTTAGAAAAAGAAGACAACAACATAATAAAACAATATTAATTATTAAAATTAGACGCGTCTTGCAAAGATAAACAAATCTAATAGTTTATAAACAATTAATATAGATTAAAGTAAATAGAACGCAAAGCATAAAAAAAGCGTAATTAATAAGATACAAATAATTGACGTATTTGTTGTTGCTAATTGTTATTCTTAAAATTGTTATTGCGCTTCTTAAACTTTTAAGTGCAATCGCAATCTTAAATTAATAATTAATAAATATTTATTATTGTCTTTTATAGTTCTTTTTTTGTATCTAGTTTCTTAATAAAGTTTTAAACAATTGTATAAATTGTTAACATAATAATTATTGAACGCAACTTTAAATTAAGTTGATTTTAAACTTATATAAGTTAACTTTATAAATTAAAGATATCAATTAATTAAAAATACAAAATAATATTTTAAAAAAAATTAATTGCTTTGCAATTATTTTGCGCATTTTTAATTGTAAAAAATTTCGAAATAAATTTGTTAAAAGCTTTATTGATTTTTATTTTAAATTGCGTTTTTAGTTTATTAATAAAGTTAATAAGTAAAAGACTTTTAAATATCTTGCGCTTAAATTCTTCGATCTTCTTTAAATACTAGATTATAGTAATATTACAAAAACACAACAATAAATTCTTCTCTATTGCGACTTCGTTAACTATATAAGTATAATTCTTTATTTGTTCGACAAATATAAAATTTTTTCGATAGATTGTTTCTTTATTTGCGAAGATAATATTATTCGATTTATAGCTTTTTGAAACATTTAAATAAAAAAATTCTAAATTTGTTGCTCTAAAACAATTGATTAAAATGATTAAATTGTCTTAATTATTGCTTTTATTTAAATAACAACGTCTTTAAAAATTCTTATTAACTCGATTAAATTGTTAAATTTCTTGACGCATTAATTTATACAATTGCTTTATTATTTAAGACGTAAATACTTTATCTTTTTAACAAGTTTTAGAATCTTTTAATTAATTCAACTAATTATAGATAATATTGTTATAAATATATAAATAAGTAACAAAACTAATTAAGTATTTAAACGTAAATAATATTTAATTATTAAAAGCGTTCTAGTTAAAGTTATATTAGTTGTTCGATATCTATTAAGCAAGATTAATATGCTTAAAGTTGTATTGTTTGTTCGATATTTAATAACTAGAAAGAATTTAATTAATATTGTGTTGTTTGTTTAATATTTAATAAATAAGAAACTAAGTAAAGAAGTTCTAAATAAATAAAGTAAACTAGCTTTGTAAGTTTTGAGCAATAAACATATTTTAAATATTAAGAGCAAAATAACTTTGTATATTTAAAGAAAAAGATTGTTTAATAATTGCGATCTTCGAAGCGTTAACTTAATTTGTCGACATAATCTCTTCTATTGTTTTAATATAATTTAATGCTTTTATATGTAACAAGTTGTTCTTGCAAACAAACGCAAACTTTTGTTGTCTACAAGTTTTAAAAAAATTATTAAATAAATCTATTATTTTATTGTAATTGTTGCAATCTTTATATAAAACTAAAAATACTTAATAATAAATATTCGATTTAGAACAATTTGTTAATTTGTTAAGAGAGACGTTGTTTAAATCTTTAAATTAATCGTAAAATTTATTGCTTACAATAGATTAATTACACAAATACAAGCTATCTAGTAGATTGATAACAATTGAGTCGATCGATTTAATAAAAAAAGATAAATTATTCGAATACAAGCTATCTAGTAGAATAGTAACAACTAGATTGATCGATTCGATAAAAGAAGCTAAAGCAACAAGCTTAAAATTCTTGTACTTATTTAAAAACTTCGAGATTGTCAACAAGTCTTCGAAAGTTAACAAAACAATAAAATTAATACGTTTGTTAAAATCTTAAGTAGTTGTCTCGAATCTCTTAACAATTTGTTTAAAAAAAATTTGTTAGTAATTTACTTTGCAAGCCAAATGCGAAACTTTTCTACTAAATAAGTTCTACGTTTGCGAATTAATTAAACAAAGAATAAAGAAAAGTAAAAAGTTTGTTTAACAATCTTAACAACAACTTGTTAAGTAAAGAATAAAAAATAAGCTAAGTATTAATAATTAGTAAATAGAAAAGCAAGAAATTAATAAGCTAATATAGATACTTTCTTCTTTATATATAAAGTCAACTTAAGACAAAAATTAATAAAAGATAAATATTGCGTACTTAATAAATGCGAAATTTAAATAAAGTCTACAAATAAGTTAAAGAATAAATAAATTAGTTAACGTCGACAAATTGTTTTGCAAATTAATTGCGTAATTCGACAAATTGCTTTGCAAGTCAATTGTATAGTTTAACAAATATTAAACAAAAATAGATTATTTTTAATACAAAGATTTGCTTAACAAGTAATTAAAATAATTGATAAGCTAATATATTAAATTTAGCAAAGAACAAGATAATTAATATAGTTTGTCGATTAGTTAATATAATAAGTTAGCAATAAAAAAATACTTTATATACTAGTTAAAGCTATTATTTGTTACGAAAGCAAGACAAAAAATAGATAAAGCAAACACTAGACAAGTTGTAATAAATAGTTAAATTATTTATCTATTTAGCTATACGAAAATTTATCTTTATTTGTCGAGTTAATTCTCTTAGAGACTAGCGCAACTTGTCGAGTGAAACTCGTTAAGTAAAGCAATCTACTAGCTAGATATATAATATATTGTTAACAAATTAATTTTTTAACAATATTTTTTTACAAAAAGATATAATATATTATATCGACAAAAAAACTATTAATATTTTTGTTATTTTTCTTGTTATTATTATTTTTTTATTGAAAACTTTGTTACAAGAATTAGTTTTACAATTTTAAAAATATATTGTTTCAATATTTGTTAACATATAACTATAATATACTTTTGTTTATTTTTAATTTTTTTAATTTTAATCTTTGTTTTAATTATTAAAATATAATTAAATTTGCTAATATATTATTTGCAAATCTAAGATTTAAAAAGAGAATTTTGCATTATTTGTTTTGTAATAAAGCAAGAATTTGTTGCGTTCTCTTTTTATAATAAGAATTCTATTTAAATTGTATAATTTATTTCGATAGAAATTAATATTATTAACAATAATTATTAGCAATTGTTTTGTCAAAAATAAGACAATCTTTTAATCTTAAATATTTTAAATATTTAATTAATTTAAATAAGTTTAAGCTAGATTTAATTTAAATATATTTGTATTTTACTAATTTGTATAAACTTCTATTTTGCTATTAATATAAAAAAAAAGTTTAATTTTCTTCTTAATAAAGAAAGTTTTGTTGCAAAAAAAAAAAACTTAATTAATAAAATAAGAAATTTTGCTAATACAAAGAAAAGTAAAATTTTTAATAATTTAAACAAAAGTTTTTTTATTTTTGTCTAAAATAGCAATTAAAGAAAAAACAATTTATAAAAATTCTTTTATTTATTTGTATTTGCAAACAATTACAACAAAATTTGTTATAAACTTTTAATCTATTTTTTGATCTATTCGAAGATTAACTTTTTTTTTTTTTGTTTTTTTTTTTCTTTTAAGACAAAACAATATATTGCTATATTTTCTTTTAATTTGCTATTAATTTGTTAAATTTTCGAACTAAAATATTTGTTATTAACAACAATATAATTATTTAAAACTCTAACAATAAATAATTTTAAACTTAAATTGTCTTAACTAAATTTTTACTTAAATTTATTTATATAGTATACAACTTTATATTTTGTATATATATATACAACTCTTTTTTGTTTTGCAAATTTTTTACAAAAAAAATTTCTTAATTTAGTTTATTTTAAGTTGTTAATATAAAGATTTTAAATTGCTTCTTTAAATAACAAAGAATATATTCTAATTTATTAAACAAAATTGTTATTGTATTTTTCTTATTTTAAGTAAAATTATTTAATTATTAGTACAATATATTATCTCAAAAATATATAAATATATAGTTTCTAATTTTTTTCTTTTTAACAATAGTAATATAGTTGTCTATTTTGCGACAAAAAGTATATATCTCTTAATAAATAATTTTCTTTTCGATAGTAACAATGTTGCTCTTGCTATAGAATTTCTTAAAATCTAAATAAAAATAGTCTAAATTAAAGATTTAAAATATAATATTATTTTCTAAAATATTATTACTTGTTAATTCAAATAATTCTAAAAAATTTTGCTACTTTAAAGAATTTTGCTAACTAGCAAAATTAATTAAATTTAGAAAATCAACAAATAGAGACAATCTATTTAATTAAGTATTGTAGTTTGCTAATATTTTAGTTATTGTTTAATTAATAAGCTTTTGTACAATAGAATTGTTTAATAGATTTTTGTTTTTTGCTATAGTTAACCTTATTGTTTGTAATATATTTATTTAAATAAACAATTTTTTTTTTTAATTGTCTTTAAATATCTTGCTTGTTTCTTGTTTCTTCTTTTTTAAAGTATTGATAATACAAACTTTAAAAGAGCTTAATTCGAAAGACGTTTATATAAAAGAAAATATAAATTTGTTTCAAAAATTAAAAAAAGTTTTTTGTATAAATAAAATAGAAGAAATCGATAAAGTAGATACAAAAAAACTAGACAAATATCGATTTTTTTTCGATATAGAAGTATTATTGACTTTTTAAAATTGTATAACAATATGTAAAGTTAAAGACTTTAAACTTTACAAAATATTTTCTTTTTTAAATAAATTTCTTAATTTTTTCGTCTATAAAGAAGAAAAGAAATTAAAGTAGATAAAGATTTGTTAATAGACTTTTGTACTTGTTACAAAAGTTTTTATTGCTTTTATAAAAATCGATCGATTTACAATTTAATCTAATAGATAGTAGAACAACTTAGCAAATTTTAAATACTTACTAGTTTTAATTGCTGTATAGATAGTTATTAACTTAAAAGTATTGTTTAGTATATTTTGCAAAATAGACAAGAATTTCTTAAATTGTTTTGACAAAGATTTGCTAATTTTGATTAAAAAATTGTTAAGTTTTTACGCAAGTTCTATAATTTTGTTCGACAATTTTAACAAAAATATTAAGATTGTTAACAAAAAAAAGATACAAAATACTAATTAAAAAAAAGATACAAAATACTAATAAGATATTCTTTTTTTAGTAGACAATTCTTGCAATAAAAATGTAAACTTTATAAGATAGTAAAGCAGACTTCTAAGAAGCAAAAATAATAATAAGATAATTCTCTCTAGTAATCAATTTTCTTATAGATAAGGAAATAACAAATCTTTGAAGCTATCAAATAATACGATAACGCACTAAAAAGAGAATATTGGTAATAGAAATTATAATTGTATTGCTAACTATCTAAGAGGAAAACTCTTGTTTTCCCTCTACGAGACTATTTTCTATTAAGAAACTGCTATGGCAGAAATTGCTATAGTAGGAAACTGTCTGCCCGGAAGAGCTTTAAAGAAGGAAAGAACATATACTAGGCATAATTATAACAAAATTGAAACAAATTGCAAAAAAGAATTCTTGAAAATATTTGTTATCTTGTGCTTTTTTTATTTCTTTAGTTAATGTTTAAATTAAAGACGTTTAAATTTGTTTTTCTCTTGCTTTAAACTTAACTTTTTATATCAATTAATTAAAATTTTCTTTTTAAAATAACAAATTAAGCAACACAAATTTAATCGAACTTTTTTGAACGTTAATAATATTGTATTGTTCAAATCTTAATTAGTAAAGAATTTTAATTCGATTTTATAATAACAATTATTTCTCTTTTTTAATGCAAAATTAATTAATTTTTATATATTTTAAGATATATTATATCTTCGATTTATTATCTTCGACATTTGTTTTTTTAGTTTAAATTTCTTTATCTTTGTTAGATCTTTTTGCTTGTTATTAATTTCGCAATTTATAGAATTTTTCTTTTCTATAATAAACTTTTTTATTAACGTTTAACTTAATGTATTATTTTCGTTTCGAACACTCTTACATTATTTTGAAAACAAAAAAAAATTAATATATTAACTTTTTGTTGCATCGATTTGTTTTATCAAATTATTAATATATCTTTACAATAAACAAGAAAAGTATTCAAATATAAGCTTTTTAAATATTTAAATTGTTAATATTTAATCTATATATATTTGTGCAAATTAGAATTCTTAAATAGAGACAATTTTTAATTTTTTTTAAAAGCATTTTAAATATGTTTTTTGTTGTTCGCAATTATAAAAGTTATTATTAACTAAATCTACTTTGTTGTTTTTAATAATAACTTAAAATTATTATTTATTATTAAATATACTTATACATTCTATTTACGTTTGTTATTTTATTAATATATACAAATGTTTTTAAAATATTTTAAGAACTTTTAACTTGCGTCGACAACATATATTGCAAATTTTTTATATATTTTTTAATATTTTTTATAAAACTAAACTGCATATATATTTTTAATTTGTTTAAAAATATTTTAAAAATTCGTATATAAAAGATAAATTCGTATTACTTTTTTATGTTTTTCAAAATTTTATTATTTATATTTTAGAACGCAATTATGTACAAAAAATATTAAGACAAACATAATTTATTTAAAACTTTATTTATTTATTTATAAAATGCAACTTGTTAATAACAAATATATAAAATTTTAATTAATAAAATTTATAATACAAAATATTGTGGAAGAAATTCTTAAATATAATAATTTTTAAATTTGTAAATACTATTTTAATTAAATTTAATTATTAAATATTATATAAAAAATATAGCAATAGTATTAATTATACGTATAATTTTTATTGCGTATTTTCTTTAACATAATTAAATTATTGTTTTTATTTTTCAAAATTAGTAATTAACAATTAATAATTTTCTTTAACTTTTTATATTAGTTGTTTTTTAAAACAAGAAAAAACATAATTATTAACACAATTTTTATTGACAACAATATAAATAACAACGTCTAATATAGTAAATTTTTTTCGAATTTTATTTTTATAATTACGATTATATTTTTTTGTAAAATAATATTAAGTATCTTTAATTGTTTTTGTTTAATTTTAAATTTAAATATATTTTTTATAATATTAATAATTTTCTTTTTGATTATTTTTTCGTTTTATGTTTTGTTATTATTGATTTCGTTCTTTATTCTAGAATATTGCAAAAATTGAAAAATAAAATTTGATAATAAACGTCACTTGTAGTTGATACAAGAAATCAAGAAAATTATAAATTTGAATTAACAAAATAATACAGTTAAAAGAAACGTCTAATAAAATAATAAAATTGCGCAAAAAGTAATTGTATTTATATAAAAATTGCGATTTAAAAAAAATTATAGTTAATAATCTAATTAATTAATTTTTTAAATAATATTATTAGATAAAGTATAAATAATAGCATTGCGATTAATTTGTTAATAAATATATAAATAAAATAGCAATACTAAGTATACAAATTTCAAACATATAATAAAGATTTTTTTAATATGCTATTATTAAAATAATTTCAAAATATTAAGAAATAAGAGTTTCGCTCTTAGATCTAATAAAAAAAAAGACATTATATTAATTAGTTTGTTCAATGCGAATGTATTTAGATATGCTAAATTCTAGTGCATCAATTGCATTCAAACTAATCTTTAGTATTACTTTTAGCGCGATTCTAATATAAGCGAATTCGATAAAATTTGCTTTAAGATTGTTTATTTTTTTATTTATAGATCTGAATACCGAGACAAGCTCATACAACAACTTCCACTCTCGTCCGGCACATTTCATCGTTCCTCTGACAGCCGCTACTTCATTCACATCCTTACGAGAACGTGATTAGCGTCAATGTCAACACCAACTGCTGTTCTGGCTTACCCACATCCTGTGCCAAATCTTTGAAGCTCTTGGGCTGTATATTCCCTAATCTTCTTTTTTACTGCGATTTCATACTAGCCCACGCTTCGCCTCGACGTCGGAACATCCTTTCAATACTGATCCTCTTATTTTTCGTGTTTTACTTTGCGCAGCATTTACACATTGGAGCTTTTGAAACATCACAAGTGATAATGGTGTTCGCCGTCGAGCCTCTACAGCCGAATTGGAAGCCGGACTGGGCTACCGACGCTTTCTTCTTTGGGATCTCCATCGATGCCTTCGAGACTCAGACACCCGTAACTCTGTCGCTAAGTTGCTTTTCGTGTTACAAGTCGTTCTTACTAGTCATAATATTAGTAATGCAGACTACATGTCTGCCAGCAAAGTGCTCTATTTTACAATCGCAAATACCACGGGCTTTTGATCTGTGCAAGGCTACCAGAAATATTGGCATGTGAAGGCACAAGCGTTGGTTGGAGATCCACTTGTTGGCCTTCAAGGCAGTTTTTCCTCTGAGCTCAGCTCGTTTCATCTCTCAGTTGTAGACTGCCAGTTTCCGGCAAAGGATCAAGACGGATTTGAATCTGTACCACATCGAGTTAATCGAGGCGGGAGAGGCAAAGAGCTTGGCAGTAATTCTGGGAGCTGGAAGAGTCTTTGGTCCCTCATTGAGAGCTATAAAGAGAACAGGTGCTGCACGTTCTCAATTGTTTTCGTATCGTACTTAATCGCTACGATCGGTTCTATTCCTCCTTCACCTCTTCAAGTCTTCGAAGACTTCTATTACACACTATCGTCGTTATCATCATCATGAAGTACGCACTTGCTGGCGCGGCGCTACTCTTCTCGAGTGTGCTCGCTACCCCTGCACCCCTAATCCATCTCTTCGTCCGCGACCCGGACACTACCAACAACATACCTGACAAGAACAAGAATTGCAATGGCAACAACTACACTCCTGATGGAATCAAGACAGCCGTCAACTTTGCATGGCAAGCGATCAAAGATGGCCAGAATTACAGTATGTCTTCTTGTTGAGAACCCATCCACTCTTCGCAATCCACATTTCCAGAAACACGTCCATGGGACTGAAATATCTTGCCACAGAATGGAACGGAAGGGGCGGCAAAGCATCGTACCCCAACCAAAACACCCCCCGAGATCCTTTGAGTTTCACCGACTTTAACCTCGCCGGCTGCGCTCAAGAGGGTGACGACGACGCTAAACTAAAAGGATTCCAGGAATTCCCAATCATCCCTGGCGGCAACGCATGGCAAGGCGGTGACGTGAAGCCAGGCAACGACCGAATCCTCTTCCAGTATATTGACGACACGACCGCCGCCTACTGCGGCATAATGACGCACACCACAAATGACAAAGGCATACCGACTGGCAAATTCCGACTTTGTGACGACCCAGAAAACGCGCAGGCCCAGCCCCCCTACGCACCGGGGACCTGCAGCCTGCACCTGACGCAGAGGGATTACAGCGAAACAGCCGAAGCCGAGGGCTACCCGCGCTACGACGTCGAAGTCCACATATTCGACAACGACAAGACCGAGATCGGGAGGCTCGACCCCACGGGCTGCGACGGCAAGAACCCAGTCACAGTCTCCAGCGCGCTGGAAGATGATCTGGTGGTTAAGGCTGAGAGCCAGAATGATTATGTTGCGTTCACGCTCGCGAATCAGGTCTGGCCCAGCAATGGCGAATTTGGAAATGGCGATACGCATAATCAGTGCAGTGTCGGTGGGTGGGATGCTACTTACCTCCCTGCTTCTAGGCAGATAGACTGTTCTTTTCTATGCGGGTGGAGCGGAGGCGAATCTTCGGCTAATTTGGAGAGTGTTGAGGGCTGAGCGAGCTGCGGGAGTTTGAATGTTTGAGGTACATCGCGGTGTTTGTGGTTAATAGGGCGTGTAGGTGGGTGGATGGTATGCTGGTCATGCTTCAACTCTGTTCGGACATTTGCTGCATTTGCTGGCGTTCTGGTTCACCAGCATTCATGATATTCTTTTGAATTAAAGTTGAACCTCTGTCCTAGTTGAATGAGATTTTTTGCGCCCTTTTTCCCTTCAATCCAATCCTGCATTGATTCCTATCCAATATTCATACGCCGCTCTTATGTATCGAAGCCAACAATCAACCGGAAAATCTCCTCGCCAGCAAGGAACAATTAGAAACTTACCTATCCCACAATTAGGTTGATGCGACTCTCAGGAAGCTCTGAATCAGCCTCTGGAGTCTGGTGTCCGCAGAGATGTTCGACATGACACAGCAAAGAATCAATGCAGTCGAAACCGAGTGGACGAAGTAATCACTGGCGTTATAGAGTCTTGATCTTCGAACGAAGTTTGTCGGGGCTGTAGGGTAGCTCAGATACATCACGTTAAGTAGAAGCCAATAGTGTTTGTGTTTGCGCACCTTTCCACACAATGCGGATAAGGCTGGTATTGCAAACGCTGAAGAATCGAATGAGACGAGACATCTAAGCTAATTCGTATCTATTTTCTCAACCTAGACATAATAACTCGAACCTTGATGGCGATATCCCTGTAGCCAACAGACACGAATCCTGCAATCAAGAAATCGAACGCCAATAACCCAAAACAATGAAAAATGCCGATTCCTTGTACTTCACAGCTGTTGCCAGAAGATCACTATACAACATTCTTCCAATTATGTTAAGTGATAACAACCAAGCAGGATACACACGGCCTCACACCAAACTGAGAATTGGCGATCCCGTCCGATCTCGCATACACATACGGTCTAGGGATCAGCTAGTAGTTGGGTGGGTGGCCACCCGCGAATCCTGATTGCTGTGTGTAACAATCCTTTTGCATCGGCAACACAGCGACTCTAGGCGGGCACAGCAGCAGTCCGCTTCGATAAAGTTTAGCCACAGGAGAACTAATGGGACTGTTACCATGCCGCCAAAATTCCTTTTGCCTGAGCGGCTGGGAAAAGAGTGGGTAAGTAGATCAAAGAGATGCAGAAGAATGAGGGTAAGAAACCGAATATTCGCCATACTCAATCGTATGTGAGCGGCTCGATACTCGACCCCTTATTTTGTCGTTTCTTGGCACTAGCCCTTCTGTTATGCAGGGCTCTTTGTACTTACGCCTTTATCTTGGCCTATGTTGAAGGAATTCTCACTGGTTCGTCATATTTCCAAATCAGTACAGACTCAAAGATATGGGGCACGTGTTAGCAGACGATGGAATCGATATTGGAAAACTTAGTAGAACTATGGCGACCATTCCGGACAACAAATATTCTAGTTACTGTACATCATTGAGGTCCGTCCGATTTCCCCCTGTTCTCACCATTATCCTTGAACTGTACCTACTTGGGTGAGAAGAGCTTGTATAGCTCTAGCAAACGATTAGTCGCTTGGGCGCTTAAGTTCCCGTGATGGACAACTGGGAGGTCATACCTGCGAGCCAGGCAATAGGTGACGTGAGCGGTGCTCTTTGGATCGAGAACATGAATGCCCGGTTTGATGTATCCCGTAGTCAAGTAACCATGATTGGATTGGGCAGTGAATTGTCCCTCAATCCGGTGATCCTTGATGCTCACAAACTCTTTGCGCTCGTCGGCGGTTTTTCGCAGAAGGCCGACGCCATTATGGGTGTATAGGGGAACTGCGAGGTAATGACTTTGAAACCGAGCGATAATAATCATGACCCGCATTTTCGAGAAGACGGCTCCGTAATGACTCTGTGACGCAAACTTACTTGCGGCAGTAACCTCCGATTCTCTTGAGGTTCCCATGTTCTCGTGCAGCGGGCAACGTACAATAGTCCCCACCTGGAATAAGTCTTTCGGGTACCTTCTTGGCTTTTGGACGTCCTCATCGATACCCATTGCCAAGGAGACATGCTTTAAAGAGCCTTGAGCAGAAGCCCTTCTGCTGAAAGTCCGGCTTTCAGCACTGGATGCACCCGTTGTACCCGCTCCATACATTGCTGCTGGAGATTGGATAGCGAAAGCTTGTTCATATCTCCACAGGCGCCTCTCGCATCCTCTTAGGCTTCACGGTGGTAAAGCTATCGTCCTCGTCAATGGTGGGCATTTTGCTTGTGAAGGTATGGCCTCGTTTGCGTCGCGGCTGGTTTACACTCAAGGACTTGAGAGTCTGGCCGACCTTGTTGATTTCGCTCGCCAGAGGGCCCTGGGGCTGTCTCCAGTTGTTGGAGTTAATTGATGACTGCTGGCGCGGCATCTTGACGGTTCGCAAGCTTGGTCTCAAGCTTCTCTCGAATAGAGATTGAGTGAATGTGAAAAGCGAAGGATTGTAATGCCTCTGCTCGCTCGGTGAACAGGCATGAGAATGGTTTGTAGGAGAGATCTCTACCTATGTAATATCTGCGATGGAGACCAAATATTAGATCTCCTGTCTAATATTGACAATGTCATTGTACAAACCCTCATCACATCGAGTATGTGCGGGACATTGCCATTGTACCTACGACAGTCGCACGGTTGCCAGACTCGTCTCTTTGTACTCACCCTAACCAGATTAGGTGACATGCTCAACTTTGGATGGTTCTTTGTCCTTTTTCTAATTAGCCTTTGTATCTTATAGGCGGAGGGCGGAGACCCGCATGAACAAAGATGTCCGATTCGCTTGAAAACTCCAATCTTAAGACTTAAAATCCCTTCAGAGTGTCTAGAGGCAAAGGATCTACAAACCACTCCCACCCAATAGCAAGATTTACTACACGGCTGCGGCCTGGAACTCTTTTGCTTTGCAATGACCATGGAGAATCTAGTCAGAGGAGTCCTGGACGGTGCACTGGATTGGGTTTGCCGTCCTTTTGGGTTGACTGTTGACCCTGTACCTGCGACTTCATGTGTGCCTGCTGGACAGTCAGCCGAAGAGGTACCAGTACATAGACACAAGGATGGCTTCCCTTGTCAAATGCCTTCGTCTACGGATGCGCGGATGCATAGAATGTCAGCAAAGTCCATCGCCCGGTCACCCACGAAATCGAACATCGAAGTCCACGCCGCCCCGGAAACAGCATTTGATAACTTGGGGGATTTGTCGAAAAGACGCATCGCAAGCGAGGTTCATGGTCCAGAAAACGAAACTGGCTCAGAAGCAAGGTTGATTCAGTACACAGATGGTCCAGACAGGGCTATCACTGTGAATGACGGTGCAAAAGAATGCATTGCTTTTTTGCTCACCAAAGAAACAGTCTTACACCTGGCAGAGATTGCCCAAAAAGGTAAAGACATTAAGGAGATCTCACAGATGTATCAAGAGGCTAGCCAGGATGCGGATATCGGTCAAGGCTTCCTGGACTACTTCCCCAAGATGCTTGAAGATGCAACAACCCAGGAGGAGCATGACCAGCTCAACCGAGACCTGGAGGAGCGAAAACCTGACATCTTGAAGGACATCGAACGCAAAGAGTACCTCGAGAGCGAGTTGCAGTCGCAGAACGAAGCTTTGGCATATACGAGAGATCTTGCGGAAGGTGCGTTCGAGCAGATACTGCTGGACGCTCAACTGCTTCCCGAAGACCACGAAGAGTGCGCGAAGAACCTGGGTGAAGACAGCTCTGACATGGATGTATCGGCCATCCCTAGTACGCCAAAAGAGGAACAGAGCTTCGTCAACGAGAACCATTCTGAAGATCTAGATCCTATTGAGGAACTAGGTTTAGCTCGCCAATTGGTCTTCGAGCTGCAAGATAAATTTGATCACGAAAGAGAATTTCAGGAACAAAAAGTTGTTGAGTACCGTCAATTGCAGCAACAAGGTTTGGTAAATTTTCCAGAAAGCGAGCTCGACTTGTTCAACATTCAACAACGTGCAGAAACGACCCGGGCTCTGATCGAAGCCGAAGAGGCATTTGAGCAGGCGCGTGCGAGAGCTCGCAGCCTTGGTTTGCTACAGAATGAACCGGATCAAGAGTCAGGCTTCATTGACGGTACTGATGACGGATCCAGCGTATGCGATGATCTCGCGGCCGACGTCTCGGGTCTCAATCCTACCTCTGTTCAAGCCTGGGTCACTAGAGTGGCAGAGGCGCAAGACGAACATTGGGTCGAACCGGCTGTCGACGAGTGGGATTCGAGAAGTGTCTCAATGAGTGACAGCGTTTCGGTTGTCGCGGATGGGAAATGGAGAAAAAGGATAGATCGTTGGCATTATATCGAGGACTCTACTCGAGATGGCGCATTTGATGGTGACTCGGGGGCCATGGGCCTGGCAGTACTGTCCGGAGAGCTTCAGCTAGTTAGACAGTGAGTCAACAAGGTCTCTTCAGGTCCAACATTGAGGTTCAGATTTTCAAATCTAATTCCTTAAGATGGTGACGCGAACATGTGTCCAAAGTGCCTTGAGACTCGCAGTAGAGCATAGAACCGCAAGATCACATATTGTAGGCCATATTTACTAAGTCGGTCTCCTGAGTCTGGCCGCCACGGGGTTGTTCCACCATAGGATGCGTGAAGAGATTGAGACCATTCTGAAGGTGCAAATGGTTGTCAAAACGCTTGCACATCCTCGGTTTTATTTCAAAATCGACTTGGAGTGAAAGTTGGGGGTAGGGGTTTCAGCAAGCAACGCTAAGTTTCAAAAGACGCCGAAATTTACCCGCCGCATTCAAAAGTCACCGTGCAGGCGACCCCAGCTTCACCCAACTCCACCATGACCCACTGAACCCTCAATCCCTCCCTATCGCAAACCATCCTCTTCCACCGACATCCTTACCCTCACCCAGCACACCATGTCCGAAGCCTACACCCGCGAACAGTACTCCCCCCATTCCATCCCCCTCCCCTTCCGCCCCTCCCCACAAAAACCTCACTGACCCCCCCCCCCTCTCCCCCCCTCCAGACAAAACAAGACCCGCCTCTCCGAGCTCTCCTCCAAAGTCTCCGCCTTGCGCGGCGTCACCGTCGACATCTACGACAACGCGCGCAGCCAGGATGTCATCGAGAACAGCGTACCTCTTCCCCCCTCCTCTCAGGCCGCCGCGCCCGCCCTGCATCATCTTGCGCAACACGAAAGCTGACCAGCCCAACAGAGCGAAGTCTTCTCATCGATGGGATCGTCCCTGAAGGGGAGTGCCGGCCGGCTGGGGCGGATGGCGCAGCAGGGGAACAAGGTTGCGATATTGAAGCTTGCGGGGATGGTGGTTGGGGTCGTGGTGCTGTTGTATTGGATACTGGGGTGGGTGTTTGGGGCGAAGAAGGCGTGAGCCCTGAGGAAGACAGATATCTATATGATGGGCGTTTGCTGGGAGTGGCGGGACGCATGGTCATGGGCATGGGAAGGCGTGGGTTGGGGGAGAAGAATGCATTGAGCGGATGGTGTTGGGGCGAGGGTTTGTTCACGAGCTCGGTGTGCATGAGAGGTTGGAGTTTTGGGGAATCAGGGCTGGTTGGGAGCAATTATTTTATTGGAGTTTCTATGCGGGCTGTTCGGATTTTGATATCGCTCAGATGCAAGGCTAGCAAGAGCTTAGCTGATCTTCTATTTCCCTTTGTATGCATGTATCGCTCAAAATCGTCCTTAGTGTCCTTGCGTTTATTCCCACACGTTAGAGAACAAGTCATCGCTACCACCGAAACTGCTGCCGCTCCGCTTGCTGTTGTTCGAAGGGGGAGTAGGTTTGGAAAGGGGAGGCGAGATAGGCGCTGCACTACTCCAGCCTCCGAAGTCCTCGTCTGCTGTAACTTTAGGTGGAGCCTGCGAGCCAAAAACCCCGCTGCCTAAGCCTCCATTTGAGGAAGGGGCGGTACCCCATGCTAATTTATTCGAAGAAGTTGAGATCGGCGGTGAACTAAATGATGGCGCTCCTTTCGTCGTTGGAGCAGGATCAGGAGTTGCCCACGCATCATTCGAGCCCCAGGCGTCATTGTTAGAAAACCCGGAGAAAGCGTTGCTTGCGGTTGACGATGCAATTGGTGCCGATTTCGGCTGGGAATGTGCAGGTGCGGACAGATTGAAAGCAGACTGCAGATTGATGGATGTCGAAGAAGGCTTTTGAGTGACGGGTGCAGGAGCTGGTGCGGAGGGTGATGAAAGCCCAAAAAGATCATTCGGAGCACCAGCAGAGGCGGGCTTCGAGGTCGCCTTGGGTGGACTGGAGGCAAAGCTAAAATCTCCGAAGTCGTCATTTGGCATACTGAGCGGCTTCGGCGGCTGTGAAGTGGTGAAAGAGGGTTTGGAGGCAGGAGCTGGCTTGGCTGCTGGTTTCGGCGTTGTATCGAAGAAGCCTCCACCGCTGAGTGGGGGCGAGGTCAGCTGAGGAGGAGCGACTGTCGAGCGCTGATTACTTGGATTGTTGAAGTTGGCAAACGGATCTGCTTTCTGCTGTTGTGATTGAGGAGCAGGTGGTGATGTAGGAGAGGAAAAATTGAGGCCACCGAAAGCGTCACCAAGGCCACCGAAGCTCGGCGGTTGTGCCGGAGGAGGTTGCATCGGTGGAGACTGCATACCGCCAAAAGAACTTTGGCGGTCATGCTGTGGCTGCGCTTGTTGCTTGGGCGCAGAAGCGTACAACGATAAGATGGATTGCTTCAGGTCTGGACGTGATGGCCCTGACGAACCGAGTGCATTGCCAGAAGCGCTAAAAGGCACGTCTGCGGGTGCGGAGGGAGGGCCTCCAAAGAAGTCTAAGCCTAATAGTGAGTCTCCCTGCTTCGCCGGTGCTTTGGTAGGAACTGAAGCCTTTGGGGGTGCTGCTCGAGACGATGGTTCAGTAGTGCTGGGTCTGGCGGGCGGTGTAGGAATATCTCCCAGGATGTCCATGTTCTGTGGTGGTCTCCGTGGTGGTCCATTTGGCTGAATGGACGCTGGGGAAGCTCGCTGCGATGTTGAGCGATCTAGTTGGGCCTTTTCTTTCACGATGTTGAGAGGCTACGATTTAGAATTAGTCGCATTCGTAACAATGAGCACCGAATAGGTTTCATACCACGTCATCGTCGCCTTCGGTCTCTAACGACGCCGGATCTGGCATGGGACCATCCATAACCCATCGCTTCGCCTCGTATTTCGTTCGTATAAAATTCTCAATCTTCCTGATGCGATTCAGTGACCTTTTTGAACCTTTACAAGCCGGTAACCTTACGCTTCTGAGGGTATGTGCCCAGCGGCAAGCTTTGCTTCCCAGTATCTGAATTTCTTCAGTATTGACCCCAAATGCTGCTCGGTTCCAGGACTAACTTATTTGCCCTTGCGTTTCCCCACTTCAGCACGCCCTGTAGGTGCTCGTCGGTCCAGGCATCCAGGTCCACTGACTTGACTCTGCTTATATGCGTCCCCATGCCACGATGTATGCCGGAACAACTTCACTAACTCAACTCCGTTGTACTCTCGCTATGGGAGAGAAGCCTACCGGATGCAGACGAAGATGCCCAGATTCCAGCTTGCCCATCTTGGGTCTGAATCATGACTTAGCAATTACACTCTGCACGGCCGACCTCTCCCAGCGTACGTTTGTTCCTCTTGCAATCGGCGCAACTCTTGTTGCCTTCGAGTTTCAGTAGTGTCTTGATCGTAGACTGATTGGCGGCCGCACGATCAGCTGCTGGATTCGGCGCTCTTCTCGACATCTAGTCGCATGTGCGGCTTCGGTGAACAAGAATGCGTGTGTGCTGCGAAAGTCGATACTTGGGCAGCAATGAAATGGTTTTCGAAGGCTGACAATTCCGTTGTTCAGCGCCTCGGCCTTGCCTCAGTGCTCAGACCTCCTTTGCAGAATTATGTTTTGTGTCCGACAAGTCCTAACCCTAGACTAAGCCCTAGACTAAACTCTAACTATTTATAAACGACGCTACAAGATATAATGCAATAGCTTCGAACAATCGACGAGCACTATAATATATAGTGTAAACTATCTATAAACAATAAGCGTCGACATTAAAATATAATTTTGCTAAAAAATCTAAAAGCAATATATAATATTTGAGATAAAAATCAATTACAATAATAAATAAGTTTTATTTGAGCAAAAATATATAACAACGTTTGTAAGTATATTTTAAGATAGCTTTATAACTTGCATAAAATAAAGCGTTATAACTAGAATAATTGTATTTACAAATACTATATATGCGCTAATTATATATATTGTATTAATAATTGTTTACGTCTTATTAATATTTATTAATTAAAAAGTACTAAAAATTGCAAAATTGTTTTATTATAAAATATTACAAATTGCAAGACTATCTTATTATAAAGTGTTACAAGTTGCGAAATTGTTCTATTGTAAAATACTTAAATATAAGTTAAAATTGTATTTGTGCAACTTTAATCTCAAAAACAACTTTGAAAAAAGTAAGAATTTTGTTTAATTTGTTAACAAACATTCTTTTTAATATTTGATTTTTTAAAAAATTGTAATATATGTATGTTATTTAATTAGTTTTAATATAAAGAAACTATAAATAAAAACTAAATTAAAATATTTAACAATAAATTTTCTTCTTTTAGTTATTGTTCGACGCAAAAAATTGTTAAATAATATATAATTAAAGATTACAAAACTTTAGTTTGTTAAATTAAAAATAACAATAAAGATTGTAACAAAATTTTATTATTAATATAATTTTAAAATATAATTTTAAGATTTTAAACTTAATTGTAAATTGTTTTTTTTTAATATATTATTTTATTTTATAAGTATTAATATTAATAATTAATTATTAATGCGCTAACAATAAATATAAATTAAAATAATTTATTTAGCGAAACTTTTTATAACATTGTTAGTTTACGTAATATTTAACAAATTATTTCAAACTAAATAAAATAAAAGAACAAAAAAAAATTAATAAAAAAAGATTTTAGCGATTCTAGATAAAGCAAAAGACAAAATTAAGATTATTAATATTATTATTAACAAAATTTTTAATATTATTAAGCAAAACAAGTTATAACAAATAAAATCGAAATAAATATACAAAAAAAATGCGATAAAAGTAATTTAAACAAAAGATATAAAGATTATTAAAATTATTTATACAAAACTTCGTAATAAAAAGACAAAAAAAATTAACAAAATTTGTGTTAATTAAAAAGCAAATTTTAACAAATTTTAATTAAACAACAACTTTGAACATTAAATTAAATAAATAACTTTAATAATAATATAATTTTTTTTGTTAAAGTTTATTTATTTTTTGCTTAAAATATTATAGTTTGTTTGTAAAAAAAAAAAAAAAAAAAAATTTTATACAAGATATTTTATTGTTTAATTAATAATTTGTTGCGCAATTTATATTGTTAAAACAAGAAATTAAGCTTTGCAATGCTTTAGTGTCTTTCGCAAATAAATTAAAAATGTTCGAAATAACTTAAAAAAATCTAGCAATTATTAACTTTTCGAAGATGTTAATAATTTTAAAAAAGAAAAGAAAATATAAGTTATTACAATTATTAAGAGCAATAATTGTAGCAACAATAAACAACAATAAAAAGATAAATAATAATAATATATTTAATAATATATTTGTTAAATTATTTATTTTTATTAAATATTTAAAAATAAAAGAAATTAAAAAAATAAAAGATTACAAGTGTTATTTTATAGATGTTAATCTTCTAAAACAAATTAATTATAAATAAAAAAATAAAAATAAAATACGTATTAAAAATAAATATCTTTTTACAATTTATCTAATTATAAAATTAACGTTAACAAAGAACTTTTTAAATTTATATTTAGATTAACTGTTAGATCGAGTTTTAATTCCAACTTTTGGAATCGATTCAATCTAACGATTTTAACATTAGGAATCGACTTAAAACTCAATTTAATTTCTATTATTTTAAAATCGAATCAACTCGATTCGACTTAATTCTTAATTTTAATATTTGGAATTAAATCGAATTATTAAAAAATCAAATATAACGTTATTATATTAAGATTTTTTATTTTTGAATATACATTATTATAATTTGGATTTTTTGCTATAGTATCAAGTAATATATTTCGACTTAAAAGCTACTTTTGCTTATATTATTTTAAAATAGCTTATTTATATTAGTTGCTACTTGTATTACTCTCTTATATTATCTTTTTATTTTTAAATTTCTTTTTCGAATTGTTAAAAAATATAATTATACTATATTTGTATTTTTGTTTGCAAAATATCGAATTCTTTAAAAGTTTTAAGTTAATTATTATCTTCAAACAAAGAAAATTCTAGCAAATCTATCTTTCGCAATTTACTATTTAATAACTTATATTTTAATTAATTCGCAAGTTAATTTAATTAAGATTTTCTTATTTTTGCTATTAATACTAGAAAAAGAAATCTTTATAAGATATTTAACAAAATATTTATCAATTATTTATTGCTTGTTTCAAGAGAGAAAAACAAATATATTAAATAAAGTTCAAATATTAATATTTAATTTTAAGCATAATAATTATAAACAACTATTAACAATAATATTTTAAACAAAATTTAATCAAAACTTGTCAATTTATATTAAATAAAAAAGATTGATATAGAAGTATAATCTAAGTTTTGAAACAAATATATTTAAATAATTTCGATTGTAGATAATATTTCAAAAATTGTATGCAAAAGTTGTTACAAAATTTTGAATTATTCTATTGTTTACAACTATTTAAGCATATCGAATATAAAGAAATATTTTTTATTTTTCTTTTGTTTAAAACAAAAACAATTTTAATTATAAATAACAATTAATTTAGTCTTTAATTGCGTAAATTACAATTAATAATATATATAGATAATATATAACTAACAATTTATTAGAAGAAAAATTATATCAATTTGTTGTTATTCTTTATTTAAGATAATTAAAAAAAATTAATTATACAAGACTTTCGTAAATTTGAATTTGCTTTTTTAAATTATTAACAACTTCAATTTTCGAAAATTGCTAAAAATGCTTTGTCTAGATTTGATACTTTTAGATTGTATCAAACTATTTAAGATAATTCTTTTAAAATATAATTAAATTTGCAAGAAAATTAAGATAGATCTTAAGAGTACTTAATATATTTTTATTACTTTAAATATATAATTTAGTTTTTAAAAAATTGTTTATTTAAAAGTTTTAATATATTAAGTAAATATTATATTTTAATTTTGCAAATATTTGATTAAATTTATTTCTCTTAATATCCAATATATAAATTGTTAATTAATATTAAAGCTTGTAAAGATTTTAAAGTCTTTTAAGATTAAAGACAAGCTTTTTGAGATTATTATTAATAATATAAGTAATAATAATATATTTAAAAACAAACTCGACAAGATCTTAAATTAACAAAAGTTTCAATAAAACAAATAGTAGAATTTTGTGTCTTATTTAACTTATATAATTAATTTTGTAGCTTAAGATTTTATTTCGACTATAAAATTAAAAGCAACAAATAATAATATTGTTATACAATTAAAAAATAAACAACTTTAAGATATTACAAAAAGCACAAACTTATCTAATATAATTAAAAAGATATTTAAATTTATAGTAATACAAAGAGATAATATATATATTAAATTTATTAGATTTGCGCTTTTATAGTTGTTATTAATAACTTAGCTTAATATTTGCTTCGATTTAGAGTTTTTTAAAAAATAAAAAATAAAAAGTTACAAAAATTAATATAGAATATTTGTATTTGTTAAAACTTTATTTATTTTATATTTTGTCAAATATATTAATTACGCAATTATATTAATTTTTAAATAGAGAAATATTTTTAAAATTTAAAGATTTAACAAATTAAGTTTAACAAAAACAAATAAAACTTAGTTTTGCTTGTTAACAATATATTAAATTTTTTCTACAAATATATTTTTATAGTTTCGCAAACAATTAACACAAATATTTATTTAGAATTTTAAATATCTAAAGAAAATAATAAGAATTAATATTTATTTTTTAAAAGATATTGTACTTAAGATTTGCAATAAAGTTTCGACAAAATTTGCAAAATACTATTCGAAAATAGAAAAATTAGACAATATATTATATAATCTTATTAACATTTTAGATTCTATATAGAAAGTTAATCTTTATAAATTGTAAAATAAGAGAAAAAATAACAATATTATTAATTACGAAAACAAATACAAAACAAAATTTAAAAACTATTATTAATATTATTACAATTTAACTACTAGTTTAAGAACAAAAACGCAAAGAGCAACTATTGTTAAAAAGATAATACAATATAATAATATATATAATCTTTTACTAATATTAATATAGTCTATTGTAATTGTTACAAAATTCTTACTTTAATAATCTTAATAATTTTGTTTAATTTAAGATAAAAACAATTAATATCTTTGTATTAATATTGTAAAAAATAAATATTCGATTTAAAAATATTAAAGAGATAATATATTGAACTTTTCAAAGTTAACGCAAATAACTCGAGATATACTTTTATATCTAGTATTATTAATAAATATTGAACAAACTTTTAGTTTTGCTTAAAGAGTATATTAATAAAATCGATCTTAAATAAGTTTGCAAATAATTAAACAAATTATAATAATTAAATACTTTAATTGTACTATAAATCTAAACGCAAAAGAGATTGTTCTCGAATTGTAAAATATATATTATAAAGAGAAAAATAACAATTAAGTAATAAATAAAGAAGAAGATTTTTTTATATTAAATTTTAAGATTGTTTTAGATTAGATTTATTTATAGATAAGTTAACTTTCGAAGAGAAAATATCTTTAATAATTATAGAAATTATTAAGTATTATTAGTAATAATGCAAAGAAATAATGCATTTAATAAATTAAATTGCTAGAAAAAATTTATTAATAATAGAATCTCAAAGATTCGAGTCTTAGCTAATACAAAAAACAATTATAATTGTTCGAAAAAAACAATATATTATGTTTGCTTAAAAAGAAAAATATAATATTGTCGTAGAATTTTTAGTTTAAAAAATCGAATTGCTTTATAAAATTCTTAACAAAGAACAAATCTCTTAGCTAAAATATTATATATTTTGCGTAAATAGTTGCAAGATTCGAATCTATAGTGTGCAAAATATTAGTTATAATTTTGTTATTATAATAGTAATGCAAAGAGATAATACACTTATTAAAAAAAAGAATAATTATAAATGTCTTTGTTGTTTCTTAAAATACTATTAAAGTTAAACTTTAAATACAATAGTTAATTTAATTATATTTGTAATTATTAATCTTATTATAAAGAAGTTTACAAATTAGATATTAAAATACAAATTAAAAAATAAGAAAATCGATTAATTTCTAGTATTTTCGAATTTTACAAAGAGCAACAATATTAAGCTTTTACTTTTGTATATACTATCGCAAAACATTAGTATATTAATTGAAAATACATTATTTGTTTGCATTATCTTAATTATATTAGTATTTCGAATACTCTTTTCTCTAGTACTCTTTTTTTCTTAAATTTTTTTTTGTTTTTGCTTATTTTATTATATTTAGATTGAGAAACTAGTTTATTGCAAAAAGACTTTAAGATCGATCGATAAATTAGCAAATTAAATATATTAATTCTAGACAAAATGTTTTGCATTATTTGTATATATTATCTATTTGCTTTACGCAAGCTATTGAAAAAAATAATAAATTTAATAATATTAAAAAGAGATTTATATAAACGTAAAAAAAAGATATCAAATTTAAAACAAAATTTAAAGAAATTATAATAAAATAAACAATAATTTTAACTAGTGCAAACACGTTAAAAAATCGCGTAAAAAGAGAGACTTAAATCAATAATTAATAATAAGAATATATAATATAAACAACAAAGTAGTTAACAAATATAAACTTATATAATATGTTAACAAGATTAAATATATATTAATATAAAAAAATAACAATCTTGTATTAACAAAAGTTCAAAATAAGTATTAGTAAATAAATATTAATTCTAACTCTAATATATATATTTTTTACTTTATTTTAATAAAATTACTTGTTAATATATTATTTACAATTTTATTAATTTTTTTGAATTTTTTACTCTTTAAATTTTGTTGCATTCTATTAGATATTGTAAGAAATTTCTAAGTTGCTATATAATTGCATTATTTCTATATATTACTTGTAAAATAAGCTAAGTATATACACAAATAATAAAAGCGCTATTAATTAATTCAAAAAGTATTGCAAGTCGCAATCGTATATAAGAATAAAATAATAATAAAAAGAAGTTGTATTGAAAACAATACAATAATTGCAAAGCTATTTTAATTTAATTTAAAAAATTGCGTAAAACAATTGTTTAAAAGCAAGTCTTTACATTAAATTGTAAATATATAGAGAAAAATATTAAAAATAAAATTGATAAATATCAAATTAATTAAGATTTTTATAATAATATATTTAGATAATACAATAAAGTATACAATATTAACAACTTTATAACAAAATGCTTTAAAAATAAATTTAGAAAAAAAGCAAAAAAGAAATTTGTAGTTAAGAAAACAAATTAATTTAAAATTATTAAAAAGATACAAAAGTTGCTTAAAAATATAAATATAACAATAGAATTATTTTTTAAGAAAATATATATTACTTAAATGCATTATTTGTGCTTTATATTTAAACTAAATAATATTATAGTTAAGCGTTAATAACAAGTTTAATATTAATAAGAGTTTTTCGATTTATATAAAATTGATTGTAAAAATTATTTAACAACAAATTATTTATTATAATAACTTAAATAATTTAAAAAGAACTAATAATAACAATTTTATAAAATTGTTTAATATCTTTGTTAAAGAATTTGCAATCTTAAACAATGCAAAGAAAAAAAATATTTTAAATTTTATTATTTTTAAGATAGAGAATTTTGATAATATAATTAAAAAGAATAATTATAAATAAAAGATTTAATACAAAACTTAAAATAATATAAAGAAGCTAAATTATAACTACTATCTAGCAACAAATAATAAAAATAACAAAAAAAATAATAAGAGCAAGAACAATAAAGACAATAGCAATAAAATTAATAAAAATAACAACAACAAAAATAATAACAAGATAAAAAATAATTTAAATTAAACTATTTAGAATAATAGTAAAGCAAACAAGATTATTAAGATTTTAAATTAATAACTTTATATATATAGTCTAGAGAGTCTACTATTATAAGAACAATTATAATATATTACTTTAATATATTACTATATTGTATATTCTATCTTATTATTTTTTTGTATTATAAAATTGTAATTAAAATAAATATTAGAATTGCAATTTATATATAACTTTATTTAATTTTACTCAATTTAAAGACTTTAATTCTTAATAATATATTAAGAGTATATATTTAATACTTTGATAATTTTACTATTGTTTAAGTATTATTTTATTATATATAAATAGATAGAATAAACTTAAATAGCAAGTTTTAGTAGTTTAGTAATTAGAGCAAATGTAATTGTTAATAATTGTTGTCAAATTTAAAAATGCGTTGCAATATTAACATTAAATTAGTTATAAATAATATTAATTTATTTAATATTTATATTGTGTTAAGAGTTCGAATCTCTCTTAAAATACAATTAAATTAACTTTTTAAGTTTTAACTCTAAATAGCTCAAATGTATTATCTTAATACATTACTAGATAATTTACTATTAAGAGATTATAGAACAAAATATAGCTTTCTAGTTTCTACTATTTATTTTAGAATTTCTTTATACTAATACTAAGTCTTGACAATTTAAGTCGATTTTTTAAATTGATTTTCGATTTCAAGTTTGCAATTCGATTCGAATTGTTAATTTTAACATTAGAAATTAAATTAACAATTTGATTTCAACTTTTGAAATCGACTTAACCCAATTTAGATCGAGTATTCGACTCGAACTCGATAACTCGACCCGACGCGATTAGTCTATTTATATTATATTTATATTTGCAAAATTGCTAAATATATTAAGCTAAAGTTTAACAATATTAGATACCAAATTATTTTAAAGAGATTAAAGACTTGTTAGCTTAAACAACTAATTTTTAAAAATTTAAAAATTAACAATAAAATTTCTTTTTAATAATAAAAACAAAATTAATTGTTTGTTTTAAAAGATTAGTTTAGAATCTTTATATATACGCATATTAAATATCTTCTTTTTGAACAATTAATTATTAATATATATTAAATTGTAATTAACAAGATTTGCAACAATAAAATTTAGTTAAAATAATTAATAAAGAGCAATATTATTGTTGAAAATATATTTAACTAGCTTTAAAATAAAATATGCTTTAAAAAACAAATTAAAACAAGAATTAATAAACTTATAATTAAGAAATTTATAACATATTAATATTATTAACAAAAACAAAACAACAAACTTAACTATAAATAACTACAAACAATATTTTACTTCTTAAATTAACAAGTTATTTGTATAAATTTAAAGTATTAAATATTATATGTTTGTCTTTAATTTAATTGCAATTTTTGTTTAATATTGTATTTTTATTATATTAAATTTGTTATTAAAAAAAATAATACAAACTTTTATTATATTAATATATATATATTTAAATACTTAAAAAACAAATACAAAAATACAATTATTTAAGATTTGATTTTGTTAAGCAACAAAAATAAGCAAATTTATATAAAAATAATATTAAATTTTTATTAAATAATTAAGAAATAATAAAAGAATATTGTTATATATAAAAACAAATTTAAAAATACAAATATTGTATTTATTTATAATTTAAAGAAATTATAAAAGTTAAAAGATGCGCAAAAATACAACAACTTTGTAAAAATATTTTTTAAAAAAAGAAATATATATATTATTAAATTTAAGATTTTGTATAAATTGACGTTAAATAATATTTGCGCTTTTTAACAAATTATTTTCTTGTAATATATTAATATGCAAAAGAACAAAAAAACTTTAAACAATATTAAATTTAATTAATAAAACAATTTTGTTGTTGTGTATATAACTTAATTTGCACTTAAACTTATATTGTTAAATTAATTGCATTAATATATTGTTTTATTATAAAAAATTTTCGCATTAACTTAATTATATATTAATTTTATTATAAATTAAATATTTGTTTGTCAAATATTTTAAAATAAATTAAATAAAGACAACGCAAATAATAGCGTTGTATTAAATAAAATCTTTGCAAAAGTTTAAAATTGTCTTCGAAAAAATAAAAAACGCAAAAATTGTTTACTATAACAATAATAAATATTTTGTAAATTAAAAAATAATAATAATTAAACGCAAAGTTGCTTAATAGAAATAAATTAACAATAATAATAAAGTTTAACGTATACAACTAATTAAGCAATAACGAAACTTATTAATTAAATAATAATAATTATATATTTATTTCTTTTACTTTAATTATATAACTTAGATATCTTTAATATATTTAAAATTAAAACTTAATACAAAAGTAGCATTAATTGTTACTTAATTTTATAAAAGCTATATAATTACTAGTTGCATTTCACGCATATTAAAAGAGAAAAACTTAAAATCTATTATTAACATTTATTGTTAACAATTATTTATTTAAATTAAAATAAAGATGCGACAAAGTTAATAAAACAAAATTGCGCAAATATAATTTTGTTTTTCTTAATTACTTTTTTTTGCTCTTTAAACTAAATAAGTTGTTATTAAAGTTAATTTTTTTCGTTATATTTTGTATTTAAATCGAATTTTTTTTTCGTTATTTTTATTTATATTGTTTATCGATTTAAATTTCTTATTTAGATCTCTCTTATTATAATTGTTAATTTCTCTTTTATTTGTTTCGTTCTTAATTGATTAAACAATAATCTTTTTTTGCTTTTTCTTTATTTTGATTTAAGCTTCGATCAACTATAAATTGTTTAATTTGCGAATAAAAATATCGCGAAATCAAATCCACAAGATAAAAAAAAATCTTTTTAACAACATTAACAAAACAAATAATTTAATTATTTGTTTTTAACTTTTTTTTCTTAAATTTAAAAATAATAATTAAATTACTTTGTTCAAATATATTTTTATTTAATTGCGTAATTTCTTTTATAAAATTGCTAAAGTAATTAATTAATAATTAAACAATAGTTTTAAGCGCTTTTCTTTAAAGCAATTTGTTTTTATTAATTATTTAATCTTTATACAAAAGACAAACGTAATATAGATTTTCGTTATATTTTTTTTCTCTTATTAAGCAATAAATGTTTTTAGCTTAATTATAGTAATATTTTGTTTAATTTTAATAAATAATACAACTTTTGCAATTTTTTTTATTTATATAATAAAATTTTTTCGAAATATAATTAAACAATATGTGCGTTGCTTTTAAAAAGTTATTACTATTAAAATTAACAAATTATATCTTTTTTTATATATTAATATTAAACAATTTAAACGCAACACTTATAAAATAATTATTAAAACAAACTTTAATTTAAGATATAATACACGATTTTTAATTTTTAAAAGTATTAATTTTTAATTTTATAACAAACTAGTATTTCTTAAATATTTTATATTTGCGTTTCGATATAGTTTTTAGCTTTTCGCACAAGTTTAACTTTTTAATATTAAATATACAATAAATTTCGATATACTATAACTTCTTTAATTTAAAAAATTTACAACTCTTTTTAATATTAATATTGCGTTTGTTTCTCTTAATCTTTTTCGAAAAAATACTTAATTTTTCTTCGATTTTAACGCGCTTTTTTCTCTTTGCGTTAAATAATTTTTTAAACAATTAATTCTTTTTAATTACTTCTTTTTTTTGCAATAAATTAGCGTATAAGTTTGTATATTTTTAACTTAATTTATACAAATTTTATTTTTATATTAATATTATTATTTTTTATTAAAATTTTGTCTTTTATAATTTTTTATTTGTTTATTTTATTGTTGATATTTATATATTTAACTTTATTTTTAATTATATTGTTCTAATTAATATATAAATCTTTGTTAAATAAATTTATACTAATAGTATTTAATTTTTTAATTAATAATGTTATTAAAAGTAATAAAGATATTGTTATTTATATTAATATTGTTTGCTATTTTTGCGTTAAAAACAACAAAATTAAAGATTAAAAACAAAAAGCGAAAGCAAAAATAAAAAAAGCAATCAAATAAATAAAGAGAGAAATTGTGCTCAATTGTTATTCGTAAAATAAATTAATTTATAGTTAAGTTTCAAATATTTAAAAATTGTATTAATAAAAATTAAATATTGCTTTGTTTATTTAATAAATAAACTAATATTAATATATTTATAAATTTCGCTTTATGCTTTTGTTACAATATATAAAAGTAAAAAAATAAACAATTTAATATATTTAATTGTAGTCTAAATTTATAACAAATTAAACTAAAAAAAATAACAATTTTAATAAATCGAACTTTATTTAATATCTATATTATATAAAGTTAAAAAGTTATCTATAAATATTTAATTAAATTTAAATTTCTAATAATTTTAACTTAACTTTAAATAATATTTTTTTTAGTATTAAATAAAGATAGCATTTAATAAATTAAAATATTTAATTTTTTTTTATTTTTTAATTGTGCGAAAATATATTAATATTTATTTATTTAATTTTATTTGCTATAATTTATTATTATATAAATATAATAACTTACAATACAATACAATTTAATATATTATATAATTTCTTTCTTATTGCGCATTATTAAATATCAAAAAAAAAAGACTTTTTAAATTAATTATTTTAACAATTGTTAACAATAATATTACAATTAAATTTAATATATTTAACAAAACTATTATTGAGCAATTTATTATTATAAATTAATTTTTTTTTTAAAAACAATTTTTGCGAGTTAATTTTGTTTTTTTCTTGCAATATTTTTCGATTATTTTAATTATTTTTACGTTATATTAAGCGCAAATTAAATAAGTCGCAATTTATATAAATTATTTTAACTTTAATTTTTGATTAATTTTGCTAAAATTAGCAATACAATTAGTAATTTAATAAGTGTTTAAATTCTATATAGTTTAGCTTTATTATTAATATAAATCTTTAAAAACAATAAAATATATATATTTTTAATACATTAATTTTATAACGCAATCGAACTCTTAAAGAGACAATTTCGCATTATATATATTTGCTTATAATATATATTAATTATTATTATCTTTATATATATTTTTAATTGCATTAATCTTTGTTTATCTTATATTTGTTAATTGTTTAAATATAAATTTAAATTAAGATTTTTATTTGCGAAAATCGAATTACTATATTTGTTATTTAAATACAAATTTAAATTGAGATTTTTATTTGCAAAAGTTAAATTGTTATATTTGTTGTTTAAATATAAATCTAAATTAGAGTTTTTATTTACGAAAGTGGAATTGCTATATTTGTTGTTTAAACACAAATTTAAATTAGAATTTTTATTTATAAAAGTCGAATTGCTATATTTATTATTTAAATATAAATAAATTTTTAAACAACTAAAGTTGCAACTTGTTCTTATATTTCTTTTGTCTATTAATAAAATTTATTAATTTTTTTTCGACTTATAAAACGCATTAATATTAAATATTCGTAATTAATTTTATTTCGAATATATATATTATAAACGATTTTATCTTTTTTTTGATATATCTTTTTTTTGTTTTTTGTTGTTTATATATATAAGCGAATTAAAGTGCAAATATGTTTTACAAGATAACTTTATAAGTTTTAAACAAATAAAAAAATCAAATATTTATAAATTACTTAAACTAAATTTTCAAAATTCTTAATATATTTTGTTGCGTTCGAATTAAATTTTTAAGATTTCTAATATAATTTGTTGCGTTTAAATTAGATTTTCAAGATTTCTAATATAATTTGTTGCGTTTAAATTGAATTTTCAAATTTTTTAAAATAATTTGTTATATTTAAATTAAATCTTTTAAATTTTTGACAAAAAAGACAAGATAAAAGTCGAAAACAATAAAGTTTGTTTTGCTTTATTAACTTATTTAATTGAGATAAATTAAAAAAAAAATACTATTTAAGCAAATTTCGAATATTAATAACAATTAACAATATTAATAAATCAACAAATTATTAAATAAAATTTAAAAAAAAATAGCAAATACAAAACTAATAATAAATAATATATTCTTAAATTCGAAAACAATTAATTGCAAACTTTTGAATATATTTAAAAGATATTAAATAAAATTAATATTTGCACTTTGTTATTAAAATATATTAATAATATCTTATATTAATAATGTTGTAATTAAAAGTATAATATACAAATTAATTACAAAAAATAATTGAATTGTATATTGCATATATGTTGTCTCTTCAATACAAAAAATTTTTATGTTGTTTACTTTAAATTATTAAGAAATTCGCAAAAGCAATTATATAAATTAAGATATATTTATTTATAAATATATTAGCTTAATAATAACTAGTTGTAAATATATATTAATTATTAAAAAAACAAAAAAAGTTCAAAAAAGAATTATATTCTTTTTTATAATAAACAACAAATTATTGTTATCTTTACATTACTAAGAAAAAAAATAAAAAATAAACAACAACGCAAAACAAAAAGAGTTACAAAAACTCTTAAGTATTTAACGCGAGCTTAAATCTTGTTTTACTTTTTTTTATAAATAATATACAAAATTGCGCTATATTTATTAGCGTTAATTCTTTTTTAATTAATATGTTAATAGTTTATTAATTATAAAGAAATAAAACAACTTGCAACTAAAGAGCGCAAGTTGTTTGCAATTGTTGTTAACAATTCGAAATTATATATAATTGTGCAAGTTTGTTCTTTAATACAACGCAATATTATATAAGATTTGTTTTCTTAATTTTAATATTTTTAGTAATTTTATATTTATTATTTAAAATAAAAATTCAAAACTTTAAATATTATTAATTTGAATCGAAGATTATAGATAACGCAAAAGTTAATAGTTTAAATTAAAAAATATATACTATAATATACAACTTCTATTTGTAATAAAAAATATTAATACTTAATAACAATTATTTAATTAAAATAAATTTAAAAGTAAATAAAGATTTGTTGTATTGCAATAAAGATATAAATTATATATTAAAACTTAATCTTCGAAATAAAAAAATAAAAAACAAATATTTTATAAAAATTTAACAATATTTTTACGCAATAACGTAACTATTTTTTTAGTTACAATATTGTTACACAATATTATTCGAATTTTATAAGATATCTTTAAAATATTAAATTAAACAAATTGTATTTGCGATAAGTTTTGTATCTAAAAATAAATCTAGCAATTAAAATATATTAATAAATTTAATCTTTAGCTTTATACTTCGCAATTAATATTTATATTTAACAAAATTAAATAATGTTATTTTGTTACTTTTAATATTCTTAATTGACAAAAACTTTTAACAACAAATTAATAATAAAATAAAGTATCGAAAGTTGCAAAACAAAATATAAAAAAAGAAAAAAACTAATTTGATTACTTAGCTTAAATATTTGGCAAAAGAATTACGTTTAACAAAGAAAAAAGTAAATTTAATAACAATTGCTATACAATAATCTAAATACAAAATCAAAAATATTAAAGTTTAATTTAATTTATTGCATTAATAACGTTATAAATATTGCTATAAATATTTGTTTGTAATTAAGTAAGCAAAACAATATTGCACAAAATTAATTTAACTTATTTTCTTTTTTTATTATTTTGTTAATTTAAAAATAAATACAATTTTCTTTTAATATATTTAAGAGTATACAAATTCGAAGAGTTTTTCGCTATATTAAAATTCACATATTATAATCTTTGTTTTTATTAAATCTTTATTAACTATTAAAAAATTAATATTAAATTTTGTTTTATTATTTCTTTTGCGAAATTTTAATTGTTAAGATTATTTCTTTAACAATATTTATTTTGTTTGCTTATTATCTTTAGAAATCTTAATTTCGCTCTTAAGTATTTGTTAATCTCGCAAAATTAAATTTAAAAAAATAAAAAATATTATAAATTTAATATTAAATTATAAATTATAAATTAATAATTGTTAAGTATTTAACTTTGTTAAAACAATATTGCAATAAATTCGCAAAACAATATAGCGAATTTCTTAATTATATCTATAAGAATTTAATAAAAAAAAAGAATTTTTTCTTTTAATAAATTTATAAAAGTTTATTATTGTATTTTATTGCAATTAACTCTAAATAATAAATAAATTGCAATTTAAACTAAATAAATTAATAAAAAATAAAGTCTTCGAAAAATATTAGAAACTTTTAAAGATTATAAATTAAAAAACTTTAATTAATTTTAAAAAAATTAAAACAACAATAATTAAATATATTTTTTGTTAATTAAAATTTATTATTAACATTAATTATCTTAAATATTAAGATAATTGCAACAAAAATATATTTAAAGCTTAACTCTTAACAATATTAAAGCTATATTATTTACTTTATCTTAATAAATCGAATAATTTTTAATTGATTTTTGCTTTTTATTTTTATAATAATAAGATTTAATAAAGAGTTGTTAATTTGTTATACTTTATTAATTTGATTATATTTTATTGCACAATTTAACGCTATATAAAAAAATTAATAATTAAAATTAAAAGATAAGTTAAATTAATAAAAAAGCTTTTAATTACAATTTTAATATATAATAATTTTAATTATATAAAAAATAAAAAAGTTAAAAAAGTTAATAAAATAAGATAATTTAAGTTTATTATAATAATTTTTATATTTAAATCTTACAAATCTAGTTTAATCTTGCTAAGAAAAAAGATATAAAATTCTTAATTTTATTTGCTTTTAATTTGACTATTTATAATAAAAATTAAAAATATTAAACTTAATATAAATATAAATAATAATTTATTTAATTAGTATTATTTAACTAATTGTTATAAGCTTATTAAAGCTATACTAGTAATTTAGATTCTACGCTCTTAAGATAAATCTATTATTATATTTGATATACTTAAGAAGCAAACATTCTAAGTATAATATTTAATATATTTAACAAACAAATATTATAAACAATTATACTTACTATATTTAACAAACAAACAAGACAAACAACTAATATTTTCTTAATATATAAAAAATTAAATATAATTTTTTTATAAATTGTATTTAACTTATTATAGATTTTTACTTATTGTTACTTTAATTTATCGAATCTCTCTTAAAATTTATTAAATATAAAAATTGTCTATAGTTGCAATTTTTGTTATTAAATAATTACTTATATTGTTTAAAGATATTTACAAATTTCTTTAAAAATACAATTTATTTTAATATTTTTGCAAAAAGTACTAACATAATACTTTAAATATTTTAAAAATATTTGTATTAAATTAATGCGTCTTTATCTTAAATACTAGCTTATTAATATTACGTTAATTATTAATTATAAAAGATAACAAAATTAAAATTAATAAAATTAATATCTATTATAAAGATTATATTAATCTAAAGAACTAATTTATATAAATAAATATCTATTTTATCTTCTATCTTGTTTTAGCAAATTAAAAGACAATTTTTATATTAATATTTTTTAAAAAGAAAGTTTAATATTAGTTTAAATTAAATTTACAAAAATATTTAAAAAATAATAGCAAAAATTCTTGTACAATATTTATAAACTTTAACAATTTTAAAAAAAAGTTTCGAAATTTTTTTAAAATATTTAATAAAAAACAAATTGCAAAAAGAATAGTTTAATATTTAATTTAATAAATTTTTGCAACAAACTATATTGCTAAATTTTAAAAATATATTAATTTAATTAAGTAAAACAATATTATATTTATAACAATATTTCGACAAAATTTTAAAAACAATTTAAAAAACAAAATTATATATAATAAAAGAATTTTTAACAATATATTTAATTTTATTAAAGTAATTATCGATTTTAACAACAAACTATATAAAAAAATTATAAAAAAAAATATAATTAATTTTAAGAAAGAACAAAAATTTTCTTTAAATTAGCAATTAAATATTAGTAAAAAGAATTTTGTTTTAATTAAAAATATAATAATTTAAATTATTGTAAATTTATATCTATAAAACTAAATTCTATTTAACAATATAAATTTTTTTTTTTTAAAAAAAAGCAAAATAATAAATTTTAAAAAATATATTATTTATATAGTAAATCGAACTACTTTGCAAGAGATTATTAATTATAAAACTTAATAAATTGTTAACAAATTAATATTATATTAAAAAAAATATTTAATAGTTAAAACAATATTAAAAAATAAATTAATATAGAGATAAATACTTTTAAAACTAAATTAAACAACAACTACTATTTAATAAAAAACTTAAATTAGTTATAAAAAATTCTAAATAAAATATTATTAGACAAGATACTTATATCTATACAAAAAATTAATTAAATACTTAATAAAATTATAAAAACAAAACAATTAAAAATATTATATTTTTATTTAGTAACAAAGTTAGACAACAAATATAACTAAATTTTTTTTTACAAATATCTAAACAATATTATAGATTATTTTAATACTTTAGTTAGTTTATTAAGAAACAAAGAAATAAATTAAACTATAAATAAATATAAAAAAGTATTAAAAAATAATATTATTATAAAAAAAGAAATTTTTAATAAAATTAAATAACAATTAAGCAATATAAGT
>JAABUS010000719.1_pt1 | contig 81297 bp, 12 predicted proteins | sample 5560161 | NCBI WGS metagenome assembly JAABUS01 (sample SAMN10711885, study PRJNA513376) | rock metagenome | isolation source: Antarctica rocks | place: Antarctica: Victoria Land, Trio Nunatak nord | collected 2016-01-04
ATTATAACAAATTAATTTAGATATTGTTATAATATGTTATTAATTATTTTTTAATATATTGTTAAAATATTGTTAAAATATTTATAAATGTAAACAATATTATTCTATATCTACATAATTTATATTATATATAAAAGGCTATCTTTTTTCTTATTTTTTTAATCTAATTGTATACTTTTTGTGGATTTAGTTTAATAAAATATTTTGCTCTAAATAGTCAATTTTAAAGTTTATTAATATTAAATATTAAATTTTAAATTTTAATTATAATATTATTTAGTTTTTAATAATTAATATATAAATAAAGAATTTTGTTCTTTTTAAATACAAAAAGAATTAAGTATTTTGTTTATAATTAAGATTTTTTAATAAATTATATTTTTATTTTTTGCTAGATGTTTGCGAAGTACTTCGAACTTTTTCTTAAATAAAATATATATAAGTTTAAACGTAAATTGCTTGCTTAATTTAACTCTAATTTTATAATTTTACAATTAATATTTAAAGAAAACTTTTATTGCTTTTTTTTAAAAAAATAGATACTTTGAATTGTTGTATGTTTGTAATATATATTTTAGTAATTTTTCTATTATACTAAATAACTTAAAACTTTTAAAAGATTTGTAGTTTTCTTTACTTACTTTAATTTTGCAGTTCGATTAATTTTTGTTAGTATTTGTCGAATTAAACTTTTTTAAACTGTTTTTTTACAAAAATATAAGCTTGCTACTTGTAGTTAATTTTTATTTAATCTTTTATCAATTATTAAATATTATTAATATATAGATTAAATATAAATTGTGTAATTATATTGCGCAAATCTAAGTACTTATATATTTTAGTTAACTTTTAAATTGTATTGTTTTAATTAGACTAACCGTTGAATCAGATTTTGATTCCTACTTTTGGAATCGAAACTCAACTCGAATTTTAGCGTAGAATCGAATTACTATATATAGTATACTAGTATACTTAATATAATATTATGCACGCAATTCGATTCCAATTTTTTTGCTCGAAAATCGAATCTTGACACTTAATGTCAAGATTCGATTCCCGACGATTAGTCTAGTGTTAATTAAGATATTTCTAAAACAATATTATAAATAATTATTTTTACTATATTAAAGATTAGTTTTTTGTAATATTGTTAAATAGCTATTAATAATAATTTTGTTTCTTTATTTACTTTTTTATTTTTGTTAAGTAATAAATTTTTATCTACAACTACTAGATTACTAGATTGTATATATTAGACTTTTTGTAAATAAAATATTTTTCTCTTTTAAAAAAAATACTAATTATAAAATTATTTATTATATTAAAACAAATTATTGCAATAAATTGTTTTTTGTTAACTTTAATTAATATAATAAAATATTATATATTTACTATTAAGTTTAGCTGTTATTGTTAAACTAATATATTATATTTCTTTAATCTATTTTTTATTACAAAATTTAAACTTTTTCTTGCTTCAATACTAAAAAATTTACTTTAAATATTTGTTTGCGTTAAGCTTTCTTTTAATACTGAATTAATTATTTTAGTTTTTTAGAAAATTAGTTAATTTCTTCTTTGCTCTTTAGATAAGTTTAGTATAAACTGTTAAAACAATTTGTTTAACTAAATATTGTATATTTTTTTGCTAATTTTATTGTTTATTTAAATAAATTAATATTGCTTAGTTGTTGTTTGATTTTATTAATTTTTTTTTTAATAATATAGTTTTTTAGCGCTTTTTATATTTATTTATAATTTAATTAATTTTCTTCTTCTTTAATAAACTAACTAAAGCGTCAAAATGTTTTATAATATTTATAGAAGTATTTTTAATTATATTTGTTATTTAAATTTGTTACTAAATAAAAGTATAATCTTTTTAATTGTTTTGTTCTTATAATTTTATTAAGTATTTAACTAACTTTTTACGTAGATACAAATATTATATTTAATAATAGTTTATCTAAAACTTTTTATAATTAATTCAAATTCTTTACTAAATAGTAGCTGTTGTTCAATCTAATTTTAAAAATATTTGTCTCTATATTAATTTATTTCTTAATATTGTTTTAACTATTAAATATCTCTTTTAATATAATATTAATTTGTTAACAATTTATTAATTTTTATAATTAACAATCTTTGACAAAATAACTTAATTTACTATATAAATAGCACGTTTTTTAGAATTTATTATTTTGCTTTTTTCTAGAATTCTTTTCTTTATATTGTTAGATAAAATTTAATTTTATAGATATAAGTTTACAATAATTTAAGTTATTGTATTTCTAATTAAAGCAAGTTTTTTTTTGCTAATATTTGATTGCTAATTTAAAGAGACTTTTTGTTCTTTTATAAAATTAATCGTATTTTTTTTATAGTTTTTTTATATAGTTTGTTGTTAAAATCGATAATTATTTCGATAAAATCAAATATATTGTTAAGAATTTTTCTATTATATATAATTTTGTCTTTTAGATTGTTTTCAAGATCTTGTCGAAATATTCTTATAAATATAATATTATTTTACTTAATTAAATTAATATGTTTTTAAAATTTAATTATATAGTTTGCTATAAAGATTTGTTATATTAAATATTAAATTAGTTTTTTTGTAATTTGTTTTTTGTTAAATATTTTAAAGGTTTTTCGAAACTTTCTTTTAAAGTTGTTAAAATTTGCAAATATTGCACAAGAATTTTTGCTATTATTTTTCAAATATTTTTGTAAATTTAATTTAAACTAGTACTAGACTTTTTTTCTAAAAAATATTAATACAAAAATCGTCTTTTAATTTGCTAAAACAAGATAGAAAATAAAGTAGATATTTATTTGTATAAGTTAGTTCTTGAATTAATACAATCTTTATAATAGATATTAGATTTGTTAATTTTAATTTTGTTATCTTTTATAATTAATAATTAACGTAATATTAATAAGCTAGTATTTAAGATAAAGATATATTAATTTAATATAAATATTCTTAGAATATTTAAAGTATTATATTAGTACTTTTTACAAAGATATTAAAGAGAATTATATTATCGAAGAAATTTGTAAATATTTTTAGACAATATAAGCAATTATTTAGTAACAAAGATTGCAATTAAGTAGTTGTAATAATAAGTTAAAACTTAAGATAAATTAAATACAATCTATAAATAAGTTATATTGTAGTTTCTAGATATTAAAAAAAAAAGTTTTGCTTGTTTGTTAAATATAGCAAATATAATTGTTTGCAATATTTGTTTGTTAAATATATTAAATATTATACTTAAAATATTTGCTTCTTAAATATATTAATTATAACAATAGATTTGTCTCGAAGATATAGAATCTAAATTATTAGTATAACTTTAATAAGCTTGTAATACTTTTTTAGTTTAATTTTTACAAATTATTTATTGTAATTTAAATACTTTAATAATATTTATATAAAAATATATTTGTTGTCTTTTATCTTTAATCTTCTTCTTTATATTGTAGACATTCTAAATAATACAAAAATTGAAGAGATTGTTTAGATATTTTGCTATTAGAAATTTGCAAGAGAGAATACTTTTAAATATTAAAGTAAATCTATAATACAAAGATATATATATTTGCTTTTAATATAATATTTAGACAATTTAATAAAATTTAATTCTAATCTTTCTTTTACAATATTATATATACTTTAGAATTAGTTTCTTTGTAATTATATTTATTGTTAATAATCTTAAATATTTACAAATTATTGCTCTTTTTACAAATAATATTTGCTCTTAAAAAGCATTTTAATTTTAATAGAAAAAGATTTCTTCTTTTATCTTGTATTTTTGCTATCTTTGCAAGATTATCTTTTACAATTGCAAAAAAGATTAATTTTATTATTAAAGTTATTATTCTTCTTAATTAATTTCGAGCAATCTTTAACAATTGTACAACTCTCTTTTAAGATATATACTTAAATAGTATTTGCAAGTTTCTTAACAAAAATTTAATTATTGTTGCAAGAGACTAGAAGTACTATAGTAACAATATTATTAAAGTATAAAGATAATACAGGTAATAAGCAAAGATAAAGAAGATAGAATATAGAGATTTTTTTGCGATATAGGGTAAAATAATTATATTTTAATTAGAGTTATCGCAAATTCTATATAAGAAAATGCGATTATCAAAAAGCAAAATAAATATTATTGAAAAGAGAAATGCGTAGACTGATTTCCTAAATATATTTATATTACTTAAATCTTGCAAAATTTAAATTCAAAATAAATCTTTCGCAAGCTCAAAATCAACCTTTGATTGCGTCTCTAGTTCAGGTAAAAAAATTGCTTGTATAGTAGATAAGAATATCGTCTATTGTAAACTATTGTCGTCTTCTCTTTAGCATCTTCTTGTCTATGTTGTTGGCGACATTCTTGTCTATCGCGTTAAATTTGTGTAGACTGCGATAGTTTGCGCTGTAATCAATCCGCGTTGCACAGGCTAGTAGGCCCTGAAAGCTACTCGATCAAGCTTACTTTTGGGGGTGGTGTCCATCCAATGTTTAGTTGGTGTCCGCGCAAAGGGGGGTAGTGTTCAAGGAGTGGCAGCCTAGATTTATTAGGGTGGATGCTAATAATCTCTAGAAGTTTACTTTTGAATATCCATATTGAATGTTGAGCAACTAGGGAATTCGGTGAAGCAGCTGTTGATACAAAAAGGCGTCGCGACAAAGGCAATTATGCAGTTGTGCTTGCCTGCGAGCATAGGTTGAGAATCTTCATTAGCTCTATGATCTGAAACTACAAGATCCTAAATCGTTATCATTACTTGACAAGTTTGATCCGAGATGCCACAGGTTGGTTCTAACATCTTCTCGTTCCTCCATGCCTGCCCTTCGACACCTCAGATCATACGTAGACGGTCAGAACGGCGCTTGGGAACGTCTTCGGCGGTTGAGAAGGATGACATTGCTTCGTTGATCTTCTTGGGACGACCACGAGCGCGCTTTGCAGGGGATTCGATGTGTTCGTGAGAAGGAGTACGTCCTTTTGTGGAAGGAGTGACTTGGGCGGACCTTTCCGGGTGCCCACGAGCTCGCTTAGAAGAGAAACCGGTGGCGCCAGGAGAAGGACCATGTTCTGCGGTGTCGAACGTGGCCTCGACGGACTTTTTTGGGCGGCCATGACTTCGCTTGGCAGAAATTGCGGAAAATGAGCTCGGATTAGAATCCGAAGCACCACTCTGAGTACGGATGTTGCGAGCTACTCGCTGGTCGACATGATGACCCTCCTTCACGCACGCAGTTTGTCCTTCTGCTGCTATCGTGGAAATTGTCGGAGAGAGCGTAGGAGTGTCAGAAGTGGGATCCGACACCGAAGCGGAGAAGGAGGGAGTGATCGAGGCGTCGAGTTTGCCGATTGTTTGCCCCTTTTAAGATGAGCATTTTTCTAGAGGACATTCGATGAAGGAAAGAAACAGGAGAGTTGTCTTACTGCTCTATTGTCGGGCATCACTTGTGGGACTAAAGAGGGTAAGTCGTGTGGTGCATGTATGGTGTTGGTGAGAAAAGGGCTGAGGTCGTGGCCAAAGGCGTTGATAGGGTTTGAGCTTGAAGTACAAGGATTCGAGCTGAAGGTAAAATCGGCAGTGGTAACCATGGAGGTAAATGTCAAGACAGAAGTAGTCGAGCTAGGAGTGACGTAAGGCTGCATTGGAGTTGTCTAGAAATATACACGGTTAGAGTAGCTTCAGACCAGAACAGACCACGCGTGAAGAGTCAGATGGTAGCTCACCAACAATGGATTCCAAGCAATGACATCAACAGTTGGAGCTACGACTTGAGTAGATGGTTGACTTGCCGACGATGCGCAAGGGTTCGTCGTCATGAAGACAGCTATTGATGCTCTACGAGGGCCAATTGTCGAGTTTGTGCGATCGTGCTGGGTATTCAATACTGAGGCTTGGGCAAAGGGCGCATTATGGAAGCCATAATTGATGATATGCTCTGGAGTCGATAGATCGAGGCGATCGTAAATCTCGGCCGAGTCAGAGTCGGGTGTTCCAATGCTCGCCCCGTGCAAAGAGTCATTGAAGAATGGGACAATCTCCAGGGCCGAATGGTTGGCCTGATCGGAAGACTCAGTCTGGCTATCAGTGTTTCCAACAGACATTGAGAAAGGACAAGTAGCTAGCTCGGACGACATGGAGTCCAACGTTGAGTCGCTGATTCGTGCAGGGTTGAGAGTCTCTATGCTTTCGATCGCCACGGGCGAAGAGACTTGCACTGGAGTAGGGGAGGTACCTCTCAAGAAGGAATTTTCGGACAAGGTCGTTAAATCGCTGCTTGAAGATGCCAGCTGTTGACTTGCTAGGGTGTCATCCATCCTAGATTGGGTGACATGGTCCATCATGATCGAGAACAGATGATCTCAATGTGGGAAGGAAAAGAGAGGAAGAACTAGCATGCAAGAGAAGAGGAAGAGACAGAAACTTTGAGGGAAAAAGATGTGGGAGACAGAGCAGATACGGTCGCCGACAACAAAGAACAACAGAATCGGTGCGAATTCTGTAATAGTCTTCTCTCGATTGGGCTAGAGATGTCTCACTGATGCTTGCTTCTCATCTTCCAATCCGGACGTAGATAGGGAACAGACGTCTTCTTCTTTGTTGACAGTCAACGCAGGACTGTATCGTATATGGTCTATATACTCAGCCCGAGAAAGATCACTACTGTCGAAGTCTACAGAGAGAGCGATAATTCTTGTGGCGAGAAGAAAACCTACTGTAAGCCACGGCTTGCATCTCCTCCCTGCTTCTACTGAGTATCCGTGCGGCGAATATTCACAGCATTTATTCGGTTGGATCGAGCGGGAAAGCGCCGCTTCGAATGTATCTATCCGAACCTAATTTCCGTTGGAACAGTTCTGCCTTGCGGAAATTGTAATCGATCTGCGCACTACCGCCATCGGCAAGGAATCCTCCACGTCCAGTCAATAAATTTCCCGTCCTAGGGTCCTAGCATCGACAATTCTTGCACGTGTTAGGATGTTGAAGCGGAAGCAAGAGTAGCTTACCTTAGCGGTCTAACCGGGCGGTTTCTTAGGATCACGTAAGAATTGTGCCTGATTTTTAATCTTACAAACCAATTACAAATTAACTTAAGTGTTTTGCAAGAAGATATACAAGTCTTGCAACAATCTTTGATCACGTTATTCTTATAAATTATATAAGAATATTATAGTATTTCAGAACATTGTACGTTTGTAGATCTAGTACAAGATACGCACAAGAAATATATAAGAACAATTGTAAAATATAAGATCAATCAAAATACAATTAAATTAGTCGACAACTATAATTATATTAAGATAGATTATTATATAGAAAGAGCAAATTTTAGAATTATTGTAGATAGTGTAACTGTCGGTCCGAATTTCAACCCAAACAAGTTGATCTGTCTAATCTTGATTCTAGGATCAGGCAGATTTCCTAGCTCAACAAAGTAGAATAAACCAAAAATGCGCATTAAGTGTTCGACTCGATTCGTTCGATTATATAATATTACGTAACGCGCTAATTGAATTTAACTAACGTAAATATTAAACTAATCTAATATAGTTAGTGCAATTACGTAATTAGATTCTAATCTAATTCGATAAAAACTAGCGTCAAATAAGATAAAATTAGATTAGATTAGATAAACAAAAACTAACGCAACAAAATTAGTAGAAACTCTTTATACTAATTTAATAAAATTCTAATTTTAAGATCGAATTTGCGACTTAATTCTAATCTAATTCTATAAGATCCAGAAGAATAGATTAAGTTGAAAAAAAAGTATTTAATCTAATCTAACAATTATACTAATTGTAGACTTCGAACTAGAAACTTTGAGATACTTTGTATCGAAAGTTTATTAACTAGACTAGATATTTCTAACAAGAAACACTCTATCTTATATAAAAATATATAGCTATATAATCTAATATATTAGATTTTATTAGGTTTTTTTTGCAATATTCTTTCTTTTGTTTTCTATAATTACAATATAAATTGTTTTAATAGTTGTATTCTATATATAGTTTATTTTAAATAAAGTAATTGCAAAAAATATAATTTTTAATATAATAGATAAAATTAAATTAATCTAGATTTGAAAAGAACTTTTTTTAAGTTAAAATCTATAAATTAATATATTATCTATTATCTATTAAGAGATTAAGAGAATTATTAATACAATATTAGTATTTTATTCTAATTGTTAAGATTAAATTAAAAGTATTGTTAATATAATATTTAAAAATAATTAAGATACAACTATTATATTCTTACAAAAGAAATTAATTAAGACAAAAGATATATATAGAGAATTAAACAAGTTGTATATGTTCTATAGATTTAATAGATAGTTAATTAAATTAATATTAAAGAAAAAACAACGAAATAACTAAATTAAAAAGATTAGCAATTATTTTTTATTATTAATTCGAAGCTCTTTTAATATAAGTATTAATATAATATTATTAATACAAAGTATATATAAAGAGTTCGAAATAAAGATCTTTATTAAAGAATAAAAGAAGATAAAAGAATTATAGCAACAACAACAAGTAATATAGTTAATTAAATAAGAGAAACAAATACTAGTAAAATACTATCGATATATATAAAATTTTATCGATATATAAAGATATCGAAGTTATAGAGAGATATTTTAAGTTACTTATATTTAGAATTAAAACAAAGAAAAGCCAAAAAATACTAAAGAAAAATAACTTCTAAATAAAGAAAGTATTATTTAATACAAACTTGCGCAAAACTAATTATAATATAATAATATACAATATTTAAGTAAAAGAGATATTTGAAAATATAAAGAGAAAGAGAATAAAGATATTTATTAAATTTAACAAAAATATATATTTAAGACTAATAATAGAAAAGATAAAGTAATTTATTAAAAATAATTAAAAGAAAAAATATATATTTCTAATTGTACGTATAATTAACGCAAAGATAGTAAACAAATTATCCAACAAAGATATATAATAGATTTAATATTAAAATTACGCAATTCTATAATTTAAGCTATAGAATATATTAATATTTAAAATATTAAATCTATAATTATAAAATATACAAGTGCAAAAACAGTTGAATATATATTTATTATATACTAAATTATTGTCTAAAGCTTTCCTAATATAAGTAGATTAAAAATATTTAAAAATATAAAATATATTAGAATATATATAAAGTCTTCAACTCTTAATATTAAAAACAACAAATTAAAAAAAGATAATTAAGATAATTATAAAATTTAAGTTAATATATTTAAAACAATTGTATTTATAATATAAATATAAATATCTACAAATTTTAAGTTTTAAACAAAGAATAATCTAAAGAGAAAGTAAAATTGTTTGTTAAATACAAATTGTTTGCTTAGTATTATTGCAATATAGAAAATTTTTATTCTAAATTACTTAGTTAAAACTTTGAAGCTAAATAAATTAATTTCGATATTGTTTATATTAATATTATTCTTAATTAAGAGTTTAATAGATAAAATAGATAATATCTTGTAAACGTCTTAAAGAATATAGATAAAACTAGAAAAAAAACTTTAACATTTTAATAAAAAGAGTTTCGAATACTATAATAAAATATTTACAAATTTAGAAATAAAATAATAGTAGCATTACTATACAAGAGAAAGATAAAAAACTATAATATCTTAGTAATTTAAGAGTTCTAGCAATATAACAAGAGCTTTAAGATATATTATTTAATAAGCGTTAATTTTATACTAGAAGATAATAAAGACAAAAACTGTTTCTATATTAATAAGAAACTTAATAATAATATCTAGTGTTTAATATAATATTTTAGAGACGTAAACATTATTGTATTAAAGACAAAAATAAATAATACGCAATTAATTTGCAAAACAATTTATAACAAAAAAGTTTTTCTAGTAATCGAGACAATGTTGCGTATACTAGAAAAAAATATTTTAATAGAAAACTTTAATCTTTATTACTTTATATAAATTAAATTATTTTATTTAAAATAATATTTATTGTTTAACAAATTAATTAATATAATAACAAACGTCGATATCTTACTAGTATTACTATTATTAGAAGATATAATTACGCAAAATTATTGAAAATCTTAGATAATTATATAGATTTAATTTTTATAATAAATAGTATTACAAATTAACTAATATAATGCAAAATTATTAAGAAAATAAAGAACTTCTTAAATAATATATTAATGCAAACAACTATAAATCTAAGAGTATATAAGAAATTAACACAAAAATTACGACGCAACTAGAATATAACAAATAATAATAAAATTGTCAATAGATTAAAAGAACAAATATTGAAATTGCTATTAAATTAAGAAGCAAAATATTAATATATAAATAAATTTACTCGAAATTTACTCGAAACTCTAGAGAAGATTATCGAAATCTTTATTTTATAAGTTAGATTTTATAAAATAATTAAAGCAAGATAAACAAAGAAATATATAAAAACAATTCTTTAAAAAGTTATTTAAAGTTGCAAAATAAACAAGAAATATAATTACAAAAATGTTAATTTAAGCAATAATTTTCTCTCTTAAGAAAATTTAGAAAAACTAATATATTATAATTATAATTAATAGTTATATAACAATAAAGCAAAATATTAATATTAATATATTGCAAATTTTATTATTATTATTTATATTATTATTATTATTATATTTGTTTTATAGTGTTAATTTACTAAAAAGATATAACAATATTAAATTAAAGATTAGTTTTATTAATTTTGTAAATAATATTAATATTCCAAATATACAAAAAATTAATAAAGTATAATTACAAAATTTTAAACAAAATCTATAATAAATACAAGCAATAATTATAAATTCATAGTATTAAATATTTAAAAATAAAGTATAGACTAATTTACTTTTCAAAAACTTTAACATAACTTAATATATATATTGAATAAATTCGAAAGTAAATATTAGAATTTTAAAAACTTAAGAAAATTTAAAGTTAAAATAAGTAACTTAAATATACTATATCGAAATGTAACTAATAATTAGATAAAATGTTAGATAAATAATTATTAATTTTATCTAAGATTTGTTAGTAATTGCAAAAAAGTAGATATACTTTATACTAACATAATTGTTGCTTAGTTACAAAGTTGTTATATAATATATATTAAAGAAAATAAAAAATGAGTGAAAAAATCTAGATACTAAGTTAAGATTAATATAAGAAAAAGTGCTATAATAAGTTATTAATATTTATCAAACAATATTAACAAAAATTCTATAAATAAAATTAAATACAATATTAATAACTAAATATTTTTAAAAACTAATATAAAAATTAGTAATATAAATAAATTTACAAAAATCTAATAAAGTTATTGCAACAATAATAAAATATATTTGTAAACTAATTGTATCGAATTAATTAATCGACTTAAATCTTTAAAATTCGAATTATATTAATTCGAAAATCTTAACAAGTTAATTTCTAAAATTGAAATTAAAACTTAATTTAATTCGAGTTAATTTCTAGAATTAAAATCGAAATTTAACTTAAGAAATTAATTCGAATTGTTATTTTTAGTAAATTCTGTTATTTTTAGTAACAATTTAATAGAAATAGTTAATTTCTTAAAATTAATTAATTAATATATTATATTTATAATTGCATTACTATAATATATTACTTGTGAAAAAAACTAAATTTAAACTTATTTTTAGACTAATTGTTAAATCGGATTTTAATTCTAACTTTTAAAATTGATTCGATTTAACAATTTCAACATTAGAAATCGATTTAAATATCGATTTTTTAAAAATCGAATCAATTCGAATCAATTCGATTTTCGATTTCAACTTTTGAAATTGAATTAACGCTAAAAATACTAAAAATTGATTTAAATTAACTAGTTTTAATATATTTTAAACTATTTTAATTATTTATTATAATAACTACTAATATATATTACTTTTGTCAAAATATTACGTTTTTAAGAAATTATTATTTGTATAATTCGATTTTCGATTTTAATATTAGGAATTGATTCGATTTGACAATTTTAACATTAGAAATTGAATCGACTTTTCGATTTCAACTTTTGAAATCGACTTAATTCGATTTAAGTCGAATATTCGACTCGAACTCGATAATTCGATTCGACGCAATTAGTCTACTTGTTTTATACTATTTTTAGTATATCTTAATATAATAATATAATTTTCGATTTCGTAACAATTTAATTCGATTTCTAATATTGGAATCGAAAATTAACTCGAGTTGAATCGAGTTAATTTAAGAAATAATAGAAATTAACTTAGATTTTAAATTAATTTCTAGTATTAAAATTGTCGAGTTAGATTAATTTTAATAGTTGAAATTAAAACTTAATTTAATAGTTAGTCTATATATTTGCAACAACTTGATTTCGAAAAGATATTAAAAATTATAAATATAAAAAAAAATTGCAACTAAAGCAAAACTAAATAGAAAACTTACTCAATTATGTAATAATTAGACTAATTGTGTCGAATCAATCAATCTAGTTTGAATCAATTAATTGAATTAAATCGAATTAAATCAATTTCTGAAGTTGAAATCGAAAAGTTGATTTAATTTTTAAAGTTAAAATCGAAATTCGATTCGAAAATCGATTCGAATTATTATTTTTAATAAATTTTACTATTTTTAGTAATAATTTAATAAAAATAGTTAATTAATTAAATTTAACTAATAAGTATATTAGAAGTATTTATTTATAATTGTATTACTATAATATATTACTATAATATATTACTATAATATATTACTATAATATATTATCTATAATATATTATCTATAAAACAAAATTTTAAATTTCAACTTATTTTATACTATTTTTAGTTATTCTCGATTTCTTGACAATTCAATTCGATTTCTAATATTGAAATCGAAAATCGACTTAAATCGAATCAAATCGATTTTAAAAAAGTAGAAATTAACTCGAGTTTCGAGTCAATTTCTAATATTGAAATTGTTAAGTTGAATGGATTTCAATAGTTGAAACCGAAATTCGATCTAACAATCAATCTAACAATAATAAAATAAACTTAATTATATAAAACAACTTTTGAAATTAAATTATTAAGTATAATTATAATCACAATTAAAAAGATATTTATTAAATTAATATAACAATAATAATTTTTGTATTAAAATAAAGAGTTTATTCGAATAATAATAATAATAGATATAATGTTACAATAATTACAATTAGAGTTATCTAAAAATTAGATAAAAAATTGAAAAGATTAAGTAAGATTAATTTTAATTATTACTTATTACAAAAAGTTAAAAAAAACTAATTGTAAAAACAAAATATCTTGCAAATATAACAACAACAAATTAAAAATATTATAAAAAAAAATACAATAACAATTAGATTTCTTTAAAAACAATAAAAAAAGTTAAAATTAATAATCATATAAATATATTTGCAATAAATTTAAACAATATATGTTAATATTAAATATTAAGACATTATATTAAAATTATATTAAGTAACAAAATATAAAAAAGTATTTGAAAATAAATTAGTAAACAAGACAGTTAATAGTATCTATAATATATTTTTATTATTAGTATAGTTAGACTGATTGTTGGAAATCGAATCTTAATATCAAATTTTAAGATTCGATTCTTAAACAAGAAAATTGGAATCGAATTGTGTGTATAATACTATATTAAGTATACTAGTATACTATATATAGTAATTCGATTTTATGTTAAAATTTAAATCGAATTTCGATTTCAAAAGTTGAAATAGAAATCCGATCCAACAGTTAGTCTAAGTATAGTATTAACAATATAAAGTAATTATATAATTTGTATTTATACAAGAATAGATTGTACAAATATAAGAAGAAAGATAAAAAAAAAATTTAATATAATTTACTTTTAATATCTAGTATTAAAAATAATATATTAATATATAAGATTGTATAAAGATTGTGCAAAGTCTTATAATATATTGTTAAAACAACTATAAATAAATTAAGATCTATTCTATTAACTTTTATACAAAAAATAAGTATTTAATATTGTTACAATAATATATATATATACAATTGAAATTAAATATTAATAAAATATATATTGCGAATATAGTTTAAATTAAAAAAAGTAAAAAAAGTAATATAACAAAGAAAACAATTATTTATTTAGGAAAACTTCTAAGTATTGTTAATGCAATAATATTAATTATGTATATAATACTTTCGATTAATATATTGTATCAAATTTCAGTCGTAAAATTATTAAAAAAAAGAGAGAAATAAATAGAGAAGAAATAAACTTATAAAGTTCTTGTATTAAAAATACTTATAATATAAGACGCAAAAAGAAGTAACTTTTATATAAAAAGAAACGTTGTATTAGCGTAGCGCTTGCAACAATATATAAAATCTTGTATAGAATTATAATAGATGTTAAATTAAGTAAAAATTAATAACAAAAAATTAATAAATAATAACAAAATAATTTTGAAGTTTAATTTAAATAATTTTAAGATCATAATACAATAATAAAAGCAAAGGTTTGTTAACTTTTATAATACAAAAATAGCTATTAAAATTTTGCGTTATATTATCTATAATTTTGGTAATAATAGTAAATTAAAATACTTATATAAATTTACTTTATAAAAAAAAATTAAATTAAGTTTATTAAATCAATAACTTTAAGTTAGAATTATATCTAAAGAACAATATACTCTTTTTGAATTCCAAAAAATTCTTTAAAAATTTAAAAAATTTAAAAAGTTTAAGTAATCATAAATTATATTAATTTTGAAATTCGATATTATATTGCAATAATTTGCTATTAATAAAATTAAGATTAGCTTTATTTGCATTAAATATATAAACAATATTTACAAAAATATTAAAGATTATATATTTAAGAATTTATTTATTTTTATTTAACAATAAATAACTAGTTTCAAGATTTTAAGACTTACTTTGTTAATTTTAATAAAAATTAATACAACTATATTAAAATTCCGTCTTTCTAATTTATTATAAAATCTATCGAAAATTTTAATTAATATATTATCTGCTTTATTTTTATTGTTGTTAAGCTTATTATATTCAAGCATAATAAAATATAATAATATAACAATAATTTTAACTATAGATTTCGAAGTTAATATATTATAATAACTAACTATAAATTTCTAATAAATCAATTAATTTAATTTAAAATATAAATTTTTTAAAGTTAAAAAATTAAGAAATATTGTTTAAAGATTAAAAATCGAATATTTTTTTATATATAAACTATTAATATTAATAAATTGAATATTCGCAATAATACTATAAAGTCTAATTATAACAAAACTTTTAGTTTTTGCAATAATAACTTTAATACTTGCAAAAGTAATTAAAAATTTAATTAAGAGAAAATATAAATACTGAATCTTAAACTTTAAAAGACAAAATTATATAATTAAATTTCTTCTAAAAATATTTAAAGTTTAGATAGCGCTTCTATTATATAAATGCTCTTTATAAATATAAATTAATTAGAACAATAAATAAAGTTATTATAAAAGTTAAGATTTATAATTTAAGCAATATTAAATTAGTAATATTTATAAAATATAATTTGTTAAACAACTTTAATAACAATATTAAATAAATAAATAATTTTAGTAATTTAAAAAAGTATAAATTTTTAACAAAAGTTATAGTTTAAAATAAAATAACAAATAATATATATATAAGAAATAATAAAGAAGCTTAAAATCTTGTTTAACTTATATAATAGAACTTTTTTGCTAAGATTAAGCTTAAATTTAATATTATAGAAAGCAAGTTTTTTAACGAACAACAATTAGATTTTTTGAAAAAAACCTATTAATTAAGTTTGTATATATTTCAATAAAAACTATTTTTAAAGTAATACTACTTATTAATATAAAAACATCTAGTAGAATCTCTATTAATAAAAGATTTATCAAGCTTTACAAGCTTTCTATAATATTATTGCCCAATTTTATTAAAGTGCGTTTTGCTAACAATATATTTGTCTCTTATATTATTTATATTACTTAAGTTACTATTAAGTTTAACAAATATATTAATATTTTATAATATTTAATAATAGAATTAAGATAATTTATAATTATTTTTAATAGATCTCAATTTTAAAAGTATATTATATATATTGTTTGCAATATATAATTGATAATCTTTAAATTTAATTATTGTATAAAGTATTACTTGTTATATTATTAATTGTTAGAAATCTTTAATAATTTATGCAAATAACTAGATTATTTGTTTTTTAAATTTTTAAATAAAAATAATATTTATATAATAAGTATTATTGTATTTTCGAAACTTGCAACTTAAATAAATTACAAATTTGTTATTATACTATTTAAATACTTTGCTATATCAAATTAGTTAAAAAAAGAATAATGAATATTTAACTTATTTAATAGATAACAATCTTACTATAGATATTGCTACTATAATATCTGAAAACTACAAAAAATTCTATAAAAAAACATTTGAAATTTTTTAACTTTAGAAGAATTTAAGAAGCAAATATATTTCAAATTTAAACAATAAATTTAATTATTCAATTTACAAAAGATTAGCAAATTATTATTAAATAAGAATATTAATTTTATAATTAATTTTGTATTAAGAGCAATATTTTTAATAAAAAGAAGAGATAATAAAAGTAAATTTAGATAATATAAACAGCAAAAATTAAATTTGCAACAATAATTTATAATATATAATCTCTACTTTTATTATTAAGAAACTAAATAAAAAACTATATATTTAGATTAGTTATTAAGTTATTAATACTTTTATATATATAACTTATAATATTTCGCTATTAATTAAAGAGACTTTGCAACAATTTTGCAAAATTAAATTCTAAAATTAATATTACTGCAATTTTTAACAAAATTAAAATATATTTTAATAACAAATACAAGACAATCTTTATTATCTACTACAATATATTTAAGTATATTATTATATTCTTTGAATTGTGCAATACTCTAACTATATTTTATATTTTAATTAACAGAATTTTAATATTATCTATATAAATAATATCTTAATATATAACAATATTAAATAAAAATATTATAAAAATATTATAAAAATATTATAAAAATATTATAAAAATATTATATAAATATTATATAAATATTATTTTTGTTAAACTAAATAAAGCAAATTTCTATTTAAATATTAATAAGTATATCTTCTTTATTAAGCAAATTAAATATATAAATCTTGTTATTATTATTAAAAAAAATTGAATTTTTTTTTAAAAGATTAGACTGATCGTTCGGGTCGATTTTTCCCCGAAATCTATAACCCGACCCGAAAGTTATATCTAATTAGGCCAAGTTTTAGCCTAATATAGTTAGTATTTTCATAATTTATGCAATTCGATTTCAACTGTTAGAATCGAACGATTAGTCTATAAAAGATTAAATATATTTTAACGTAAAAATTTCTTAAGTTTTTATGCAATATATAGACTTCTCTAGATTTTGTTAATTTTTAGTATCGATTTATTTTTAACTATTTTGATTTAATTAAATCTTTATCAATACTAAGTAATTAAACTAATGAAAATCTAGTTTTTTATAACAATTTAATAATCTTAAAAATAAAATACTTAAAACTCTTATAAAAGTCTTTATTAATTAATTAATTTATTATTATTTAAATTTTAATTAAAAGATTTAAATCAAAAGCAATGTTTTCGACTTTATACTTATTGCTATATTATTAAAAATAAATTTAAATAAATTATTTTATTTAGTAATTTATTGTTACAATTCTAGACTAAATAAATTTTGTTTCTTCGAGTTTTTATCTTCTAATCTTAAGTATATTATAAGTAGTAGCTAGTATCTTAAGACTTATAGTACTTATACTTATTTTCTATATATAGCTTGCTTTGTATAGCTAGTATTTTTGTTAATTAATTATATATTAGTTATAACAAATTTAATTTCAATATAAACTAGCTATTCTTTTCGAAACAATCTTGCAAATTGTATTTTAAAAATATTTATATTTGTTACTTTTTTGTTTTGCAAAATAAATTCTAGATATAATATTATTAAAGTAGATGCTTTAAAAAATATAATTAACTTAAAATTATAACTATTTTTACAACAATATACAACTTAACAATAATTAATTTTGTGAATTCTCTAAATATATATATTTGAAAACGTATTTAATTAAGTATATCAAACTCTCCAAAAATAAAAATAACAAAATATTTTAATTATAAACTAGTAGATTTACTAGAGCAATCTAGTAAATCTCTTAAAAAAACAAAGAAACAAATTATTTTAATTGAGTTTTAATAAACTTGCTAAAATAAAATTAACAAATTTACTAGAATAATAGTTTATTATATAATATTATTATTGTTTTTAAGCAATATTTTTTATTTTCTATATATTAGAAGTTTGTAATACTTCTATCAATATTTATATTTAATATTAAAAAATCTTGCATTACAAATTAAGATTAATACAAAAAAAATAGTATTTAATATTTAATATATTGTTACACTAGTATTTTCTTATAAAGATTAAACAAAATTATCTATTTTGCTTTAAGATTAATATTAAAAGTTAAAAATTTAATATTAAAAGTATTTAATATTTAATTATTTTTTGTTATTGTTATTATTGAACAAAAATCTCGAAAACATATTATTAATATTACTATTATTGTTAAAAATTAACCTAATATATATTTGCAATCTTTCTAATTATTTCTTAAATTACTTGTTAGATATTCTAGATATACTTTTTTAATATATTTTTCGAATAAAATATAATATTAAATTCGTAAGTATACAAATATATATATACAAATAGTTTATTAAAAGCTTTTATATTAATTTTCTAATCTATATAAGATATCTAAATAAACGTACTCGAATATAGTTAAATTTCGACAAGTTTCGACTTTTTAATATTGTTATTTTATTTGTTGTTGTTAATTTTCTTTCGAAATTGTATAATCGAAATTAAATTCTTTTTTTGTATTCGATCGATCTATATTTTATTGTTAACTTTCTCTCTCTCTTGTATTACGTAATTTAGATCTTTTCTTTAGAATTAAAGTTAATAATCTTTTATACTCTTTTTAATTTTTTTATATTCAATATTTTCTGAAAACTTATTTAGATTCTCTTCTCTTAGTTTTGTTATTATTCGACAAGTTGTTCAATAATTGATAAACAACTTATTTCTTGTATTTAACAAATTGCTCGACAACTATTAAAAAAATTAATTTTTTATACTTAACAATACTCTATATAATATTTGACTTTAATTAAGTATTTTGTTCGAAGATACTTAATATTATTTAAAGTTAACTAGAGTATTAAATAAGATTTTTGTTATTACTTTGTCGAAGTTGGCAAGTAGAAAAGAAAGATAATATTACAATTTTAGACTAAATAAATTTTGTTTCTTCGAATTTTGTCTTTTTAATTTTAAGAATATTATATGTAGTAGCTAGCGTCTTAACACTTATAATACTTATATTTATTTCTTACATATAGTTAGTATCGCATAACTAGTATTTCTATTAATTAACTATATACTAGTTATTATAGCTTTAATTCTAATATTATATTAGTAATATTATTGCTATTATAGCAAGCAACTACAATAAATTGTTTATTAAAACAAAAAAAGTAGTATTAATTTAAAATTAATTTAAGCTTTGTATTCTTATAGACTATTACAATATATATTTGTATTAATAAAAATTCTAAATTGCTAATATATTGTTTTCTTATTATTAAATTAATTACTTAATAAATTTGATTTCTAAAGTTAAAATATTGTATTAGAAAGTCTACAATTGCTCTAAAAGATAAATTTTGATAATAAAAGTCTATATTAATAATATGTTTAAAAAAAGATTTATTTAATACAATTAATTCGATTATATTTTGTTTATACTTATAGTTTAAAAGTTTAAAGAAGATCTTTTTGTTAATATAAATTATTAAGTTCTTAATACTTTTTCTATTAAAAATTGTAATACTTTATTACTTATTTAAGATATTTTTATTAAATTAGATATTGTTAAGTTTTATATTAAGTTTAATATTATTACAATTTTTAATAAATTTTATATATATAAAAACAATAAGTATTCAATTGCTTTTGTTATATATTATAATTTATTTAAACATATTGTTAGAAAATAGAGTTAATAGACTAGTATATAGTTAATTAACAAGAATATTAGCTATGCAGAACTATCTATATAGAAAAATAAATAGAAGTACTACAAATATGAAAATGCTAAATACTACTTGTAGTATACTTAAAACTAAAAGAGCGGAAATTCGAAGAGCAAAGTTTGTCTTAATTAGAACTTGTAACAATATATTTTTTTTAATTGCAAGTTTTAATAAGTTGCTAATATTATTTTTAATTAAAATTTCGAAAAACTTCGAATAATATTAAATATTGTCAAACAAAATATTCGATTAATATTGAATATTGTATTAAATACTTGTTAAATATAAAAAATAAAGTTTTCGATAATTGTTAAACAACAATTACAATTTTGTCAAATAAAAGAATTAAAACAAAAAAAAAATGAAAAAATCGTAATATATTTGCAAAAAAGATATATGTTTTACAAATAATAATCTAGTTAGTTTTTCGATTTCTTTTATTAGTATTAAGTATTGTTCGAATATTTGTGCAAATATATATTAAATATCTTCGAATATTCGAAACATAATTTCGAACAAGTATCGAACAATTTGTCGAACAACAACAAGATTAAGAGAAGAGAAAAATAAATAATTTTTAAAAAAAATATTAAATATAAAAAAATTAAAGAAGATACAAAAGATTACTAACTTTAACTTTAAGAGAGAAATCTAAGATATATAATACAAAAATCGAAAAATCGAAAAATCGAAAATAAAATAAAGATTAATTACGTTCTAAAGAATTCGAAAAATCAATTGTATTTAAGAGATTGATCAATTATATAATATAAAAAAAAGTTAACAATAACAAAAAAAGTAACAATATCGAAAAGTCGAAATTTGTTAAAATTCAATTATATTTAAACATGTTTGTCTAAATCTACAATATAGAGAAAGAAAATAATATAAAAGTATCTTAGCAACAATTTATACACAAATGTGCATATATTTAGAAATATTAAGTTAACTCTTATTCGAAGAATATTTAAGAGAAATATTTATAAAATATTTAACAAAAGTACTATAGAGACAACAACAAGAATCGCGAGTATATATCGACTAACTTTTAACAATAATAATATATCAATAATATGTTTTCGAGATTTTTGTTAATTAGTACAAAAAACAAGATAGTATATCGAGTAATTCTAATATTAAAAAGTATTCGATTTCGATTGCAAATATATAACAGATAACTTTTAACAATAGTTATATTTACTATATTTTTGAAATAAATATTAGATACAATAACAAGAATCTTAAATATATATTAATTAATATTCGATAATAGTAATTGTATTAATAATATTTTTTCGAGTTTTTATTAAACAAGACAAAAAAGAATCTTAGATATACAATTAACAACTTAATTGCTAACAAATATGTAAACAATATTAAATATAATTAAGATACTTCTATATCTATAATTTGCGAAAAATTTAATATAAATTTAATATTTTAAAATAAATATAATAAAAATCTATTACTAGTTTTAGATATTCTTCGATATTAATATTTAATTTTTAAAAGACTTTTAATTCTAATCTTTATAATTAAAAAATAATATTTTATAGTTAAAAAAGTTCTAATTAAATTTTTTTTTTAAATTGATATTTTTGTTAAATTTAATATTGTTAAAGCGTAATTTAATAATTTCGAAAACAATTTACTAAAATAGTTCAGAAACAATAGATTTCTTATAATTAAATTTAAGTTTTACAAAAAATAATTTTAGTTAAAATCAATTTAATAGCAATTTGCTAATATTTAGTCTTAACAAATATAGATAAAAAACTAAATAAATCTAAAATATTGATTTTAATAAATTAAATTTATAGATATAATTGTTAATAACTTTAATAATTTTGTAGAGTTTAAAATTCTTGTTTTCGAGAAACTAATAAGTTTGTTTGATTTTAAGAGAACATCTATTAAGTATTATTTTATTCTTTTTGCAAAATTCGAAAATTAAATAACAATAATAATTAATATATTCGATTTGCTTAATTTAAATTTATTGCAACTTTATATATAAGAATTCTTTAAAAGTATTAAACTTATAAAAATAATTATTTGTAATTCTTATTTTTTTGCAAATATACGCAATAATAATTAATAAAATAGTCTTAAATAATTTTAAGTTTAATTGTAAATAATAGTTTTTAATAGCAAAAAACAATATAAGATTTGTAGAGTTGTTTTAATAATTAATAATTTCAAATTTGATTATAGATAAATAATTAAATTAGTTGTCTTAATTGTAATTAATATAGAATTTTAGATACTATTTAAGTATTGTGTTAATATTCTTAATTTATTTATTAATTTTTGAACAATATAATATAGAGAGCTTAGATATTTTGTCTATACAATTATATAAATATTTTTAAAAAACAAATACAAATTAAGTATTTCTGTTTAAAACAATAAAGATTAAATAGTTTGCTTTGTATTAAATATAATAAATAAAAACTTTTACAATAATTAACATTTCTAGAAAGTCTAGTATTATAAACTTTTTTTTTTAGAGTTTATCTACTATAATTAGAATATTTTGATATAAACAATTTATACAACAATATTTTAATAGAAAAACAATAAAGTTGCAACTACTATCTTGTTAATATTAATTAAAAATTAAGAGTAATTTAAATAATTCTTTTTTAATTTTGTAAAACATTTTAGTTTGTTTATATAAATAATAGATTTTAATATATTTTCTAATCGATTTAATTATGCGTAATTAGTAGTAATATTAATTGAACAATTTGTAAATATCAATTCTGTTTAAATATTTTTATCGATAATACTTTATACAAACGCTAAATTATAATAATACGCAATTGTTTGCTATTTAAAACAAAGAGATAATCTCTAAAATAGAAAGTAATGTTGACAATTAGATTGATTGTCGGGTCGGATTTCGGTTCCGACTTTTGAAATCGACTCGAATTGTCAAGAAATTGAATAGAACCGATTTACTAAATATAGTATACTAGTATACTAAATAAATATTAAATTACGCAATTCGATTCTAACTTTTTGTCTAGGAATCGAGTCTTAACAAAATTACATAATATACTTGGTTTCAAACAATTAGTCTATTGACAATTTTGTACTTATTTAGTTTTATGCAATAATTTTTCTTAATTAGTATATATAAAATATAATATTTATTGTTTGTTTTAGTTTTATAATAATTTTAAAGAGTTGTATTACAAAAATATATTATACAAATATATTGCATAAGATTGTTCTAAATAACAAAATCTTCGAATTTTGTATTTAAATTGTAATTATTGAAAAACATTGTATTGAATAATTTCGATTTATTATTATTATCTATAAGTATTGTTTTTAATATATTAGTATCTATATTATTAGCAACTAGATTATATATTTAAACTACTATAAATATAAGCAACTTCTTAAATTTATTTAATAAAAGAGAAATTAATACAATTGCGCAAATTACTTCGAAATCTAAATTGTTTTTTTAAGTATTATCTATTGCTAAAAGTATAAACAAATATTGTTAATTAAGTTAAATATATTTTGCAAATATTATATAAAACTATTAGACTTTGCGTTTTAAATATCGAAATAATATATAATACAAAAATTTTGTTTTGCAAACTTAATAACAATTTAACTACTTAATAGTTATAAAGTACTTAAAAAATTTGTAATTACTTAAAATATGTATTAAATTTCTAATCGAAATATCGATATATTCTAAATATTATATCTCGAAAATATAAACAATAATAAACAATTTCTTATTATAGATCTTATAATTATATTTTGTTAATAATATTTGTTTTAATATATAGACAATAAAATACCAAATTTTATCTATATCTTGCTAAAACAAAATTGCTATTATAACAAAGTTAAAGATATTAGTTTTTATTTAAGTTTTTAAATTCGAATTAAAATAACAAAAAATAGATTTTGCAATAAAAGTTTTTTTAAAAGTCTTAAATACTTTGTTTTTGTATCTATTAGATTGTTAAAAGAAATAAATATTATTATTATACTTAATTAGCGCAATAAGTAACTTAGTTAGAAATAAGTAATTATAGATAAAACAATAATAAAAATTGACAAAATTTAGAAAAATCTAAGTAGTTTTTTATAATGTGAGAAAAAAATTAATCTTTATATAATTTTAACTTTCTTTAAGTTTATCTTAATATTTTTGATAATAATAATTAGATTAAGATATTTTATTTAAATAATATTGAACTTGTATTTATTAATATTTAGATACAATTTAACTTCTTTTAATTTAGTCAAAACTAACTTAACATATCTAATATACTTTTTCTAAATATTATTGTAAATAAGAATATTATTTAAGTAGATAATATAAAATATATTAAGATATTTGCGAAAAGTTTTGTTAATAAAGATTTAAAAGATATTCGATATATTATATATATTAAAGAGTATTATTATATATTTAACTAGATTATAATATATAATAAAGACAATTTTGTATTTATCGTCTTTGTATATGCGAATTTTATTAAAGATTGCAATAATATTAAACTTAATATACAATTTGACAATATACAATTTAACAAAAGTGTTTCGAATAAACAACAAAATATTGCGATTTTTAATAATAAAAGCTTTAAGAACCTAATAATCTATATATATACAAAAATCCTCTTCGAATTTCTTGATTATTAGTATAGACAAAACAAAGTTTATTTAACTATATCGAATAAACTTCTTTTTAAATATATTATTAATATAAGTTTTTATTACTTAAAATTATTTTTAGAAGCAATTATAAATTCTTTAATATAATACTTTAATCTTAAAAATTAAATTAATCGAATAATAAATTAAACAATATAAAGACAACTTGTTTGCAATCTAAGACTTTTATTAATATAGTTATTTATTATAATAGATAGCAAAAATACAATATTTAAACTGTTTTTTAATAGATAATATTTACTCCATTTTAACAAAAAACTTATTATAATTGTTTGTTATAATAGTAGCAATATTACTAGTATAAATATTGCTTAAATAGAAAATATCTTTTTTCTTAAACCAATTTAGTATTGCAAAATATTGCAATTATATAATTACAATTTAATTGTTCTTTTTAATTGTTATAATAAGAAAGACAACCAAAAAAAATCTTAATATCTTTATAATTAATTAACTTAAAAAGATATTTTTTAAAAGTCTTTTTAACTTTTTAATTATAAATCTTAATTACTTTTTTGCTATAATTGCAATTAATTATACAATAGTCGAAATTAAATTTTAGATTACAAATTTTGTAACAAATCTCAAATTAATAAAATTTATATTAAAATATATTTTCAATAATATTATAATTGTTAAGATTAATAATTAGATATTAAATCTGTTTTTTGTAAATATTAAGATTAAAGTTTAAACAAACTATATATATAATATTAAATACAAGATTGTTATTTACTAAATAAAGTCTTATTAATAATATTAGTTCAATTAATAAAAGCTTCTATTAAATTACAAAGTTTCTATTAACAAAGTTTTTAATTAATGCTTCGATATTTATAAGAAATTTAATTTTAACTTTGTTATTAAAAATATAGACTTTAACAACAAAGTTAAATTGTTAATTAATAATTAAAGAAATATTTTAATTTATTTGTATTTTAGTTAGATTAAATTTTATTGTTTACTAATTGCAAATCTCTTTAAGTTAAGTAATTTATATATAGAGACTAGTTAATATTTGTTTTTAATTAGAACTTTTGTTAGAGACTAGATATTTTACAAATTATTAAAATTATTGTTTCTATTTAGCTTTTTGTTATTAAGATAAATTTCCACAAAATTATAGCAAAGTTCTAGTTTTAATTTAATAAATTTATTTTAAAGCTTTTAAGAATTACAATAGCTTTTTTTTAAGTTACAAGATTTTAATTTTTGCAAAAATAATTAATATTGTTGTACAAATAATTTGACTTAAAATAGTTAAAACAAAGTTTTTAATTTTTAATTTTGTTTTTAAGTTTCTTAAATTAATTATAGAGATAGATTGTATAGTTTTTACTATTTTAACAATTAGATTTATCAAAAGTGCAATCGATAGTAAAATTAATAGTGCAATTAATAGTGCAAATTTAACTCGAAATATTGTTGCAATTGTTGCATTAAATATTGTATTAAATATTGTATAATTAATAAAATTCTTTATCTTTATTTAAGTATCAAATTTTTTGATTAAATTAATATATTCTTTTAATTAAAATTATAAATGTTAGATTGTTTTGCACAGTAATACAAGATTGTTGCAATCTATTATACAAATTTTTAATAAAATTAATTTTCTAAATCTGTTAATTAAAGTTAAGTAATATAATTATTGTAGTAAATCTAATTAGCAAGTTGTTAAATGTTTTGTTAGAATTTTTGTAATTTATTTTGAAATTCTTGTCTAAAATTATAAATATATTTAATTATAGCAAACAATATTTAAACAAGTATTGCAACCAATAAACAATTTATACTATATTTTTTTGGTTTATTTAAATACGTTATTATAGCGAAAGTATTGTAACAAATCTATCTTTATAATATATATTTTGCAACAAATTTATTAATATTCTTTTTGTAACAAACTTATTAATATATTTTTTGCAACAAATTTATTAATATATCTTTTATAACAAATTTATTGCTAACGCTTTTTGTTAAAAATATATTAAATATTTCAATCTATATAATTTATTTCTTCTAATTAAAGATTGCTTTTTTATATTGTTATTGCAATTTAAATAGATTTTACTTTTCTATTAATATATATCTAAAAAACTGATATTAATAAATATTTTGTTGTATTTTATATTTGAACATCTATTGTCTTTACTAGACTTAATTCTCTTTTGTATCTAAAAATTAATATTTAGAGCTACTTTGCAACTACAATAAAGTTAGCAAAATAACAAATAAAAAATATCTTTAGCAAACAATTTGTTAATTAATTTCGAAAAGATAGCTAGTATTATATTAAAAAATAGAGTTAATAGACTAGTATATAATTGATTAACAAGAATACTAGCTATATAAAACTATCTATATATAGAAAGTAGATAAAAGTACTACAAATGTTAAGATACTAGATACTAGTAATAGTATATTCGTAGCTAAAAGAGCGAAGTTCTAAAGAGTAAAGTCTATCTTAGTTAGAATTTGTAATATATACAATAATACTAGATTAATTGTTTCGAATTAGATTAATTTTAAATATTGAAATTGAAATTCAAGCTACTAATAAACGTTACTATATATAGTATACTAGTATATTATATATAGTAATTTTTCTCGAGTTGATTCTAATAGATAGAATCGAAATTCAAATCTTAACACAATTATATAATAAATTCGATTCTACGCAATTAATCTAAATAATACTGTTTAAACTATATAATATACTAGATATCTTCTAAATTTTTATTAATATAATTCTTTCAAAGTATCTGGATAATTTTTGCACTATTTACTTAAATAATATTTTAATTTATAGCAGTCCTCAAAAGAAATATATCCTATATATATAGCTAGTTTTAATTAAATTAAAACAAAAAGAAATATATTTAAATATAAACAAATATAAACAAAATATTGTTTAAACAGAATTTCTAAGTTTTTTATTATTATCGAAAATATTAAGATAGACTCTAAGAAGATTAAAGTTATATAGAAATAAGAAATTTCTTAATTATTTAAAGATATTTAGATATTTCTTAACTTTGTAAACTTTTATTGTTACTTTATTTACAATTACTTGTTACTAACTAAGCTACTTATTGCTTTAATTAAATATAATAATAATATTTACTTCTTTTAACAATTTAATAACTACAAAGATAAAGTCTTTAAAATACTTAAAGATATACTTATTATAAAGTTTATTCTTTATTACTTTAATTTATACTTAGAAATCTAAATTAAAATTATATCTCTAGCTTTATTATAGTAGCAATATTTTTTTAGAGAGATAGAAACAAAGTTTAAGATTTAGTTGTCTATATATTTAAGTAAGTATTATTAACAAAATACAATTACAAAACTTATAACAACAAATTGTTTATTATTGTTTATACTTTTAAGAAATAGTATTCTAAGTATATTAATATTTTAATTAAAGACTATAATATTATAGCGTCTCCAACGCGCTAGCGTCTCAGACTATAGCAGAGTATATAATTCCGAATGTCTATAGAAGTTCCGAATAACACAACATCTCTTTTAAACTAGATAGCAAAGAATAGAGTTGCACATTATAACAAGTATTAGATAGAAAGAAAGTCTATTTCTTGTTGTTTTTTAACAATTAGTTCTACTACTATCTATTTTATATAATTAAGATATAGTAATACAAATCTATTATATTTTATATATTTTATATCTTAATATATTAATAAAAAGCAGATATACTTGTATTTTACAATTCTAATTATTCTATCTTTCGAAAAGAAAAACTTAAAATATAATAACAATATATTAAACTATAGCAATTTAAATTATAATAACTATTTAACTACTAAATTAGAGTTTAAAGATTTTAATATTTTTTAAAACAACAATTGTTTACAAAATATTAACAAAAATAATTGTTGTTAGTATAATAATAAAAAAAAATAGTTTAACTACAATTAGAATTTCGACTTTGTATTAGTAAATAGAAATCTTAATAATAATTTATTAGAAAAAGAGTTATATCAATTTATTGTTATTTTTTAATTAAAATAGTTAAAAAGATTAACTATACAAGATTTTTGTAAATTTAAATTTGTTTTTTCGAACTATTAACAATTTTAACTTTCGAAAACTATTAAAAATACTTTATTTAAATTTGATACTTTTAAATTGTACTAAACTATTTAAGATAATTTTTGCGAAATGTAAGAAAATTTGTAAGAAAATTAAGATAGATTTCAAAAATATTTAATATATTTCTATTATTTTAAAGAGTTATTTATCTAGAAGTATTAATATATTAAATAGATATTATATTTTAATTTTGCAAATATTTTATTAAATTTACTTCTTTTAATATCGAGTATATAGATTGTTAATTAATATTAAAATTTGTAAAAATTTGTAAAAATTTCGAGATTAAAAACAAACTTTTTAAAATTGTTATTAATAATACAAGTAATAACAATATATTTAAAAACAAACTCGAAAAAATTTTAAATTAACAAAAGTTTTAATAGAATAAACAACAAAACTTTGTATTTTGTTTAATTTATATAATTAATCTTGTAGTTTAAAATTTTATTTTAACTATAGAATCGAAAACAATAAATAATAATATTATTATATAATTAAAAAATAAACAACTTTAAGATATTGCAAAAAATATAGACTTATCTAATATAATTAAAAAGATATTTAAATTTGTAATAATATAGAAAGATAATATATATATTAAATTTATTAAACTTGAACCTTTATAGTTATTATTAATAGTTTAATTTAAAATTTGTTTTAATTTAGAGTTTTTTAAAAAAAATAAAATAAAAATTACAAAAACTAATATAGAATATTTGTATTTGTTAAAACTCTATTTATTTTATATTTTGTTAAATATATTAATTACGCAATAATATCAATTTTTAAATAAAGAAATATTTTCAAGATTTAAAGATTTAACAAGTTAAGTTTAACAAAAACAAATAAAATTTAGTTTTACTTATTAATAATATATTAATTTTTTTTTACAAATATACTTTTATAGTTTTGCGAACAATTAATATAGATATTTATTTAAAATTTCGAGTATTTAATACAATATTTAATTATCTTAAATATCTAAAAAAAAAAAAAAAAAAAAAAATTATTTTTCGAAAAATATTGTATTTAAGATTTGCAATAAAGTTTTAACAAAGTTTGTTAAATACTATTTAAAAATAGAAAAATTAGACAATATGTTATTTTAGATTTTACATAGAAAGTTAGTTTTTATAAATTATAAAATAAGAGAAAAAACAACAATATTGTTAACTACAAAAACAAATACAAAATAGAATTTAAAAATTATTATTAGTATTATTACAATTTAACTACTAATTTAAGAACAAAAGTACAAAAAGCAACTATTGCTAAAAAAAAAATATACAATATAATAATATATATAATTTTTTATTAATATTAATATAGTCTATTGTACTTGTTACAAGATTTTTATTTTAAAAGTTTTAACAATTTTGTTCGATTTAAAATAAAAATAATCGATATCTTTATATTAATATTGTAGAAAATAAATATTCGATCTAAAAATATTAGAAAAACAATATATTAAACTTTTTAAAGTTAATACAAATAGCTTGAGATATACTTTTATATTTAGTATTATTAATAAATATTAAACAAACTTTTAGTTTTACTCGAAAAATATATTAATAAAATCGATTTCAAATAAGTTTGCAAATAATTAAACAAATTATAATAATTAAATATTTTAATTGTACTATAGATCTAGACGCAAAAAAGATTGTTCTTAAATTGTAAAATATATATAAAAAAAACAATTAAGTAATAAATAAAGAAAAAGATTTATTTATACTAGATTTTAAAATTGTTTTAGATTAGATATATCTATAGATAAATTAATTTTCGAAAGAAAAAAAATTTAAGAACTACAGAAACTACTAGATACTATTAGTAATAATACAAATAAATAATATATTTAATAAATTAAATTGCTAGAATAAATCTATTAACAATAAAATCTCGAAAATTCGAATTTTAACTAATACAAAAAACAATTATAATTGTTTAAGAAAAACAATATATTATATTTGCTTTAAAAAAAAGAATATAATATTCTTGTAGAATTTTTAGTTTAGAAAATTAAATTATCTTATAAAATTCTTAACAAAGAGCAAATCTTTTAGCTAAAATATTATATATTTTGTATAAATAATTGCAAGATTCGAATCTATAGTATACAAAATATTAGTTATAATTTTGTTATTATAATAGTAATACAAAGAGATAATATATTTATTAAAAAAAAGAAAACTTATAAATATTTTTGTTGCTTTTTAAAATACTATTAAAGCTAAACTCTAAATACAATAGTTAATTTAATTATACTTATAGCTATCGATATTATTATTAGACTAATTGCGTCGAGTCGAATTATCGAGTTCGAGTCGAGTACTCGATTTGAATTGAATCAAGTTGATTTCAAAAGTTGAAATCGAATTGTCGATTTAATTTTTAATATTAAAATTGACAATTTATGTTAAATTGCAAACTTAAAATCTAAAATTACCTCAAAAAATTGATTTAAATTGTCAAGACTTAATATTAGTATAAAGAAATTCTAAAATAAATAGTAGAAAGTTATATTTTGTTTTATAATTTTTTGATAATAAATTATCTAGTAATATATTAAGATAATATATTTAAGCTATTTAGAATTAAAAGTTAAAAAGTTAATTTAATTGTATTTTAGGAGAGATTCGAATTTTTGATACAATATAAATATTAGATAGATTAATACTATTTATAGCTAGCTTAATATTAATATTGCAATATATTTTCAAATTTAACAGCAATTATTAACAATTATATTTGCTCTAATTATTGAGCTATTAAAATTTGCTATTTAAGTCTATTCTATCTATTTATATATATAAAAATAATACTTAAACAATAGTAAAATTATTAAAGTATTAAATATATACTTTTAGTATATTATTAAGAATTAAAGTCTTTAAATTAAGTAAAATCAAATAAAATTATATATAAGTTGCAATTCTAATATCTATTTTAATTAGAATTTTATAATGCAAAAGAATAACAAAATAGAGTATACAATATAATAATATATTAGAGTAATATATTATAATTGTTCTTGTAATAGTAGACTCTCTAGACTATATATATAAAGTTATTAATTTAAGATTTTAATAATTTTGTTTGTTTTACTATTATTCTAAATAGTTTAATTCGAGTTATTTTTTATTTTGTTATTATTCTTGTTGTTATTATTTTTATCAATTCTATTGCTATTGTTTTTATTGTTTTTGTTCTTATTATTTTCTTTGTTATTTTTATTATTTATTGCTAGATAGTAGTTATAATTTACTTTCTTTATATTATTTTAAATGTTATATTATATTTTTTGTTTATAATTTTTTTTTAATTATTTTATCGAAATTCTCTATTTTAAAAATAATAGATTTTAAAATATCTCTTTTCTTTGTATTGTTTAAAATTGCAAATTCTTTAATAAAAATATTAAACAATTCTATAGAATTGTTGTGAGTAGCTCTTTTTAAATTATTTAAGCTATTATAATAAATAATTTGTTATTAAATAAATTTTATAATTAATTTTATATAGATTGAAAAGCTTTTATTAATATTAAGTTTGTTGTCGACGTTTAACTATAATATTATTTAGCTTAAATATAGAGTACAAATAATATATTCAAATAATATATATTTTTTTAGAAGATAGTCTTATTATTATATTTGTATTTTTAAGTAATTTTTGTGTCTTTTTAATAATCTTAAATCGATTTGCTTTTTTAATTATAGATTTTTTTTTGCTTTTTGTTTAAATTTTTTTTTAAAATATTTTGTTATAAAATTGTTAATATTGTGTGCTTTATTGTATTATCTAAATATATTACTATAAAGATTTTAATTAATTCGATATTTATTAATTTTATTTTTAATATTTTTCTCTATATATATACAATTTGATACAAAAACTTGCTCTTAAATAATTGTTTTACGCAATTTCTTAAATCGAATTAAGATAGTTTTACAATTATTATATTGTTTTCGATACAACTTTTTTTTATTATTATTTTATTTTTGTGCGCAATTGCAATTTGCAATATTTTTTAAATTAGTTAATAGCGCTTTTATTATCTATATATATACTTAGTTTATTTTACAAATAATATATAGAAGTAATACAATTATATAGCAACTTAGAAATTTCTTACAATATTTAATAGAGTACAACAAGATTTAAAGAATAGAAAATTCGAAAAAATTAACAAAATTGTAAACAATATATTAACAAATAGTTTTATTAAAATAAAGTAATAAATATATATATTAAAGTTAGAGTTAATATTTATTTATTAATATTTATTTTAAACTTTTGTTAATACAAGATTATTATATTATTATATTAATATATATTTGATTTTGTTAATATATTATACAAGTTTAGATTTGTTAATTGTTTTGTTGTTTATATTATATATTTTTATTGTTAATTACTAATTTAAATCTCTCTTTTTATACAATTTTTTAACGTATTTGTATTAGTTAAAATTATTAAAATTATTGCTTATTTTACTATAATTTTTTTGAATTTTGTCTCAAATTTAATATCTTTCCTTTATATTTATATAATTTTTTTTTAATATTGTTAAATTTATTATTTCCTTCGATAGCTTGTATAAAACAAATAGATAATATATACAAATAATACAAAATATTTTGTCTAGAACTAATATACTTAATTTGCTAATTCATTAATTAATTTCGAAATTTTCTTGCAATAGATTAATTTTTCAATCTAGATATAATAAAATAAACAAAGACAACAAAAAGTTTTAAAAAGAAAAAACTACTAAAGAAAGAAGTATTTAAAATACTAATATAATTATAATATTACAAACAAGTAATATATTTTCGACTAATATATTAATATTTTGCAATAGTATATACAAAAATAAAAGCTTAATATTATTGTTTTTTGTAAAATTCAAAAATATTAAAAATTGATTAACTTTTTTATTTCTTAATTTGTATTTTAGTATTTAATTTGTAAACTTTTTTATAATAAAATTAATAATTATAAGTGCAATTAAATTAACTATTGTATTTAGAATTTAACTTTAGTAGTACTCTAGAAAACAACAAAAATATTTATAATTTTTTTTTTCTAGTAAGTATATTATCTCTTTGTATTATTATTATAACAATAGAATTATAATCAATGTCTTGCGTACTATAGATTCGAATTTTGCAATTATTTACGAATTCTATAACAATATTATATTCTTCTTTTTAAATAAATATAATATATTGTTCTTTTTAAGCAATTATAATTGTTTTTTGCATTAACTAAGATTCGAATTTTCGAAATTCTATTATTAATAGATTTTTTCTAGCAATTTAATTTATTAAATATATTACTTTTTTGTATTATTACTAATAGTATTTAATAATTTTTGTAATTATTAAAAATATTTTCTTTTTAAAAGTTAACTTATTTATAAATAAATTTAATCTAAAACAATCTTAAAATTTAGTATAAAGAAATTTTCTTTTCTATTTATTGTTTAATTGTTATTTTTTTCTTTATAATATATATTTTACAATTTAAGAACAATCTTTTTTGTATCTAGATTTATAGTACAGTTAAAATACTTAATTATTATAATTTGTTTAATTGTTTGCAAACTTATTTAAGATCGATTTTATTAATATATTTTTCAAACAAAACTAAAAGTGCGTTTAATATCTATTAATAATATTAAAAATAAAAATATATCTTAAGCTATTTGCGTTAGTTTTAAAAAATTCAATATAATGTTTTTTTAATATTTCTAGATCGAATATTTATCTTTTACAATATTAATATAAAGATATTGATTGTTTTTATTTTAAATTGAATAAAAATTTTAAGATTATCGAAATAAGAATTTTGTAACAATTACAATAGACTATATTAATATTAGTAAAAAATTATATATATTATTATATTGTATTATCTTTTTAACAATAATTATTTTTTGTGTTTTTGCTCTTAAACTAGCAATTAAATTGTAATCATATTAATAATAATTCTTAAATTCTGTCTTGTATTTGTTCTTGTAATTAACAATATTGTTTTTTTTTTTTTTTTTTACAATTTATAAAAATCAACTTTTTGTATAAAATCTAGAATATTAACAAAATTGTATAATATATTGTCTAATTTTTTTATTCTTAAATAATATTTTGTAAGTTTTGTTAAAATTTTATTGCAAATCTTAAATACAATATTTTTTAAAAAATAAATATTAATTTTTATTATCTTTTCTAGATATTTAAGATAATTAAATATTTGTATTAATTGTTTGCAAAACTATAAAAATATATTTGTAAAAAAGATTTAGTATATTGTTAATAAATAAAACTAAATTTTATTTGCTTTTGTTAAACTTAATTTGTTAAATTTTTAAATTTTAAAAATACTTTTTTATTGAAAAATTAATATAATTGCGTAATTAATATATATAACAAAATATAAAATAGATAGAGTTTTAATAAATACAAATATCTTATATTAGTTTTTGTAACTTTTTATTAATTTTTTTTTTCAAAATTCTAAATTAAAACAAATATTAAGCTAAATTGTTAATAGCAACTATAAGAGCACAAATTCAATAAATCCAATATATATATTACTTTTTTGTATTATTATAAATTCAAATATCTTTTTAATTATACTAGATAAGTTTATATTTTTTGCAATATTTTAAAGTTGTTTATTTTTTAATTGTATAACAATATTATTATTTGTTATTTCTAATTTTATAGTTAAAATAAAATTTTAAATTACAAAATTAATTATATAAGTTAAACAAAATTTAGAATTTTGTTATTTGTTTTATTAAAACTTTTGTTAATTTAAGATTCTATTAAGTTTATTTTTAAGTATATTGTTATTACTTATATTATTAATAATAATTTTAAAAAACTTGTTTTTAATCTTAAAAGATTTTAAAATCTTTACAAGTTTTAATAATAATTAACAATCTATATACTTAATATTAAGAGAAGTAAATTTAATGAAATATTTGCGAAATTAAAATATAATATTTATTTAATATATTAAAATTTTTAGATAGATAATTCTTTAAGAACTAGACTATATATTTAAAATAATAAAAATATATTAAGTACTCTTAAAATTTATTTTAATTTTTTTGCAAATTTAATTATATTTCGAGAAAACTATTTTAAATAGTTTGATACAATCTAAAAGTATTAGATTTAAATAAAGTATTCTTAACAATTTTCGAAAATTAAAGTTATTAATAATTCGAAAAAACAAATTTAAATTTACAAAAGTCTTATATAGTTTTTTTTTTTAATTATCTTAAATAAAAAATAACAACAAATTAATATAACTTTTCTTCTAATAAATTGTTAGTTATATATTATCTATATATATTATTAATTGTAATTTATATAACTAAAAACTAGATTAATTGTTGTTTATAATTAAGATTGTTTTTGTTTTAAACAAAAAAAAAATAGAAAATATTTTTTTATATTTAATATACTTAAATAGTTGTAAACAAGAAAATAATTTAAAATCTTATAACAATTTTTGTATACAATTTTTGAAATATTATCTATAATTAAAATTATTTAAATATATTTATTTTAAAACTCGAATTATACTTCTATATTAATTTTTTTTGCTTAATATACATTGACAAGTTTCGATTAAATTTTGTTTAAAATATTGTTGCTAATAATTGTTTGTAACTATTATATTTAAAATTAAGTATTAGTATTTAAGTTCTATTTAATATATTTGTTTTTTTCTCTTAAAACAAACAATAAATAATTGACAAATATTTTGTTAAATATCTTGTAAAGATTTCTTTTTTTAGTATTAATAGCAGAAATAAGAAATTTTTTTAATTAGATTAACTTGCAAATTAATTAAGATATAAACTACTAAATAGCAAATTGCAAAAAATAGATTTGCTAGAATTCTTTTTATTTAAAAACAATAATTAATTTAAAACTTTTAAAGAATTCGATATTTTGCAAACAAGAAAACAAATATAATATAACTATATTCTTTAACAATTCGAGAAAAAAATTCGAGAACAAAATAATAATACAAAAAAGTAATATAAGCAACAACTAATATAAATAAGCTATTCTAAAATAATACAAACAAAAGTAGCTTTTAAGTCGAAATATATTACTTAATATTGTAACAAAAAATTTAAAATTATAATAATATATATTCAAAAATAGAAAATCTTAGTATAATAATATTATATTTGATTTTTTAACAATTTGATTTAATTTTAAATATTGAGATCGAAAATCGAATTAAGTCGAGTTAATTCGATTTTAAAATAATAGAAATCGAATTAAATTTTAAATCGATTTCTAATGTTAAAATTGTTGAAGCAGATTAATTCCAAAAGTTGGAACCGAAATCCGATCTAACAATTAGTCTAGATATCGAATATTTTTAATAATAATAATTGTTTTTGTTATAATATCTTTAAATTGATTTACTATTTAATTAACTTATAAAATTAATATTAAGAATATTTATTTTATTTTACTTAATAGAATATATAGATTTCAATTTTATATTAGATATATTAATATTATTTAAGCAAAATATATTAATTAATTTCAAGACAAAAAGCTAACAATTTAAAATTGCAAATAAAAAATTAAAAATAATTAATTTTAAGCAGTTTGTTTTAGATTTTGCTAAGTATAGTATAGTCTATACAATTGTTTACGCTAATATTACAAAAATGTTAAACAAAAAATTAGCAAAGTCTAAAAATTTTAAGAAATTAAGATATCTAAAAGATATCTATAATAATAAATTAAGGTAACTAGTACAGAAACACCACCTAACACTGCTGGCACACCACCCTCTACACTGCTGGCACACTACCCTCTATACTAAGTCTAATCGAGTAATTTTTAGGATCCAACAACCCCGTAAACAAACAACATCAACAAGATCAAAGAGAGATTCTAAAAGATATGTAGATTTGCGCTTGTTTATTATCAAATTTAATGTATTTTCTCGTCGGTCTTTCAATGCAAATTTGATTTGTATCTCTAATTTATATCTAGAAACTATCTATGTAGAAGATCGAAACATTTGCAATTTGATTTTTAACAGCGTCTCTTTGAGCATCTTCTCGTCTATTTCGCTCGTCTTGTTGTCGATCTTCTTGTTGACGCTGCGATTGACTGTTAGGCACCTGGCTAGAGAGATAGAGGGCAGCATTTGCATAGACATGTTGAGATAGATGCCAATATAGAAGGTAGAAGAAGAAAAAGAATAGTGGCGACGACAACGACAACAATATAAACAAACAACGCGTTAGATCTTGAAAATTACCCGATTAGACTTAGTGTAGAGGGTAGTGTGCCAGCAGTGTTAGGTGGTGTTTCTGTAGTGGTTACCTAAATTAACTAAAATTCTATTAAAATTAAAAAAAAAAGTTATATTATTAAATTTTAGAACAATAAAGAATTATTGTTTATATTTTTTTATAATTTTTTATAGAATAAACTAACAATATTTTGACAATATCTTAATAATATATTAGCAAAAAATTATATTATATATTTAGTTTTGTCTGTAGATATTTCTATTTTATTTGTATTAAAATCGAACAATAAGTTATATTTATATATTAACTATAGAAACTTAAATACAATTACTATTAAGAATTGTTATCTATTATTTTTAATTACAAAAATACTAGATTATCTATATAGAGCAAAGCACTTTATTATTTTAAATCTAAAAAATATCTATTATTGTATTTGTATTAAATACAATAAAAAATAAAAAATAATATTTTGTATACGCTATAACTATTTCGAGTATCAAGTTATACTATTTAAATTAGCAAATATATTTGCAATCTTTTAGATCTATATTAATAAAATATTGCAAAAACTAATTAATATAATTTGTATAATCTATATAAATAATATATTTGTATACAACAATAATTCGACAAAGTATTAATACTATATTAAATAAATATTAAAATATCTTTGCAAATATTTGCTATATATTAATTTAAAAAAGTATAAATTTAATAAGTACTACAAAAATTAAATTTCTAAATTTTATTATATTTTTCGAAAATATATAGATAAATCTGAAAAAAATTAAAACAATTAAAAAACAGTTTAAATTAAAAACTTATTATAAGTTTTAGATATTTTTAAACTTTGTAAATTTCTATAGATACTTTATATATTATTATTTAAAAAAAGCTGCTTTTTTTACTAATCTATTAAAAGAAAGTAAAAATAACAAAAAATATAATTTTTTGGTTTAATCGAATAAAATAGAGTAGATATTTTGTTAGTTTTGTAATATTTTTATATTAACTTTACTATTTTGTTACTATAATTTAAACAAGAAAATTAGAATAAAAATTAATATATCTAATTTTGCAATTACAAGTGTTCTAAATTAACAAAATAATAACAAAAATAAATATTTAATAATATTTTAATTGCGAAAAATAATTCTAGTAGAACAAAATTATTAGATATATAATTAGAAACTATTAAGTATTATAATTGTTTTTAAACAGTAAAAATACTATCTAAAAAGAAAGATTTATTCTATTAAAATATAGTCGAATTATAACAATTTTAGAAAAGTTGTAAATTAAAAGAAACTAAATTTAAAATAAGTTTACTAAATACTTAAATTAGTTATCTATAATTTTAAAATCTTTTATTGTTTAAATAAAAAAAATAAAAAAAATAAAATAAGATACTTTAATTATAAAAAAGTCTTGCTATTAAATATAAAATTGCTATTAATATTGCAAAACAAATTAATACTATTATTTAACAAAAATTTGCTAACACAAAACAGATAAAAAATATTAGATAATTTAATTTTTGTATTTTAAAATAAATCAATATTGTTATTTAACAAAAAATTGTTAATACAAAGTAAATAAAAAATATTAAATAATTTAATCTTTATATTATAATTAGGAGAAATATTTACTAGTAATACAAAAAATTTGCAATTATAAAATAGAAAGTAGACTGATTGTTTAGTTCCAATAGTTGGAATCGAATTGCATAAATTATAAAAATACTAACTATATTAGATTAAAACTTGATCTAATTAGATATAACTTTCGGATCGAGTTATAGATTTTGGGGAAAAACCGACCCGAACAGTCAGTCTAATAGAAAGAAAGTTTTTAAAAAACTAGTATCTCTATTTTAATTAACTAATATTTAGATTGTTATTTTAAGACAAGTAATTAGAAATATATTAAAAAAATTGTATAAAAAAATTTAGAAATTAATAAAATTCTTAATAAAAAAAATTTAAACTAAAAATACTTAAATTGAAAAAATTAAAATTAAAATTAAAATATTATTTTGTTATAAACAAAAAATATTAATTTTAGATTAAAAAAGTTTTATTCAATATAATAAATTGTTTTATATTTTAGAAAATACAATTATTAAAGAGAAATTAATTTGCAAAAATTATAAAAAAAAATTAACAAAATATTTTAAAATTGAGAAAACTCTAAATTTATTTTAATAAAAGTATTTCTAATTTGTTTGTACTAAATAGATCAAAATATATATTAAAATATATAATATTTATTAATATATTAAATTTTTTTGTTATAAATTATATAATAAACTTCGATTCTTATTTGTTGCAAAAAAATTATAGAAAAAAATTATTATAAACTTTATAATAAATTTGTTGTCAAACGAATATTATAGAATTATATATAACTTAATTTTTGTAATAATTAGATATTGCACAAAAATAGTTAAATATATATTTGTAATTATTAGAATTAATATTGCAAAACTAGCAAAAATATTTTTTAATAAAATTGTTTTATATTTTAAAATATTAATTAATATAATAAGCAATAAAGAATCTATCTTTATTAGTACTTTCTAATTTGATATATATTTCTATATATAAATTAGAAACCAATTAAGTATAGTTTTTTATTTTTAGATAGATAGTTTAATTAAGCAATAAAATTAAATTCTTAAGTATTATTGTAACAAGATAGGAATAGGATTCTAGTTAGTAGACAACTATAACAACAGAGACTCATCGCAATATATATATAAATTGCACTATACAATCTAATAGTATATTGAGTAGCTAAGATTCTAAGATCTAAGTAGAAGAGATCGCATATATATTGCAAATAGATCGCTAATACTAATAACAAATATTTTCAAGTTTATAGTCTAATATTATCTAATTATTCGACTATATACGATTTTCTTTCTTTTAATAATTGTTTCTTAATTACTAAATTAAGAAACCTTTGTTTCTGCTTGTACAAAAATTGTAGTAAGAAAATAAGAAAATTGCTCTTATCTTTTCAAGATTGTTAGACTAAATTTTTTATTTTTTTTGTTACTCAAATTGATTGCATAAAAAATATAATAGATCAATTTATATAAAAATTTTTTTAGAACCGAAAAAATTATTTGATCGAAACTAAATACTTAATAAAGTCGATTGTCGTAAATCTTACTTATCTTTTAAAGATAGTAACGATAGTAGTAAACTTTTTTAATATAAATCTAAAAAATCAATCTAAGAGAAAAATAACAATAATAGTATAAATTGTTGTTGTTGTATCTACGTTAAATTTTTCGAGACAAAAAATAAATATATAATTTCAAAAGTTATTTCTAGTTTCGAAATACTCGATCTAGATTTCTAACTTAGTTTTGATTTATAACATTTTTTTTCAATTTCGAATCAAAATAGTAGAATCTTCTTTTTTTTATTAAAACAAATAGTCGAAAACTCAAATCTTATTATTTCTTTATAATTAATCGAATAAAAATCTAAAGTATTTTAAATATTAAATTAATAAATATTAAGTATTTTAAAGTTCTTAGATATTATAAACTATATTTACAAACATAGTTCAAATATTTTACTTTTTATTTTCTAAATCTCTCTTTATATTAATTTTATATAACGTATTGCACATTCTCGAATTTGCTCTACTAGACAATTGAATTTTTTTGTATCTTCAAACAATATTTTTAATTTTTTTATTACTTTTGCCAAGTTTTAGAACGCACATTCTATAATAGTATTTTTAATATTAAATATAAAAGAAAAGTCGAAAGCAACTTTAAAACAATAAAATATATTAGTTGAAAATAAATTTGACAAAATTAAGTCTTAATAAATTGCAACAATATTGCTTCTTGTATTTATTTAAGAATTTTTTAGAGTTTCTTTATTTTTTAATAGAGTTACGTAGACAAAAAATATTTTAATTTTTGTATTAATTTCGATTTTTAGTTTGCAATAAGAGATTTGAAATTGCGCAATTTGTATATTTTTAAATTGACAAAATATACTTGTTTAACGCAATTTTTATTCTAGCAAATTCTTTTTTGTTAATTTAGTTTTTAATATTTTTTTGTTTTGTTATTCTTTTTTTATTGTTTTTTGCAATTATATGTCGATCTAAATATAAAAATTGTCTAGCAAATACTTTTCGCAAAACAAATTATTTTGTGCAATAAAAAAAATAGTTAACTACAATTGCTAAAACTTTTAATAGATATTCTAATTTATATTGAGATCGAAGTAATATTTCGACGTTCAATTTTTATATTTTTCGAAAATAAACAAATACAATATTGTTAACAATCTATACTTGTAATTGTCTTGTAGAAATATATACATTATATAAGAATCTAGATTTATTTGTATTATTATTTATAATATAGAGAACAAACAATTGAAAAGCTATTTTTCTTGTTAATTATTGTTTTTTTGCTAATAATATAATATTATATATAATTTATTTTGTAGTTGCAATTATATCTAATACTTCGAATTAACAATTAAATAAACAAATCAATTTTAACAAACAATTATTTTATATTAATTTTATTTTACTAGATTAATATTGTCTATTACTCGAAGTTAAATATCAATCTACTAAAAACTATTAAATAAAAAAATTAGTTTTTCTCTTTTATAAGTATATTGCTCTAAGAAATTTTTAAAAACAAACAAACAAATACTAAATTTAAAGTTTAATTTATTTTGTTTTACAAACGCTAAGAAATTGTTTTGTTTTTTGTAATACTAAATTATTTATCTCTTAATTTAATTATTCGAAACTCGATTTATTTTTAATAGAAATTCTAGCTTTTTTTAATAAGCTATGTAGACAATTGATTTTAATATAATTGTAACTAGATTTTTTTTTTGTTTCTTTGTCGATATAGCTAGTTCGACTAGTTGAAAGACTTTAATCAATATTGTCGCACAATAGTTAATTTAATATTGCAAGTTTATATTTATTTCTATATATAAACAGTTCTTTGCGTTGTTCTTCTTGTCTATTAAAATAAAAATAGCTACTATATTTGAAAAGATTTTTGCGATTTCAATAATTAAAGCACGTAATCTTGTTGTATTGACAATTTCAAATAATCTAAAATCTAAAGAAAATAATCTCGATATCGAATCTCGCAATTGTAGTAAAGAAAAAGAAGTTTCTTTAGAAGATTCTAAGTTTTTGTCTTTTTGCTTGTTTTATTTTTTATAAGTCTTGTTATTTTTAGATTTCGACTTTAATTTTAACTAAGAAATTAACAATTTAGATTTTTTTTGTTTGTCGTTTTAAGTTTGCGTTTTCTCTATATCTTTTGCAAAAAAAAACAAAATTATTTGAATTTTTGCTTAACAAGTCTTTCTAGCTTTGCGTCTAAAATTCTTATTAAATTATATTCTTAAAAATAATCTTTTATTTTAATTTTTAAAAGCTCTTGTTCGATAAATACTATTGTATTCTTAAATTTTTCAATATTTATTTTATTATAGTTGTCGATTATATAGTTAGCAACGTATTTCGATTCTATAGTGCGATATTTAAGTCGATCGCATATAGTTTAATTTAATTCTTTTAAAAAAATTTGCAAATTCTAACGCTTCTTTACTATACGCAATATTGTTTCGATAGTTAATTGATTTATATTTTTAGACAATATATTTGTAGTCTTTAATAGTTATAGTTTGCGAAATTGAACTTAATTATTTTGAATTTGTAGCTTTTTGTTTTGATTAATTTCTTGTATTGCGTTCTTCAATTCTTGCTATAATAAATTATCTATTAGTACTTGAATGTTTTTATTAACTATCTATTATAGATTTTGCGTTTAATTCTCGATTATTTCTAAAATATTTAGAACTATATTTCGAAGATTTTTCAATTGTTTTCTTTTTTTATTGTTAGTAGTTTTATTATATTAAAGCAAAATATTAGTTACTCAAGTATAGACACAATTCTCGATAGTCAAATTGTCTTTTATAGATCGAATAAATGTTTTTTGCAATTTGATTTAAGTTTGAGTCTAAGAAATTTAACGCTACAATATTTGTAATTGTTGCAATAATGCTTGCTAATCTTGCGCTTAAAATAATTTAATCGAAAGAATCAATCTTTAATTACAAAAAAAATATATTAATATTATCGAAACTTAACTTGTATTTTGTTTAACAAATACAAGCTATTGTTTTTTACAAAATCTATTTGTTAATGTAAATAATAACTCTTGTTTTTAATCTTAATTTTTTAATAAAGATTAAGAAGTTTCTTTTGCAAAAAATTGTTTACGTTCAATATTCTATAATTGTTGCTCTAAATTTACTATAATACAAACTTAATAAAGAAAGATTTATGCAAAAATAATAGATCGAAAAAAAGAATTTTACAAACAAAGAATCAAATTATTAAGTTGCTATATTTTAATAAATAAAGCAATAACTTGTTCTAAATATCTAACAAACATAAAATTTCAAATATAGAGAATCTTTACTTATAGACTTGATTGTTGCTTGCAACATTTATATTATCAATTATACAAAAAAACTATATTAATATTTATTTGTATATTAATTTGTAGACAAATAGAAAGCTAATATAATTAATGTGTAATCTTGCTATCTTTATTGTCAAAAAATACTATGTAAAAAATAATTAAAACTTGTTTTCTATAATTTGAAGAAATTCTTAAAATTCTAGAACTTCGAATCAAGACTTACTATTAATACTTTTAGATTATTTTTTAATTGTTAATTTTAATTAATTAGAGTAAACAAATAAATATTAGTATTGTTTGTTTGTTTCTAATTAATCGAAATTATTAGTATTTTAACTTTTCGATTTTTTTGTCTTTTTATCTATTTTTTTTAAGTATTCGAAACTATAATATCTTGTAAATTGCTCTACGTAATTAAATTTCTTCTTAATACTTATAAATTAATAAATTCTATATTAAAGCTTTTGCAAATAAAATAAATATAAAAATCGCAACTTTTCTTTCTTCAAAAAAAATCTTATATTTTTGTGTAATTCAAATAATTGTAATAAGATAGCAATAGTATAATAATTACAAACAATTTTTTATTGCTTTAATCAAATTGATTTTTTATCTCTCGCATAAAATTATTTTCTATTTTCTTATTTTTGTTTTTTAATTGCGCAAAAATCTAAAGATTCTAATTTCTCTTTATATATTTTTTTAATTAAATTTCTAAATAGATACTTTTAAGTTTTGTGCTATTAATTTTTTTCAAAATAGAAAAGTTTTTAAATTTGTTTTTTTCTCTTATTTTGAAAGAATCTAATTATCGAAAGAATAGTTTTACGTTATATCTTTTATTAAGCTTAATATTATATAATAAAATTAAATCTTTAGTTTAAAATAGACGCGTTAATAGTTAATAATTATTATTGAAAAAATTCTTGTTTACTTCTCTAAAACAATAAAGACGCAAAACTATTTTTTAAATATTTTTATTTTTTCTTTTCAATTATTTTGTTTGCAATATTAGTACATTTGTTGTTAAACAAACTTTCTTTTAATCTATAATATATTAGATTAAATATTTTATTTCGATTAACAATATAGTTTTGTATTTAAACTCAAGATAAAACAATATTTCTTCGATAAATTTCTAAATTGTTGTTCTATTAATTTATGATATTGTATATAAATATTGTAATTAATTTATAGAAACTCTTTTAGTTAGTTTAAACAACGCATTAACAATAAATTTATATATTTTTTTTTACTATTTTATTTGCTTGTAAATAATAAGTCGATATTGTTATTTTTTTAATGTTATATCTTTTTAGAAGTTTAGTTGTTATATCGATTTTATTTTTAAATTTGTTGTTTATAATTATTTTCTTAATATATTTATATCGATAGAAAATATTCTTTTATAAAAACTTTACTATAATAAGTATTTTAAGATTTGAAATTGTTTTGATTTCTATCTATTTTGTTAGATTATTTCGAGCAACTATTAGACTTAGTTTAACAAATATTTTTGCAATCAATATATAAATATAGTTTACAACAATCTTTTTTTACAAGTTAAAGATATAAATTAAATATATAATTTTTTCTTGTTTGTTAAAAGTTTTTTGCTAATATTTTTTGCAATTTGCGATATATTTTTTGCAAAAATTAAATATATTTTGCTATTAATATCGATTTACAATATATTAATAGATATTTTTTCTCTCTTTATAACTATTTTTGTTATACAAGTTTTTTACAATTCGATTCTTGTCTTTTGTTTGATTTACTACTCTATATAGAGATATATTCTTGTTTATTTTTCAAAACAAATGCTCTTCTTTTATTAAAAAATAAAAAGTATAATTCTTAAACTTGCGAAATTTCTTCTAATTTATATTTGATCTTTGTAACAAAATTAAATATCGAGCGATTTGCTCAAATTTATTGAAATATTTGTTTTCGAAAATATTTTTGTTCTTCTTTGATATTGTTACTTGTGCGAGACAAACGCAAATACAATTTAATTAATTATTGATAAAATTATTAATATTTTTCTTATTAATTTTGTCAATATTGTCGAACAACTCTCTTAATCTTTTTAAAAGTTTGTTAATTGCTATATATTTTCGATTAAATATATATTGTATATTAAAGTTGAAAAAATAAATTTAAATTAATTAGCAAATTATTAAAGTATCGAACAAATCTATCGCAAAGCAATTAAGTTAAACTATTAAAATATTTGTATTAATCTTAATTGTAAATCGAATTTTATACAACTAGAATTGTACTTTCTTTAAGATTTTTATAAATTTTTGATATTTTTGTTTTTTAATATTGTATTAAGATTTTTGCTTGCTTCAAAGTTTACTCTTATATTGTAAAAAATATCTTTTCTTTGTTATTGTATCAATTTGTATTAATATAGTTTCTTAACTCTTTAAACTAGAATCTACAATTAGAATAATTTTGTCAATTAGAACAAAATAGTTTAAAATATATATTGTCGATATATTTATTAAAGCAATCTTTAGTTTGTTTATAATGTTTTGCTACTTGAAATTTTAAATAAAGATATATTTTGTTTTAAATAAACAATAAATCGATTTTGCGACAATTACAAACTCTAGTACTTAAATTTGATAATAGATATATATTTCTATAAAGACTCTAATTTTAAAAACGTTTTCGCATAATAACTATTTAACAATCTTAATAATCTTAGTGTTGTTAAAGAATAATCTATTAAAATTATATATGAAATCGACAATTTTAATTTTTGATTTGTAGAATTAAGACTTTTCGTCAAATATAATATATTTGAACAATTTTATATTTATTAATATTGTATTTAACTACTAAATATATTTTAGAACAAATAGTCTAATATCTAAGACTATTTTCTTGTTGTTGTAATTCGATTTAAATTCTTTTATATTTATATCGTTTACAAATAAGCAACATTTGTTGAGAAAATTCTTAAAAATATATATTACAATTTTTACAAATTGAGCAATCGAGTTAGTAGTATTTTGCAATAAACAAATTATTCTAAGTAATTTAAGAGAAATTATAAAAACAATAAAATTGCGACTTTTTAATACAAGATCTATTTAATTATATTCTAAAAAAAAATTAATCAATAACGCAATTATTATTTCGACAAACTCTTTTGCAAACTCTTCGACATTAGAAGATATATTAGTATTTCGAACAATTATTTTGCTTATTTTTATAGTTGCATTAATTATACAATATTTGTTTTTCTTCTTTTTATTTATTAGAAATCAAGAATTTTGATACAAATTATAATAGTATTTTAGCAATTTTGTTTAAAGACGTTTTTCTAGCATCTTAATTACAATAGAATTTAATATTCGAAAAATCAAAAATTTCGAAACTTGTTGTATTTTGTATTTTATAATGCAAATTTTTTAATTAGATATAATCTCTAATCTAATTTTATCTATTTTAGCAAAACTCTATATTAAGACAACTTTACAATTGAAAAATATTATAATTAAGAGTTCTTGTTTTTGCAAAAAAAGTTCGAATTCTATAATTAGTTTCTAAATATATTTCTTAATAAAACAAGAATTGCGTTTAATGCTTAAAAACTTAAATATTAGAAAAAGATTGTATCTTTTATTAAGTTTTTTTTTAAAAAAAATTGTAATTAATAACTCTAGTATTTCTTTTCAATTTAAATACTTGTCTAAAATAGAATTATCTAAATTGTTTGTATTTATCAAATTTGTTTTTTAAGTCTTTCGCTTATATATTGTATTTATTTGAACAAATAAATGCGATACAATAAAAAATTAACAAAGAATATCGAACTTTCTAAACAATCAAATAGTAAAAGTCTCTTTTATAATATATAGTCGAAAAGTTCGAATTATTAATAATTTTTAAAATATTCGAAACAATCAAATATTTGCTCGATTCTAATTAGCTATATTAATAGACAAATAGATACTAGTGCTACTTGTCTACTCTAATTAATTAGAATTTTGTCGTTTTTTTCTTTCGATTTTATTTCGCAATATTGTTATTCTAATAGTTTTAATTTTTATTTTTAAAGATTCTTTGCAATTAGATTCGCAAAATCGAGCAACTATATTAATTGAACAATCGTTTAGAGATTTAAAGATTTTTTTAAGAACACAATATTTTTATTCTTGTTACTAGAATAATTAGTAAATATTCTTAAAATACTAATACGTCTTGTTTTGTTTCTAAAATAAATTGTTAATTTTAAAAAGTTGTTGTCTATATTTACAAAACTTATTTAAACACTTTATTAAAAAAATCGATTCAATAAAATTTCGTAATCGAATCAAAAAACAACAAAAATAGAGATATAAACTATTACTTTTTCAATTAATATCTCTATATTTTCTATTACTTTTTCGAAACAAGTACGTGCTCTCGTAATTTTTATTAATAAAATAGAAATATCTTGTCGAATAATTAGATCAATTTTGTTCGCAAAATTCTTGCAAATATAGTTGATTTTCGCACTACTATTAAACATTACTTTAATTTTTATATTTTTTAACTATATTTATGCAATCGAACAAGCAACAAAATATAGAGTTCTAAAAGATTCTATTTTTGCAATAATATTCTTAAAATAAACAATTTTGATAAATTTAGCGTTGATTGATTTTACAATAACAATTGTTTTTTTCTCTTTTTTTGTAAGTTTCTAAGATTTTTTTTTGTTGTTATAGTATTAAACTTCTTATTAAAAAGAGAACAAAAGAAAAAGCAACTCAAATCAAATCAAAAATCTATTAATCTATTAATTTTATCTCTATTTTCGAGATAAAAATACTTTGAGTTAAAATTTTAAAATCGATTTAATTTTTTATAGTTTGTAGCATTTTTTTCGAATATTTTGTTTGCTATATATAGTTTGCAAAAGTTTTTTGCTTCTTTTTAGATTTGTTTTTCTAATACTTAATAATTCTCGAATTAGAATCAATTATTGCAAGAATATTTTTTATTGTAATATTTTCTATTTTTGTTTCTACTATTCTTTTTTCTACGTATATTTCTTTGTTTAAAACTTTTGTTATCTCTAAATAATTCTTAAATCTAACATTTTTAATTTTCGAAAATCTCTTTTTCTTTTTAATTCTTTTTTTAATTATTTTGATCAATTGTTTTATTAAAAATTTTCAAAATATCTATTGCTTAAAAGAATTTTGTTTTAATTGAATTTTTCAAATCTTTACTATTGTTTAATTCGATTTACTATTTTTTTTGTTTTTTGACAAAAAATCAATATTTAATCTTATTGCTACTATTGTAATTACAAAATTTCGAACACAATTTTGCGCTCTCTATTAAAAACAAATTCTTACAATCTCTCTCTTAATTTTCGCATTATTAAAAGACATCTTTTTTTTTATTCTTAAAATTGTTAAACTTATAGCAAATTTTGTTGCTTTTGTTTATATAAATCTTTTTATTCGCTATTAAGATTGTTAACTTTAAACAAATTTATTATCTATACAAATTGTAACAAAACAAATACTTATTTAATTTTAATTAAGACTAATTGTATTTAAAAACAATTATAGATTCTTAATAAATATAAATTGTTTTTTAAAATAGACTCTAAACTATTATCTAAATTTGAGAAAATATAATATGCGAAGTCTCTTGTAACTACGTTGTTATTGTTTGTTAGATTATTTAATAAATCTTGTTCTTTATTATTTTGCCAACATTGTTAATCTTAAAATCTTTAAAAACTTGTATTAAAATATTTAGTATTTTGTTAATTTTTGTATTTTCGATTGCAATTGCTAACAATACTAAGAGAGCAAAAACTATCTTTAACGTAACTTTTTTCTTTATTAGATTTTGCTTCTTGCTTATTATATTTATTAATTTATTTATATTAATATTCGCAACTCGCTAAGTAGTTTAATCGCTATTAATATTTATTTCTCGTATAATTGTCTTATTTTCAATTAGTTTTATAATTGTCTTATATAACAATTCAAATATTATAGTAGTTGTGTTGTTTGAATTAACTTTATGTTTTCGCATTATTTTAGTACAAATATTGCGAGAAAGACTCTTTAAATATTACAAAAATCTAATATATTTATTGATTTAATTAAGTTTAATAAGTTTTAAGAAAATAACTTTAAATTGTCGACTATATTTACGAATATTATTCGATTTCGCTTTTAATACGTCTTTTAAAAACTTTAAAAAAATACAAAAGTTAATTTTCTAATTTGAATTTCTATCTCTATATTTCTTTTTCAACTTATTCATTATTTCAAATTACTCTTTATCTAATTAGACAACAATAGACTTAATAAAATTTTCTATAAACTTGTTGCAATATTGAGACAACTTAATAATCTTATATTGAGAGATAACTTTATATTTATTACAAAGATTCGAAAATCAATTCAAAAAATTAATAATATTAAATTTATCAAAATGCGATACTTCTAACATTTTTAAGAAAGATATAGAGATTACATAGTAATAGAATTCTACAATTTCTATAAAATTATTAAGTAAACTTGTCGTTAATATAGATATATCGAAAGAAAGTTTTGCAATTTTTCTATTGTTCTAAGATATTGTTTCTAAAAGAATAGCTTAACAACAAATAATAAGAGTAACAACTACTAAATTAAAAAAACTAATAATAATAGTTAATTCAAAAAATAATACTTTTAATTTGCAAATCTTTTTCTTTTCTTTACAAGAATATCGAGAAAAAAAATTCTTTTTTCTTTTCGACTTTACGCTATTTTCTTGTTTATTGCTTCTCTATCTTCTTAATCGTTTATAAGTAGATATTCTCGATACAGTGTTTCTCTTAGTTAGTTGTCGATTTATTGTTAACAAATATCTTTGCGTTAAAAATCTGCTTCAGTTTCTATCGAAAAAAGAATTCAAATAGCATTCTCGCTTTTGAGCAAATAAATCAATTATATTGTTGAGAAACTTTTTTTAATAATATTACTATAATTAGCAAACAATTTATTGTTTCAACAATAGATACTAGTTGCAATTTTAATAAAATGTTTTAATCTTTAAATCTACAACTCTTATTGCTATTTCTAATATTTTAATTTTGTCTCTTTTTTTCTTGCTCTTTAATCTAATAATATTTTAATTTCTAAGTTGTTAATTTTGTATTTTTGATTTCTAAAATTTCTAATTCTAATAATTTGTCAAAATTAATCTATTTTTTATACTCTTTTTTTTGTGTTTCTGAGTTTTTGAATTTCTGAATTTCTAAAATTGTTTTCAAAGATACGTCGACAACTTATTATTCTAATATTTGTTGTTGTAACTAAGTTCTCGCGTTAAGCTTTAATATAACAAGATAAAAATAGAATTCTAATTAGTAGACAACTATAACAACAAAAACTTATCGCAATATATATATAAATTGTACTATACAATCTAATAGTATATTAAGTAGCTAAGATTCTAAGATCTAAGTAGAAGAGATCGCATATATACTGCAAATAGATTGCTAGTACTAATAATAGATATTCTCAAGTCTATAGTCTAATATTATCTAATTACCCGAATATATTATTTTTGTATTTATACTAATATTAAATAGACAAAATAGATAAATTTATTGTTAATAATAGAATTTATCTACAACAATAGTTATTATATTTTAGTCGAAACTATATTATTCTACTTAATATACAATTACAACTCGAAGATTTACTATAAAATTAAGAACAATTTAATAAAAAAAAGATATTATTAATATAGAAATATATAAAACAACTTTATAACTTAAAAAAAATTCTAGCAAAATATTTTAAAAACGTTGTTGCGCAACAAATAAAATACTACAATTAAAAATATAAATTAAAGAGTTTTGTTATAGAAAAATTAATTATATTTTTAATTAGAAATCTAAAATAAAAGAGATTTAGCAAAAAAATATTATACAAATATATTAAATTGTTTAGAATTAAAATTAAAAATAAAATACAAATTTATTGTTTTGTTTTACGTAATATTTATTAAATTTATAATATTTTTTATTTTTTATTTTTAAAATTATATTTGTATTGTATTAACAATAAGTAGACAAAATAAATATTGTAAATCTCGAAACTTATTAACAATAAAGTTTGATAAAAGATAAAAGAAATTCTAGACAAAATTAAGTTAAAAAAACAAATATAATATAAAATTAAATAGATAATTTAAAACAAAAAATACAATTAATAACTAAAAAAAGAATCTCTAAATAATATTAATAAATTGCAAAAGAATTTTAAGAAATAAATATATAGCAAACAAAAACAAAAAAATAGTACAATATATATTGCAATAATAACAATTATATAAAGAATAATTTGCTTAATAGAATATTGCACAATTGTTATTGTATTATTATTATATAGTTAAATAAAAAAAAAGATTTATTTATTTTGCTATATAAAATATTAGAAATAATAGAATTGTTTCTTTTAATATAAATATTTAAAATATAGTCTAAAAATATAGTTATTTTATTATTTTTATAAATCGACAATATATTGCAGTAATTTAGCAAATTCTTAATATTTTATCGAATCTATTTTAGAACAACTAGAAATAACTTTTAAATTTATTTGAAAATAAGTAATACAAAAAGCAAGACAACTATTGTAAATACAAAACAAGCAAAACAACTAGTTGTATAATATAAGTATAATTAATAATCAAACTAGAAACAAATGCTAGCTAGATAAATTCTAACTAATATAAATTTTAATTAATAACAACTAACTAGACAATACTTGTATTAATAACTAACTAAACAATACTTATATTAAGTACTCTTATTTTAGAAAGCTTGCAATGTTTTTGTTGATTGTTCTTTTATATTTATTACTCTTGTATTTTTGCAATCTTATTAATTGTTTTTCGAAATATCTATTGTTATTATTTCTTTTTTATTAAATTTGCTAAAAATTGTCTATTTGCTAACTAATTTCTATATTAATCTTAATTTTTTTGTTTTGTATTAACAATAATGCGCTTTGTTTGCAAATTATTGTATTTCTATATTTTTGTCTTCTAGTTGTTAAAAATATCGAAAAATTTAAAAAAATTTAAATAATATTTCTTGTAGTTTGTTTCGAGAGCTTTGTTGTAAATATTTTTAAGATTGCTATTTATTAATTTAATTAAATACAAAAGCAAATCTTCTATCTAGTAATATAGAATCAAGAATTGTTTAAAAGTGCAATCTTTTTTTTTGTTAACAAAGTCTCGAATTTGTATTAAAATAGTTTCTAAATTAATTTAATTGTTGTTTGCAAATATTATATCAATAGTCTTTAATATTATTTCTTATTAGATATCTTTTTTTGTTGTTTTCGTAATTTGCAAATTAAACAAACTATTTAAGTAATTGTTAATCTTTTTTGCAATAACTATGTTATGGATATTTTTTGTAAAAGTTAAAAAAAAAAGCAATAATAAAGTTTTGCGTATTTTGTCTTTAACAAAAGTCTTTTTAATTTGCAACTTTTCTAGAAAGCTTAGTTTTATACTACTAGATATAATAGATAGTATAGAATTAGATAAAACAATATTAAGTATTTCGACAACTTTAATTAGACAATAAATAAATAAACTGTTTTTTTTGTCTTTAATTAATAACTAGATAGAAACTCGAAACTTAATTAATAAATTAACAATATTTTTAATATTAATTTCTATTAAATTAAAGATATACTCAATAATATTTAAAAAAATTAAGAGTAATTTGTACTTATAGTTATTAACAAACTTTAACTTTGTTAATAGAATATTATTTGTATTAAAATATATATTGTCAACAATTTTAACAAAAATATTTAAATTGTATTGCTCGAAAATATAATCAAAAATATATATTTTAAGATTTAGTATATTGTTAAACATTTTATTAATTAATATAATATATTGTTTATAGATATAGATACAATTTGTATTGCTATTAATAGCAACAAAATCTAGAAATAAATATTTGTTTAATATATTTTTATTAATATCGAAAGCTTTTTTTTATATATAATTGCAAGTTTTAATAAAAATTTGCGCAACAATAACTCGACAAATATTGTAGCAACTTAAATTTATATAAAATTCTAATTAAATTACTTTATTATTTATAAAAATATTGTTTAGCAATAACAAATTAATAGTATTTTTTGTTTGATTTAATACTAGCTAGATATTCTTAATTTTAAATTGTTTTTTGTAACAATTTTTAAAAATTCTTGTATCTAAAATTAGATAACTTATTTTCTTTTGTTTTTTAATATAATTTATCTTAATAATAAAAGTAATATTTAATATATATAGAATTTGCATGTTATTTTGTAATAATTGTAGCAAATATATATTGTCTACTAGTTTAATATTAATAATATTTCTACTATTGTAATACACAGAGATTGCGCAAACGTTTTTGAATTAATAGACTATATATTAATTGTTGTTTTTGTTGTTACTTGTAATCTGAATAACTTAATTGTTAATTTTCGATTTCTTTAATTTGTATAAATTAATATTGTTGTTAAAAGTTTGTTTGTTTACTATATTAATTTTTGAGTTTTTAATTGTATATAAAAGATCTTTAGATAATTTTTTGTACTTTAAATTTAATTCGAAAACTAGTTTGTTATTTACAACTCTTCTAATAGATAACAATGCAAAAAAGATTTTAATTTCTAAATTAAAAATATTTTTAAAAGATATTAAATAACGTTGCAATAAATTAATAATTATAATAAATTAAAAAAGTAAAAAAGAGTTAAAATATATTAAAAAACAAGAGCGTACTAGCTAAGATTTGTAATTGTATCAAATAAATAAAAAATAAAATAAAACATATTATTTTGCAATTCTAAATCTTAATCTAATATAGATTGATAGTTAAAAATCGAATCTTAATATTAAATATCAAAATTCGATTCTTAAGCAAGAAAATTGGAATCGAATTATATATATAATACTATATTAAGTATACTAGTATACTATATATAGTAATTCGATTTTACGCTAAAATTCGAATTGAGTTTTGTTTTCAAAAATTGAAATTGAAATTCGACTCGACAATTAGTCTAGCCTAATAGCTATATAACTAGTTTGTTTCTATTAGATATATAAGAAAGATATATATAATAAGAACAATATATATAATAAGAACAATATATATAAAAGATATAAGTTTAATATCTTTAGTATAATTAGATATAGTTGTAAAATTTAGACAAAATTATTTGTTTTTATTTTACAAAATCTATCTTGTTAATATTTAACAAAAAAATTGTCTTACTTAGTAGCTTATAATAGATAATGATTGTTTTGTTTACTAAAATATAAAAGTAATAATAGATTGCTATCTTGCTTGCTATCTTATAAAGAAAATAATATATTGCTATTTTGTTTATTAGTTTATAAAAAGATTTGCAACAAGTTTTGATTTTTTTTGTTCTGCAATAGTTTAACAATCTATTAAGTTCGAACAACAAATAATATTTAGTATAAATATATTGTGTTTCTTTTTGTAAACTTAAACAAGCTTTTTAATTTTATTAAACAAATTCTTATTGTATTAACAATCGAATTTCGAGTTATATTCTTTTTATTGAACTAAAAAATTTAAAATAAGTTTTTTTTGTTTATATTTGCGTATTCGATAATTGATTAGAATTTTAATCTTATATAAATATTAATTTTTGTTAAATTTCTTAATCAATTTGAGATAATTTAATACTAAATAGTTCTAAAAATTAATATAAATTAATGCGAACTTCAAATTTTCTATAGAAATAACTAGATAAATTCTTTAGTTTTTTAACAATTTAAGTTAATAGATTAGATTACTCTTTTTTCGAGTATTTTAAAGAAATCTATATATTAGATAGCAAACTTAAACAATTTTATTAATAACAAACTATATCTCTTGTATAATCGCAAAAAAGTCTTGTCTTCTACTTTAAAAATAAAAATTAATAATATTTATTGTAAATAAACTTATAAATTATATTAGTCTAAACTATAAAAACTTTTGTTTTATTAATATTTATTGTTTTTTTTTTGGATTAATTTTTGCTTTGCTTATCTAATTTTAGTAGTAATATTAAATCTTATATTTTGAAACTTATAATAAGTTTATTAAACAAAAGTTTAATTAATAAATTAGAAAGATTGTTAAATTTTGTTTTTAATATAGAAAGAAAGACAATTTAATTAAGACTCAAATTATTAGTTATTATATATTAAAATATAATTTCGATTGTTTAATTAATTTGTTTGCTTTAATTGTTTGTTTGCAAGTAATAAACAATTAAAATTAGAAAACTAATTTTAAGCTTCTTAAAGATTGTCTTTTAGAACTTAAAAAGAAAATTAATTATAAATAAATACTTTTGATATATTTTAATTTGCAAATTTGTTAACTAGTATTATTATTTAGTCTTTTGCAATATAGATAGTTTTTTCTAAAAAATTAATAACTTTCTTTGAGAATTTGCAAATAACAAATATAGGAAAATTTATACTTTGTATATTTAATAGTACTAGAATAAAGTCGAAACTTACTATATAAAAAAGTACTAAAAAATTTATAATTAAATTGAAACTATTGTACAATTAATATTGCTTAATTTAATATATATTATATTAACAACAATAAGCTATATATTGTTTTAGTTACTTAGTTAACTTTCAAAAATAGAAATTTGTTGTAATTATTTTATATATTCTTAAGAAATTTGTATAATAATTATTGTTATAAGTTTGTTCGAAAATCTTTTTTTCAAATTTTTTAAATAAGTATAGACACTTTCTTTGCATATAATTAATAAAATAGATAAGCTTATTGTTTAATGTAAATTAAATTTCAAAAAATATAAAAACTTTTTACAAAGTTCTTAAGATTTTTGTCTATTTAATAGAGCAAATATAGATATTAATAAAATATATTCGAAAATTAATATTTATCTTAATAAGATAAGTATAAAAAGAAATTGCTTTGTTTGCTATATTTTGTACAATAATATTTTTCTTCTTTTTAGTTGTTTGCTTAATTAATTTATTTACAATATTTGTTTTAATATTAATCTCGACAACTATCTTTGTCTTATTATAGAAAATATTAATATTGTTAAGTATATTTTAATTGTTATTTAACTTTTTCTTTTTTGTTAAGATAACAAATCTTAATAGAATGTTTAAAACAATATTAAGTTAACTTGAACAATAATAGATACTTAGAATAAATTGCAACAAATATTAAAAGACTTTAACTAGTCTTAAATTAAACTTATCGATTAATAGAAACAATAAAGTAGTCTATTTAACAATTTTTGTTATTGTTAAGTAATTTGTGTAGATTACAATAGATTATCTAGAAGTTTCGATAAAATATTAAGTTTTTTTAATTGTTTAAATTAAAGCAACAATCTTTAACTTAATAAATTAATAATAAGATTTAATTGTAATAAGTATCTTTAACAAAATCAAAATATATTGAATATTTGTTTTTCTAAAATAATTTAATATTAAATTGTTTTTAATATAATATATTTTAATATTAAAGTTGCGCTTCTTTGTTGTATCTAAGTTAATATAAAGATATCGATTGTTATTAAAATAAATTAAGAAGTTAAAAATTATAAAAGTATATTAAAGTTAAATATAAAATTCTTTTAATATTAATAAATTTTCGATAAATATTGTTCTAGTATATATTTTGTATTTCTAATTGTTTAGAGTCGAAACTTCTTTTAGCAATTGCGTTTTTTTACTTTAAAAAGTATTGATTTTTTGTGTATATTATACAATTTTATTTTGTTAATAGCTAAAGAGATTAAATTGAATTATTTTACTACTTATAAATATTTAAATATATTGAATATAAAAATTTATTTTTTATTTTTCTTTTGTTTAAAACAAAAACAATCTCGATTATAAATAACAATTAATATAGTCTTTAATTATATAAATTACAATTAATAATATATATAAATAATATACAATTAACAATTTATTAAAAGAAGAGCTATATTAATTTGTTGTTATTTTTTATTTAAAATAATTAAGAAAATTAACTATAAAAGACTTTTATAAATTTAAATTTGTTTTTTTCAAATTATTAACAATTTTAATTTTCGAAAGTTGCTAGAAATACTTTGTTTAAATTTGATATTTTTAAATTGTATTAAACTATTTAAAATAGTTTTTTCGAAATATAATTAAATTTGCGAAAAAATTAAGATAGATCTTAAAAATATTTAATATATTTTTATTATTTTAAATATATAACTTAGTTTTTAAAAAGTTATTTATCTAGAAGTTTTAATATATTAAGTAGATATTATTTTTTAATTTTATAAATATTTTATTAAATTTATTTCTTTTAATATTAAGTATATAGATTGTTAATTAATATTAAAGTTTGTAAAAATTTTAAAAAATTTTAAAATTAAAGATAAGTTTTTTGAAATTATTATTAATAATACAAGTAATAACAATATATTTAAAAACAAACTTAATAAAATTTTAAATCGACAAAATTTTTAATAGAACAAACAACAAAATTTTGTATTTTGTTTAATTTATATAATTAATTTTGTAATTTAAATTTTTATTTCGATTATAGAATCGAAAACAACAAATAATAATATTATTATATAATTAAAAAATAAACAACTTTAAGATATTACAAAAAGCACAAACTTATCTAGTATAATTAAAAAAATATTTAAATTTATAATAATACAAAAAGATAATATATATATTTAATTTATTAAATTTGTGCTTTTACAATTGTTATTAATAGCTTGATTTAATATTTGTTCTAATTTAGAATCTTTTAACAGAAAATTAATAAAATATTACAAAAATTAATATAAAATATTTGTAGTTGTTAAAATTCTATCTATTTTATATTTTATTAAGTATATTAATTACGCATTATATTAATTTTTAAGTAAAAAAATATTTCTAAGATTTAAAAATTTAATAAGTTAAATTTAACAAAAATAAATAAAACTTAGTTTTGTTTATTAACAATATACTAAATTCTTTTTACAAATATATTTTTATAATTTTGCAAATAATTAATACAAATATTTATTTAGAATTTCGAATATTTAATATAATATTTAATTACTTTAACTATCTAGAAAAAACTTAATAAGAATTAATATTTACTTTTTAAAAAATATTGTATTTAAGATTTGCAATAAAGTTTCGACAAAGTTTGCAAAATACTATTTAAAAATAGAAAAATTAAACAATATATTATACAATCTTGTTAATATTCTAAATTCTATACAAAAAGTTAGTTTTTATAATTTGTAAAAAAAAAAAAAAAAAAATATTATTATTAATTACAAAAACAAATACAAAACAAAATTTAAAAATTATTATTATTATTAATATTATTACAATTTAATTGCTAATTTAAAAACAAAAGCGCAAAAAACAACTATTGCTAAAAAAATAATACAAAATAATAATATATATAATTTTTTATTAATATTAATATAGTCTATTGTAATTGTTACATAATTCTTATTTTAACAATCTTAACAATTTTATATAATTTAAAATAAAAACAATCGATATTTTTGTATTAATATTATAGAAAATAAATATTCGATCTAAAAATATTAAAAAGACAATATATTGAACTTTTTAAAGCTAATACAAATAATTTGAGATATACTTTTATATTTAGTATTATTAATAAATATTAAACAAACTTTTAGTTTTGTTTAAAAAATATATTAATAAAATTAATATTAAATAAGTTTGTAAACAATTAAACAAATTATAATAATTAAGTATTTTAATTGTACTATAAATCTAGATACAAAAGAGATTGTTCTTAAATTATAAAATATATATCGTAAAGAAAAAAATAACAATTAAGCAATAAATAGAGAAGAAGAAAAATTTATACTAGATTTTAAAATTGTTTTAGATTAGATTTATTTATAGATAAATTAATTTTCGAAAAAAAAATATTTTAATAACTACAAAAATTATTAAATACTATTAGTAATAATACAAAAAAATAATATATTTAATAAATAAATTACTAAAAAAAATCTATTAATAATAAAATCTCGAAAATTCGAATTTTAATTAATATAAAAAACAATTATAATTGTCTAAAAAAAAAAATTATATTTGCTTAAAAAAAAGAATATAATATTGTTGTAAAAAATTTAGTTTAAAAAGTTAAATTGCTCTATAAAATTCTTAACAAAAAACAAATCTTTTAGCTAAAATATTATATATTTTACGTAAATAATTGCAAAATTCGAATCTATAGTATGCAAGATATTAGTTATAATTCTATTATTATAATAATAATACAAAAAGATAATATATTTACTAAAAAAAAAAAAGATTATAAATATTTTTGTTGTTTTTTTAAATACTATTAAAGCTAAACTCTAAATACAATAGTTAATTTAATTATATTTATAATTATTGATTTTATTATAAAAAAGTTTACAAATTAAATACTAAAATACAAATCAAAAAATTAAAAAATCAATTAATTTTTAATGTTTTCGAATTTTACAAAGAGCAACAATATTAAGCTTTTACTTTTGTATATATTATTGCAAAATATTAATATATTAGTCGAAAATATATTATTTGTTTGTATTATCTTAATTATATTAATATTTTAGATATTCTTTTTTTTAATACTTTTTTTTTCTCGAATTTTTTTGGTCTTTGCTTATTTTATTATATTTAGATTAAAAATCAATTTATTGCAAAAAAAATTCGAAACTGATTAACAAACTAGCAAATTGAATATATTAGTTCTAGATAAGATATTTTATATTATTTATATATATTATTTATTTGGTCTACGCAAACTATTAAAGAAAAGAATAAATTTAACAGTATTAAAAAGAAATTTATATAAATATAAAAAAAAAATTAAGTTTAAGACAAAATTTAAAAAAATTATAGTAAAATAAACAATAGTTTTAATAATTTTAACTAGTACAAACATATTAAAAAATTGTATAAAAAAAGAGACTTAAATTAGTAATTAGCAATAAAAGTATATAATATAAATAACAAAACAATTAACAAATATAAATTTATATAATATATTAATAAAATTAGATATATATTAATATAAAGAAATAATAATTTTGTATTAATAAAAGTTTAAAATAAATATTAGTAAATAAATATTAATTCTAACTTTAATATATATATTTTTTACTTTGTTTCAATAAAACTATTTGTTAATATATTATTTCCAATTTTGTTAATTTTTTCAAATTTTCTATTTTTTAAATTTTGTTGTACTCTACTAAATATTGTAAAAAATTTCTAAGTTGTTATATAATTGTATTATTTCTATATATTATTTGTAAAATAAGCTAAGTATATATACAAATAATAGAAGCGCTATTAATTAATTTAAAAAATATTGCAAGTTGCAATTGCGCACAAGAATAAAACAATAATCAAAACAATTAAAAACAATACAATAATTGCAAAAATATCTTTATTTAATTTAAAAAATTGTATAAAACAACTATTTAAAAGCAAGTCTCTATATTAGATTATAAATATTAAAAATAAATATTAAAAATAAAATTAACAAATATCGAATCAATTAAGATTTTTATAGTAATATATTTAGATAATACAATAAAATATATAATACTAACAATTTTATAGCAAAATATTTTAAAAATAAGTTTAGACAAAAAAAAATTGCAATTAAGAAAACAAATTAATTTGAGATTATTAAAAAGATACAAGAATTATTTAAAAATACAAATATAATAATAAAATTATTTTTTAAAAAAATATATATTATTTAAATATATTATTTGTACTTTATATCTAAACTAAATAATATTACAATTAAGTATTAACAACAAATTTAATATTAATAAAAGTTTTTTAATTTATATAAAATTAATTGTAAAAATTATTTAATAACAAATTATTTATTACAATAATTTAAATAATTTGGAAAAAACTAATAATAACAATTCTATAAAATTGTTTAATATTTTTGTTAAAAAATTTGCAATCTTAAATAATATAAAGAAGAAGAAAAATCAAATTTTATTATTTTTAAAATAGAGAATTCTAATAATATAATTAAAGAAAATAATTATAGACAAAAAATGTAATATAAGATTTAAAATAATATAAAAGAGCTAAGTTATAACTACTATCTAGCAACAAATAATAAAAATAACAAAAAAAATGATAAAAGCAAAAACAATAAAAACAATAGCTATAAAATTAACAAAAATAATAATAACAAAAATAATAACAAAATAAAAAATAATTTAAATTAAATTAAATTATTTAGAATAATAGTAAAGCAAACAAAATTATTAAAATTTCGAATTAATAACTTTATATATATATTTTAGAAAGTCTACTATTATAAAAACAATTATAATATATTATTCTAATATATTATTATTTTATTTACTCTATTTTGTTATTCTTTTGTATTATAAAATTGTAATTAAAATAAATATTAAAATTGTAACTTATATATAATTTTATTTGATTTTACTTAATTTAAAGACTTTAATTCTTAATAATATATTAAAAATATATATTTAATACTTTAATAATTTTACTATTGTTTAAATATTATTTCTTTATATATAAATAGATAAAATAAACCTAAATAGCAAATTTTAATAGCTTATTAGTTAGAATAAATATAATTGTTAATAATTATTGTCGAATTTAAAAATATATTGTAATATTAATATTAAATTAGCTATAAATAATATCAATTTATTTAATATTTATATTGTATCGAGAATTCGAATTTCTCTTAAAATACAATTAAATTAATTTTTTAAATTTTAACTCTAAATAGCTTAAATATATTATTTTAATATATTATTAAATAATTTACTATTAAGAAATTATAGAACAAAATATAATTTTCTATTATTTATTTTAGAATTTCTTTATACTAATACTAAGTTTTAACAATTTGAATCGATTTTTTGAATTAATTTTTAATTTCAAGTTTGCAATTCGATTTAAATAGTCAATTTTAATATTAGAAATTCAATTAACTTTTCGATTTTAATTTTTAAAATTAATTTGATTCAATTCGAATCAAATATTCGATCCGAACTCGATAATTCGATTCGACGCAATTAATCTATATAACTACAATCTTTTATATATACAATAATATTACTTTATATCGAGATAAAATAACTATTTGTAACAACAAGCTTGTTAAGTTTTCTAATATTTGTTACAACTTGTAACTTTCTTTCTAATCTATTTAATTTATTAACAATACGTTAAACAACAAATATTAAAAACTCGAAAGAAATAAATTTTCTTAATTACTTTATTTTGCTCTATTAATAAAGTTTGTTAAATTTTTTATCGACTACTTATTTATTTTGAATATCTAATAAATAGACTTTATAAACAATATACAAAGCATTTATCGAATTCTAGTTTTTTGTAAAAGATACTATTATTTAGTTCTTTTTTAATTGATTAATTGTCTTTTTATTATCGATTTATAAATCGACGAATTTATTAATTAATATCTAAAGAGAACTAATTTTATTCGAGAATTTATAAATATAAATATTGTTTAACAAGATAGTTTAACAGTTATTCTTTAATATATTTATATATATTTCTTTTTTCGTTGTCTATAAATATTTCTTAATACTAATTTAATAGCAATTTTGCTCTTTATACTTTGTTAAATAGTCGAGATTAATATATCTATTAATAATTATTAACACTAAATTGATATTGCAAACATAGATAAAAGATATATTAAAATCGACAATATTAGTATACGCATCGACAAGCTTTAACTCGAATAAATAGTCTTTATTTGATAGAAATTATAGCAAGCAAACAGATAATCTAGTAATTATATTAACGTTAATAATTGTCTTTTAACTTGCTTTTAAGACTCTACAAACTTAAGTATTATTTTTTGCTACAATTTTAAGATTAATAGTTAGTTTTTGACAATTGTTAATTGTTAACGTTTTGCTATTTAGATTTATTATTATTTGTTCTAGAATTATAATATTTGTCTTAAAAAGTATCTTAACTTTTAGATAATTTATAACGTAAATCTTTCGACAAATATAAGCTATTATACTTTTATTATTAATTTAATCTTTAATATATATATTTAAAACTAGATAGTTGTTTGCAAAATATTTCTTAATATTAACTTTGTATATTAAAATAAGAGTATCGACTTTCTTTAATAGATATTTTAGATTAAATTTGTTCAAAAATTAACAATTAATTAAGAATATTATACATTCTATATTAACGCAAATAGAATATATAATATTATGCTAAACAAATTTCAAAAGCATTGTTGTATAATAATATAATGGAAAAACTAGTTTAATATTAGCAACAATTATTGCGTCGAATTCGATTATATTAAAGCTATTAATAATTTGATTTAAGTTTATTAAATTGAAATTTGTCTAAAAGACTTCGACATAATTTCTTTTTACTTAACAATTAAAATTGTAACAACTTTGTAAATATCTAAATAACTTATTTTTTAAATAGAAAGTATATTTGTATTTTTGACAAATTAAGCAACTTAAGATAATGTTAATTTTGAGATCAATATAATAGATATCGACTTAATAAGTATTAGTTAAGATAACAAAGAAGTTTGCACAATTAGCTTGCTCTTTGTCAATTGATTGCTTGTTCTTAGTATAATAGATTGAGACTTCTGCGAACAACTCTTTGTTAATATAAATTGCGTTAAAATAAGCAAAAATCTCTAGTTGTTATCTATAATAAGAGTTGAGAATAAAAGACGTTATAAAATATATTAAAGCAACATAGAACTAATAAGAAACTTGCTAGTATTTCGAAGACAAATATTTCTTTTGCTAATACGAATATTGCTAATAGTTATATAATTAATAGATAAACAATTGTTTTTGAATTTAATAGATATTGCAATTTTAAATTCTTTTAGAATTATCCTATCGATTGTCTATCTTAGAGACAAAGAAATTCTTATTTTTGTTGTCGACTTGTGTCTTAGTATTAGAGACAATAATTGTCAAACGTTTAGACAACAATAATTTTCTTGCAAGATTAAGCTACAAGAGTACAAGTTGCAACAATTGTATTGTTAGACAATATTAATTAGCAACATATTTAGAGACTTATATTAAGAAACAAGATAAATACTTAATAAGATTTTGATAAACATTGTAGTATAATATACGTAAAAAATAGATTATATATAATTGTATTAATACAAAGAGTTAACAAACTACTAATTAATTAAACTTGAGATCTTTGTTATACTTGTTAATTTTTGAGCTACATTTTGTTTATTGTCGAATAAGTATAGCTTTATAAAGCTTTTGTTTTATTTTAAACTTCTTAATAAAGACTTAAATTATAATAATTGTTGTAGATATAATTATTATTGTCTTAAGCTCTAAATTGAGTTGTTGTTAAATTCAAATTAATTAATTTTGCAAATTAAATATTCTAGCAAATTAAAAATAGAGAACAATATTTTAGAGATAACTAGTTGTCTCTTAATTGTTTATAGCGTTCTTTGCGATAAATTATTTCGATATTAGTTTATCTAAAGTCTTATTAATTTGTATCTTAAATTGCGCTTAAAGCTTATCTATAAAATCGATTAACAATATTGTTCGAAAAGCTCTTTATTTAAAATTTTCGATCTCTTTAAGATATTATATTATTGTCGATTGTTAAAAGCAAAAAAAAAATTCTTGCAAATAGCAAATTTGTCGACAATATAAATATAGTTGTTTATTTAATCTACAAAAATAAAAATCTTATAATAGATTGTTTTCTTATAAGCAAAAATAATAAATCTTGCATTGTAGTTTTCGAGAGTATCTAAGTAAAAGAATTTAATATTTGTAGCTCTAAACTTAATCGACAATTATTTGCTATTAACAATCGAAAACTTTTTCTTATAAAAACAATCAATTTGTTGTTTAGCACAATTCTAGTAAAAAGAATCTCTATTAGAATTTAAGATAACTTGTCTAATCTTGTTACGCATAATATCTCGAAATTAATTAATTATTTAAAAGATAAAAGTAAAGTTCTTCTATTAAGATCAATCTTAATGAGTATATTTTAATTAAGTAAAATACTAATCGAGATTTTAATTTTTATATTGTTTTTTATTTGTATAGCTAGTTGTCTAATTGAATGCAATTTGTTGTTCAAATTGTTGCTTAAAAGTAGTAGTCGAAGTTAATTATTTATAGTTAGCAATCGAAGCTAGTTGTGCAAAGATAATAATAGAAACTAATTGCTACTCGAAAGTAGCAATAGAAACTAATTGCTACTTGAAAGTAGCAATAGAAACTAATTATTGTTCGAAAGTAGTTATAGAGACTAATTGCTACTTAAGAGCAATTGTTGTTGTTGCAATAGTCGATTGTCTAAAGCTATTTGTAGAGACAAGTAAAGAAACAAGAGTTTCTTGCTTTTAACAACAATCTTAAGTGCTTATTTTAGAGAAAGACTAAATTGCAAGATTAATAGATGCAAGTAGCAAAATAAAAGACAATTGTTCGAAAACGCTCTAATTTTGTTAATTGCTTACTTGTTGTTTATCTTGTTAACAAGACTTATCGATAAATAAATCTAGTATTACTTTAATTATTAAATATTGTTTATCGAAGATAAAACAACAATTGTTGCAATTTCTAGACAAGAACAAAGATAATTTCTCTCGATTTAAACTTGCATTTTTATCGATTAAATAGTTGTTAAATCTTAAGATATTTTTACGCTAAGAATTATTATTTAATAAATTCGAAGACTAATTTTTAGCAATCTAAAAAAATAAAGATTAAGTTCGATTATCTATTGTTAATAGATTAAGACGTTAAAGAATAGATAATTATTTTGTTAAATTAAAGCTACTAGTTAAATAAGTATCGACAACAAAAGTAACAATATTAATCGAAAAATATTTTCGAGATTTGTTAAATAGTTAATTGAGAATATTTTAACTACTTTTAATTTTTCAAAATCTTTCGAATAGCAATTGTTATATTATATTTTAAAAATTTAAAAGACTTCTTGTCTAAAAACATTAAGCTAATAAAAGAACAAAATATAGACTTAAATATTTTAGCAATATTTACAAAAGAAGAAGCTTTAGACTTGAAAGTCTTAGCAATAAAAAAATTGTTCGAGTTAAATATTTAATTGTTAGTTGTTGCTATAAATCTCTTTATAACTTTTCGAAATAAGATCTTATCGATTTTTTACTTTAATAATTAATCAAATAATTAATTAATATTTCTATTGCTTTGTTGTTCTTTTAATTCTACAAAAATAGAAAACAAAGCTTGTCGAGATAGCTTCTTAGCTAACTTAATAATAAATAAAGACAAAAGAAATTTAAAAGAATAATTGATTATTGCGAAGACAAGAAGTTAATAAACAAGTTAAGAAATATTTTTAATATTTGTTAACTTAACAATTGTCTAGTTTGCGAAAATATTTAAAAGAATCTTCTCAATAGTAAATATCGACTTATAACAAAAGCTCGAAAAAAAGCGCTAAATAATTGAAAAGATATTAATAAGTTGTATCGACAATATTGTTGTCGATATTTGCTTAAAATTAATGCAATAAGTTAGTTAATAATCTTAATAAAATAAGTATTTAATGCAAGAATCTAGACACTTAAGATTTGCGTCGATGTGCTCAAGCAAAAATAAAGAAGATAGTAATCGATAGTACTTAACAATTAATGCAATAATCTAGACAATAAAGATTGCTTGTCTTCGAAACTAATATTGAAGCTATTAATTAATACGAAAAGCAAGACAACTATTGGAAATACGAAACAAGCAAAATAATTAATTGTATAATATAATTATAATTAATAATCAAACTAGAAATAAATGCTAGCTAGATAAATTCTAATTAATATAGATTTTAATTAATAGCAACTAACTAGATAATGCTTGCATCGACAACTAACTAAACAATACTTATATTAATAAGTTGTTAAATTTTTTAGAATTAATTATAGACAAGTTTTTAAAATTGTTCAAAATATTTATATTATTTCGAGAAAAATAGATTGCAAAAAATTTGTTTTATACAATTTTTTTTGCTTTTGTTATAGATTTGTTTTTGCTATTTATATATATTTTTGTATTTTTTATTTTTTAAAAATATATAAACAAACAAAGTACAAACAAAATTAATATAAAAACTTACTATATTTTTTATTTAACAATTTTGTTAATAATTTAGAATTGCTAAAAGATTTAATTGCAAAGTTATAAAATTTTATAAAAAGAAATTTAAACTTGTTCTATTTAGATTAATACTAAACTTAGAAACAATTTATTTTAATTCTGTTTTTTTTATTTTGTTTAATAATTTGTTTTTGTTTTTGTTTTTGTTTTGTTTTAAATTTTAAATAAATATTAAACAAAATATCGAAGAGTAGACAAAAATACTTATTTTTAATATTTTTTCAAAAAATAAATTAATTAGTTGTTGTATTTTAGTAAAATTTTAATTTTGTACTATTATTGTTTTTGCAAATTTTTGCTTAAACTTAACTTAGTATTCTTAAGTAAAAGTTAAATTATATTTAAATTAATAGATACAAAATTAAATTAAATTTATTGTTAATAGATACAAAATTAAATTAAATTTATTGTTAATAGAGTAAACTCTTTATTGTATTGTTAATTTTTTATCTTGCAAACTATACTCTTTTGCACGCGTTCTATTGTTTTGAAAATTATATTTGTAATTTTAAGTTTCTTGCAATAATCGATAACAAGTTCTTTTATATAATCTCGGAAACATTTAATAAACTAATAAATATTAGCAATTATTGTATTGTAAACGCAAACAAAACTTATTGCAATATAGCAATTTAATTTACAATAAAAAACTTTGCAACAAATACAAAAACTTTTTTTTGAACAAATATATATATACTTGTTTACGCAAATTATATATAGAAGATTATTACAAACTATAATATATTAGTTTTGCAAATAATAAAATATCGAAATTATTTATTCTTTTAATTTTTTAATCTTTTAGAAGATATAGTTGAAGAAAAAGAAAAAACAAAAGATATATTAATTTAAGATTTGCACTATATATATAAGCTTTATATATTGTTGTTTCTATAACAATTTATTTATAGTAATAAAGCAATTGCAATTAAGAAAAACATAAAAAGAAAAAAAGAAAAAAAAACAATAATATCTATATTTATAATTTATCTAGCATCTATACAATATTAACTTTACTTTAAATTTTGTTTAGAACTTTAACAATAACAAACAGCAAGACAATAATATATTATAGATTGTTATTGTTGTTATTATTTTATTTTATAAATAGTATTAAATTAAAGTATAAATTTATTTCTATTAGACAGAAGATTCTTTTTCTTTTAGTTTTCAAAAAGATTTAAAAAGATTTTTAACAAATTTTTGTAATACTTAGACTAATCGTTCGGGTCGGTTTTTCCCCGAAATCTATAACCTGACCCGAAAGTTATATCTAATTAGGCCAAGTTTTAACCTAATATAGTTAGTATTTCCATAATTTATGCAATTCGGTTCCAACTGTTGGAACCGAACGATCAGTCTAGTAATACTAATATTTAGCAAACGTCTCTATCTTAATAAAATTGATATAGCTTTTTATATTACTAAAAATCAGTACTTTAAGAGAGGAAATAATTGTAATATTATAGTGCTCTTAACGCGTTAGTATTTTAAAGTATAACAAAATATATAATTTCGAGTATTTATAAAAGTTTCGAATAATATAATATCTCTTTTAGACTAGATAGCGAGAAACAGACTTGTATATTATAGTAAGTATTAGATAGAAAGAAAGTCTATTTCTTGTTGTTTTTAAACAATTAGTTCTACTAGACTACTATTATCTACTCTATATAGTTGAAATATAGTAATACAAGTCTATTATATCTTACGTCTTTTATATCTTAGTATATTAGCAAGAAGTAGACGCACTTGCATCTTACAAAGACTTGATTTAAATAATTAGTAATTACAAGAATATAAAATATTTTATAAAAACTAAGCAATTAAATTGTGGTAAATTTATTAAGTTAAGTTTCTTCTAAAATTTAATTTTTATATTATTTATTGCTTTAGTATTTATAATATTAAGTCTAACAATTTTACAAGATATTTGCAAGATATTTCTATTTCTATTAATAACATTTTAGCAATAACTAGTATCTTAGAAAAACAATCTAGATTTTAGAATAACTTGTTGCTACAAATTCTATAAAGATCTGCAATATTATTGTCTAATTAGACTTAGCATTAATCTTAGATTCTTAATCTTAGTCAATATATCTAGATATCTGCTCCGAACATCTTAGATAAAACAAATTCAAATACTTTATCTATTATATCTATATTAGATCTATCGATTGCTAACAAATAATAACTTCAATTATATTAATAATTATCTATCTTCTATCGATAAATTTGTTGCTTATAGAAAGCAATATTTAGTTATTATATTAATATCTAATTTCTAAGAGATATTTAGCTTTCGCAAAATATTTATTTATTGTTAACAATAAAGATATGCAATAGCAATTGCAACTAGCTACTACGTAGTATTATATTCGATTTTAATATTTTCTAATATTGCAAAGTCTTTTTTTGCAAACAATCTTTATATAACAAATAATCTCTATAACTACAATATCTATTATTGTACAATCTAGTTGAAATAAACTTTATATATATAGTGCAATCGAATTATATAAATAATATCTAGTGTTAAGTTTGTATATTAAGTTTGTTTAATTGAAGCAACAACAATAATTTGTACAAAGAATATCTAAAAAGATTATCTAATTATCTATAACTTAAAGCGTATTGTAAAGAGCTTTTAATAGCTAGAAAATATATATATAGACAAAACTCTATCAAGTTTGCCAACAATATTAAGTTATATATCTATATTAAAGAGCATTATGCAAGAAAGATTATCGAAATTATTTTTAGCATCTTTGCTAATATCGATATTCTCTCTACTTCTTTGTCTTTTACTAAATTATTCTTGTTTGTTATTATTAGTATTAATATATTTTCTATTGTCTTCTATATATTTATCTATATAAGCAAATATTATCTCGATAGTATCTTCTATATTGTTGTCTATATCTTTATCTATATAAGCAAATACTATATTAAAGAATTGTTTTTGTATCTCTATCTATCTCGCAAACACTAAATCTATATTGTCAAAAATTGTATCTTCTAATAGACAATCTTTATTGTATATTTGCTCTCAAAATATAGTCTTATTAAAAAAGTATTATTATCTATTTCAAACTTGTAAGAAATAGCTACAGAAAACAAGTTAATACTATTTAAATCAATTTGTTTTCGTATTTCTCTTCGATTGTCTTACAAAAGCAACGAATATATTATTATTAAATACTTTGTTTTGTAGACTCAAATATCGAAAAAATAAATTTTAGATTTATCTCTAAAAAGATCTTGAAGAAGATATTAAAGATATCTAAACAATATTGCTATATTATTTTCTCTATAGATTATTCTTGTTATTCAAATTATATTAAAATTTGAATATTATCTTATTGTTGTCTTAATAGATCTTGGCAATAATTCTCGATTGTTTTTGTTGTTGTTGTTGTTGCAGACATTTTCGAAAGAGATAGATATAAGAAATATATTTTCTTTGTTTTGCATACATAGCATATATATCTTTGTTTAAATATTATTAGTATTCGATATTATAATAGATTGCTTGTTTGTAGCAGAATTAAATCTTATAATTGTTATCTAATAGCATAATTACAAGAGCGTAGTCTTTTTTCGAAAAGATAAGTATTTGCTACAAATTTTATAAAGATTTGCAATATTATTGTCTAATTAGACTTAGCGTCAATCTTAGACTCTTAATTTCGATTCTTGTCTAGATATGTGCTTTGAGCATCTTAGATAGAATAAATCTAACTACTTTACTTATTATATCTATATTAGATCTATTAGTCTCTAATACTTGTGCAATTGTATTAACGTTTCTTTTATTAAATAAGCTTAAAGCGTCTCTTATATTTATAGTAATATAAGTATATAATTTAGTTGCTAACAATTTAAATACAAGTATATCTAAAACAACTTTTACAAATAATAACAATAAACTAATATTATTTAATACAATTCTTATTAATACTTACAATTTAAATATAGAGTTCGAAAATTCTATAATTTAGAATAATTTAATATAATATATTTGTATAATATATTTATATAATACAATTTATCAAGTAATTGTTAAAACAAAGATAGATAAAAGATATTAAATCTCTTCTATATTAATTAAGAAGAATTATTATATAAAATTTAATAAATATAAAGTTATTAATAATATTCTTTACTTTTGAGATTGTATCTTTATTCTATATAGTTAGAAACTATATTATATTATTGTTTAGTATTTTTAGAAAGTATTCTTAGCAAATTGTTTAAATAAAATTAATATCTATAAATTAGTTAATTACGTATAATTAAAATTGTTAGAAAATCTATTATAGTCTACTATTTATACAAGTATATTAAAGTTATTTTAGAAGCAAAGAAAGAATTACTTAAGTTATTATCTATTTTTAACTAATACTAGCAGAACATTAATTGTAATTTTCTTGTATTTCTACTAAAAAACTATTAGATTGATTGCAATTATTAATATATTATAGTAGTAATAGATAGATTTTTAAAAAAAAATGTATTGTTAGATAGTTTTAATTGTTATAAAAATTGTTATTTACTATATTTAATAAAAAGAAAGCTATTTAATTTTTAATATTTTAGATAGAGAAATTTAATTTATATTTATTATTTGAAAATATTTGTACAATTATATTAATTTTATATCTAAGCTCTCGATATTTTATTATTTAGAAATTAATTTTATTATTTTGATTGAAAATATTAATATAATATTTAAGCAATATTTTATATTTTATATTAATTATAATTAAAACAAAACTGTTAATATAATTATTTATTTATAATCGAATTCGAAGTTTACAACTATTAATATAATCTTATTAAATTAATATTGTTCTTTGTTACAAATATCTATTATTTGCGCTTAGATTTAAAACTATTCAAAGCTATTTTAATATAAACTATTATCTATATTAGAAGAGATATAAAAGATATAGATAGTTATTTAAATAAGTTAAAAAAAATTAAAAAGTTCTTGTATATAAAGTTGCAATAAACTTAAATTAAATATATTAAATACACTAATTGCTATTGCTATTTAGCTTCGAAATTTAAAAAAATAAACTAAATAATATTTAATAAACGTAATATTAAAATTAAACAAACATATAAATTTTTCAAAAATAGGAATTTTAAACTCTACAAAATTAATAAAGTTATTAATAGTTAAATTTATAAATAAATATTATTAAGATTAATAATTAGAATTTACTTAATTTTTTATTTATAATTTCTTAAACTAAATAAAAATTTATTATTGTTAAATTAATAAAAATTAAATTATTTTTTGTTAAAACTAAATTTAATAAAAAGAAATCTATTATTTTTAAATCTCTTAAATAACAAGTATTAAAAATTATCGAGTTATATATTAATAAAGTTAAGCTTAACAATAAGTTTAATCTAAATTAGAAATCTAATTAGAAGTTTCTAAAATATTAAATACTATTCTTTAGTTAAATTAATTAAAATAAAGATCTATTTTAACAATTATATATAAATATTACAGAACATTTTGCTCTAATAATAGACTTTTATTATATTTATTCTAAAGTACTTAATTTGTATTCGATTTTTTGCAAATTGTTATATATAGTTTGTTATATAGTAATATTAGTAAATCAGATTGCTTATTAGAGCGTTTAAATCAATCTTTTAATTAGATTAGATCTAATATCTTAACAATTGATAGCTTTAACAAGTTTCGATTAATATGTCTTAACAAATACTATAGATAATTAATTATTATATTACGTGTCTTTGCGCGAGTCTCGAGTTCAATTTCTCTTCTATCTATTAAAAATATTTAGATAGTTGTAGTAGTACTTAGAATGCGCAATCGTATGCGTTCGAAGATCGTCCATATAATGTCTTATAAGTTTGTTCTACATAGAAGAGCATATACTTTCTTGCTTAATTGAAAGCAATTTGTTATATGCAATTTGTTATATAGTAATATTAGTAAACTAGATTGTTTGCCAGAACGTCCAGGCTAATCTTTTGGATTAGATTAGAATTAGATCTAATATTCTAACACAAATTATAGATCTAGAAATCTATTAATTCTATCTAACAACTATTTATAAATACTATTAACAACAGACTAATTGTTTGAAATCGAAATTTTATAAATTTGAAATCAAATTTATTAATTTATAAAATTACTAACTATATTGGATTTAAACTTAATCTAATTAGATATAATTTTCGAATTAGATTTTAGATTTTCGGGAAAATATAATCCAAACAATCAATCTAATTAACAGCAACTTTAATAATTGTGCGCTTAAGCTATTTGCTTACTTTACTTAACAAGAGTTCGAAAATATATTATTAATACTATTACTAATATTTAATATTAATTAATATATATTTATAATTCTTGTTATTGCAATTAATATTATTTTCTAAAATATATTATAATTATTGTTAATATATTATTATTAAGAGTTATTTATTATATATTTATAATTAAAGTTAAATACTTTTTGAAACTAGAATTATTTAATATATTATTTTGTTTTTTAATTTAATTAACAAGAATTTTAAAAATGTATTATAAGTGCAATAACTATTGTTAGAAGTTATTTAATATATACTTGCAATTCTTATTATTATTTCTATAATACTTTTATTAGATATTTTAATATTGTTTCTCTAAAAGATTTTTTAGACAAAATTAAACTTGCAATTTCTAATTATATATACAATTATATATATATTATTAATAGAAGACTTTTATATATTTTTCTTTCTCTATATAATAGATTTAGATAAATATGTTTAAATTTAGTTAAAATTCGACAAATTTCGATTTTCAATATTGTTTTTTTTTGCAATCTCTCTTAGAAATTACGTAATTAATGTATTTTTTTTTTTTTTTTATAATTTATATAAATTTTGCTTTCTAGAATCTCTTTTTCTTAAGATTAATTAATCTTTATCTTGTTGTTAATCTCTTAATTTTATATTATATAATTTAGATTTTCTTCTTAGAATTAGAGTTGATAATCTTTTTTATCTTCTTAATTTTTTTATATTCAAAATTTTCTTAAATTTATTTATAATCTTTCTCTCTTAATCTTGTTGTCGCTCGATAGATTATTTAACAATTGTTAAAAATTTTATTTCGATTATTTAACAATATTCGATATATATTTTAATAAATATTTAAGAAATATTTAATACTATTAAGAGAAAGTTAAAAGCTAATTAGATTATTATTTGCAAAGTATAAATCTTTTCTATTAGTAGATTGCAATATTTTAAAATAAAAAATCTAATTCTTTTATTTAACAAAATTTTGATTAATATTTAACAACTATTAAAAAATTTAATTCTTTTATTCGATAATACTCGATATAATATCTAACATTAACTAAGTATTTTGTTTAAAGATATTTAATATTATCTAGAGTTAATCGAAATGTTTATTAATCGAAAGAAATATTATTAACTTATTAAAACTTGCAATTAGAAAGAGAGATAACTATTACAAATTTTAACTAAGACAGACTTTAATCTTTTAGTCTTTATCTTTTTAGCTTCGAATATATTATAAGTAGTATCTATTGTTCTAGCATTTATAGTATTGTAAGAAAGTAGAGATAAGATTCTAGTTAGTAGACAACTATAATAACAAAGACTTATTGCAATATATACGTAAATTGTACTATACAATCTAATAGTATATTAAGTAGCTAAGATTTTAAGATCTAAGTAGAAGAGATTGTATATATATTGCAAATAGATTGCTAGTATTAATAATAAATATCTTTAAGTTTATAGTCTAATATTATCTAATTATCTAGCTATAGTACTTCTATTTATTTCTTATATATAGCTAATTCTATATAGCTAGTATTCTTATTAATTAAGTATATACTAGTCTACTAGCTCTATTCTAGTGTAATTGTTGGATCGGATCGAATACTTTTTTTTTAATTTAATTTATTCCTCTAAATCTTGTAGAATTGAACTAGAATTAAATTGCAAATTCGATCTTAAAGTTAGAATTTTGTTGAGTTAGTATTAAGAGTTTCTACTAATTTTGTTGTATTAGCTTTTGCTTATTTAATTTAATCTTATCTTATCTTATCTAGCGCTAATCTTTATTAGATTAGATTAAAGTTCAATTATATAATTGTACTAACTATATTAGATTAATTTAAGATCTACGCTAGTCTAATTTAATTAGCGCGTTATATAATATTATATAATTAAATAGATTGAGTTGAACATTCGATATATATTCTTTTCTTGTCTTACTTTGTTGAACTAGAAAATCTGTCTAATCTTAGAATCAAAATTAGACAAATCAACTTGTTCGGATTAAAATTCGGATCGACAATTATACTACTCTATTCTCTAATATATTTTATAATATAAGATATAGATATTGCAACAATATCTTAATATAATAATATTATATCGACGTTTTATTTTTTTACTTAACTTAATACAGATTTTCTAGAGCTCTCTAAGCTTTCTAAGCTTTCTGAGAAAATCTAGAGTTAGAGTTAAATTACGTAACCGACTAAATCGATCTAAACATGCAAAAATTGTATTTTTAGATTTTTTTTTTTTTTTAATTTAACAATTCAAAAACAATTTTAATTAAGCTTAGCTTTAAAAGTTTTAATATTTGCAATCTACAATACGCGTTTAATAGTTAAATACTTGCGTCAACGTTAATATTAAAATTTTATAAACTGCAAATTTGATTAATTCGAACAAAGTTTACTTAAAGAACAAATCTTGATAATCTAAATATTCTATATATGTCTTAGGAATAACGACGACGTCTCTAGATAGACAAGCTTATTAATAGTAGACAAGACAAAAGAGACTCTAATTATTTTGCGATTGCGAAAGCATGTTTAGTTTTCTGTTATTAGCTTTTCTTAGTTAATAAGCGTAATTCTCAGTTATACTTAGAGCTCTATAAGTTGTATTTGTTTCCGATTTAAGATATAGTAGCTCTTAAGTGCTTAGTCTTGCTAGCTTGCTCAGAGCAGCTCAGAGCTCCAAAAAAATACGTTGATAATCTACTCTTAATAAGAATATCTTTAAATAGCAATTTTTTACAGTTAAAGATATCTATGTATTATTATTTTTTCTTGGAGCTATATCTAGAATCTATAGAATTGCTTGGATAGTCTTTATATTAAGATATATTAGTTAGATAAATCTTATAGTATCTCTTTGCAATATATCTGTATCTAAGATGTGCTCTCTAGAAGATCTATTGGGATTATTATAGGACAATCCTCGATCTATCTCTCCCGCCCTCAAAGTACTTCAGATGCGGCATATTTGTTGTTAGTAGGAACAGGACAGTAAATCTTGTTATGCTAACAATTAATGTGCGCTTGCCGATGTCGCTCTAGAGTAGGTGCCAAGCACCGAAGTTTATCCGCGAGAATACTCAGACGCCAAGAACAACACAGGACTCTTCTCTACTGTACATCGATCTCTCTATTGGCACATCATGGATCACTCAAGAGATCCTTGTCCTTGGGTAACACTTTCGGACTTTGGGGGTGCTTTCTGCATGGGGGTAGGTACCACTATCCGTTGCCTTCTGCATGAGCTTATTTACCTCTGTAAATTTCGTCGCTTACATTGGTCCTTAAGGGTATCGGAGGTGCTGTATGGCATGGAGTAAAAGGCTTCCGCAATTCGCCCTATGGCGAAAGACGCATTGGAGCAGTAACCGCTCTCAAGGCTAGGGCACCTGTACTCGGAGGCAACTTTGGTGTCTGGGGTGGTTTGTAATGCATATGTTTGTATCTTAAACCGGTCACTGACAAATGCGGCAGGCTTGTTTTCGAGTTTCGACTGCGCCGTCAAGGGTGTCCGCCGGAAGGAGGATCCCTACAATGCGAGTAAGTTTGTAAGCTCCATTAAGACTGTCGCCTCCGGCTGAAGCTAATTGTCTGGAACAGTCATAGCAGGTTTCCTTACTGGTGGTGCGCTCGCAGTGAGAGGTGGTGTCAAGGCTGCACGAAACTCGGCCATAGGATGCGCGATCCTGCTCGCCGTGATCGAAGGAGCCGGGATCGGGATACAAAGAATTATGGCGGAGAACACTCGTCTGGATGTAAGCTCGCGAAAGCACATGAATGTCTTCTCTTAAACACGGCTGATGCATAGTCTCTTGCACCAGGGCCCAGTACCTCAATCACAACCACCGCCCCCGGCATAGCAGGCAAGAGAAGAAACCTTATCGCTGCTGCCTCAGCTCTGCAAGAACAGCACCTGGTGGAGAACTTATAAAAGCCAATACCGTATCTTATTGGAACAACGGCACACCACCGATCACGCTAATGGCACATTAACCCCCCTCCTCCATCAAGGGAGGTTATGGGAGGAACGTAGGGTTGGGCTTGTCTATCATCAAATCCAAGGACATTTCTCGCCGGTGTCTCGCCAATTGAGAGCTGAACCATCTTTTTTGCATGCTCAGAAGCGACCTACATTTCACACGTCTAGTTTATAATCGAGAATTGCCCATATAGAAAATCGAAACACCCGTATTTTAACTCTCTGCCTGCAGTATTCCTTCTAGCATCTCCTTGTTTATCTCGCTAGCAATTCTTACACCCGTTGCGTCAACTTTGTATAGACAACTTACTATCGAGCATCTAATTAAAACGTAGATTCGATATTGACTTAAAGTCGAAGAAATCTTGTTGAACAAAGCTTTCAAATACTTATCGATATTATTAATATAAAGTTCTCGATTGCAAAAATACTAGTTATATTTATAGACAGTTCTATATTGCTATATATTAAGTTAGCTATCTTTGTATTATAATATCTTCTAAACAACTTCTAAAATTAATAATTATAGACTTTTAAGTATATAGAATCTATTTTTGAATAGAGAAGATATAAGCTAAGAAATTATAAAAGAAATAGCAATTATATAGTATATTAAATTATATAGTATATTAAATTATAATTATAATTTAAGAAGTATATAGTTACAAAGAATAGCAATATATAATATAAGTAATAAATATATAGATTAAAAGAAAAATAATATATTAATAATATTAATCTAAAATATATACTAAATTGTAGACTAACTATTGGGTCGAATTTCGGTTCCAATTATTGAAATCGATTCGACTCGACAATTTCAACTCTAGGAATCGACTCGAAATTCAAGTCCCTTTTTATTATTTTGAAACTAACTTGATTCGATTCGAGTCGATATTCGATTCCAATATTAGGAATCGAATCGAATTGTCAAGAAATCGAAAATTACATTATTATATTAAGAATTACTAAAAATAGTATAAAAAAGCTTAAATTTAGATTTATAATTATTATAGATAATATATTATAGTAATACATTATAATAATGTTATAATAGATAGATATTTTTAATATAATTACTAATTAAATGCAATAAATTAACTATTTCTATTAAATTATTACTAAAAATAAAAGAATTTATTAAAAATAATAATTCGAATTGATTTTTTCGAGTCGATTTTCGGTTTTAATTCTAGGAATTGACTCGATCCGACTCGGTTTTCGATTTCAACTTTAGAAATTGATTTGTCAAGACTTTCGAATCGAATTAATTCAAATTGTTAAAATTCGAATCGATTAATCGACTCGAACTCGATTAATCGACCCGACGCAATCAATCTACTAAATTGTACTATTGTAATAAATATATCTAGATAAAAAAATAACTACTTAATAACTACTTTTTCTTTTACTTTTTAATATTACTTCTAAATAATATATAAAATATAAAATATAATTCTATTTACTAGATTATAAAGAATTGCACAATAAAGTAACAAAAATATATTAAAATTATTATACAAATAAAAAATATTAAATCTTTTACTAATTAGTAGAAATTATTTTAATTCTAATATATATAATTAATAAATTTCTAATTAATAGCTTAAGTAAAATTTG
>JAABUS010000720.1_pt1 | contig 81258 bp, 56 predicted proteins | sample 5560161 | NCBI WGS metagenome assembly JAABUS01 (sample SAMN10711885, study PRJNA513376) | rock metagenome | isolation source: Antarctica rocks | place: Antarctica: Victoria Land, Trio Nunatak nord | collected 2016-01-04
AGGGTTGGAATGAATAGGGCTTGGTTGGGATTGGGGAGCGGGAGGCTGTTGGAGGGGTATAGAGGGAAGGGGGCAGGATAGGGGGAGGAAATCTGGCACACGGGAGGGAACTAGAAGTAGGAGCGCAATGGGAGACTAGACAGGGGGGAAGGGGATATAGTGTGGGCGTTGCAGCTCTGCCCCCTCAACAGAAAAGAAGGTCTTGGCTGAGTATAACATAATATCCGCTCTCCTTCCCCTCCCAGACATGAAGCCAGCCGCCTGTTGCAACATGCCACACACCGGCTCGCACAAGAAGCGCAATCGAAGCCCACGCTCCTCTCCCCCCCCCCTTCCCCGACTTTCCTCCCCTCTGCCTAGGTATAGATACTCTCCGTATACGCATTAATCTGCAGCCCTTTCTCCGCCATCGGCGCGTCCCTCAGGAAATCCAACGGCATCCACACCAGATGCCCCTTGATCAGATCCAGTTTCTGGCGGACCTCCTCCCCCGGCATGAACGGGTCGTGGAGATGGCCTTGCTTGAACTTGTTGTGTCGCGGGAGGAAGGCTTCGTAGTCGTCGAAGTTTTTTACTGCAGAAAAGTGAGGGGGGTTAGCGGAAAGGCGCACAGCAAGAGGAGAGGGGAGAAGGCAGAGGAGGGAAAGGAACACGGGCGGGGCTCACTGTTGTCATCTGGGTCTGCGCGGAAGAGATGACGGAAGGTCTGCGTGTTCGTTGTTGCCTGACCTGTCCACCGGTCCCAGAGCGCATCGCTCATTGGATCCACGACGAAATCCTCTTCCAGCCCGGATCGCTCTTCGTTCATGCATACATCCGGCGGCTGCGCGTTCGGATCGTTGGTTGCATCCAGTTCCTGCGCGGGAGCCAGACCGAGATGCTCGCGCCATAGCAGTCTTCGCAACGTGGCCGCATGCCGTCCCGCTTTGAAGGGTTGGCCATCCATGGTGGATTCCAGCACATCGTAGTCCTCCATGATGATGGTGAGTTCGCTATCGTGGAAGCCTAGTTGCGAGCGATCGTTGATATTGCTGCTGCCGCAGATGACGATGCGATCGTCGACGATGCAGACTTTGCCGTGGATGTACAGCTCCTCCTGCACGAAGTTCTCCTTCTCGCTCTCGAGATCGCCGCGCCACTCCTGCTCCGTCACTTTCCCGCCGTTGAGCATGGCCGTTTGCGCGATGGAGGCGGCGGAAGGTATCCCATCGTCCCCCAAGCCGACCTCGTCGCGGTGGGCTTCGAATTTCCGCTTCTGATCCAATATGCGCTCTGTCTCCTCATTGTCGGTTTTGTTGCGCTTACCGGTTGCATTGTGTACGCCTTCGCTCATAATCTCCTCGGCTTGCGCGCGCTGCACATCTTGGTACTTGACGCCCGATTGCTCTTCCTGCTTCACCATCTGGGGGGTCTTGTTCAGGCGGTCGTAGGAGCGCAGATTGAAGAGGAAGACGTGGTCGCGCGGATTGACGCCTTCCTTCTCGATTTGCCCAAAGATGGAGAGGGGGCCACGGTGGATGGATCTGTACTGGTAATCCATGATTGCGCGAGTGCCTGCAGCGGCGTCATCACGCAGGTCGCCCGCGAACCCGGGAATGGAGGGAATAAGGATGATGACGCGAAATTTACGGCCTTCCTTGCCGGCTCTGACGCAGGCGTCGACGATGGCGCGGCCGATCACATTGTGCACAGGGGCTTGTTCTTCGCCGGTTGCGGTGATAAAGAACTGGTTCTCAATGTAGACGTAGTGTTCCGCATTGCGGATGATCTCACAGTAGGCGTTCTGAATGCTGTGTTCTGTCAGGATGCCACTGCTCCAGTCGGCGCTGCTGCGAACGATCTGCGCGTGCACGGTGCCGGGGTGCTCGTGGGCCCAGGGTTTGGTTCCTATGTGAGACAGGGGATGGTGGACGTACTCGCCCACAGGATGTGTAGGCCGCTGAACGGCTATGAGGTCCTCAAGGTCCCCTTCTCGACCTTGCATTGTAAGCCAGTCATAGCTCGCGGTCCGCTTATATTTGTCGCGCTTGACGAAATTCCAGCGAAGAACGAAGTGCTCTGCAATGTCATAGACACAATCTCCAACAAGACCCATGGCGACGTCATGCCATGGCATGCGGCCATAGTCTGCTTTGCTGAGCTCGTTTGACTTCCAGTCATCCACGGTCTTGAAATCCATGATGCGATTGTTGTTGAAGTCCTGACCGGGAAATAGCTCGTTGGTGACGCCAGCGGGATGTACGTCTGCCAGCGGGTGCTGTCGACTGTCCCATCTTCCAAAACATAGATCCAGCCCGCCTATGAAAGCTAAGGCATAATCGATAACGATGAACTTCTCATGGTGCGCCCAATAGAAGGTCATGTCTCCTGCATTCTCGAATACATTGTGATCCGGATGTCTCATCACGTTGATGTTTCCATGGCCGGGGTTGCCTTCCGGGCAAAGCGCGTCCAAAGCATGCTTGGTGTGCAGGCTGTTGCAACTGATGGCCGCGGCGACCTCTTTGTAAACGATGACATAGATCTTCACGCCAGCCTCGGCCCTCCTCTTCAGCACCTGATCCAACCTCCATTCCTGATAGTCATATGGCGGTCTGCGTAGGAAGAGCTCCGGGCTCAGCCACCAGTCGGCGATGTAGATGGTCTCCTGGGCCTTCTCCAGCGCGACGGAGACGGCCCAGAAGTAGTCCCGCCCATCGACATACCACTTGATCTTGTTGCCATCTCTCTCCGGAGCGAAGGATTCGAACCTGTGGCTCTCGGCAATCCGCGTGCGTTTGTCGTCGGTGGCCTTCTCGTGCGCCTCGTCGTGGCGGTGATTGGGGTTGATGATATTGCCGAACTTGCCAACCTTGTTCTTGAAGTGGATGGCGCCGACTTTGACGTCGGAGAGGTGTGTACCTGCAGGCACGTGAGGTCAATGGGGTGTAGCTTGGGTAGGGAAGATGTTGGAATCTGGAGGGAGCTTCGGTGCGGGGTGGGGAATCAAGTGTCCCTAGTCCTACCCTTCAGCTGGTCGCGGAGCTTGTCTTTGAAATTCGGCATATTGATGATATTCTAGAGGGTGTGGTGCAACTTCAGGTCATTCTGCGCAAAGTCTGGAGATGGAATTGGCGAAGTGGCCGGTGTACTGGCTCTGAGCAGCCTTCAGGGCGGGGTGAGTCTTTGTCGAAAATGAAAAGCTCGAAGTGACGGGGCGACAATGTCAATGGCGGGATACAATACTCCTGAAGGGCCCCGGTTGTGAAGTTGTGAAGTCGGTAGAGCAATAAGATAAGGTAAAGCACTTTCAAACGCCCAGGCGCCCAGGCGCCCAGGCGCCGTAAATCGGTATAAGCGTTCGAGCCGGTTACTTGGTATTGCACTGGTTTGCCCAGCAACATCTCACATGTCCAGGATCAGGGTCAAAGAGGTACGAGGTGGCATGTGATCAGTCAAGGAGCCATCCCACACTTGATTGGTGTACTTCAGCTCCCCTATAGAAATAGTCCGTATCTAGTCTAAAGTATTATCTCTTGCTTTCTCCCATAGGGTTTTGTACAATGCTGGCTCTCCAAGATGCGTGAACCTGCTTTTCAGATCCCTTCAAACACCCCCTCCCCCCTCCAACGTCCTCCACAGCCTCCAGCAAGAGACATCCGTAAAACGATGACGCTAAAACCGCACGACAAATGCTATAAAGCCGGATACTACAGTTGGAAAGTCGAGCCTTCGCGCATCACCTACCTCGACTCGATCTTCGGCTGAAGTAGTGCGAAGAGATGCTCCGCGGGCTGGGGGGCGTTTGAATCGTCGTTTGCACAGGCGCCATGCCCATCCTGGATTCCCCCACTCGGCGTAACAGTCCTTGCAGCGCCGAACGAATCTCCACTCCCGGCTCGCGGTTGAGAAGCTCGACTGCCAAGGGATAGAAAGTCTCAATGTGTCGTTCGAAGTCCTCTCGTGCAAAGTTCGTGTATCCCTCCATGACATCCACCACCACGGGTCTCCATGCCTCAATGTTCCGCGGTTGCGACTCGTCTAGCTCCACGAAGCTGCGGATGATGTCGGCACAGAGTCTGGCGAGCGATTGTTAGTATAGCAGGCAACAGTTTGCATGCCAAGGGGATGACGTACGGTATCAGCGCCGCTTCGGTGTCCGCACGACTTCGCCTGCGCTCCTCGCCTTCATCGTGGTACATTCGAACAAGGATGTTGACATACGTCGCAGCGCTGCCACTCTCTTGTTTCAGCAGGTTTGGAGGCTGCTTCATGAAACCTTCCCTCCAGAGTCTCATACGGAGCTCTTTGTTGTTGTTGAATCGCTTGGCGAACGAGTAGCTGCTCTTCAACAGCGACATGAGGCGCAGAAGTTCCGAGCTTGGGATTTGTGCATAGACAGCATCGTTGGAGAACAGCTCGTTGACCGTCTCGATCATCAACAACTGAAGGATACACCTGCTGATGATCTTATTGAAGAAGCGCCGCCGGGCTGCTGTCACCACCACCGGTTGTTGCTGTAAGCTGGACTGGGGCCGATAATCTTCTAGCTCGGAAGGTGCTGATGAAGGTTGCGTGGATGGCAATGAAGAAACGCGATGGGGAGAGTGAGAGTCGGCTGTTTCATCGGTATTTTCTGTCGATAGCGTGCCGTTGTCCATCTTGAGGCTGGCTTGGGTGGGAATTGGCGGTGTCTCTTCCATTGGCGAGTGAGTGATGGGAAGATGATTCGAGGCTGTGGTATCTGCCCGCTTACGCGACGCATCGCCTTCAGATACATAGGACGAGTCGGAGGATGATGTAGCAGCAGAGAAAAGCTGGTGTGCGGTTGTTCGGTCGAAAAGTTCAATAAAGCTGCTGACAATTTTCGTCCAATGTGGCGGCTGGAACTTGATGACGTTCTGTAAAATCAACTGTTGTAGGCAATTGCTTCCAATTCGTGCGATGGTATCATTTTCCTGGCAGATACAGAGTGCTAACAAATCGAGAAATCGATCGAGCATATACTCGAGTGAGTCGAAGTAGTGTGTGAAGAGGGTGATCATGTTCCGTAGCGCTTGTATCATGGTGGTTGAGAGCCACACAGACAGGTCTTCATGGTTTTGGATCTTGGACATCTCTGATTTCGAGCGCAAAACCATGAAGATGGGATAGAGCAGTTGTCGCCAAAGGATATCCCAGAAGTCTAGTGGGAAGTCCCCGCCATACTTAATGAGTGTGTCAAAGAGGTAGTTCAGCGCCTGTGACCTTACTTCGAGATCATCCCCAGTCATGAGAACGTCATGAAAAGCAAACAGCACAGGAAACCAGAATTGCTCCTCCTGGCTCTGTCGGGTGGCCACCCTGGTAACAGGCACATCGTGATTGATGCCATTAGACATGCTTCCGGCTTTATGCGATAGAGGACATTCAGGCGTTTTGAGCATCTTCGGCACAGAGGACTTCAGCGTTTCGATAGCGGCCAACGACTTCTTTTGGAACTTAAGGTTCTTCGAGAACTCTGTCAAGCAGACGACGAGATCGGCAAAGGCCCCCTGCGAGATAATTACGCCAAACCGAGAATTGTATATCTGGGTGACATGGTCGAATGCGAGGTTTACGATGGCTTCTGTCGAGCTGTTAGCTAGGATACTCTTGCACCAATCGAGCGTTAGTGACTTTACCATAAGGCTCTCGTGCAGCCACTGTAAACACCCCGAACATCGTTTTCCAGCCTGATCTGATGTTCTCTCCGCGTGCTTGAATCATCTGGATTAGACACCGCAGTACCATGTCCTTGACCGTCACGGCGGAGCTGTTTGCAATCACGTGTTCGAAAGGCTTCAGGAAGTCCTTTTGAAACTTGAAGCCCGGGAGCTCCTCGATTTCCATGAAACGCATTGACAGCTGCCGCAGGGAGTCCAACGCGAAGAAGACCACGTTTGTGTTGGGATGACAGCCGACCTGGTTGAAATGCTCACCAAGAACTTGCCAGATATTGATCCACTCAAACCTTACTCTTGTCATGTTGTAATAGCTGATTTCCACGAGCTTCTGAAGACTGTACGTTCGAGGTGAATCGCTCTGACCGGATGATTGGATTTCCTGCCAGCTGACTTCGCTCAAAGCACGGACAAAGTGGACAATCGCGTCTCCAGATAGCTCAGCGGTACTGGTGAAAATGCGATCTACACCCTTGATGACGTCTGGTGATCGACTTTCCTGCGCAATGTCCAGTTGATACGTCGAATTGGATGAACTTGGAGGTCGAGGCCGGACGGAGGGAGCCAACGATTTTCGAGAACCGTTTGACGGTACTCTGTTGGGTGCGACCAGTCGAACTTTGGACACATCAGGTACAGCACCTTCGTCTACTCCACCTGAGATCAATTGGAACCGGTCAAGTTGGCTAATGCACATGAGTATCTCTCGCCATGCTCCCTTAAGGAAATTGCCCTCGGTCTGGGCTACCTCAAGCAGTATCCTGAGCGCCTCGAAGTTCTTTGCCATCATCTCACGCAGATTGCCGAGGTTGGTGAATTTGGCAAGGGATGTTACGAAAGCTTCTCTTGGCGTTGCAAGATCGAACGAGCAGGCAATGCGTATTGAGAGCCGTAAACCTTCCATACAGAGGCGGATGGTCTCAATGTTCTGGGTATCTTGCATCTGGCCAGATAGTCCCGACAGAAAAGACATCCACGTCGCCTCAAGCATAGGTCCGGCATGCCTGAAGGAAGTGGCCGGGATGAATTTCGGTAGACCCTGCTTCAAGGTCGTTTTCCGCTGCGATTTGATCATGGTTCGCAGTCGTTGTTCTGCTTTGCTTGACATCTCTTCAGATGCCTGTGCATAGGCTTCCTTTTGAAGGTCGCGATTGAGTTGCATAAAGACCTGGCCCGCTCTTGATGCAATGCCGCCACTTGGCGGCTGTGGTACAATACCTAGAGCTGCGGCATGTTCTCTTTCGGTGTTCAGAACTATTTCGTGATGCGCAATCTCATCGTAGATGCCTGTGAGGTATTCATCAGGCAGGTCCGCATTGTCGTTGATCCCTCTATTATTTTTGATGAAGTCTGGGGCCGTCATGCGCTTCTGCTTCATCTTCGTGCTGTGCTGGTCAGTGTTTAGCATGATCACCGAGTAGGCTAGAATGTAGGCAGTATCGGCATTTGCGAAAGCATTAGGGTTACCAGCAATGTAACGTTCTGCGAACTTCAGCATGAATCGATCAATTTTCTGTGCTTCGCCAGGCAAACGGAAACTCTGAAGGAAATGCCGCAGGGAGTCGACAAATCTTCGTCGCGTGAAGTCCATAGAATCCACGAAAGCATGCATGGTAGCTACGTTGAGAGGGTCGCCCTCGCCAAGATACTCGCCAATCATCGCTTTGTCGAGTTGGTCATGTTGTGAGATAAAAGACGCTATCTCTTCGGGAGACTCGCTCTGGATAAACCCGTCCTTCAAGAGTGTCTTGATACCACGTTTGGGCTTAAAATTGAATTGGCCAATACCCTTGCTAAGCGCTATTTTACGGGCTTTCGCTCTCTCCAGTTGGCTCGGGTCGTCCTCTAGACGGGGCGTTCCGGGCACGATCGGAGTGTCCACAACAGGCAATCTGGGAGCCTCTGTCGAAACGCCGGGGTCTAGAGATTCTCGCATCCTGTCCGAGGAAATTCTAAGATCCATCGAATCGAGGTTACCTTTAGTCGCTGCAGGATTTTCTTGCGACCAGTCTACTAAAGACCTTAATGTTCGCACTAAACAGTCAAGCGCCTGGTGCTTGAGCAGAAAGTCTACAGGCATATCCAAATCGTGGTGTGTAGGGGTGTTGAGATTGGCCGTGGTCAAAGACGGTGGCAGCCTGCCATGATCTTGCCAGTCGGGCTCTGCTTCCATCTCTTTCGCATATTGCCCTTGATAATGTTGTTGCTGTTGTGCTGAGACCGTCACCGAAGTGCTAGAGATCTTGGATAGATGCTCGATCATCCGTTGAAACATGTCATCCAGCGCGTTGGATTCGCAGTCATAATTCAGATAAATTTCCACTAGAGCTTGGGGATTGATAGACAGTCGTTTGAGGATCTTCATAACATAGAGTTTCTGGAAGCCCGGAGCATTTTTGCGCTCGAGAATGGCTAGGTAGATCTCTTTCAAGAAAACCTCGATTTCTCTCTAGAGTCTGATTAGAGACCTCAGGTACGGGGATTATAATTACATACCTTGAGCATGACCCTCATATTCCGAAGCATTAACCAGAAAATCTCACAGCAACACTCGAAGACCTGTCTGACTGAACTTGCGCCGTTCTTGCCCAAACTCAGCCTCAAATATTGATTGATAGCCTGACCAAAACTTGTCGGCTCATTGTTGGAACTACTCCTAATGACTACCAGCGGCGACGTAAAGACATTGATGTGATTGTTCAGAAGTGTACGAATGATGGCCAACGATACCAACTTTGACCGCATATTGGAGGACCGAATGTCTTGCTGCTGATCCGGGCTAAGGTTTTTAGTGCTAAGTCTACACATAGACCGAAAGACTAGGAAGGCATCTTTGACGAAGATCTCGTCCTCCTCATCCTCGTTCATGGTATGCTGTTCAGCTTGAGTGTCAACCCCATTTGTTGAAGGTATAGGCTGCCCTGATGGAGTCCTTATTTGTGGAAGTGGTAATTGCGCATGTGTCACCATGGTCGGAGCGTTGTCGCCAATCTTAGCATCGTCAAAGCTCTTGGTGTTCTCGAAGCTCTTCAGTGTCAATGTCTCCCTTGGCTCTTTCCGTACCGGTTTATCTGACACCTCCAACTCTTGGGCATCCACTGACTGCGCTTCCGATCCAGCATCTGCCTCATTCGTGCCAGCAGCGTCACTTTCGGCGGCCGAGCTACTACCGTTGAGCTCGACTTGACTTGTGTTTGCCGTTCCCTTCCCTGAGCCCAAGTTGGTGATGTTCAGGCGCGCCTCTTTAAGTGAAAGCCTGTTATTCACCCGCTCAAAGACCGTCCCCACCATCTGAGTCAGGGTGCCCTGTGCAACTTGCTGGTTCGCTGGTGACTTGGACAGCAGGAATATGTTGTACACCTGCCGTACAGCCTTCAACAGCCCCGAGCCGTGCACTATGACTTTGTCATTGAGTACCGCAGCAAGCAACGACTTCACGATCTGCAATTGTATCTCCGCCGGTGTGGCTTCATCCTGGAAACAGTCGCAGATGGTATCTATCGCTCGCTCGATTAACGGCACTTGCTGTTGCTTCGGTGTTGGAGTAGAAGGGTCCTGGACAGGTGGCGGTATTGAAAAGTAAGAGTAGCTGATTAGCTTGCCAATACAATCTAGCGACGTCGTCGTCAGAGGTATACTCGTGGTCTCGGTCGCCAGACGCAGTGGCTCGAAGATAGTCTCTGGATCTGGTGCCCCATTGTGCTTCTTGATTGCTGCCAATGCCCCATTCGCTGAATTCTCCAATGGCTTCTTCTTCCGGGCCTCCTTGGAAGATGCTATCAGCTCCAGGGCTGTCACAACGAAAACTATAGAACTTAAGGGGGCGGATCTCTGCACGCCATTGCTGACATCTGTGGATGGACGAGCCGAACGCGGAGCGTCTGTAGGTGAGGCGAAGTTCGAAAGGGCTGAGGGAGTGCGCGGTGTGACTGGCCGATCTTTCTCTGGGAGCGGCGGCGGTTGTTGTGTTTCTGAAGTCGTAGATGTAGTACCTGGATCCCTCTGGCGCGAGATCTCGGGTTTTGGTACTTCCTCACCCTCAATGTTTGGGGGCGCCGAGCCCAGAGTCACATCTTCCATGGTGCCTGCCAGCTCCCCAGTATCTGGACCTGAAGGTTGTTCCACCTCTTGCTGTGTGTGTCCATTCCGCTTGGCTGGAGACTCAACCCCGTCCACCTCCGCCATGGACACTGAATAGGCCCCTGGGATATGAAAGACGGGACCTCGTGGTTCCGAGACGAATACTTCCAGCTCCGTTCAGCGACCCCATGTATCGCCGCGGCTGACGGGACCTAGAAGGCCGGGGTTGAACAAGCCATGTGTTTATTGGGCGTGCAGAGGTGTTCGGTTCTCTACCTAATTTTATCGTCGAGGTACCGCGTAGCTGTCGGAGTCGCCGATTGGACGCCTGCGGGCTGAGTCAGCCTGATATCTTCAGGGTCTTGCCTGGAGAGCTCAACCCAACAAAGCTTCAAACTTTTACAACCGTTTTTGCTCGGTGAATTGATCGTTGACTTTGGACGCCCCCAATAATGCTGTCGACTCGGTGAACAGCTCACCCTCCCGTCGTCTCTGCCATCGCTTGTACTTCTATTCTGGCCTTCTCCTCGTCATGTCTGTAGCTGCGGTCCTGCGCCGTGGCTCAACAAGGTCATCTTTTCTATCCTCCCCAGCTTGCACAAGAAGTCTGGCCTTGCGTAGAGCTCAAAATGTCCCAAGGTAAGTAAGCTCCTACACCGTCCCCTTACAAGGCTCTACGAGATGTCGGGACGAGCAATTGGGCTTACTTTCAGCTACTCCAGATATACGCCGGCCCTTTCAGCCCTTGCCCGTTACTATGCGTCAAAATGTATGTTGGACACCTCAATGGTATCGACTCGGTCACTGAGTGGTCTTGACAGCGTTTCCTCCACACACGGTCGTCAGCATGCCTGCATTGTCGCCAACAATGACATCGGGGAACATCGGGGCGTGGCAGAAGCAGCCAGGGGACACACTTGCGCCAGGGGATGTCTTGGTGGAAATCGAGACGGACAAAGCCCAGATGGACTTCGAGTTCCAAGAGGACGGCGTACTGGCGAAGATTCTAAAAGAATCCGGCGAAAAGGATGTCGCGGTTGGAAACGTGAGATGCTACGTCTTCACAAGCCTCGTCATATTACTGACAGTCAATCAAGCCGATTGCTGTGATGGTTGAGGAAGGTACCGACGTTGCCCCCTTCGAGTCGTTCACCTTGGGTGATGCCGGAGGAGAGAAGGCACCGCCCAAGCAAGACTCGAAAGAAGAAGCCCTTGAGTCCTCCGAACCTCCAGACACCGGCTCTCAAACCTCCCCTTCAACCCTCGACAGCGGCAAATCAGAATCAGAACCGTCATCCGCCCCCGAATCGCCAGAGTCCAACTCCACAGGCGGTCGTCTCCAGACCTCCCTCGACCGTCAACCCAACGCTAGCCCCTCCGCCAAAGCCCTCGCCCTCGAAAAAGGCGTTCCGATCGCCCAAGTCAAGGGCACCGGCCCCAGCGGACGCATCACCAGATCCGACATCGAGAAATTCCAGCCCGCATCTGCCCCCTCGGCCGCCGCTCCAGCCGCCTCTTACGAGGACATCCCCGCCTCCTCGATGCGCAAAACGATCGCCAACCGACTCACCCAATCCTTTAACCAAAACCCGCATTACTTCGTCTCCACCACCCTCTCCGTCACCAAGCTTCTCAAGCTCCGCCAAGCGCTCAACGCCTCCGCCGCCGGCGCATACAAGCTCAGCCTCAACGACTTCCTGATCAAAGCCTGCGCCATCGCCTGCACCAAGATCCCCGCCGTCAACTCCTCCTGGCGCGAGACCAACGGCCAGGTCGTCATCCGGCAGCACCACACCGTCGACGTCTCCGTCGCCGTCGCAACGCCCATCGGCCTCATGACGCCCATCGTCCGAAACGTCGACGCCCTCGGCTTGGAACGCATCTCCGCGGCAGTCAAGGACCTGGGCAGGCGCGCCCGCGACGGCAAACTCAAGCCGGAGGAGTACCAGGGCGGGACGTTCACGATCAGCAATATGGGCATGAATGCCGCGGTGGAGCGCTTCACCGCGGTGATCAACCCGCCGCAAGCGGGTATCCTGGCGGTCGGCACGACGAGGAAGGTTGCGGTGCCGAAGGGGGCGGATGGTGAGGAGGGCGTGGAGTGGGACGAGCAGATTGTGGTTACGGGGAGCTTCGACCATAAGGTTGTTGATGGGGCGGTAGGCGGGGAGTGGGTCCGGGAGTTGAAGCGGGTGGTGGAGAACCCGTTGGAGATGATGCTGTGAAGTGAGATTCTTGGGCGTAGGAGGCTCATGGACGAGACAGACTACTGAGTTGTATAGGTGCTCTACTGCGCGCCCGGCATCTGCACTGCTTGAGCGCGAAGGCGTTAATCAGTGACTGCAACTGCCATTCAACAGGAGGCGTTGTCGTCTGGCCGGATATCTAGGGTGTAACACAGAGGTCGAACTTGACCTTCATTGCCACTTCACAGGAGACACTGTAGTCTGGCCGAAAATAATAGGATGTAATAGAACAGTCGAAACTTGATCTTCATTGCCATTCAACAGGAGGCGTTGCAGTCGGGCTGGAAGTTCTAGGACGGGATACAACCGTCGGACGTGATCCAGCCTTTTCTTTCACCCTGTCTCAGTCATCCGTATCGAAAGATAGTGATCGAAGTTAATGTAAGATATTGCTTTATCCTACGTAACAGGCAGGTATCGAGTATTCCCTGAGGAGGTACTATAGATAGATCCCTCGCCGGATGGGATGCCAGGACTATTTCCACCCTAAGGTATGCATGCATGATTGACATAAAAGATGAAAAAAAGATGATCCTCCGTGTGGAAAATCCCTTCACAGAAGCCTCACCATATGCACGCACATTCCATGCAATTCTGCAGCACCACCATCAATCTCCACCACCACCCTACTCTCCCCCCCTCTCCACCCTCCTCAAAAACTCCCTCACCCGCCCCACATCCACCTCCCCCCCCCTCTCACTCTCCACCGCCGCCTGCAAGCCCTCCAGCATCTCATCCACCTTCCCCTCCTCAACACCCGTACATAGCGACACAATCCTTCTCATCTGCGCCTCCAGCTCAAAGCTTTGACTCTTCAACTGCGTCTTCTGCTGCTCCAGCCGCTTGTTCGTAACCTGGTACGCTTCCTTCCTCGCCTGCAGCACAGCCGTCGACGGCATCGCCGCCAGCGCTGCAATCTGCTGTGGCGTCAGATTCTCCGGATCCGTGCTTGAGTTGAAGAGGGAGGCATCGATCTGCAGCCCCGCGTCGGCTTCCCCGATTTTGACATCCTCCTTGAGAACGCCGGGGGCGCCGCTGCGGGCGAACTCGGCGCGGTGGAGGGCGTTGGCGCGGCGGAGGTTGGCGCACTGCTGGCGCAGGTGGTTGCGCGTGGTGGCTTTTTGCTCGAGGGAGGCGAGGCGGCGGCGTTCGTCGGCGAGGAGGGAGGTGGCTTCGCGAAGGGCGAGGTGGGTTTGGTCGATGAGGGATTGTTTTTGCTGGAGCTCGGATTTGAAGGAGGTGGAGGTTTCGGTGAGGAGGTTTTGCATTGCTGCAGGGGCTTAGTGGTTGCGAGATTATGGGCAGTGTGGAATGGATAGGGGTCGTTAGGGGTAGGAAATGGTGGAAATAGGGGTTGGTGGAAATTGAGGAGAGAGAAAAGCTTACAGGCCATGAGTTCTTGACTGCTTTCGTTGACTTTGCTTGCAGGGGCATTGTCGGTCTTGGTGAGTTGGCTGCTTGTTGGCTGGACATCAGTCGACTCCGGCTCACCGCCAACACCAAAGTCGATGGGCTTCAAGCCTCCTCGGTTGGGGATGGTAGGATTGGCGCCAACCTCAATGAGTTGGTGGATAATGCTTCGATTGCCTACTCTGGCTGCAAGGTTCAAAGCTGTATCTCCTGACATGTCCGGAGCATTGACTATCTCGGCCATGAATCTTGCGAGGCTCATTGATTTCATTGCTGGCTGCATAGGGGCTTCCGGCGCATTCTGGAAGGAGTTGTGCTGGCTGTTCGGTGCGCTGCCTTGGCGGACACAAAATTCGAGCAGGCATTCGAGGTAATATCGACAGGCTGATCCTCGGCCTTTGACTGCTGAAGAGACGGCGATGTGATGCAGGACTGTACGGCCACGGCCATCACGAATCTCTATGGTGGGGCCGAGCAGCTCGAGCAGCTCGGGAAAGGTGCTGTTGTCCATATTGTTCGTGGTAAGGGCAGCACGGATCAGAGCTGTTTCACCTCCGCCGTTCAGACGGAAGATGCTAGCCCCTTTGTTGATCAACGCACGCACGAGTGAGGTATGTGCAAGAGTCGCGGCCCAGTGAAGAGCTGTATGAGCCGTTCCATCAATAGGGATGTCAAGATCTTCACCAGACAAGCGTAGGAAAGCCTCATGTTTCGAGAAATCTGTATGTGCAGGGTCAAGGAAAAGAGATGTGAGTGATTGTTGCTTTTCGGCTGCAGAGCTGCTCGAAGGTTGCGGAAGTGGTGGTAGTCCAGCGTGAGCAAGATTGGGCCCTGGCTGGGAATGCTGGTGATGGAAGGAGGCAACTGGTTCTGTTGGAGTCAGGTCGTGCATCGAAGTGTCCATAGCTCCAACCATATCATAACCAAATGGATCTTGACTGGATGAGGGTCGGGCTCGTTTGCGTGGTGGCTCGTTAACGTCCCCGTTGGCATTGTGATCGTTGTTGTTGCTATAATATGGCCCGTTATGAGCCCTTAAGGAGGGGTCAAGCTGGCTGTTGCTGAAGCTTTGCTCCGAGTGCATGCTTTGCATGCTCTGCTGACTGCTTGGCCCAAATGCTGATTCTTGACTTCCCATCATCTGCTGTGATGATCGTCGGGCCATATTTGGGCGTTTGTTGACACTGCTTGGTCGTGGGCCAGGCGAGTCGAATCGTGCTTTGTTAATGGCGCTAACGGCATTAGCCGCGGTCTTTGATATGTTCTTGAAAAAGGTCCCATTTGGTGACGAAGCAGACGGCCGATTTTCAGCCCCACCACTCATCATGTTTCTTTTTCTCTGAGCTGCCATTGCTTGCTCCTTAGTGGGGGTCTCGATGCTTCCTTGCCCGGCCACTGTCATCCCATCCTGACCCATATCATACTGCAGCAGTGGGCGTAGAAGTTCTTCTACTCCGTACTGGTGGCAGAACTCCAGACCCCTCCTGTAATTGATCCACGTTCCTTGGTACTTCCCATAACCCCCTTGAACCTTTTCATATTCTCCTGACAAAATTTCCTTCTCTAGAACCTTTGTACGTTTACCTTTTTCAACACCGGCAACCTTCAATATCTGGGTTGCATTCAACCACGAATCATTGCGCCGGCGCATGACCGCGATCTCGCCCACCATCATCTCATATACATTCACACCTGAGTACATAGCCTACAAACACTATTTGTCAGTTGGTGTCCAGTCTCTGCACGACATGCATCCGAACGGTATATTCGTACAGTATATATCTGGGGCTGCTGACCCTGGCCCTGGGAGTATTGCCTGGCATGGTTGCCATTCGCCTCAGCAAAAGCCCGCGGGGTGTTTTGCTGGGAATGATAGCCGTTGGGTGGACCGAAGCTGGCGCTGTTGAAGGACATGATATGTTGGTTTCCCCTCGATGCCGGGGGAGTAGGGGTAGGGGTCGTCACGACGGACCGCGAAGCGTCGAATGAGTTCGGGCCCGGCTGGGAATGGTGTACACCGTTCATCGAAGCATCCACACTGTTCTGCGAGAATGATGGAAGGGGATACGGCGGGGAAGCGGCGTGAATAGCTGAAGCCATGGGTGTTGAGGCCAGTCAGAGAAAAATGCGCTTTCGGAGATAATGCCGAGCGATTGGGCTCCTGCTCAGTGCGATCTTACGATATATCAGGCCTGGATATTCGACGTCAAATGAACAGAGAAGAAGGGGTTTCCCATCCAATGGCGATAAATCGTCTATCTTGCGCAATAACGCGTCTTACGTTCTCTGGGAGGGGTGGGCTTGGCGCGATCTACTTTACCGACGCGGCTAGGCGCTACCGACTTTCGACACTACGTTCTCCCTGTTTCCTCCATGGACCCGAACTCGGCTTTTACTTTGATCAACCCCGAGCATTGTTCCGACTAGACGCTTGTTCCAGCACTATGTCAGACACGGAGCAAGCTCCCTCGATAGTCAGGAGCCATCATGGTGCGCGAGGGCGGACGACTACTCAGAGGTCTACAACATCTCTCTAACCCAAGCTACAAGATGGTGGGAGAAGTGGTATCTAAGCCGGGGGAAACCAACCGCCTACCGAAATCTACTACCCCATCGAATGGAGCTACAAAGCAAAAGACGGATGTGGGATCCCTTGGGTACCCTGCGGACCCTCTCCATCTCTTTCGAGCATTGCTTCGCCAGGCCAGCTATCTTCCCGATCAAGCGTCTCGACAATATTTTCATGGCCACATAACTCGCCGATTCCGCGCCGATTGGCCTTGTAGGAAGGCATCTGGCAAAACGCAAAGATTAGTTCCAAAGCGCCGCACGAACGAACATATGGCAGAGGCCCGACAAGGCGTAAAATTCCTCATCGACGCCAATCACGGGTCACGACCACACATGCAGAAGGTCTTAGAGATCACATACGGGCGACGAGGGAAGAGAAAACATGAGCTACTGAGAGAGCTGGTGCCCCAAAAACCGATCCCTGTTGACGAAACAGCGCTTCAGGAGCTCGCCGTTGCCCTGGAATCAAACCGATCGTCCCCTAATGTCAAAGAGCCACGATTGACGGAGAAGATGGTTGCACTTATCAGATCGCAGAAAGCGCAAAAGGACCAGATGTTCACCAAGCCTAACCTGAAATCGACGAAGCCCGAAATCCCGGAAACCAACTCTTGGGGGCGGCCTTTCCCTAGAAACAGGGCGAAGAACATTAAGAAACAATGGTATAAGGAAACACTGGACAGATTGATGCCTCCGCTACCAGAGGAAGAATGGTACCGGCTGAAGGACCACGCTCTTGGTAAGATACCTTGGGAAGGCCCTCGCAAGCGCAGAGTCCTGAGTCCTGGAGAGCATGCCCCTTTGGTTGGAAGGAACGACAATGTGACACAGTCTTGGCATACGTTCACGCAAAGGTACATGCGACGGATGTGGGAGGATGTTTTCCAGCAATGTCCGCTTATGGAATGGGATAATGCGCTTTCTCGATGGAAAGTCACATGGGGCTCAGTGCAGACAGAGAGGGACATGGCTTTGACTACAAACGCGGCTACCGACATCAGCGGTTTTAAAGGCGTCAGTGGAGCAGGAAAAATCATCCCATCATGAGGTTCCACCTTTGATTTCCTCTCCTTGCACATGAACCCTATGCTATGATGTTGCGATGCAGGTACAAGCTGCTGTGGTTCTGTGTTCACGTACTGACCTCTCCTCAAGCCGTGTACGTGAAAGTTGCCAGTATGAGATACATGGTGCCTGACAAGATAATCAGTCGACAAGCATGAAGGGTGTCTGCGTGCCTTGATAATCGTTGACTTTGTCTTTGATCTTAAGTACTTTGATCTCTCTTGATGCACGATCCGTTACGAAATAACTTAGAAGCTAGTAGCCGTACTGATGCTTCACAACCAGTCCTCGAATATCGACGACAGAGACTGCAGATGCATAAAGTAGATTATGATTCTGTCCGGTTCGTCGAGACTTGATATACATGTCCAGCGCCTATGTTGCCCCTCGATAAGATGATCTTACTCTCGTATGCAAGCTCAACATGCAACGAAAGGCTACCTTAAACGGGCCGAATCACCAACATCAGACCTAGCTCGTCGGCTAGTTCAAGACTAGGGATGGTGTACGGCTGACGTGCAGGTGAGGTACACTCAAAGTACTTTATTACGAACACAGAATAATTGCACAAGTACCAATCAAGTCGCTGCGCCGATAACCCCGTTATTTAATGTGTTCTCCCATCTCCACGAGTGATGACCTTCTCCTTCCGCCAAAAGGCAGTCGGGAATCGTCCTTGTTGATTGGAAGGAATCTCAGAGACCTTTCACCACATCCTAGCATCCAGCCCCACCAGCCCGGGGTGCTTGCCTCGGTTCTCGATTCTCAGAGTGAAAATGCCAAGCCCCTAGCGGGTTGGCATGCTGACTAAAGTCAGCAATGCTTTCACTGGAAGGCTGCTTGTCAGCCGCCAACCCGAAGGGGCTTGGCGCGAACACATCCGAGAGCTGAGGCAATCGAATTGGGTAATTCCATACGGCGCGATCAGGCCCCCTTCCCACCTTAATTCGGTGACACTGCCACGGTAATTTCTAGGGACCAGGGTCCGAGTAAGTATTCGTGACTGCTTTCCGTCTGAACGGGTAGGAACGACGTAAAAAGCATATACTCTATCTCGCGCTCTGCGATTTGGTAGTGTTGATGGTCGAAATTTCAACTTCATCGGAAGACTCGAGGATTACGGCAAAAGGTCTGTCGAAATTTGATTGGGAATGATTTGAAAGGAGTTCGGAATCATGCACAGCGATTTGACGCAGTCATTTCCAATTGTAGTAAGATAGGAAGTGCAGTATACTCTTTGCTTGGTTGGGCTTCGCTACACGACATGCCTTACACCTAATGAATGACCTGCTTCCAAGCGCCATGCGGCTGACAAAAGCACCCTTGCCATCTCAGCCTCATCCAAAAGGCTTGCAAAGCTTCGATCGAAGCTTCATCTCTTTCTTTCGTCTTGAAACACACGCTCGCCAAAAGCACTCGAAGTGTTCGACATCCAAGCTTGAAGACGCTATTTCGACACGAACATGAAGAGTGACAGAACTCCACGGCTGAACAGGAAACGAGACCTGCTTCTTGCCTTTGCGACTGTATCACTGCCATTGCTCATTATTGCGTTGATACTTGTCAGCTTTGTCTTCAATGTTTCGGCGCGCGAGAGACCGGACCTTTTCGTTGGAACCTCTGAGCTCCCTGTAACATTGTACGATACTGCAACTGCATTTTATACGGGAATCTCGCCAGGCTCTTTTCTGCTCTTAGGTAGCTGGGCGAGCAACATCGCTTAAATTGTTATCGCACCTTTCATGGTGATCTTTTCATATGCCGTTGCTCGAGAAGTCCTCCGAGAGACAATCGAAGGCAGCACAACCTCTGATCAGCGGCCACCATTCTTGAGTGAGATTATCAGAGGAAGCCATGGTATGTCCACCTCAGAGAGTAACGCCTTCCCGCACAATCAAGGCAATAAACACGGGTCGAGAATTTCGCAACGCATAGTTTCATGCGGAATCTGTCCAATCCATTGATTAACAGACGCTGACGAGGCTAATTACTCGGATTTGAATAGTTGGACTGTGGCGTTGGGGTAGTCATATGATAGGTAAAAGGAACAAAACTGCTCATCGATCGCCGTTCAGTTTTCGTGTTGTCACCGTCGGCGGGTTCGGACTGCTCACAGCGAATTTACTGACGTGGGTGAGCCTATTTTACAGATTGGATACCTAAGGCTGACTTTCCTATTGTCAAGGCTTCCCGTGATCGCGGGCGGTAGGCACAGGGTCCCATGTTTTCGTTCACGCTTCCTAACCACGAACCACAGACAATTGGCTTCACGTAACCACCCACGGTGTGCCGATAACACATTATGATCCTCTTCTCACCAACTTCACGCAAAAGATTGATGGACTGTTCTGTTCGGATTGTCCCTCTTTCAGGCCCTATGAGATGTGCAACGAGACTCTCACAGCTCCCTTACCCCGGAACGTATCCTCAGCACCTCTACCTTGTTCGCTAAATGAGAGCAGCGGCGTGACCAACGTTGTACGGCCTGAGTAGGCTTACCAGACGCTTGGGAAGGGTATCAGCCAGGCCAATTCGTCCTTCAATCTCGTCAATTTCACCTCTCTTGACGATGCAGAGTCCAAAAAGAACTCGACACTTGTCCGGATTGTCACCACTTTGCAAGGCGGGACGTTTCATGCTCTATTTTTCAATCCGAAATCAGCCGAAAATTGTGATGGGACCGATGTTGGCGCTGGAGCGGATTCTGGCCTGGACTACGTTGCGGACACAACCTCCATGGCAACACAATGCAGAATGGCTACCAGAGATTGCAACATTACTTCCATAACGTCCGAATCGATTAAGCTAGACCAGAACAATCTATCGATACCTTTCCATTGTTACGACGACTTCTCTGGGTAACCTCGGTCTGACACCAGCAACAGGCCATGAAAGAGCTCAGGGCTGGAACATGAGCTTCTACGACATCATCGATGGCTCACCTCGAAATATGCCCGTCCAAGCCCAGTCAAATCCTTTCAAATTTTACGTAGCAACTGCCGTGAACAGCATTAATGCTCGGAACCTCCAAAATGCTGCCATACTCGGACATACACCGGACAACGAATCTCTCGTTAATGTTGGAGGTAGCTTTAGCGCATTCGCTCTGCACTGCGAAGCGACTATTTACGACGTCAGATACTCTTTGATCAACGGCTCCTTCGATAGCTTCGCCTCAAAAAGCCTCTGTTTTCAAAGCCCCTCTGCAAGTCGGTTTTGGCCAATATCACCTTTACGAAGCCGCTCTCATTGCTGCTCTCCCCCATGACAAACCTATCGCCGACACTATGAGCAAAGCCTTCGGTAAAACCGGTATGGCATTAGCTTCTGGAGCATTCGAACCTGATGACGCTGCTCTCGCGCGTTTCCGGTGGACGGTCACTGTAACAGATGTGCACAAGGCTCCGTTCTGGTTTCTGGTAGTCGTTTGTCTCGTGTACTCCATGTTTGGTCTGGCAATGACAATTATGGCCTTCCTTCTGAGGCGTACGCCTGAGGTTCGGGGTCATCAGGCTAGGCTGATGGTTCAATGGGGGCCAGAGATTCAGAGTGGAAGCGGTCCAAAACAGAAGGAGGACAAAGAGAGGAAAGAGAAGCAGTGGTCAAGATCTTCGGAAAGAGAATCGCTGCGTTTGAACGATGCCCTAACTTAGCTGATCATTGAGAACGACCGGAATCATAGCAACTTCCTATGGAGCTGCCCATACTCGAAGTGACAGTGAGATCAGAAGGCAGATGTAACGGCTAACCAAAGAGCTCTGAACTAGACCAGAAGGCATTTCAAAGATGGTGACGGCGAATTTTTGCATCGTGAGCGGAACAAGAATCTTCTTTCGTGGAAAACCCTAAGCTTGGAATTTGGCGCCTCAACCCTGGGTGTGGCGCAAAACCCGCCAATCGTGGCGTAAGGGAAGTACTTTATTTTTAGGTAGCCAAATTCACGACGTGGTCAAGATGCTCCTTTCCTCTTGAGCGCTCGCCTTTCTCTATCATTTTGCAGCAAGGCTTCGGCAGGCGCCTGAAGTTCAGCAAGATGTAAGGTGCCTTCACAGCCTCTATGCGCCAAACGTATGCTAATCAACATTCCCAGGCCACTTCTAGTCAAGAACGCCCAGATAAAGTCCGCCACGCTCCACAGTCCTTTACCTTTCTTCCTCCACACTTATATCTGGCCCTTTCTCTTCATATGGCCGGCTTTCTTCGCTTTCTATCTGTCCGAAGAGAGGTACAACAAGTACATCGCCGGCTCCGAATGGACATTCGTCTGGGCCGGCTCGATTATTACGGCGCAATCTCTTACATGGCTTACTACCAAGTGGAATGTCAATGTTGATGCACTCTTCACTTCAACGAAAGCCTCAGACCTCAGGAGCGCACGGCTCATCAAAGTTGTACCGGTTACGAACGCCGGCTCCGCAGAAATATGCCCCTTGATCAGGGACACAGTAGGGGGGCAGCAGAACGTGTCATTCCTCTTCCAGAAGCGGAGGTTTCTCTACAATTTCAAGCAAGGCTACTTTGCGCCGCTATCTTACTCGATAGACGAGGAACCGAGACCTAAAATCTGCACGTTCCAGGAATCGGTGGGCCTTGCGTCCAGATCCTCCATCGATCGCATTCAGCAACATTATGGGAACAATACCTTTGACATCCCCGTACCGACATTTACGGAGCTATGGAAAGAGCATGCGGTGGCGCCCTTCTTCGTGTTCCAGATGTTTTGCGTGGGTCTTTGGCTGCTGGACGATTACTGGTATTACTCGCTGTTCACACTGGTCATGCTTGTTGGATTTGAAAGCACGGTCGTGTGGCAGAGACAGAGGACTTTGAATGAGTTCCGAGGCATGAGCATCCAGCCATACGATATATGGGTCTACCGTGAGGGCAAATGGGGCCAGATCACCAGTGACCAGCTTCTTCCTGGGGATTTGGCTTCAGTCAGTCGGACGAAGGAAGATAGTGGCGTTGCCTGTGACATGCTCCTCGTCGAGGGCACTGCTATTGTCAACGAAGCGATGCTTTCCGGAGAGAGCACGCCGCTGCTCAAGGAATCAATCCAGCTACGTCCTGGGGATGACATGATCGACCCGGAAGGTATTGATAAGAATGCTTTCCTATGGGGAGGCACCAAAGTACTTCAAGTGACACACGGTCACGCCAGCGAAGATGCACCCGGATCGATGCCTACACTGTTGTCTGGTGTCAGTCCGCCTCCGGATAATGGTGCCATGGCAATCGTCGTCAAGACAGGTTTCGAGACGAGCCAAGGGAGCCTTGTCCGTACAATGATCTACTCGACCGAGAGAGTATCCGCAGGCAACGTCGAAGCCCTGCTGTTCATCCTCTTCCTGCTAGTCTTTGCGCTCGCCGCATCGTGGTACGTGTGGCAAGAGGGAGTTAGCAAAGACCGCAAGAGATCCAAGCTTCTGCTTGACTGTGTCTTGATTATCACGAGTGTAGTACCCCCTGAGCTACCTATGGAGCTCAGTCTGGCTGTCAATACCAGTCTTGCCGCTCTCAGTAGATTCGCAATCTTCTGTACAGAGCCTTTTCGTATACCCTTCGCTGGTAGAATTGATATCGCATGTTTTGACAAGACCGGAACATTGACAGGGGAAGATCTAGTGGTGGACGGTATTGCTGGGTTGTCACTTCAGAAAGATGGTGCTGGCGCTGGGCGCACAGAGTTGACACCTGTTGTAGATGCTGGACAGCAAACAATACTGACGCTGGCTACCGCTCACGCGCTGGTGAAACTCGATGAAGGCGATGTCGTTGGTGACCCGATGGAGAAAGCCACACTACATTCTCTAGGATGGACCCTTGGCCGCAACGACATCCTTACAAGCAAGCCTATGGCCAAAGGAGGTTCAATGGGTCAGGATGTGGTTCAGATTAAGCGAAGATTCCAGTTCTCGTCCGCATTAAAACGGCAAAGCTCTATTGCGTCCATCGTAACTAATGATCGATCCAATACGAAGAAGGTCAGAAGAACCTTTGTGGGCGTCAAGGGTGCGCCAGAAACTATCCAAGATATGTTGGTGAAGATACCTTCATATTACGAGGAAACTTACAAACATTTTACTCGGAACGGAGGCCGTGTCCTCGCCTTGGGTTATCGGTATCTATCAACGGACGCAGAATTCGGCCAGAAGCGGATTAATGATATGGTTCGGCAAGACGTAGAGACGGGACTCACTTTTGCTGGATTTCTCGTTCTCCAGTGTCCACTGAAGGACGACGCGATAAGCTCCGTGCGGATGTTGAACGAGAGCAGTCACCGTTGTATCATGATTACGGGTGATAATCCTTTGACTGCAGTGCATGTTGCTCGTCAAGTCGAGATCGTTGATCGCGATGTTCTTATCCTTGACGCACCGGAGCATGATAGCAGTGGCACAAAGCTCGTCTGGCGAAGCGTAGACGACGAAGTCAATATCCCTGTTGATCCGAGTAAACCGTTAGATGCTAAGATCTTGAAGGAGAAGGATCTATGTATTACCGGCTACGCTCTGTCGAAGTACAAGGAACAGCCAGGTCTGCCGCAGCTGTTACAGCATGTATGGGTTTACGCACGGGTTTCCCCCAAGCAGAAGGAGGAGATATTGCTCGGTCTAAGGGCTGCTGGCTATCATACGCTGATGTGCGGTGACGGCACTAACGACGTGGGGGCGCTGAAGCAAGCTCATGTCGGTGTGGCTTTGCTTAACGGATCGCAAGATGATCTGAACCGCATCGGGGAGCACTATAGAACTACGAAGATGAAGGAGATATACGAGAAGCAGGTATCATTGATGAAGAGATTCAATCAACCAGCTCCTCCGGTGCCGCTACAGATAGCCCATCTATATCCGCCCGGCCCCAGCAATCCCCACTACGAAAAAGCTATGCAGCAACAAGCGGAGAGAAAAGGCGCCGCCGGAGCAGATGCCATCAATGCATCTACATCAGAAAAAGCAGAAGAGGCCACAATCACATCGCCTGGCGCAAAGGCCCTCCAAGACGGCGGTGAGAATCTTTCTCCACAAGATAAACGACAACGAGAAGCCCAGAAGAAGGCTGCTGGCTTGGCAGATCAGCTTACTGCGACAATGATGGAGCAAGAGCTGGATGAGAATGAACCTCCGAAGATCAAATTGGGTGACGCTTCAGTCGCCGCACCTTTTACCAGCAAGCTTAAGAACGTTGTAGCCATACCCAACATCATAAGGCAAGGCCGGTGCACGTTGGTTGCAACGATACAAATGTACAAGATATTGGCTTTGAACTGTTTGATCAGCGCATACAGTTTGAGCGTGCTTTATCTGGAAGGAATCAAGTTTGGGGACGGACAGGTGACAATCAGCGGAATGCTCATGAGCGTCTGCTTCCTATCAATTTCAAGAGCAAAGGTACGTCAGCTCGATCATCTCCTGGCCCTGCCCATACTAACCTGCATCGTAGTCCGTCGAAGGCCTGTCGAAAGAGCGACCACAACCCAACATCTTTAACCCCTACATCATTGGCTCCGTCCTCGGCCAATTCGCCATCCACATCATCACCCTCATCTACCTCTCTAACTACGTCCAGCAAATTGAGCCCCGCAAAGAGAACGTCGAGCTCGAAGGCGAATTCGAGCCTTCCCTCCTCAACAGCGCCGTCTACCTCCTGCAACTGATCCAGCAAATCTCCACCTTCGCCATCAACTACCAAGGTCGCCCTTTCCGCGAAGGCATCCGAGAGAACAGGGGCATGTACTGGGGCCTAGTCGGTGTTTCCCTTGTGGCGTTCTCCTGCTCCACGGAGTTCATCCCGGAAATCAATGAGAGGCTGAGATTGGTACCGTTCTCGTTTAACTTTAAGGTTGTTATGACATCTGTTATGGTTGTCGATTATTTGGGCTGTTATATCATTGAGAAGCTATTGAAGCGCGCGTTTAGTGATTTCAGACCCAAGGATATTGCAGTACGAAGGCCGGATCAGATTAAGGCCGAGGAGACCAGGTTAGCGAAGCTCAAGTGGGAGGAGTTGGAGAAGGAGAAAGGGATTGCGGGTAATGGTGTTGCATAGTGCAAAGTAGATGGATAGATATAATAGATAATCGTTTCTTGATTGTAGGTTGCATGGGTAAGTTGGACTTCTAAATCCAGATCTTGCTTCTCTCATAATCTCTGACATCTCCCTAACAATTGTATCGCATCTGCAACAGCTTCCCTCACTTCGACAAAGTCACATCGTGAAGTCGGCTTCATCTATGCTTGGCGGCGAAGCTGCCTACAAATAGCCATCTCTACGCACAACGAACCTAGATTTCTCCATAGTCCTCTCTATATCAGCGTGGATGGTGAGCATCTATATCTGCCCTGAACCAAGGTGCTCGAGACGTCCTAGTGTGTTCACCCCAATTGCAGGTCCCCAACGCGGTTAGTGGACAGAACACCATCCATCCTTGGGGGGACATGCTTCCCTACACTACCCATAGCATGGAAAGAGAGTCATGCCAGTATGTCTGCAACACATGTTCCTCGTGGCAAGTCAACAACAACGTGGCAAAGCACTCAATTGCCATGGAACATCTCAGATCCTGAACTGTGGTACTTTTGAAGACATGAGTACTAACTCGCGGATTTGCATTCTCGCCTCCAGTTCCTGTCTTGAAAAGCGTACCTGAGGTTGACACTGTGTTTTAGCATTTAATATTACTGTTTTTCCGCTACGATGGCGCTGACGGTAACAGTCTGGATCGATATACTATATCAGCAAAATTAGAAAGCTTTACACTGTCGCCGAGCTTATTTGACTACAAGGGTATTTTTTTCTCTTGCTCGCGCTTATGCTATTCTGCAATTGCTTCTCAATCATGAAGCCTGTGGGCTTGATGCTTTCACGAAAGACAAGTCTATGTCCACCATTGCAGATAAGCTCGGATGTCCCTCCAAGACACTACTAAAGCAGCATCGCATCTTCCCCGGCTCACCATAACCTGCCTCGTCAGCACCATCGACGCCTCGGATCTTGATCTGGTGGAACTGCCCAACCTCGCTACCCCCAAATCTCTCTCGACGACAGATTACACCACGTCCAAGCTGTCAATTGCGGACATGCACCAAGATCGCGGAATGAGCGTTCTTTCAGCGTTGGTCATGCTGTACACAGACGATGCCGCGGAAGATATTGCCGATGGTTGTAGGTTACGGAAAAGCCAAAATTGTTTCGCTCTGTCAGAAGACCGTGAAATCCTTTGATCTCAGTCGACAAGCACAAGATGTGGTGTTTTGGCCTCCTACTGAGGACCATCTGAACTGGCTGCTGGAATTATGCTGTCGTATTGGGTCCCGTTTGACTCGTATGGCTAAAAGAATGGATATCAGTTGTTGCGACATGGCCAAATTCTCAAGCCCAGAAGATCGTGGAATATATGAGCCTTAGAGTGGCTTCATATACATTCAACCTGAAATACGGGGTCAGGTTTGAAGGCAAGGGCAAGAGGCCCTTTACCTCACACAGCGTCTCATATGTCATTACTCTCATTGAAGACCTATTGCAGAAATCTTGGTTCCAGCGAGTCATGCGTTTCATGACCGACTGCTTATAGATGATCAGCACCTACGGGTTCTATAGAAGTCGCGGATGCCTTCAGTGTTAAAGGTCCTGGTGAAGAAGAATAAGATGATGACGAACTCAAGGACGGTTTTATGACATTCAGGATGAAGAGAAAAAGGTTGTGATGGACGCCGAGATCATAGCAAATCTAGCTCCAGCGACTATTGGCAGGCCCTCGAAAGTCTACAAGTAGCACTCCAGTAGCTCTCGGCCAAGCTACAATCATATGGATGAGAGAATTCTTATGATCGGGCTTGATACTGTGTCACTGATTCCGTGGAGTCATGGGGTGGGGGCAAAAGTCCCGTTGTGCCCGCAGTACCGAGACCAATCTGGGATTGGAACAGCCGTCTGGGCGTCGACGCCCTCACCCGCGCCGTGGACAAGGTGGCGCTTGGCCGTGACGTGGACATCACCGATGAGATCCGCCGCCAATTCTGAGATTTGCAAGTAGCCCTCAACACCGTGATCACCGTGGCTCCCGACTACTCCGAAGCCTGCTGTCTATTCGGCTTTGACGTCCATGAACCCCTCTTCCCCGAACAGTGCCCCGAGTCGAGCACCAGCACAGCGCCAGAGGCAACTGAACCGGCCGCTGAGGTGAACGACAATGCCAATCCCAACCACAACATCGATGGCGCAGCCGCCCAGAGCGCCACGGCACAGCCAGAAGCCCCAAAGCACACCCAGAAGCCCCAAAGCGCGCCAAACGCACCTTGAAGCCGCACCAAGTCGTCTTCCTTGCATGGGCCTGATGGGTTGAAGAGACCTGGGTGGCTGGGCACTGCGACGATATGGGGCTTGGCAAAACCGTGGCGGCACTGACATTCACTACTGACCAGGCTGGGGGCAACCAGAATGGATATATGAAAGCCACCGCTGAGAAGACCTCAGTTCACGAAGTCTAACGCAACTCAAAAATAGCGCTGGCCGATCTCGGATTGCCTAAGGTGTCTCGGATGGGAGATGGAAGCCACTGCCATCCCGTTCGTTTCCATCCCTCACTGCTTATGCTCGAAGCTATAGGTTCGCCGCCCAGCCGTGTCCTACCAGCTCGATCGACCATGGTGTGGATCACAGGTCGGGGTGGAAGAGGCCGTAAACGCTCGTAGTAAGGCCCAGCAATCAGAGCTAGCTGCAGAGAGCTTGAGGCTGCTGTCCATACCTCGAACGAAGGAAGCGCCAGTGACAATGTCCGCAAGCCAAGTACAACGTGTTCGCTAGGTTGATGATCCGTCTACCTATCAGGTTCTTGGGTGTGTATGCTCTGCTACTCTTTTTGTGATTATTTGAATGAACGTGACGGGTTTCTACGACCTATTCTATATAGACGAATTCGACGGTCTGTCTGCGCTCGAATTTTTCTTTGGCTCAGCTTTCATTTGTTTCGATATATTCGACGGACGACCCCAACGCGAACTCAGAGAGATGATCAATGGTAAAAGGATCAGGCATAGTCTGCGCAGAAGTACTATCTGTCTACCTCGGAACGTGGCATATTCTGGCTGTCAATCCCACGCCACAAAGAGCCGGCACAAGTTACCATGGATGAAGACAATCTTGTCCCAGATCTGCTTGTTCTGATCACAATTCAATGCGAGGTGCGGAAAGATGGAATTCATGCCAGGTGGACATCGATGGGGATCAGTGGATTTGTTCAAGCTGGGATCACGGCAAGAACCAAGCTTGCACAACCGAGTCAAGTCACTTTTCAAATAATTTCTCCGACCAAGTGCAAGAGCGCCTCGACCAGCCCGCCATCTGTGTATTCACTGTTGACACAGCACAAAGCCAGGAAGGAGATGGCACGTCACAAATGGCCTGTTTTGCAAATCACTCAAGCATTTCGCGAAAGCGGCTACGGAGTCTCCGAACAGCCTTCTCCTTCAAGTGGTCATGTACACTGGCGGCAAAACTACACAAGATTAAGGTCAACAGAAAGCCCAAGTCCGACAGGGGGACCAAGGCCAATAGGGAAGTAAAGTCCACATGGCATATGGGCAAGCTCCGCCCGCACCTGGTCAGCCTCAGGCTGTTTACGGTGAATATCTCGGCGCACCTGGGCAAGTGGAGGCAAATCAATACACTCTTGCATCATACGACTCCCAGTACCAGCCACCTCTCAAGCCATCATCTCCATATTAAGCTCCCTCTGCACGCTTCTCTCAGACTCATCCCCGTACGGCCTACTGAGAGCTTCAAGATTCGGGGGGTAGTTGTCTTGACGCCGTAACACCATGGGTTCTTGGGGCTGGCTTCCATTTGTCAGATCGGTCTGGTATACCTAGAATGGAAGTTAAGAATCAACGCTGCGTTGCACAAAGCAGCCGTGGACTACGAAGCAGGGACAACTGTTGAAAACATACTACTCCGTCCTTCCATTCCGATTGCTAATCAGACTGCATTCGCAGATCAGATTGCATGAATGAAAACACATGTCGTTTGAGTTGTTGGCTTGGATTGCGGTGTGCGATCAAAGTCGCTAGCTGTCGGTACACCTTACGTCAAAAGAGATCGCTGCTTTCTTGCCTAAAATTAACGAAGCAGCACTCAAACTGCTTCCCTTCCTGAACGACAAGCCTTAGACGACATTAAGATGGGAATGGGAGACATCAGGAAGAATACGACAATCCTGGACAAGTTGCGACGCTCACAAAAGACAAAGCACCAGTTCTCAAGACGGACGAAGGTAAAGCTATAATAAGTTATCGGTTCAGATCGAAGGTTTGTGCCAGGAACGAGGGAGATCTAAGGCGCCGAGAGGCAATCTAGTGGGTAAAAAATCTCAAGTTCAGCGTCTATGGCTCGTTTCAAGCGCTCTGAGAGCTCTGAGACTTGCCAAAGCAGCAACAAGAAAAGGTCCTCCGCTCGACAATCTGTTCGACTGAGCACGTGGAGTAACATCTATGACCATCACTCGCGTTCTCAGAAAACTTCGAGCCTTGCCGGCCTGATCAGAGCAGGAAACATCTCGAGGCCCAGTATGGCTAGAGAACGCTGTAGATGCAGGACACAGGGGCCAACTATTGCTGCTTCGATCCGATCCGGCGGACCTCTTAACCAATGTGGCCAAGAAGATCATAATCTCGATCAAGCAGCCGAAGGGTCCCAATACCTCAATATACCATTAACAGCACGGCTCACAGTCGAATGGCCGCTTGGACATTCGCTCAGTCAAGTCAGAGGAAGGTTGTCAAAGTAAAGATCAGATCAAGTCAGCTCTAATCGGGTCTGCATCGTGCGGCGATACCGGCAATGAGAGTGGTAACGGCGGTAAAAACGCTACTGAGGCCTGTCCTCTCTGCAACAACAGTTGGCACAGGAGTAGTCAATGCTGGTTTCGATGTCATCGGCGGGGCATGAACTACGATCTCGCTGGTCGAGGGAGCTGGTCGCTTGTGTGGCTTTGGCAGGCTTTGCCCGCGCCGTTCGATTCCTGATGCTTGAGGTCGAAAGCTTGGAATGAGCGACAAGTCAGTACTTTACTGCGATAATCTACAAGTACAAATATGGGAAGGCGGGGTATTCCTCCAGGTTAAGCACAGACGGAAATGAATCTCATCCTTCGCACCATTAATGAAAAACTCAACGCGTAAAAAAAAGAACAGCACTGCAGCACATTGCGACAATATACTGCAGTAAACATGGCCAGGCTCTCCGACCATCTAACGACAGTCACTGCAATGCCCTCTACCACGAATCGACGTCCCAGTGGGCTTAAAACACCTCGAAATTGTAAAGAACGCGGTGAATTCTCAAGAAGAAGGAGAACTCCTTGTACTATATGCAAGAGAGTGAGGCCGAAGCCGCGAATTCAGACATGAAGGAGCTTTTTGCAAAGCAGCAACTGCACAAAATCGCGGTGAGAGGTCGAGTAGCTGACACCCTCAATACGTGTTTCATCAAACACTCTGAGGTCATCATGAGAGAAAGAATTGAGGACTATTTGAGTTGAGAAAGGATCACACACTTGAAGAATCTCTTATACGATTATCTCCGCGACACGTAGAAGTCCTGTATGTTTCTTCACCGTCTGACCGAACGCAAGGCCCAAGAGACTAGAGGTTGGTTTTCGTACGATGCCCTACGCCCTCACCAGCAGAATTTTCGCAAAATCTGCAGTACTGGATATTTCACGCAGGCCTTCGTCCGATCACGTTGTACGGCTAGTGATTTAGCCGTAGTACACCCAAATACGAGACTCCCATGGACTTCGCCACATTCATCCGATTCCTAGATCTTGATAACAACATTTCCAGATATCTCCAGGATGGACACGAAGCCGACATCATTTAGGGCTGTCCACCAGCCGAGAAGCATTCCAAATAATTGGCCCGCCACGTCCTTCGGAATTAGAGTCCCGAATATCTACACCGAGAACGCCTTGTTCAACAACCTTCTTGATTCCCTAGTAGCAGGTGTCAAAGCGCTCGTGGCTATAGAGGTCGAATGTGACAGGCTTGCGGCGGCTCTCGCCCATGCTGCTACGTTCCCCTTGGACTTTCCCACCTCACTTAGCTTTGGCGGCTCTCCATTCGGCTTCCCAACCTTCTCTGGCGGCTCAGACTACTTACCAGGCTCTGGCGGCTCGTATTCCTCCGCATCAGGCTCCCCCTTGGATCCGGGACCCCCACTCCGAGCTCAGCGACCGTATCAGTGTGCAGCGGAGCAAGACAGTCTTGATAGACAAGATTCGCAAACGCGATCCCAAGGAGCCTGCAAAAGACGTTCAACGCAGGTAGCAACTCACCCCGGAAAATATGACGAGCAACGTGCATCATTACAATGGAGCCCCAAACCGGCTTATAGCGCAAGGCAAGCCACTTGTGCTCAAGAGTGAGGAATGGAAGAAAGTACTTCAGCACTCGAGAAAGAGAGAGGCGCTGCCTAAAGAATTGGGGCGTCACTGAGCGAGGTTCGAAAGAGACGCCTGCTACCAAACGAGAACCAGGATATGTCAAAAAGAAGAAAACGCTGCGTACGATCGTGGGATAAATTGTGTTGATTGATGATAATAACAGGTCAGTCGCAAAAGTCTTCTACATATCTCTACTTCCTCTCGTATCTGCTTAGCGGTTGCAGTGACGCAATTACTTGCAGTTTCAGATTGGAGGCTCGCAGGCAAGCTTAATCTGAGAAAGCGGACTCCTATGTTCAAATTATCTGTGTTCAATTAACCTCTAGAATGGTTCAAACTCGATCGAAAGCGAGAGCCTCTGGTGGCACCGATTCCTATAAGTCATTCAGGCTATGTGCTCGAGGCCTAAATCTTCACAGGATGCCATGCCTGTTTATCCCCCTTGATCATTCAAACAAGTTCAAGATTAAAAGGCAGAGCAGTATGCCGAGAAACACTCAGCACTTTTGCTTGTCGGAAATTTGGATTCCGAAAGAGCAGAGACACAAAGCTTCGCAGAAGAAATAAGAACATAACCCAAAAGAGAAAAATCTGGAAACACTGTTATTGCTAATTACGATTGAGCTGATGCGAGAGCGTGAGCCAAGCTCATTGCTCACCCTCTTTACACTGCTCCCGATTTCCCTCTTTCCCGTCGTAGCAACAAAGAAACGCTACCATCTTTCTCAGCACACTACGTCTGCTCTCTTATGAAGAATCCGTTCACAAAGCACATTTCAAAGAGTCAATAGACCTGCTGACAGATACAAGACCGAAAGATGAATGCAACACATGTCGTTGCTGCTTATGTATATATATGCATCAAGCTTATAATGGCCCGGCTGGGTTAATCGCGCCAAATTTGTCGACGAACACTGTTCAGAGGTTGTGGAGACGATTCTGGTAAAACCTCGCCAGCGCTATCACGTTGTACATTCGAGTCTCAAGATGGCAGGTTTCCGGCTGTCGAAATTGAGCGATGATGTGGCGTGCAGTCTCTACCCCTCGAGAAGCTCCAGTCTCGGACTTGGTGCCCGCTTTCTGATCTGAAAGCCTCCATACTGGTGCAACTCCGTCAGAAGTACTACTGGGCATACCCTATGGCCAAGATGGGAAACTTTTGGGACAGCATCGGGAACTTTCAGGTTGCCGGGTGAGTAAATATCTGGGCATTCTTTTTCTCTTCCGGAAGTCTCAGGGCCTGATATTGCGGTGTCCATCCAATGGGATGGCTTCAAGAAACAACAGTTAGGCTAACAATTACTTCAGCACTTTCTACGGTTGGGCTGCTAGTGTTGTCGATAATACCGCCAGTGCTGCAGCCGAGATCATGGATGAAAGATTGAGGCGAGTGATGTCATCACAAACGCCTCCGAAGCGCAGGCGGTTGCTATCACGATAACGACTTGCTTTTCAATTAATTCTCCAAAGCATCAGCGACCAAAGCAATGTCCAACAGCAATCAGAACTCTACTTCACGACGAGAAAAGAAATATAAGTTGTCCCAGTCTCCGCGGTTCTCTCTGCTCACGCAGCTAGTCAACATGACTATACTTTCGCGACTATTGTCGTTGCTACATAATTTTTGTCACGTTCGTTTATATAGATTGACTTCTCTTATAAATCTCTCTTAACTTCGCGCAGTTACAGAGGTCTCAACACTACGTTCTTGTGGTTATACTATTATTGTGATAGAGCACTCCAGTGGTCGAGGCCATGGATTCCTGCAGATCTTCAACTATATTGGGATTCAAAGAGAGATAATAGACAAACTCTTCGTATTAGTGTTTGCAACCAAAGATCAAGCGCAATTGATAACTTCTATCGAATCTTGTTTCTTATTACTAATTGAAGTTAAGAGCTTCCAAAGGTTCAAGAAGTACCATGTGATACTGCGCATTGACGGCTAATTTCAGCACGGCGGGATCAAGCTCTCAGGGGGAAAGCGACTGACCCACGAGGACCTCCACAGCCTTGGTCAAATATGCGAATATCGAGGGAGTTCACAAAAGCGACTCCAGACACTGATCACTCCAGATGGGCGGCCAGATAAACATAGCGGTCGTTTCTTCGTAATCACCACGCCCAAGTTCCTACGAGAATTACATGGAGAAGGTGATGGAGCTGAGTGCCACATACCCATGGATAGACGAAGAGAAGTATTGAATATTAGTATTCTTTGACCGATAAGATCTCTGCAGACAAAGTCAGTTCCCAATGGGTTTCGTCTGCCACGACTATGTGAAAAAAAACTTGGCCCCACGCACCACCCACGACGCCCGAGACAGCTATGAGAGGTCAATGACGCCTGCTACTCTCGGCGGTGGTGCTTAGAGTAGTCAGCTGATCGATTGTCAGCAGAAGGGGGTAATTGAAGAGCTTTCTGCTTACTTCTTTCGAGCCACGAAGCTAAGACAGATCCCTAAAGACATCCAGATTGTTGTTATCTCGGAGTCCTGCTGTTCTGGGTTTTTCTCAGAAAAAGTGAGAAATGATTGCTAAAGGAACAGATTGATCCAAATCGTGGCTCGCAAGAATGAAGAAACTTGGCCGGCCGCAAAGTTATCTAGCAATAATTATCAAAATCCACTCTGCGTGACAGGTTTATTACGCTCCGAAGGCGGTCTGGCAACATTCAACAATGCGTCGTCACTTTCAAAATACGTCCGCAATCTCAATTTACCTAACATTCCAAGCACAAAATCAAACTCGCAATCGCTTTATTGGTTGTCGAATTAATCAAGACATTCATTTGTTGCAAGCTTTAATCGGAATGGAAATCGTGTTTAAAACTTTCAAGTTGACCGGTTATATATCTTCAACATAGATAGTCTCACCCCCCAGAACTCAGAATGCGGTCGCGCTTTCGAACATTCTATCTAGAGAGAACACGGTGTATATCTCAGAAAAAGGACATTCGACCTACAGCTAATCCGCCAACGCTAAATTTTGCTCTGATACCGAGCGATATAGGTTCGATTGCCCAACCAAGAGGGCGGGATTCCGACTGTCATGTCGCCGCCGCTTTATCGAGGTTCGATCTATTTTTTTTTCAGTAGTACGGCGCTTTCGACGGTTCATGTACTATAGAGACGAAAACAATGCTCTCTAATTGCTCGGAGAGAATCTTTCTACATCGTACGACTCAAGACCACAATGACAAGCACAGAGATCCCCATGCGCTTTTCAAGTGTGAAATTTACATTCGACCAACTTACTCCCACGCGTCACAGAACCTAGTACTCTTATGTAAGTGGCAATCTTTCTTCTTCAGCATCACCCACTCTTGCTCCGGCGGCGCTGCCAACCCCAGAAATTGTTATTCCCAATCCTCCGCCGGACATTCGTGACCCCTACCGAGCAACCACGTCTACGACTTGGCAGCGTAGTACCAAACTAACAAGCAAAGACATCTCAATGCGACTTCGACTTCCATGTCCTCTTCTCATTCTGGCACAAACTCTATATGTTCCGCCCACCACAGCGGTAATGGGCTTGGCCACCGGTCGTAACTTCGGTGAAGCCACGTGTGTGTTTGAGCATCTTATAGAATCTTAAGATGTCAATCTCTTTCCTGTGTTAAAGATGAAAACAATTTGCCAAAGGTAGGCGCGGGATTCTCTGCGCTGAGTGGAGTAGTGGCTATCGAAAGCACCACATAGGTGAACAGCAACCAATTCTGTCCTTCGGCGCGAAGGATTAGGTTCTCCTAGAAACACAGTGACGAGTCGACTTCTCGGCCTTATATTACAGCATTGCAGAGAAAGAATTCCGCGGCACAGAAAGCCTGACAAGATAAAGTTTCAGGACATTTACAGATCCCAAACAAAAACATCGATGTTTTCGAAATATCGATTGGACTCAAATACCAGAACTTCCGCAACGCGACTGTATTGACCAAGAGACAGACATCAGGCAAGGAATTGGGTTACTGGGGAACACTGCCGATTAATACTGTCAAATCAATATCAGACCCGGAACTGCTGTGCTTATAAATAGGACTTAGTGACAATAGTGTCAATTGACTAATCTAAGATCCCTAAAGTGGATGCAAAGAACATATCAGCTGTCAAATCGTTGTCGTTGTCTAACGGCCAATCTCTATATAATGACTCCCCTACATAGCATCAAATTACTATATAGACGCCGATGCATTCGGACCTTAAGACCGAGCAAGCGGGTTTCGCTAAAAGGGACAAGAAGATGGAGCTCATCGACAAGACCTTGATGGCGAAGACGGAAGAATTGAAGACCGAAGGGAATATGGATCTTCTTTTTTCAAGGTTTCCTTAGCACTCTCGTCTTCCCAGAGATATTCTTCACGCAATTCTACTTTCTGTCTCGTGTTTCGGTCTTACTTCTACCTTATCTTTGCGTGGCCGAGAGCCTCCATTTCACTTCGTCGGTCTCTCACAAGTATTGCCAGATACTTACTCTATGTCTTTTTCTAAATTACTCTCTCCATTACCGATCAACACTTGGTCTCGATTAGTCACAGTCTGCGAGAGACGAGCAGATTCTCGCCCAGAAGAGCGACGAATTGCCTCCATGACTCAAAGTGAGCGATTTAATTGCAAGCTTAGGGGTGAAAGGAGCTTAAACTGAAGATGCATGGTCCATTCTTTCTCTTAAGGAGCTCAGCGTCGGGTGTCATTCCTGCCTCGAAGGGGGTTTTCTTCAACAATCGTATATCAGGTCATATCGTTTCAGAGAGCATTTCGAGGGCGCCAGAGAAGATCTCTGGCCCGCGATGAGATCGGGACACGGGCAATAGATACTCTACCACTCCTCGTGCTCAAGCACTGTATTCAATGGGAGGAGTGAACCAGCCACAACATGCTGCACAGTTGTGGTAAAGATGCGTCCAGGAAAGGTGCCCAAGATGTCGCATGCACGACAACACCATAAGCGACCCTCCGCCTCCTAATTACAATCAATGTACATCACAGGAGTATCGATGCTCCGGTCTACGAGCCAGACAGCCAGATCAAACCACTCAGGTGCTTTCTCGCCTTACCTCAAGAATACCAAGCTCAGGCATACGATGAAAGCGTACCTATCTCCAAAGACCAGAAACCAGAGACCGCTGATATCTAGAAAAGATCCCCTCGGCGATAGACGGATCATCGACGTTATGGCTTACTGGAGGTGTGAAAGAAAGTTCCGTTAAGCGAATCGCCAGAGGCAAAGAGAAGGCGAGAGAGTCTCAAGCCGGTGAAGCGGAGACTTTAGACGATGAGTGGAAATACGATGATCGATCATATCGCAAGAAGAATATACTGACATCTTTTGTCCCAGCGTTGCTCTTCGAATGCACAATCACCGTATGTAGAAAATGCTTGCAGGAGTCAAGGAGACAGCCCGGTGCATCTATCCGGTCGGAAAGCGGCGCTTGAGTACGAAGGAATTGTCTTTAGTGGGTGGAGCTGGCCCCGGAAGCATGCTGAGTACATCTACAGCACCACGCACGCGACTCCGGGAGCGAAGTCCGTCGACGCCCTTCCAGTCAACCTTTTATCATCTGTCTCCAGCAGCTCTCCGTACACCATCTTCCTAACCCCACTCAAGAGCGTCACGGACGAGAACCTCAGCACACTTAACCAAGGCCTCGATAACAACAGCCGCCGCGCCCGGCTCCGGCTGCGAAGCGCCGCCACGGCTCCTTGGAACGCTACTAATCTTTTCGGTTGCTGACCTTAGGGCGCTGTTCTTGAGACGGCTTGCCTGAACTCACTGACTGGAGGAAGAGTCAAAGCGAAATGGACTCATGATTATACCATAGGAATGAATTAGGCTAACAAATCAAGGCGATCTACTGGGGAGGCATACGGTCATGAGACGTTCCCACCGTGACCTGGTTGCGGGCCTTGGATGTGTTCGGGGGCGAGCGACCTCCGACTCTCTTTTCTCTGTAGCGACTGTGGCGAGTGGAAATGGAGGCAAAAGGATTATGAACAACAAGCGCAAAAGGAAGGCGAGGGGTCGGTGAAGCCAGGACTTCAAGCAAGGAGAGGGGATACGATCCATTATGCAGCATCTTCTGCTCTAGCATTACCCTTCGACTGCATGATTATTGTCATTGTAAATTCCTTCGCTTGGCTATAGCAGCAGTCAAGGAGGCACTGTGCCGGTCCATCTATCGCCTCCACAACGGCGCTTTCCACGAACTTCAATGCAAAGGAGCCGGCTTCGTGGCGAAGAAAAGACACCCGCGATCTCCATACGAGGCGAAGCAGGGCAGGTGCTCAGTCTCTAGATGCCGGATATGCACTCCTCACTGATTGCTCAACTTTAGCGAACCAAGTTCCTTCCGATCGTGTGCTGTCCGATTGGCGCGTAGGTTCGGTTTGGGTTTGACGATAATCCACCCACAAGAGCGCAGGGCGTCTGGTCTCATGACGAGAGATCGAGTAAGTAGGAGTCAGGGCTTAGGTCGGTGGACCTGGGCCCTGAAGAACAACGACTGCATTGACCATAGAGTCAGCTAAGCAGCTCGTTCAGTACCATACGGGAAATAGCTGGCTGTCCCGGGGGTTAAGTTGGCGGCGGATTGGACGGGCAAGAATCGCACAATAGTCGAACAAGGTAGCTCGCCATTAAAGTCCTGAAGCGCTTAAAAAGTACAGAAAGGCCATAGACGTGAGAGGAACAAGCAGTGGATGTTTCCTCAAGCCCTACCAGAGCGCTTAGTTCCGCAGGACTTATCCCGGGGTGCGGCCACCAGCGGCGACATGACCGGGCTTGACGGCAAATACGAAAAAGAAGATATTGTCAACTTCGGGAACTTTGTGCCCGTCCCGTGCCCTCGAGGCGCTGTCCGCATAACCATGCCGGCCATTGCTCACGGGTCGACTGCCAATAATCGCGGCACCAAGAGATGAACTGTTCTTCCGTGGTTCTGCAGCCTCCGTGGCGACAATGTCAGCCCAGACAACGAGGAATGCGACAGCTGGGCCGATGTGTCGCGAGCGCACGCAACGCATGAGGGCCTCCACCTGACACCGTCAGGCTGGAGCAACAACCATGGTGTTATCCCGCATCGATTCCCGGCTTCAGTCCAATTCTGCATTCCCAACCACTAAGACCTCAAGCCCAGTTCTAGTGTCGACTGTCTACTGAGGTCTCAAATCACTCAACGCCGCCCCCAACGACACCATTAGCCTGGGTGCGGCGGCGGCACATGCAACCCTCGTCCAGGCTGTGAGAACGGAGCGTGAGGCCAACGGGAAGACCATAGAGGGTGGGGAAACCTAGGCGAAAGATGATGGAGCAATAATGATGGATAGACAGGAGGTTAGAGTGATCACAGTGCTTTCTGCAGTGTTGTCCGCAGTGGTTTTCTGCGGTGGTTTTCTTTACTTTGGTTCCTTTGCTTCAGAGCTTGGCGACCTCCTACTTATTGATAGTCGCAGTGGCTCCTATTTTGGGCAACCGTGGTGTGGCCAGGTGGTTCTGCACTACGCAAGTCTAGCATGTTCGTAGCTTATTAGGAGGGAGGACTATTTAGTTCCTCCTGCAGCTTCCTAACAGCATCCTTCTTTCTACCCACCACGACCTGCACCTAGTAGTCATCTTTTTCTCTGAGGGCGCAATTGCTTTAACTTTGTGCTAAAAGCTGATCTGCGTGCGGCACGCGCGAAGTCACCAGGAGGTTCTCCCACTGGCTAGTTTTAGGACTAGTATGCCTAGTGGCTTGGCGGACTATTTAGGTCCTCCTGCAGCTTCTGTAATTAATCATCTTTCCTACCCACTAGAACCTGGACCTAATAGTCGTCTGTTTTCTCCGTGGGGAATAGTGGCGGAGATCGCTGTGCGGGGAAGAGCCAAGCATAAAGTACTTCAAAGAAGCATCCTCAACATGGCAGATGGATATTCATGTGCCGGGGGCGTAGCTGTGAGTTAAGGAGAAACATTTTCACCTTTGGATATCGCAGTAGATTAACATAGGAGGGTAAGCCGATCACACGAAATCATAGCCATGATGCACCCTCGCTTCTTCGCCGCTGTGCGCCTACGTGATGTGAAATTAGCGTATAGTCTCGCAGACTTTATTTGAGGGAGGTTGGGTGATTGTAGAGGCAATTGTGGGGGGGGGAAACAGTTGAACATACCGAAGTAACTTCATGTTCCCGCATCACATGTGTACTCCTCCCACACCTCTCGAAAAGTTCTTCCCGACTCCCCATCGCCGCCCCACCCCCCGCCCTCCCAATGACCGTCCTCATACCCGTCAACGCTGGGTTCGGCAGCGTCGGTAACTGCACCTCATGTCCCTGCTGTCGTCCCCTACTCCACAACTTCCGCTTATAGGTGGTCGGATGCTGTTTCGGGCTCTTCCCATTCGAGCTCTTATTCATGATGAACAAACTTCGATAAGCCGTGATCGAGACAATCATGACCGCGACCGCGGCTTCGACCTGCAGCCAGAAATTCACCCATGCGGGGTCGACCATACCATTGATCATGCCGCCGGCGATGCGCACGACGGAGACGATCATGGTGAAGATGCTGAGGGAGAGGGTGCCGCCGAGGATGAGTTTGCGGCGGAGGGAGATGCGGACGCGCCAGAGGAGGGCGACGGGGATGGAGATCACTGGGGTGGAGGATGTGTGAGGAGGATATCAGTAGATAGGTTAGGATGATTGCTTACCAAGAATATCGGTGAAGATGTCCATGAATGCCGCGGCGCGCAAGAAGTTGGTTTGCTTGCTGATGGCGGAAGGCGTGGAGCATTTGACTAGTGGGTAGCTGTCAGCTTCGAGTCCTGCTAACCGCTTACCAATTGGGCAATCTACTCGTGGCCTAGCTGGCGGGCACCGAGACGGGTTCTGTCGGTCGGTGCTGGCAAGATAGGCCGCGAGTAGATTTATCCACTTTGGAGTAGCAATGTAAACAGAGACGGACTCACCAAGCACACTCGCATCGTAATGCGGACAGACAATGAAGATACAGCAGATAAAAAGGATGTTCAGCGCCAGCGTCATTGCCAGCACGCACCACCACCAAATTGTCAACCCCCTAACCCTCCTCAACAGACTATGAAAGAAGAAGAGAAACGAGAGTTTGACCAAGAACAGAGTCACCGAGAAGAGGAAATCAGCCGCCGTTTGGATTATCAAGCTCCGTAGCAGCAACTGGATGAACTCGGGCGTGATGACTGTAGTGGCCGGAGTGACATTGTTCTGCTCGTAGAGGTATGGGATGTCGACGTAGCAGGTTGCGGTGCCGGCGATGAGCGTGATGACGGCCAGGAAGAAGAAGCCGTCATCGACGGTTATCTTGCGAGCTTGGATGATGCGGATGTATGTTCGACCGACAGCAAGGGAGATGGCGATTCCAAGGAGGACTCCAATGCCCGCCTACATCCGATTAGCAGGGACGTTGTCTGTGTCGTGGTAGGACAGGACGAACCTTGAAGCCAATCTCGGTAATGCGCACAGGCGGGTTCTGCATGATAAATAGATAGAGATCAATGCTGATGGAGATAAACTGACGGGCCGCGCAAAGTAGTCATGGGGTGTGAAGATGGAAAAGCACGACCTCTGTGGGCGCTTTGTAGCCCATCGCATCACCACCGGTACAAGAGACTGGCAATGGCAGCATCGGTGACGTTTGCGCTACAAGGATTTATGAGGCAAAGCAAAAGCCAAGCGAAGAGTGTGAAGAAACGGATCCAGAGTAGTGGGCGACCCCACGTTTCAATGGCATCCTTCGACCGAATTGCACTTGCGAAATGAGGTATCCCACGGTTACAGCCCACGATTTGACTGCTTTGAAGATACAGGAAAGGGCATTTTCCTGTGGCACAGTTCTCCGAGGCCGCTGGTCGGTCTCGCCTAGGCTTAGGCTGTTCGTCGATCGGCAAGTCAATCCTTTTTTTGACGAGAACCGCCACATGGCTGCATTATTTCCTCGTCACAATGCAGCATTGGCGTGAGCTTATCCAGCGTTGCGGCCGCTTCTTCAATTCACCAGTGTCGATCACTGACATAATGAGAGGCTAATCCACAATTGTATCGCGATCCGCAATGGGTTGTTTCGACCACCGCAGGCTCTCAGGAACATCGGTTGTCCCTGAACGGCAGTGTACTCCGCATTGCCAGGCGAAAATGTCGGTTCATGACGAGACATCGCTGACGCCGTATCATCGACCGCCACTGAGTTAGGGTGGACGACCGGCCCAAAACCAGACCAAAGGGAAGGTTGAGTGATCTGTGCGAAAAGATCGAAATGGGAGTCGCGAAGTTCGAAATGCTTTAAGCGTGATGAAAATGTCCAAATCGGAAGGAGAAAAGACGATAGAGATAGTAATAGCAAGGTGGATTATACAGAGCGTCAAAAGAGAATCGAGGAAGCTACGAAGACTTACGGCCGGTAAGTAATGCTTAGTCGCCAATTGAGGTACGTACCCGAGACTGCTACTTTCCTAGTCCCTCGATCTTGGCTTGTATCGCATCGACTCTTTCTCCCAAATTCCTGAGCACCTCCATAACCTCCCTGATCTCCAACACCGCCGCATCAGTCTCGACATTTGGCCGCGTGCTCTCAACCTTCTTCGCCCACCCTTCGCCATCCAAATCAATCTCCCCATCCATCTGCTCCCATTCCTCGACCCTGTCCTCGTCAGATTCGCCGTGTAAGCGGTTGTGCTTCACGTGGCGCGCTTCTCGGGTTTCGAGCAAAGCGGTGATCAAGAGTAGCGGGGAGTAGAGGATGCCCATGACGAAGTTGTTAAGTCGCTCGTAGCGGGCGGTGGGCAGCCACCACTCGAAGGGGAGAATGAGTAGGAAAATTTCGATTAGATTGAATGCTAGAGAAAAGGTGTCAGGTACTGCGTGTGAGAGGTGGATAGGCATAATCTCAATTGGAATGTTTTGTAAAGGCGCAATCGGGTCGAAGAGTGGCAGACTCACGAGCTATGAAAACGTTCTCGTCCGGTGCGCGCACGAATTGCATGGTTTTTTGAGCGAAGAGCGCCATGTATTCATCGATGGCATTGTCGGTGATATCCTCGTAGGCACTGTTGTAGAGGGCGATGAGGATGTTGAGGAGAACTGCCAAGCATTAGCGTTGACCCATTGGCTGATCTGGCCATCATGAAGGTCTGGGGAAGGCGAAGTAGCGTACTCACCAACCATTACCACGAAAGTAAAGATGTAGTACAGAACGATCCCAAATGGCCAGGCAAAGTTTTCAAATCCTCCAAAGTCTGGACTTTGCATAACGCTATTGGCCATCGCTTGCAATATGAAGCTCGTCACTTGCTTGTTGTCATCTACCTGATCCATGCCAATGAAAGCTTGCAAGAACCCGACCATCACGATGATGAGCAAGGCGAAGAAGATGAGCGATTCCTTCATCATGACTTTCAGCACCACGAGCATGGCGCCGAAGAAGCGGAAGGTGTCCAGATAAAGGAGCAGGCGCATCCAGAACATCGGCGCAGAGAAGGCAAGGAAGTTGTATGAAAGTACATTGTAGTGCCTACGAATATCCTCCCCTTGGCCGTGTGAAAGGGCCACCAGGCGCAGGACGAACGATGTGGTCAACAGTGCGTAGAGCAACAAGTTGAACACATTCCAGAATCCTAGGTAATACCTTCCAACCTTCCAGAACTTGGTCGCCTCATCGCACAAGAACCCAAAGGTCATAAGGTAGAGAATTCCTTCGACAATGTCCAGGTCGCCGGTGCTGTTGATCGTGTTGATGGCAATGGTATACAGTACCAAGAAGAGAAGGGAGAAAAAGATTTGCACGCTGTTCTGGTAGAACGGCGTTCTCATCCGATCCGGGTCGAGGTGGGTAATGTAATCTGTGGTTGCTTTATGGGTGTATGGAACAAATCGGCTTGGATCGGTATCGTCCTGGACCAGCCAGCCACGCCAAAGGTAGGAAATGCATTTCTGGTATCCGCTACTTCCTATGACTCTCAGACAGTGGAGGTCAACAGCTCGTTCGATGACATTAGCCGGTTCAGTCTCCTCGCCGTTAATGAGGATGGAGTAGCGCTTCAGGAGCAAGTCCTCGAGCAGAAACTGCTGATCTTCCTCAGACTCGATGATCAACTTTGCCAGCACTTCGCAAGCCGTTGCCCGAGCATTATGCATGTCTGCATCCCACAATTCCAGGATTGCCTGTCTCCTAAACCAGCGATTACAGACTAGCAAGCAGTACACGACGCAGGACCCATTGTCTTTCCCTCCGGCTTCCCTGGCTGTACGGACGACCTTGGGCGTTACGACGGGCGAGTTGGCCTTTGTGATCTTCCACTCTTCGAGCTGGCACGGAATGACGGCGCAGATTTGATAGCGAAGGCGGAGGGCGGTCTTGGTAACAACATCAGGAGAGATGGCGGATTGGACTACGTCATTGCTATTCGAAGGGAGAACTGTAGGTTGCGTCAGTGAACCACAAGTCAATGGCTCTAGAAGCACGACATACGGCGGCGCATCTCATCGCGAATGCCGTGATGGTCAGCGGAGCCTTTGGTGCTGAAGAGCTTCTTCCATTGCACCATTTCGAGGGCGAAGTGCCGTTGGCACTGAAAGCTTCAAGTGATACAAGTGCAGAACGAGGAGGTCTACAGCCTTGAGGAACAGCCAAGCTGGCGTTCCATGGAGGTTGTTGTCCCATACTGCCGGGTCTCTTGAGAAAGTTGGAAATGCTGCCAAGACGGTTTGGATGCTTAATTTCTTGGCGTCGCGAGGACTGGGATTTCACTTGCGAAACAGGGGTTCGGGAGACTTTGTTACATTATGTTGGGCATCGAACAAAATAAAACACTTCATGCCAGTAAAGAGCTCGAATAGATGGAGTAGATCATGCATCATTTCATAAAGCCATGAGGTATCTAGATGTCGCCTTTCACCACAGCTTCATCGCTCTCACTTTCGTCTTCATCTCCACTTATCTCCGCATTTTCCCTCTCCCGCTTCTCCATCAGCGCCTGCAATTCCGCATCATCGTTCTCAGTAACGGCTTTCGGCGCCATCCTTGTCACGCACCCACCTCCGTTTGCCTTTATATTCTTATCTATCTCGATAATGGCCAACTCCAGCGTCGTGATGCCGGTGTTCTTTTCCAGACATTGTGACGTGAGAACGTACAGCGGTGGCGAGACCAGCTTGACTTTGACTTGCGTCTCGGGCGTGTTCTGGGCTTCGGCTGCGCGCAGAGCATTCTTGACTGCGTCGATGCCTTCGTAGCCAAAGCAAGTGACTTCGACGTCGGCGCGGACCTTTGTTGGTTGAGGCGTGAGACGCTTCCCTATGTACGATTGCAACTCGTTCTTGACGATCTCGGTTGGAAATGTGACTTCATTCCAGACATCCGGGTTCCTGCCAAAGTCAGCAAGTGCTGAACTCAATGCGGCAGAACAGAGGCCTACGTAATTGAGAGCTTGAACGCGTCCACGGCATGGCCATACTTCTTGTTGAGCGGCCAGCCGATATCTTGATAGAGTGTCTCCATTGGTGTCTTGGTCTTTTCCGCAACATGCCTCATTATCGACGCCACCATCTTGCCCTTGTTGAAGCGCTCCTCGCATTTGACGATATCTTCAGGCGATACTCTTCGTTTTGACAGATCGATGTAGCCTGGTGCAATTAGCTTCCGCTGTGCGGAAAGGCCCTATTTTCCCGAGATACCCTTTTCTTTATCCACTCGCAACACTACCACCACCTCATTCCTCCCAACGCGGATGAGCTTTTGTATGCTTCGTATCCGACGCCTTGACAGTTCTGAAAGTAGGATCATGCCATCAATGTTGTCATACTCCAGCAGCTTGACGTATGCCCCCATCTCCGCAATCTGGGCAGTGTGTCAACCATGCGCTAGGCTCTCATGAAACGAGCTCTGCTCACTTGCTTGACCTGTAGCATGCGTCAGCAATATCCACAATCCCCGGATTAAAGGCAGCGTACATTGACCATGACAAAGCTATCGATCTCCGGATACTTGCCCTCATAGAAGCGACAATTGGTCAACGACATGTTGAGGGTGTTCTGTGAGTGGCCTTGAGCGGCAGATTTAGAAAGATACGTGGTATGCTAGCCGCACTTTCTCTCGTGCTCGCAGCTTACTGTAGGATGGGCGTCTTTTGGTCTACGGAAGGTAATGGGATACCTCCGAGGTAGTGAGAGAATGGCAATCGCTGCTGCCGAGGCGAAGAAGATGAATCAGAACCTTAGTCCAAGGCTATTTTTCGCGGTAAGGCTGAACATGGGTCAATGATCTGCAGTAGGGATCAAGCTTCGGCTGAGAGCGGGCCGGAGACCCTGCTACCCCCCTTAAATATGAATGATAGACTCGTGTCACTCTATGAAGTATATCATCTATCACGCACAGAGTATACGAGGCAAATCCGATCCGAAAAAGGGTGAACTCACACCACTGCCAATTGTGCATGATCAAAGCTGGTATCCTTCCCCGAATTGCATTCCTAAACCGAGGTAAATCGATCGGAAAACCCCGTCATACCCTCCTACGCCATCAACCGTACTCCAGGATGTCCCCAGATATAATACCTCTCTCTTCGATCCCTACAGTATCTGATCTCTACAAATCCTCCCGCCTGCAATCTGCCTCATCCACTACGTCTCTACCACAGCCTTCCTCAACCCTGAACAGCAAGGTATCCCTCATTCGTACATCAATCACCAATCTTGATGTCACGTCAATCGTCAATGCTGCCAATGAGTCTCTCCTAGGTGGCGGCGGTGTTGTAGGTGATACCACTCCCTTGACCGGTTTCAGCCACGCTTGCAGCGTCACCTAATACCATATGCCCTAACATTAAACAGGATGGTGCAATCCACCGTGCCGCTGGGCGTTCACTTCTCGCCGAATGCCGTACTTTGGATGGCTGTGATACAGGATCCGCAAAGATATCTTCCGGTCACGCTTTGCCGGCCTCCTACGTCATACACGCTGTCGGACCAGTCTATGCGTCCGCAAAGCGCGAGTCACCAACTTTACCCGCCGAGCTACTAGCGGGTTGCTATAATACAAGTCTACAATTGGCGGCCGCAAAGGGCGGCAGTATTGCATTCAGCTGCCTGAGCACAGGGATCTACGGTTACCCGAGTGCAGAGGCTGCCGAGGTCGCACTAGGTGTGGTGAGAGAATGGCTGGTGAAAGAGGAGGAAGAGCAAGATCAGAAATTGGAAAGAGTAGTGTTCTGTTGCTTTGAGGCCAAGGATGAGCGGGCTTATGAGAAATTGATACCGTAGTTTACACCGAGCTCGCGATACGACCTGCGAACGGTATTCAAACAGTGCGCTGACATCGAGTAGGAAGGTCTTTCCACCCACAGCTGAAGATCTCCCGCAGCCCGAAACTGCCAAAGAGACGCCACCCGTAATCGAAGGCAGCACATCCTCGCTACCTCTCGACACCCAAGCCTCATCGCTGGTAGCCGCAGCAGATAGGTCGGCGAACAACGAAGAACCCGGTAAAAAAAAGCTGAAAGTTATAAATCCGGATGTTGAGCCTGACGACTGGGAAACCATTGAGAAGCCCGAGGAGTTCCTAGAGACGGAGAGCGCAGCTGAGAAGATTGAGGCCAAGTCTGAGTCAAGAGTAAGGAAAACGGCCGGCGAGGCGATTCCTGAGATTATCGAAGAAAAGCCTGCGGCGGAGGAGAAAGAGGCAAGTTCGGTTGGTAACCATGAAAAGAACAGCCTATTGAAGGACTGGTAAGACCTCAGTTTCACGAGGGAGCTCTCTTTATTCTATCACGAGCGGATCAAGAATCAACGGCAGAAGATACGCGGGACTACTCACAAGTCATCAAGCCCTTTTCCCAAAATTTTGGAACTCCAAGCAAATACCACTGAAACTGCATCTACCAAATCCAAATTTTCAAACACTGCTTTGGTGCTTGTTCTTCCCTTTCAACCACCTCAACTTTTGATTTCTTGCTACATCTTCTCCATTCTCGCTCGTCTGCCATAACTCGCACCTTATCTATATTAGCGTTTACGAATCCTCGTCAAGCCACCAGTCAGCCATTGTAATCTTCGGGACGTCGCTCGATAGTGAGAACACCAACAGGTAAAATTATCGCTTCAATAAGCTGAGTACATTAACGAGGCAGTTTCGCACCATCAATCGTCATGGGTAGGAACCAGAGGGTCTTTTAAGGGCGAATGGGGTTGTGCGAGACCACGCTGACACACGGTATTGTTCCCTACCCCCAACCACATCAAACAGCCAAATCAAATGACGAGAATTCTCAGTAAGGGAAATACGGCTGCATTGCCCTAGGAGGTCACTTTATAAGACAAAGCTAAGATTACCACTGAGCAGATACCCACGATGTTGGCTTGGAACGTTTCTTATATTTTCCTATCTGGGAAGTTGATTCTGCCGACGAAGGCTGAAAGAAATGGTTGCCGACGCACTTTTTCAAGAAAACCTGGAAGCCACCAAACAGAATGTGGCAAGCGAGAGAGAAGATCGTTACATCCTCGCAGTGTGTATCGACATCGCGTCGAATCCTCGAGACTCCGAAAATAGTCCTCGTTCATCCGCTCACTTCTTCCTAGTTGGAGGGAGGACCCGACACTACGACAAGGCACCGATTCCTCACAGTGCTTCGTCACGACATAAAAACAACGATGCGCTCTACCTTACTTGAATGGTGACCGTTGCGGACACATCTTTTGCTAATTGGTTCAAACGATTCGTACAATCATTCGGAGCATTTATCAATAAGCACCTTTAGGTGAGGATTGAGGAAAGCTTTGGAGTCACTTACTCTAACCGTGCAAAATCGACACACGGCGGAAATTTGCAAATCGACATCATCATCTTCGGTGGAGTGTAACAGCGTTGCCACCTGACTCATCTTGGACTCATCGGGCGAGACTTTGTGACAATAGTTCGAAGAGTCGATCCAAACCCTGCATCCGTGGAGAGCTCTCTTGGTGCCTACTGTGCTATCCACAAAAACCCATGAACTTATATATATAACAGAAATTGGACAAGTCATACATCTACAAAAAGATCGAATACACTCCCACCAAGCCTCGCAGTATCTTCCTTCGTTCCAGGGCCTGTAGAATCGTGGGCACTAGCGAGTGACTTGCTATAACGATGAGGGTGTGAATGATGAGAACAACGCTGCGTGCTTCCGTGATGCTCTCTTACAGCCGGGACGTAGTGGTGGAACAAGGCTTAACGCATCGATAATTCCATCCTAAAGCTCGAAGTAAAAGTGGCCGATCTGTGGCGCTTCTAGCAACTGGTTTCAAACGATCTCACACACCTTATTCTGTATTCTTTGTGTTCTTCGACACATTCTTTCTCATACCCTAGCAGAACATCTGGGACAGCTAGAGGTCATGTTTGTAGTTGTGTGTTTATACTTGGCCCCAGGTCATCCAGTGTCCGAAGAGACTGCAAAGGCCAATCACCCAGTATTAGGGTGGACAATATCAGACGCCATAGTATTTATGTCTGTCGCCGCGGATGATAAAGCGACGTGGCCGATGTTTCACCCAGCTTACCGACCATGATATTGCATGAGTCGTAACGGCAGGTGTTAAGACCAGCGATAGATGTCGGTTCTGGCCCGCTACTTTCGACTCCAACGGTAACCCACGAGTAAGTCGGCCTTCCATAGGCGCACCAGAACATCAACCACCCCGAAGTCGGTTTACGAGCGATAATCCTCAACATTATCTTAATACCCAAGCGCATCGTATGCTTATCAAAGTGGTACGCTCACTGGGAGATCTTACGCACACCTTACCGTCCAGGCTCCCTAGGCTCCTTATTTAACTACTCAGCTATACATCAGCTTGTTCTCGTCTTCGAGCACCGGCCCCGGTGAGGAATTCGTTCTCTTCAAATTGGCCAAATTGCAAAGTCAAATTGCGCTTAAAGAATCTTTGTGGACGAAAGAGCTGAAGACACAGAAGGATATGATGCGATACCATCGTTTCCTGTCTCCAGTCGTGCTGACTGCACGATCAGCGCACAAAGGCGAAATAGCAGCCAATCCTGAGAAGAAGCTCCTGAGAGCAGCAATTGATGCGCGCCATGCGACCATACCTACTGAATGACAAACGTTTCGTTCTCAGTCGCGGCTTCTTTATCCCGTCGCTAATTGACCTGCTTCAAGGCTAAGACGGCTGACGTTTTCTGGGTTACTCGATATGCTTTTCAAGGTAGCCAAGGACCGCCAGCCGTCTATCATCTTCTTCAATAAGATTGAAGGTATATGCGGACCATCATGTGACGAAGACGTAGGTGTAACGAAGAACGCGATCCGGTGGAGTCTACTCGAATAATGGTCTGCTATCGAGTCGACCCCAGAGCGTATAACCATCATCGGAGTCATCAGTCACCCCGAGAAGATCGACGAGCCCTTTTGGTCAAGATTTAATCGCCAGGTGTTTATCCCGTTGTCCGACAAAAAGGCTAAGAAGCAACTGATCGACAAAGCTCTTTCGTTGTTGACCACGGCACACAATGTCTCCCCACAGTAAATGGACTCGAGTCTGTGTCTTGGGGTCGCCTTGCATACAGATTCCTATAAATTACAGAGTAAGCTATCAGACGGAGTGACACAGGAGGAACAAGACGCCATCCGATTCGTAATCCAGCGGATGACAGAAGAATACTTGGTCCCGATAGCGTCGACCGCAGAAGATGTCACCATCAACGAGCGCACTCACCAAGGTGATCTAAACGCAGAATTCGAACAGGACTGGAGCAACCTTGTGGAGAGTCGACCGACGCTTCTGTTGGTCGATAATGACATGGGGGAGTTCACGGTCTCCAAGCAATCCAATATCTTGGCCGATGACAAGGAACCATCAAGCGAACTTGGAAGCATACCGTAGGTGTCCTTCGAAAGACCTCGGGCAATGGAACAGCAGCACTGGAAGAGCGTCTAGCGCAGTCTACAAGGATATCGGACGGTAGCTGCGGGCTGTGTGGTCCAGCAACGGACAATGGCAGTCGCACCAAAAGCAGCACACACAATACGACTCAGAATATTGGAAGGGTTTCTGTCGGACCTTCACTTCTGTAATCCCAAGTGTCAGGAGCTCCAATCCAACATCACAGAGACTACCATGTACATTAAGGTCCCTGAGCAAGCAGCGCGAACATTGCGCAAGAGTTATAGTGAGAAGAAGGAAACGAATGTGCGCAACATGGTCGACCATCGACGTTTGTGCCATGCCACGGCGAGGTCGGAACTCGACAACTTCTACGCGGTAAGCAGAGACGTGGCGGCGTGGCATGAGAAGTTTCAAGATCTCGACGGCATCTATTATTTTTGGATGATTCGTGTCGCCTCTCACTACTCTAATTCGAGTAGTCAACAAGGCCTAGCTACGTACGCCTCCCACTTCTCGATAAAGCTCCAATTTCTCACGTACGCCCCCTGCGAAGCAACCGAAACACGAGGTTGGCTTCACACTCCGGATAGGATATAGTGTAATACATGTGCCCAGAGATATCGAAAGCCAGGGAAGTACACGCCTTTGACCCCAGAGGCACGGAAACGACGTGGGGTTCATGGAGATATTCAGCGCGACAGATGTCCATCTTGCGGCTTCAGGGAAGGGAGAATGGTCAAAATCAACGAATTGGGAATTGCAGTCTGCGACCGAGAACATTACACCTACAAAAATATGGCATCTTTACTCCAAGGCCGAAACCTCATCCTCCTCATTGTGAAAATCCGAAGTGTCGAAAAGAGCGAAGCTTGTTGCAATGGAATCCTCAAATGCAGATTTGGCATTGCTGGTTCTATCACAGGGGAGGAGAGCTACAGGACAACCGATACGTTTCTCATGATTAATGTCTACCATGACCCCGAGTATTCGAATTTGCAGCCTCAACGGGCGAAAGCCTCTGATCTTCTGTGACTGGCCGCCCACCCAGTGGCTAGTAGAATTCTATCTGACGGACCTTGGAGACCTCGCTGTTAACAAGAATTAGGATGGTTGCAATCGACAGCTAGCGATATAACAAGTAAGAAACAATAAGATACCACCTAATGCGTTTCGATTTCTTAAAGAAGAATCGATTGCGTTGAATACGATCAGGTACAATGCAATTATAACGCAATCAAAGCGTCTGATTAATACTCGACAAGGGAAAATGCAGTTTACAGAGACGCAGTTTTCGGGAAAGTGACAGCCAATCCTTGGAAGATGAACATTCTTTTCTATACTATCTATTGACATCTTTGGATAACTCCCAATGGATGAGGTCTGATGGATTTTATCAGCTCTGTTTTTCGATGTACCAGTACCACATCCTGAGATCTACACAGAGGTAGATGGATTCTCAAAGTTGAATCCGACCTACTTGCGCTTTGCTGTTGGTCTAGTGGAAAGCATATTCTATTTCGACATCTCAAGCTTCGATATCGCCATCATCACTTTCTATGCCGCACAACGAATATGCTATGAAAAGTTTCAAAGACAAGCGTCTGAAGAGATTGATAAGCGTATATGAATCCAAAGGGGATGAGACACTGTTGGTTTTTTTGACTTCCATAACCTCTGATCAGAAGAGTTCGACGTGAACTTCCTCAAGAATCTAGAGAGACTCTGCGTGGCATCGTCTCGTCTTTTAGACGGTTTCATTATCGTTGACTCTCTTGAGATGGTCGACTTGAGATATCAATTAGCTTCTCTCAAGACGTGGGCTACTTTGAATCGACAATTCAAGAAGATCCAGAATGTCATCAGGGATTGTTTCGGGGATCGCGCTGCGTTCAAGCAGCATCTTAACATCCCAGGGACTACTTACAAGATCGCTTTTTCTCGTCTCTGATTGCTGGGTCATAGGTAGAATGAACGTGTGCTGCCAGATCAGACATAAGGGAAGGCGGATGGACTTGGTGATATTTTGCGTGTTAAACATGGAGAATACCGAGTTGCGTTCAACAAAGATATCGACGAGTGTAAGAAGATCGTGCGAAGCAACTTGCTTGGATCGACCATCCTCTCGAGATGCCTCAGCTATCCCTGTTCGCAGTTTCATTGCATCCTCGCCCGTCCTCTTCTCCCCGAATCGACCAAGATGTAGTATAGCGTGAAAGAGAACACGAGATTGGAAGAGACTTGCACGGCGATACTCCGAAAGATACGAGATCTTTTCGAAGTTGCTAAAGACTGTACTCTCAAGGCATACAAGCGAAATTGTACAGTCGACTAATTGCACCAAAGATAGCAGAGACTACCTGCCGGGCCAGCAAGACATGCTGGTGCGAGAAAGAGAATGTTTGGGTCAGATATCGGAACAATAGGGAGATTGCGCACATTTATTCAATAGGATTATTCAATAGATTTGCGAGAGCTAGCGGAGATTAGAATCGCTAGCTCGTTCGCGCTATACTTAATCGAGTAATATGCTCCGCAATCTAGTAATTATCGTATTTAATCGATTTTTCTCTCTTCTTATTAAAATTTATTCTTATTAATATCTATTTATTCTACTATATCTTAATTAACTTAATTAATCGACAATAATTAAGAAGTATATACAACTATTGTTTTTGTTATTATTATTATTGTTATCTTAAGTTAATATTCTATTAACAATTCTTAACATTTATATATTAAATTAATAAAGTATAGAATATTCGAATTTAATCTAAATTAAATTTCTCTTAAATATATTTATTGTATAATACAATTTAAAAAGATAAAAATTAAATTACTTATTAATTACTTTACAATTAATATTATTAAGTAGAACAATTATATTAAATTGTTCTTCGAATTTGCTCTTTATTTTCTTCTATATAAATTATTCTATTCTTATTAACTATTTAAATTAATAAATTAATTTAATTGTTCTCTCTTTTATCTCTTTTATATTCTTAATAATGTTTGTAAATATCTCGAAATTTAATACAACAATATTCTACAATAGTATTTAATATTTATTTATATATATATTGGAAAATATATTGAAAAATATATTAAAGAAATATAAAAATTAGAAAAAATTAGAGATAAAAGTATTATATAGAAGTTTATTAATAAAACTTTTTAAACTTTTTACAAATTAGATATAAGATAGAAATTCTATTACTTTAATTATAAAAAAATTAATAAAATAATATAACTAGTTATTATTTATTTAAACAATTTAATAGAATTAATTTATAATTTTTATAAAGATAAAATAAACAATATTGCAATATTGCAGAACTTAAAATTCAAAAATAGAAGAAAGTTTTAATTATATAACAATAATATATTTATTATATTCTTCTATCTAGAGTAAATAAATAAACAATAGATTTTTTTTAATAAATAAATATTTAAAGTTTTTATTATTGTTAAAAGCTTCTTTAATTTAATTTAAACTTTATAAATATTTAATACTTTTAAAATATAAATACAAATAAAAGTTAATTTATAATTTATCGAAAATATTTATTTAGCAACAATTCTTTTAGTTAATTATTATATATATTTAGACTAATTGTTAGATCGAATTTCGATTCTAACTTTTGGAATTAATTTAATTCGACAATTTTAATATTAGAAATTAATTCGAATATCGATTTTTTAGAAATTAAATCGAATCAAATTAACTTAATTTTCGATTTTAACTTTTAAAATTAAATTAATATTAAAAAATACTAAAAGTTAATTTAAATTAACTAGTTTTAATATATTTTAAACTATTTTAGTTATTTATTATAACAACTACTAATAGCTATTATATATATATATTACTTTTGTTAAAATATTGCATTTTTAAGAAATTACTATTTATATAATTCGATTTTCGATTTTAATATTAGAAATTAATTCGATTCGACAATTTTAATATTAGAAATTGAATTAACTTTTCGATTTTAACTTTTAAAATTAATTTAATTCGATTCGAATTAGATATTTAATTCGAACTCGATAATCCAATTTAATATAATTAGTCTATATATATTTAAGAAATAATTAAATAAAATTTTGCTTTGCAATATAATATTTTTATTTTTTAAAATATTTACAAGTTAATTGAATTTTAAATAATCTTAAAAGTTTTATATTATAAAAATATTTAGACTAATTGTGTCGAGTCGATTAATCGAGTTCGAGTCAATTAATCGACTTAAATCTTAATAATTCGAATCAATATAACTCGAAGATCTTGATAAATCGATTTCTAAAATTAAAATCGAAAATCGAGTTAAGTCGAGTCGATTTCTAGAGTTAAAATCAAAAATTGACTCAAAAAAATCGACTTAAATTGCTAAAAAATAAAGTTATTTAGTAACAAATTTAATAAACAAAAATTAGATTTTAAATCTTATTATTTTTTTATCTAAATATTCTATAGTAATACAATAAAGTAATATATATAAACTATTTAATATTTATATAATAAATAGATTACAATTATTATAGTCTCTCGATAAACTTCGATTTTATATCTTATTAAAAAGTGCATAATAATATATTTAAATAATATACTTAAACTTATTAATACTATTAACTAGTTTAAGATCTCTATAATTTTGTAATTAATTTTATTCTTAATATTATTATTATTGTTTTTACTCTTGTTATTATTATTATTATCTTTGTATTTTGTATCTTTATACTTGTTATTTATTATTTTTGTATTATTTTTTGTCTTCTTTTATTTTATTTTTACTTTATTATTATTAATCTTAATTAAATCTTTAATATTGTTATTTGTTAATTTTAAAGAATTAAATATTTTGCAATTTGCAACATTTTTATTGTTTGCAAAAGTATCTTTAAATCTTTCAAATTTGTTAATTGCATTTAAATTGTATATTTTCTTTAATTTATTAAACTCTTTATAATGTAGAATATGTTATTAAATTATTTCGATAATTAATATTATATATTTAATTACATTTTCGCTTAATTTAAAGTAATTAAAATTAAGCTAATTGTTACGACCCTAGCTCGTTATAGTTGATATATATTCTATAGCACAATCTATAGCATATAGCACGATTACTTGCATGTTCGACGACTTAACAAACAAGTATTGCTCAATACGTTAATGAACGAATTTAACATGTTTGACAACGAACAAAGCGAACAAAGTTCGACATGTTTAATAACGAACAAAACGAACAAAAAGAATCTCTTTTAATATATAGATTTCTTAGATACGACTTTCTTATAAATCGTATTCAACTTATTATAAATTTTTACTTATTGTTACTTTGATTTATCGAATCTTTTTTAAAATTTATTAAACATAGAAGTTGTCTATAGTTGCAATCTTTGTTACTAAATGATTGCTTGCATTGTTTGAAGACGTTTACAATTTTTTTTAAAAGCATAACTTACTTTAATATTTTCGAAGAAAGTACTAGCGTAACATTTTAAACACTTTAAGGATGTTTATATTAGGTTAACGCATCTCTATCTCGAACACTAACTCATTAGTATCACGTCAATCATTGATTATAAAAGACGACAAAATTAGAATCAATAAATCTAATATCTATTATGAAGATCGTATTGACTTGGAGGACTAGCTTATGTAGATAAATATTTATTTCACCTTCTATCTTGTTTTAGCAAACTAGAAGACGATTTTCGCATCGACATTCCTTAGAGAAAGAGTCTAGCATTAGCTCAAGTTAAACTTACGCAAATATCTAAAGAATTATGACGAAAACCCTCGTACGATGTTTACGAACTTCGACAAACGTCAAGGAAGTACAATCCTTTCTAGGTTTCATGAACTACAACAAGAAGTTCATCAAAGACTACTTAGCAAATGCAATATTATTGACGAATCTTACGAAAAAGAACACGTCATAATTATAAGAACTCGCAAAAGAGAAATCATTCTAGAACTTTAAGCTAGAATGCTTAAAGAAGCTAGTACTAAAGATGTACAATTTGCGATTATTAAACAAGATTAAAATTGACGCATTAAATTTAGCTATCGATGCATGCTTTAGTTAAAGACATGAAGACATGTAACACTTAATAGCATATCTTTTAAGAAAACTTTCGTTAATCGAACAAAACTATGATGTTCACAATAAGAAACTATTCGTTATAATAATTTTCTTAAAATTATAAAAAGTATACATAGAAGAATTATTAAAATTTACGATTCTTATAGATCACAAAAATCTTGTGCACTTCATTACTATTAAATAGCTAAACAAAAGACAAGTGCAATAATTAGAAAAACTTAAATAGTACAAGTTTAAAATACAATATATTTTAGATAAAAATAACGATAAAGTAGACGCACTTAGCAAAAGAAGTAATTATATAAAAACGAAAAAATCGTTTAATCACAACATACTTAAGATTAACAAAGACGAATCACTATTAGCAAACAAGTACGAGCTAAATGCTACACTACAAATATTTCGAAATAATACAAAAAAGTTTTCAATAAAGAAAGAAAAACTCCAAATATTTATTAACAAGATCGACGAATATATAAAAGAGCATCATGACAAATCTTTGCAAAGATATCTAAAAATAACAAAAATTCTTTAGCTTTTACGCTAGCATTGTTAGTTCTTATAGATGAGACAAGTTGTCGAGACATACATCAAACGATATCTTAATTATTAGCAAAACAAACATAATACACATGCGAACTATGACGAAATCTAATATTAGAAATTATTTGAATCGTCATAAAATAAAGTTACGATAAACTTCATTATTAAGTTGCTAAAGTTGACGAATCTAGCAATTGAAAACAAATATAATTCGATACTAATAATGATTAATAAGTTTATTAAGTACTTACATATTATCGCATGCAAAGAGAAGTTTATCGCAAAACAATTAAAATACATTATATTAAATCGACTTATACGATATCACGATATACTTAAGAAACTAACTAGTGACAAAGATAAGCTCTTTACGTCTAATTATTAAAAGACGCTTTTCTTAATGTTAGATACAAGACTTCGAATGTCTATTGTCTATCACTTAGTTATAAATAATTAGACAAAAAAAACGAACTAGAGTCTTAAGCAATATTTGAGACATTACATCAACAATATTTACAATAATTAAGTATTACTTTTATCTATGACACAATTAGCACTCAATGCAAAGATTTTAAATATTACTAAAATAACTTCATTCTTCGTTAACTATAACAAGAAATTAAATCTTTTCGAAAAAGAACGTACGCATTTGTTTGCGCAATTAGTTATCGAAAGAATAGCGACACTAAAAAAGATACATAATAACATCTCAAAAATGCAAAAGAAATTAATCAAATATTAAAATAAAAAACGAAAAACGACATCTTAGCTAAAAGAGAGAAATAAAATATATCTTTTTACAAAAAATCTTAAAACAAGAAAGCTAAGCAAGAAATTAAATTATATCAAAATCGAATCGTTTTTCGTCAAAAAAATTAAGAGATTAATTAACTACGAACTCGATTTACTTAAGAACGACAAAGTATTTTTAGTATTTTATGTATTATTGTTAAAACTAATTGACTCAAATACGTCTATACAAGAAACATTTTATTATAAATTATAGAAAAAAAATCGATTTAAGATTAAGAGAATTCTAAAATAGCAAAATTAACAATATTTTGTAAAGTGAAAAAAGTACTCTACGACGAAAAACACGTAAGAATCAATTAGCAATTTCGACGATTATAATATTCTTATTTAGAAATTTCATTAACGCTCGAAAAATCGTTTAACATAGCAAGAGAAAATCAAATGATAAAAGATGTTCTAATTAGAGCATTCGCAACAAGATAGTTTAACAACTCTATAACATTTAACTTCTTTATATTAAACAATAAACATTGTGTCTTTCGCTTTGTCTTTGCATTAACTTTTTTTAACATCTTCTTATTACGAAGCAATCGCATAATTATAATTATTAATACAATCTTATTCTTTGTTACTTTAAAGAATAGATTTTTTCTAATATAATTTAAGAAAGCTTACGACATATTTACACACAATTTGTTCGCACAAACACATTTCGAACACTTTAGACAAGATGACGAATCTTTTATAATAATGTACGATTTACTAGTATAGCAACAACGTTCACAAACGAAATTAACAAATGTTTCGTAATAATTTATTTCGAAGACAAAACAAATATAATTTTGATAAAAAAACATAGCATGTAAGCATTCGTTTTTTAAAACAAAAAAATTTAAAGAAAAGAGATAATGTTACGACTCTAATTCGTTACAATTAATATATACTTTATAGCATAATCTATAGCATATAATACAATTACTTACATGTTTAACGATTTAATAGACAAGCATTGTTCGATACGTTAATAAACGAGTTTAACATGTTTAACAACGAACAAAGCGAACAAAGCTTAACATGTTTAATAACAAACAAAACGAACAAAAAGAATCTCTTTTAATATATAGATCTTCTAGATACGACTTTTTTATAAATTGTGTTTAACTTATTATAAATTTTTATTTATTATTACTTTGATTCATCGAATCTCTTCTAAATTTATTAAACATAGAAATTGTCTATAGTTGCAATTCTTGTTATTAAGTGATTGCTTGCATTGCTTGAAGACGTCTACAAATTTCTTCAAAAGCATAACTTATCTTAATATCTTCGAAGAAAGTACTAGCGTAACACTAATATATAGATTAGTTATTTTATTTATATTAGACTTTATATATATTTAAATATTAAGAAATTGTATTGTATCTATATCTTTACTCTTTAAAACTATTTATATAGCAATTGTATTAACTTTAATCTATTTTGCAATATTTTTGTCTTTAATCTTTTTTATTAATTTAATCTTAAAATATTGCGCTACAATATAATTAGTCTTTTAAATATATATATATTACTTAAATATATTATTATACAATTCTTTTTCTACTCTTTTATTAACTATTATATTTTTGACGTTTTCTTTTATATTAATTTAAATTTGTTTAAAGACTTTTTTAAAAACAATTGTTGCTTGCAACTTAATTAGATATTTGTAAAATATTATATAATCGATATTTTGTTTTTTGTAAAGCAACTTTTTATCTTTAATTTATATTGCAATACAATTTCTATTAACAATAATTTGCAAAAGAGTTAATAAAATAGATATTTAACGCTTTAAATTAGTTTTAAAGATAATATATATAAATAATACAAAACAAATTTCTTATTTAATAATATAGTATTAGTTACTTAGCAATATTCGAATTTTTAAATAAGAAAAAATTCGATTTTAAAAAGTCTATTTTTTTAATTAGTTTTAATAATAATATATACAAATAATACAAAATAAACTTGTATATTAACTATATAAATTAAAACAATAAATAGTATTAAATATATTAATTAATATATAGTATTTAAACAAAAAAGTTGTCGCAATTGTAAAATAAATTTATGCGTTTAATATTAGAATTAGAATTTAAATATTACTTTTATTTAATATTATTACAACTAAAAATTATTATTTTTATTATATTAATTATTGTATAATATATATTCTTTAACTATTAAAATTGAACACAAATATATATATTTATTGCGTATTACTCTATTGCATTATTTATCAAATTCTTAATTGCAAAACTTATTGATTCTTGCATTCTATATTGTTAATTCTTTTATTTAATATTGAAAATTCTTAACTTAACAATACGTTTTGCTCTAAAATTCTAATAACTCGAATTAAATAAATTAATAATATATTTAAGTAATACATTTAATATATTACGCATTGCTAATATACTTAATTTAGCTCGTAAAACAATAGTTAAAAAATTGCAAAAAAATATAACAACGCAAGTTAATTGTAACAAAAAAAAGAAATTAATTAAAATAGCTTTTAATATATAAAAGATAATACAAAGAGATAATATATTAAGCTATTATTAGCTAAGTATTTATAATATAGAAGAAGCGTAAATACAAACTTAAAACAATAGCTTTATATAAACTTTGCAAATATTAAAAGACTAGTAATTTGTTAATTTTAAAAATATTTTTTGCAAAATTAATTCGAGAAATCTTGCAAAATAAAGTTGCTAGCAAAAAAGACAATAAAGAATATTAAATTTAAGTATTAATTTTGTTAGTTTTTTAAAAGATTATTAAAAGTTTTATAATTAATTTTTTCTCTAGTAAATCTATTATCTATTTGCATTATTATTGCTTCTATATAGTATATACTAATATTTTGCTTTATATATTTAGATAACAATCTTTTTGCTATTTATATTAATTGCAAAATTATTAAGTCTAAGAATTTGCAATTGTTAAAGTAGTTAATATAGAATCTAGAACTTTATTATAATAAGTAATAATAAAATTAATATTTAAATATTTTTGTTATATTAGAATTTAGAATAGTTAGCAAGATATTAAGAATTTAAGCTATTTTATTTATTGTATTTTATTATTTGTATTATCTTGTTATATTATTTATTAAACGTATTGTTTTGCTATATATATTTTTTGTATTCTTTTCTATTAAATATAATAATTAAAAAGTATATTATAATTATATATTTAAATTATCTAGATAAATAGAGTTAAATTATTAACTTAATATCTTTAATTAAAGAGCTTAACAATCTTGTTCTATATAATTTTATAAAAGATTGCACAAAAAGAAAATTATTGTATTTTAAAAAAGATTTAAACTCTTGTTTTTTTAATTTTTTGTACTAATAATATACAATTTATAGTATAGTCTTAAATAGCATTGTAATGTTATCTTAAACAATATTATAAATTGTATATTATTATTACAAGAAACTAAATATACTATTACTAAATTATTAAGATTTAATTATTTATTTTTATTATATTTAAATATATATTAAAATTAGAGATAATATAATTCTTAAAAAATTAAAAATATTAATTTAATATAATATTAAGTATTTAATTATTTTAAATATATTATTTATTTATATTATTGCTAATAATATTTTTTTGTTTATAACAATATTATAAATATAAAGTCTTTTGTACAATAATCTAGCTATAAATAAATTTTACTTAAAACAATTTTAAATTTTATTTGAAAAAAATTCTTACTTTTATTAATTCGCTAATTATTATCTTGTACTCTACAATATATATTTTACAATTTAATAATAGTTTTTTCTAAATTTAAATTTATAATACAATTATAGTACTTAATTATTATAATTTGTTTAATTGTTTGCAAACTTATTTTAGATTAATTTTATTAATATATTTTTTAAATAAGATTAAAAGTTTATTTAATATCTACTAATAATACTAAATAAAAAAGAATATCTTTAATTATTTGTATTAACTTAAAATAGTTTAAAGTATTATTTTTTTAATATTTTTATATTAAATATTTATTCTCTATAATATTAATACAAAGATATCGATTATCTTTATTTTAAATCGAACAAAAGTATTAAGATTATCGAAATAAAATTTTTATAATATTTGTATTAAACTATAAAAAAAGTTAACTAAAAATTAAATATATTATTATATTGTATTATCTTTTTAACAATATTTGCTCTTTGTACTTTTGCTCTTTGTACTTTTGCTCTTAAAGTAGCAACTAAATTATAATAATATCGAAAATAGACTCTAAATTTTGTCTAATATTTTGTTTTGTAATTTATAGAATTATTATTATTTGTTTTGTTTTATATCTTATAAAGACTTAATTTTTATATAGAATTCAAAATATTAACAAAATTGTATAATATTTTATTAAGTTTTTTTGTTTTTAAATAATATTTAACAAGTTTTGTCTAAATTTTTTTACAAACTTTTAGTATAATCTCTCTTAAAAAATAACTATAATTTATTATAGTTTTCTTTAAATAATTAAAATAATTAAATATTGTATTAAATACTTGAAATCTTAAATAAATATTAGTATTAGTTGTTTAAGAAATTATAAAAGTATATTTATAGAAAGAATTTAATATATTGCTAAGTAATTAAATCGATTATTATTTGCTTTTGTCTAGTTAAATATGCTAAATTTTTTAATTTTTTAGATATTTTTTTATCTAAAGATTAATATAGTTATATAATTAATATATACAACAAAATATTAAATAGATAGAATTTTAACAAATACAAATATTTTATATTAGTTTTCGAGATTTTTTATTCTTTTGCTTTTGAAAGACTCTAAAGCAAATTAAATATTAAGACAAATTATTAATAGCAACAATAAGAGCGCAAATCTAAATAAAATTCAACAAATATATTATCTCTTTATATTATTATATAAACAAATTTTTTTTTAATTTCAATAAATAAATTTGTATTTTTTGCAATATTCTAAATTTGTTTATTTTCTAATTAAAAAATAATATTGTTAACAATTGTTTTTAATTTAAGAGTTGCAATAAAATTTTGAGCTATTAAATTAATGATATAGATTAAACAAAAAATAAAATTTTGTTGTTTATTTTATTGTAATTTTTGTTAATTTAAAACTTTGTTAAATTTGTCTTTAAAAGTATTGTTATTATTTGTATTATTAATAACAATTTTAAAAAGTTTGTTTTTAATTTTAAAGAATTTTAATATTTTTATAAGCTTTAATATTAATTATTAATTTATATATTCAATATTAAGAAAAGTAAATTTAATAAGATATTTACAATATTAAAATATAATATTGATTTAATATATTAATACTTTAAAATAAACAATTTTTTAAGAACTAAATTATATATTTAAAACAATAAAAATATATTAAAACTTTTTTAAATTTAATTTAATTTTGTTACAAATTTAATTAAAATTTATAAAAATTAATTTTAATAATTTAATACAATTTAGAAATACTAAATTTAATTAAAGTATTTGTAATAATTTTCGAAAATTCAAATTATTAATAATTTGAAAAAGTAAATTTAAATTAACAAATATTTTGTATAGTTAATCTTCTTAATTATCTTAACTAAAGAATAATAGATTAATATAATTTTTCTTCTATTAATATATTAGTTTTGTATTATTTATTTGTATTATTAACAATAATTTACGCAAATAAAGATTAGATTAATTACTAATTATAATCGAGATTTTTTTTGTTTTAAACAAAACGCAAATTAAAGATATTTTTTTATATTTAATATATTTAAATAATTGTATACAATAAAATAATTTAATATTTTTTAACAACTTTTGCAAACAATTTTTGACAAGCTATTAATAGTTAAGATTATTTAAATATATTTGTTTTAAAACTTAGATTGTACTTTAATATTAATTTTTTTAATTTAATATAAATAAACAAGTCTATTTTAAGTTTTGTGTAAGATACTTTTACTAATTATAGTATATAATTATTATTTTTTAAACTAAATCTTAGTATTTGTATTTTATTCGATATATTTGTTTTTGTCTCTTAGTTTAAGTAATAGAAAATTATTTAAAATTTTATTTGATACTTCTTAAAACTCTTTTTTTCTAGTATCAAATATACAATTAAAACTTTAATCGAATTAATTTGCAAATTAACTAAAATATAAAGTACTAGATAGCAAATTGCAAAAAATAGATTTACTAAAATTATTTTCGAATAAAGACAACTATTAACTAGAAATTTTTAAAAAATTAGATATTTTGCAATCGAGAATAGTATAAACAATATCTTTGAGTAGTTTAAGAAAAAAAATTCTAAAGTAGAACAATAATACAAAAAAGTAATACAAATATAAAATAAATTAAGCAAAATTTTATATTAACAAGTAATTATAATAAAATAATATAGCAAATTGTTACTCCAATAACATATTATAATTATATAGATTTTAAAATAGTAATTCTTAATACAATAACGTAATTTTCGATTTCTTAACAATTCGATTCGATTCCTAATATTGAAATCGAAAATCGACTCGAGTCGAATTAAGTTAATTTTAAAAAAGTAAAAATCGACTTAAGTTTTAATTTGATTTCTAATATTAAAATTATCGAGTCGAGTCGATTCTAATAGTTGGAATCGAAATCCAATCCAACAATTAGTCTAAAAATATTAACTAATTCTTTTTATATTTATATCTATATTTAGTTTTAATTAAGTTTTCTAGTATTAACTTTTAAAACTAATTGTCTTGAATCTTATTATTATTGTTTAATTATTAAAAAATAAAACAAAAATTTAAATTAAACTCTTAAGAACAATTTTTTTTTTCTTTTTTTTCTTTTGTTATTTTTTACTATTATTGTATTATATCTTTATAATTATATATTTATATATATATCTTTAATAATTGAAAAACTTCTATTAGTATAATTAAGTATTATAATTATAAATAAATTTATTAATATAAATACTTTTTAATATAATTTTTTGTTATCTATAGACTGATTGCGTCGGATCGATTAATCGAGTTTAAATCGATTAATCGAATCGAATTGAATTAAATTAATTTCAAAAGTTGAAATCGAAAAGTCAAGTTAATTTCTAAAGTTAAAATCGAAAATTAACTTAAGTCGAGTTAAGATTTAGAGATAAAATCGAAATCTAACTCGAAAAATCGATTCAAATTATTATTTTTAATAAATTCTGTTATTTTTAGTAATAATTTAATAGAAATAGTTAATTTATTGTATTTAATTTATAATTATATTAGAAATATTTGTCTATTATCTATAATAGTATTACTATAATATATTATTATAATATATTATCTATAATAATAATAAATCTAAATTTAAACTTTTATACTATTTTTAGTAATTCTCGATACAATAATATTATTTTCGATTTCTTAACAATTTGATTCGATTTCTAATATTGAAATCGAAAATCGAGTCGAGTCGAGTTAAGTCGATTCTAAAATAGTATTAACTCGATCGAATTTTAGATTGATTCCTAATATTAAAATTGTTGAATCGAATCGATTCCAATAGTTGGAAGCGAAATTCAACCCGACAATTAGTCTAGTTATCTATAAGAATTTTTTAAAAATATTATTAAATATTAATCTACTATTTTATTTATTTAAAAATAGAAACTCGAGATATTAACAGAATAAATACAATTTATATTTATTAATATAAAAACTTATATATTATATTTCTTATATAGATATCTAATATTTTCGAAAGATACAATATTATATATAGCAATTTAATTACTAAATATTTTATTGTTTTTTTTTTTCTTGAATAAAATTTGTTAATATTTGAATAAACAAATTCGATATATAGTATTTCTTTTATAAATTTTTATCTAATACTTGCAAAAAGAATCTTTTTTTGTATTTATTTTACTATATTTTCGTTCTATTTACTAAAATCTAAATACTTTGTTTTTACTTAAACTTTATACTTATATTTTGTTTATATAATTTAAGATAAAAAATAATTATTATAGTTTTTTAAAAAGTCTTTTATTATTGTTCTTTATATTTAGTATATTATTGTATTATATTAATATCTTAATATATCTAAATTAACTTTAAGTATACAAAATACAAAAATTAATTAATTAATATTATAATTTTTAAATATTTATTTAATAGATTTAAACTTATTTTTCTAAAGTTTATTAATTTTTGCAAACTAATTTTTGTATTTTTTTTTTATATTTTTTTTAATATTTTTAAAATATATTCTTTATTTTTGTTAACAAAGATTGTTTTCTTAGTAAATTTTTTATAAATTATATTTAATCTTTAAAGTAGTTACTTAATATTTATTGTAAAATATCTAAATTAATATTATTTACAATATTTATATATTTTTATTTAAATCTATTAAGAGTTTTTTTATTGTAAATAAACTCTACAAAGTTATAAGATTTTTAAGACTTTTTTGCAAGTTTTTTTTTGTAGATTTTACAAACTTTAATAATATTAATTAATAAATAAACTTTAATAATATAGATTTATTTTAAAATAGAATAGAAAATAGAGTAGAAAATAAAACAATTAATAAAAACTTTTTATTTAAAAAAAATATATTTAATTCTATTTTATTATTGTTTAGAGTATTTCTTATTTTAAGATTGTTATTATAAGAAAAATTTAATTATATTATAAGCTTAAAAACTTTTAATATTTTTGTATAATTCTTTAATTTAATTCTTACTATATTTAAGTTATTATTATTTAAATTGTCTTAATTTCTAAAGTTTTTACTACTAAAAAATATACATAAATATTCTAGTTTATTAACTATATATTAACTAAGTTTATCTTTTCTCTTTTTATATTTTATATTATTCTTAATTTTTTTTTTGTAAAAAGCTCTTTTAATGCTTTGTTTCTTAATAAATTGCAAATATAAATATTTATTTATTAATAACTAGTATCTAGTTGTTGTCTTATACTATATAATTTGATTTGTATAAAATTTTAATATTTGCTTTTGTTTTTAATTACTAAGTTCTTTATTTGTCTACTAATATTAATATATTTACAATCTATTGCTTTCTCGAATTTCTATCTAATTTTATCTCCAAAATACTATATAGTTTTAATATTGTACTTCGTAGATCTAGCTATATATATATTAACAAAACTAATATTGTTCTCTTTTGTAAAATATATATTGTAATTAAGTTTTTAATTTAACTATTAATCTCTCTTTTACTTTTAGAAGACAACAAAGATTATTAATACAGAAGCAATATTATAGTTTTAAAAGTATAATATCTATTAAAAATCTTCTAAGTATTAAAGTCGAGATTAATATTGTTTTTTATATCTGTTTCTTTTTTCTTTAATTCTTATATATTTGTTGTTTTTAATATCTTATTAATATATATATTTTTCTTTACAGATTATCTTTGAAACAACTTTAATTTAAATTGTCTTATTTTCTTTTTACTATAAATTCTATAAAGACTTGTAATACTATTATCTAATTAGACTTAATATTAATCTTAGACTCTTAATTCTAATTGATTTGTCTAGATATCTACTCTAGATATCTTAGATAATTATAAATTTAATTACTTTACTTATTATATCTATATTAGATTTATTAATTTCTAACAAATAATAACTTCAATAAATATTTAATTTTCTATTTTCTATTAATAGATTTGCCCTAAGAAGCAATATTAATAACAAAGTAATATTTCGCTTAGAAAAAGTATTTCGCTTGCTATATTGTCTACAAACTAGTAAGAAAATTATTTAAAAAAAAAGATTATCTTTAGTAGACTCTAATTTGATAGAATTTACAATCTATAATAGTCTTTCTATTAGTTTTGTTATTGTTACTAAATTAAACAATAGCAAAGAATTTATTGTATTCTTCTTCTTCTTTATCTTGTTATAGATATTTTTATTATTTATTAAGAAAGATATAGGTCAATTACTTAATACTATAATAGAAATAAAGATAGCAAAATTAATAAAACAACAATTGAAAACTATATATATTTGTTATAATATATTAGAAGTATAAGACAATTGTTTAAACAACTTTGTCGAATAAAACTTTTAAAATATAATTCCGAAATTAGATATTAATACTCTTATTTAGTTAATAAACAATTAATCTATTAAGATTAAAGAAATACTACAAGAACTATATAGTAAAATTAATATAAAGAAAGTATTTGTACAATTTAGAACTTCTATTTTAATAAATATATTATTTAGAGCAATCTAAAAAACGTTAAGAATATTGTCGAAGAAAATATCTTTTTAGATCGATTTTATACTACAAAACTGCAAAATTCTTACAAGAAAGATCTTCTCTTATTGTTAGAATATCTTATTATTTTAAGATATACGCAATTAAAATATTTCTATTACAATTTTAGACTAGACAGACTTTGTTCTCTGATTATTCTTCGAATCTTTATTTTCTAGTCTCAAGTATACTACAAGTAATATCTAGCATCTTAATATCTATAGTACTTATATTTATTTTCTATATATATTTAGTTTTGCATAGCTAGCATTTTTGTTAATTAACTATATACTAGCTATTAAAGCTCTAATTCTAATATAATACTAGCTATTTCTTTAAATACAATTTTGCAAATTGTATTGTAAAAATATTTATATTTGCTATTTTTTTGTTTTGCAAAACAAGTTCTAGATATAGAACTACAAAAACAAACGCTTTGCAAAATATAACTAAATTGCAATAATAAATATCTCTTAAACAATATACAACTTAATAATATTTAATTTTGTTAACTCTCTAATAAGTCTATTAAAATAGATAAACAATAAATTGTTCTAACTACAATTTAATAAATTTATTAGAATAGAATTAATAAATTTGCTAAAATAAAAAGACAACAAATTGTCTTAACTTTAATTTAATAAATTTGCTAAAATAATATTAGTAAATTTGTTAGAACAATATTAGTAAATTTGCTAAAATAAAATTAACATATTTACTAAGATAACAATTATAATACAATTTTGTTACTATTTTTAAACAATACTTTTGTCTTTATATATTAGAAGTTTTTTTATATAACAAAATAATATTTTAAACAATATTTATTTTTAATATCGAAAATTTTGTCTTGCAAATAATATAAATTCTTTAATATTTGTATAATATTAAATATATCTAAGTTTAAACTTTTATTTTTGTTTATAAATATTTGCACTATTTGTATCTTATCTATATTTATAATATAATTAACAAAAAAACAATTTTAAAATACAAAGTTAAATTTAACTCTAGCAAGAATTGCAAATTATTTAAAAAATCTTTAATAAATAAAGATTAATTAGATATTAATATTGTTTCTTGTTACAATTATTATTTTATAAATTCTTTATTAAATTAAAACAATCTTAAAAAGAATTTAAAACTTAAAGAGTACTTTAACTTATTTAAGAACAATATACTTAAATTCTTATTACTTGTTCGATTTAATTTTTACAAAATTATAATCGATAAATTAATTAAATTAAATTTGTTTAACAATATAAATTTGTTAAATATTTTAATTCGATCTTTAACATATTAATTGTTAGATAGCAATTTTGCGCAATTTTATAACAAATATACTAAGAAAGAAAACAAAAATAAGTTAAATTAATATTGTACTCTAGTTAATTAACTTAACAATTTTAACAAAAATTAACAAAAAATATTTTAACTTCTTTAAGAAATAATTAAGAATAACTTAAAAAAATAACTTTAATTACTATATAGGAATAATATTACAATTGTTAAATTTCGAGTTAATAAAAAATTTATTTTAATTATATTTATAAGCTAAAAATTTAAATTAATTTTTTAAAAATATATTTAAGTTAACTAAAATTAATAGTAAATATTCGAAACAAAACAATATATTGTTTTCGATATAAACGCAATAATGTATTTGCTTAATACAATTTGTTCAAAACTATTATATATTAATTAAAACAAAAATTTTCTTTTTTTTTAAAGTAAAGAACTTGTATCTATTAAGTTTATTTATATAATTTACAATTTTAACAACAATAGCAAATATAATTACTTTTATAAATCTAACTTATAAACAAAAGATTAACTTAACAATATCTATTTTACTTATAATCTTAAATCGAAGCTATAAAATATAAAAAACAATAGATACTTTTTAGATCTTTTTATCTTTATTAAAAATTTCAAAAAGTTTGAATAATAAATTACTATATTAATTTCTAAATTTAGTAGTACTTTTTAATAGTTTGTTTTCGAAAAAGTTAATCTTAGTTTTATTGTTGTTAAAATTATCGACAATATCTTTAGAGAAATTAAGTATTACTTGTTTAATAAATTTGTTAGTTTTTATCTAATAATAAATAATTTGTTTAAAGATTTAAATATTTAATAGAATAATTTAGACAAAAAACAATATAACTTTGTTGAAATTATATTGTTCGAACTTGTTATAAAAAATATTAAAATCTTTAATTAATATATTAATTGCTTTATATTTACAATAGTCGAAATCTCTATATTAAAAATCTACAAAATATATTAGTTTAACAAAAATTTAAACTATAGATTTTAAAGTTGCTATATTATTTTAAGAAACTATATTGTTTTAAATTAACTTATTAAATTAATTTATAAAATTAATCTAAAACTTTAATAGATAGAAAAATCTTATTTAACAATTATTTGAACTTTTATCTATATATAAACTATTAATAATATTAGCAAACACAATAATTGTATTAGTATCTTAAAATTCTCTAAATATATTAATATAAATATTTGCAACAATAATAGTTTTAGTATATCTTAATAGTAATTAATAAATTATTTAAAAATAAAAAGTTTATATTTATAGACTCTTTAGAAGTCAAAATTGTTGTTTAAATTTTTATTAACATTGTCTAATATATTAAGAGCTTTTTAGCTACTATTGTTTTTAATAGAGATATTTAATTTATTGTTTACTTTTAATAATATTTTTGCAAAAAATTAAAAACTAAAACTAAATTGTTAATTTTATTCTATTTAGAAATTAACAATTAAATTAAAAATATTAATATTGCTTTTAAATAATATCTTTAAATATATATACAATACAATTGAAATAACTAAATTAATTATTTTGTTATTATTGAATTTGTTGCAAACAATTATATTAGCAAGTCTATTTAATTTATTACTTTTCTTTGTTACTAAAGACTATCTATTATAATTAAATCTAAAATTACTCGAAGTTTTTTTAAATAATAGTATATTCGAAGCTTGTTGCAATATAAAAAATGTTAACAAAACTATTAAAAAAATTAAGTTTTTGCAAAACTTTTTTTGTTAAAAGTTTGTCTAAATTTAAATTAAATAAATAGAGTTTACTAATTGCAAATATATTGCAATTCTAAAGTTTAAGATTAATAATTAAATTATACTTAATACTTAAAATATTAAAACAATTTAATTATATAGATTTTTAAAATATAAAAATACAAATTTCTATAAGATTATTCAAACAATTAATAATTATATCTACAAACTAGAACTACTCAAATTAATAAAAATTTATTTAGTATTCTATTTATTACTTTTGTATCTTAAGAAAAGCAAATCTTTATTAGATTAGCAAATTAAATTTTTGATACTTATTAATATTGTCAACAATATTAGCAATTAAGATTTCGACTACTATATTAAAGATATTAGAATATTATAATACAATATATGCAAGAACAACAATAACACAGATTTAAGTCTAATTGTTACTAATTATAGATATAAAATACTATAATATTAAATTCTCTTTATAAGTTGTATAAACTACAATAATAGATTTAAATAATTAAACTATTTTGTAATTAATAATTGTTCTAACTTTGTTGTCGACTTTTGTTACAAATATTTAAACGCAACAAGATTTTATTAAATATTTAAGATATCTTCTAATTAAAAATCTAATAAATAGAATAATTTGCGTTTATATACTCTTTGCGCTCTACTATTAATATTATTAAATATCGCTTAATATATATTTATAACTTTTGTTATTGTATCTAGAATTAATTTTAAAAATATATTGCTAATATATTACTATTGTCGAAAATTACTTGTTATATATTTCTAATCGAAATCAAATATTTTTTCAAATTAGATTTACTTAATATACTACTTTGTTTTTTGCGTAAATTAACAAGAATCTCGAAAATATATTATTAATATATTACTATTGTCGAAAGTTATTTAATAGATATTTGCAATTCTTGTTATTATCTCTATAGTATTTTTGTTAAATACTTTATAGACGTTTCTTCTAAATATCTTTCGAATAAAAATTAATTTAATATTTCTAAATATATATACAACTATATATAAATTGTTGTTAAGATATTTTTATATTATTTTCTCTCTCTATATAACAAATTTAGACAAACATATTCGAATATAGTTAAAATTTAACAAATTTGAACTTTTTAATATTGTTATTTTCTTTTGTTGTTATTAACTCTCTCTTAAATTATATAACTAGTCGATTTACTAAATATTCTTAGATATAATTGATTTCTCGAATTTTCTTGAATGCAATCGATTTCTATCTTGTTATCGATTCTCTTGTTTTTGTATTACGTAGTTCGAATCTCTCTCTTAAGATTAGAATTAGTAATCTTTTGTACTCTCTTTAATTTTTTTAATTTTGATATTTTCTTAAAATTTATTTACTCTCTCTCTTCTTAATCTTGTTGTTTTTTAACAAATTATTTAAAACTTAATTTCTATTACTCGATAATTGTTTAATATTTAATTTCGAGCATTAGATTATATCTAACAAGTATACTCGATACTAATCGAAGATAGTTAGAAATTAACTAAAATACTATCTGGAATATATATACTCTTTGCTTTGCATATTACTATTTTTTGTATATTTTGTTTCAAAATTTTTAATTACTTCTTTCTCTATTTAAAAAATTTATTCTCTTGTTTAATATATATCGAAAACTTTAATTTTAATTGTTAAACAATACTTAATATATATTCGATATTAATCGAAGCTTGTACTTAATAAGTACTTAAAATTAATTAAAGTTAATTAAAAACACTAACAAAAAAACTTAATATTACTTTGTCGAAACTTGCGAGTAAAAGAGAAAAAGAATATTACAATTTCAAACTAGATAGACTTTGCTCTTCGAGTACTCTTCGAATCTTTGTTTTTTAGTCTTAAATATACTACAAATAATGTCTAGAATCTTAATATCTATAGTAGATTAATTGTTAGATCGGGTTTCGATTTCAACTATTCGAATTAACTCGACTCGATAATTCCAATATTAGAAATCGATTTAAAATTTAATTAAATTAATATTATTTTAAAATCGATTCGACTCGACTTAACTTAATTTTCGATTTTAATATTAGAAATTAAATTGAATTGTTAAGAAATCGAAAATAATATTGTTATATCAAGAATTACTAAAAATAGTATAAAAAAGTTTAAATTTAGATTTATTATTATTATGGATAATATATTATAGTAATATATTATACTTAGTAATACTATTATAGATAGATATTTCTAATATAATTATTAATTAAATGCAATAAATTAACTATTTCTATTAAATTATTACTAAAAATAATAGAATTTATTAAAAATAATAATTTAAGTCGATTTTTTAAATTAAGTTTTAATTTTATCTCTAAATTTTAACTCGACTTAAAACTATATACTAGTTATTAAAGTTCTAATTCTAATAGTTTTGCACAACTAATTAAAAAACTATACGAAAAATAGATAGAATTATAATTATAATAGAAGCAATTGTTTTAATTGCAAAGATAATAGAGATAAAAACAAAAGTTGTTTGCAAAATAAGATATTTTATTCTAGACTAACCGTTCGGGTCGATTTTTCCCCAAAATCTATAATTCGACCCGAAAGTTATATCTAATTAGATCAAGTTTTAATCTAATATAGTTAGTATTTTTATAATTTATGCAATTCGGTTCCAATTGTTGGAATCGAACAATTAGTCTATTTTATTCTTTAAAGAAATATTTGATAAAGTTATTATATCTACAAGATATTACAATTATTAAACAAAAAATATTTAAATTCTTGAAAATAAAATATTTCTATTTGAAGCTATTTAAGAATATATATATAACGAGAGACTATATTATATTTACAAAGAATATTCTTTATTGCAATATTTATATATTTATATAGCAAATTAAGTATATAATAATTACAAAAGATATAAACAAACAATTGTACTTTTATCTACTTAAATTTGTTATAATTTAGTTTACTAATTAATTAGAGTATTTGTAATAGAAGTTTAGTAAATTAGAAGAGTTCTATTTAATTTAAATTAACAAATATAAGATATTTATCTCTAAGACTTTCGACAAATTACAAGCGAAATACTATATTATACAAAATATATGAAAAGAATATTCGAAAAATAACTAAATTTAAGCTATTGTTTGTTATAAACAATTATATAATATTATTAACTTTGCAACTTTTACTTGTATATAAAACAATTTAAATAACAATCTATATTATAATATTAAACAATCTATTAAATATATAAGTTTAAATACTTTTGTAAAGATATTAAAGAACGTAATTAAATACTATAAAAATATTACTAAATATAATACTAAATAGTTTGTAAATACAAGTATCTTTATCGATTAATAAAATAAAATAAACTATATTTTAGTGCAATATAAAAGCGACAAAATATTATCTACTTAATTAGTTATTGTTGCAATCTAAAGAATATTAAAGCAATCGAAATTATTAATTAGAAAATTTATTATTGCGTTAATATTTGCAATAGTTAGCTTTGATTTCTAATTAAAAGCTTTTAACTAATTAAACAAAAAGATACTTGTATATATACTTTGTTATATATATAAAAGATATCCATATAAATAACAACAAAATATATTATTTTTTATTAGCAAATATTAGATATATTATTACAAAGACTTAATTTAACAAAACAATAATTGTTTTTTATAATTAGATATCTCTTAAGAAAGATTTTAACAACATTTATATTATATATTATATTATGTTGTTACAAGCTTATTTAAGCTATACTAGTAATTTAGATTCTATATTTTCGAAATAAATTTGCTATTATATTCGATATATTTAAGAAGCAAGTATTCTAAGTATAATATTCGATATATTTGACAAACAAATATTGCAAACAATTAGTATTTTCTTAGTATATAGAAACTAGAATACAACTTTTTTATAAATTGTATTTAACTTATTCTAAGTTTTAATTTATTATTATAACTATTTAGTTACAAATTTTTATTATTAAGTAATTGCTTATATTGTCTAAAAATATCTATAAATTTCTTTAATAACAAAATTCTCTCTAATATTTTTGCAAAAAGTATTAGTATAATACTTTAAATATTTTAAAAATATTTATATTAGATTAATGTATCTTTATTTTAAGTACTAGCTTATTAATATTATATTAACTATTAATTATAAAAGATAACAAAATTAAAATTAACAAATTCGATATCTATTATTAGACTGATTGCGTCGAGTCGATTAATCGAGTTCGAATCGATTAATCGACTCGAATCTTGACAATTCGAGTCAACTCGACTCGAAAGTCTTAGTAAATCGATTTCTAAAGTTGGAATCGAAAATCGAGTCGAATCAAATTAATTTCTAGAGTTAAAATCAAAACTCGATTCGAAAAATCGATCTAAATTGTCAGAAGTATTTAAATAATTATATTATAATTATTAATAGTTAATATATAGTCAATATATATTTAATAATATTTAATAATATTTAATAATTTAAATTATAATAAGATAATATATTATAGTAATGCATTACTACTTTTTAAAAAGAAAATAATTAAATTGTATCTATAGATTCTATAGACTCTATAGATACAAATAATATATTTTATTAATAAATTGTATCTATAAGATCTATAGAATCTATAGATGTAAATATTGTATTTTATTAATAAATTGTATCTATAAGATCTATAGAACTATAAATGCAAATATTGTATTTTATTAATAAAAAAAATTATTCTAAAATTAGTAATTCTTGATATAATAATATTATTTTCGATTTCTTAGCAATTCGATTCGATTTCTAATATTGGAATCGAATATCGACTTAAATCGAGTCGAATCAATTCCAAAATAATAGAAATCGACTCGAATTTTGAATCGATTTCTAGAATTGAAATTGTCGAGTTAGATTAATTTCAATAGTTGAAATCGAAATTTAACTTAACAGTTAGTCTATCTATTATAAAGATTATATTAATCTAAAGAACTAACTTATATAAATAAATATTTGTTTTATTTTTGATTTTATTTTAGCAAATTAGAAAACAATTTTTGTATTTATATTTTTTAAAAAAAGAATTTAATATTAACTTAAGTTAAACTTACAAAAGTATTTGAAAAATAATAGCAAATTTTTTTGTATAATATTTATAGATTTTACTAACTTTAAAAAAGAGCTTTAAAAAATCTTTAAAATATTTAACAAGAAACAAATTGCAAAAAGAATAATTTAGTACTTAATTTAATAAATTTTTGCAACAAACTATACAACTAGATTTTAAAAATATATTAATTTAATTAAATAAAACAATATTGTATTTATAATAATATTTCGAAAATTTTTTAAAAACGATTTTAAAAACGATTTTATTAAAATAGTTATCGATTTTAATAATAAACTATATAAAAAAATTATAAGAAAAAATATAATTAATTTCGAGAAAAAGTAGAAATCTTTTTTAAATTAACAATCAAATATTAGCAAAAAAAGAATTATTCTAATTAGAAATACAATAATTTCGACTATTATAAATTTGTATTTATAAAATATATTCTACTTAACAATATAAAGAAAAAAACTCTAAAAGAAAATAAGTTAACAAATTTTAAAAAATATACTATTTATATAATAAATCGAGTTACTTTGTAAAAGATTATTAATTATAAAACTTAATAAATTATTAACAAACTAATATTATATTAAGAAAGATATCTAATAATTAGAACAATACTAGAAAGCAAACTAATATAGAAATAAATATTCTCGAAACTAAATTAAACAATAACTACTATCTAATAGAAAATTTAAATTAATTATAGAAAGTTCTAAATAAAATATTATTAGACAAAATACTTGTATCTATATAAAAAGTTAATCAAATACTTAACAAGACTATAATAGTAAAACAATTAAAAATACTATATTTTTATTTAATAACAAACGTAGATAACAAATATAATTAAAAGAATTTTTACAAATATCTAAATAATATTACGAAATATCTTAATACTTTAACTAGCTTATTAAAGAAAAGAGAAATAAACTAAACTATAAATAAATAAAAGAAAGCGCTAGAAAGTAATATTATAAAAAAGAAGAATATTTTAAATTAAATTAAACAATAATTAAGCAATATTAGTTTATTTAGATAAACAATAAAATAAGCCAAGAAATATATAATACTTAGTTAAATTATTTACTATAACAACATATACTAAACTTATCTAGAAAAAAAAAAGAAAAAAAAATTATTTTCTAGAAATTTAAAGTTCTCAATTTAATATAAAAGAGAAGCTTAGTATAAACAAATAGTTAAAGTAGAAATCTTAATATTAAAACTAAAAAAAGTTTAATTTTTATAATAAAAATTATATTAAAGAAATACAATATATAAGTTTAATTGTAGCAACTAAACTTAACAATATTTATACAATATTTTATTAAATTAATTAAAGTTAATAAATAACAATTTATTGCAATAATTAATTCTAATATAATAAAAAAAATTATAGTTAGAGCTTTTGTTAAGAGAGAAGAGTACTTTATTTAAAAGAAGTCTAATATATATAATTTAGTAATTGTAGATAGAAATTTATTACTTAACAAAAATAAAAAATAAAAAAACAAATAAAATTACTATTAATAGCTATTCAACAATATTACAAAAAACTAATCTTTAATATAGTAAGAATAACTACTTATAATATTGTTCTAAAAATATCTTAATTAAAATAATACAATCTAGAAATTAACTAAAATATATAAGTACTTAGATTTGCGCAATATAATTATATTATTTATATTTAATTTATATATTAATAGCGTTTAATAATAGATAAGAGATTAAATTAAAAATTAATTGCAAAAAATAAATATATATTTTTGCAAAAAAACAATCTAAAAGAGTTTAACTTAATAGATATTAGCGAAAATTAATTAAATTACAAAGTTAAAACAAGTATAAAAAATTACAAATTTTCTAAAAATCTTAAAGTATCTAATATAACAAAGATATTGCTAAAATATATATTATAAAATTATAAAATTAGATTTAAATTAAACAAGCAAATTATATTTAAATTTATATATATTTTATTTAAGAAAAAGTTTAAAATATTTTGCAAATATTTAATTAAAAAAAAATTAATTTATTAAATTTTTTTAATTATAGACAAAATATTCGATTTTTTTTGTATTAAAGAAAAATAGAATTTTTTATCTATATATTAATTATTAAAAGCTAAATAATATTATAATTTAAAATCGATATTCATTATTTAATATTAGCAAGCTTTAAAATTAACTATTCGAAGCAAAATATTTTATTAAACTAAATTTTCGAGAAACATACAATTAGATTAGAATAAAAATAAATAATAAATAATAAATAATTTTTTGTATATATTATAGATTATATAAATATATAATAATACTATTTAAACTTATAAATATCTTAACAATATATTAAAATATAATTAAAAATCTATTATAACAATATTAAAATTAATTTGTTATAATATACTTAAAGAATATTATAATTTATTTAAAAATCTTGAAAAAATATATCAATTATATTTTTGAAGTATTCAAATATTTAAATCTAAAAGACTTATATTTTGAGTTAAAAAAATACAAATTCTATTAAAAGAAAGTTAACTTTTTTAAATTTGTTGTTAAACAATATAAAATATATATAGATTTCAAAAAGTTATAAACAATTAAAAAATAAAAAATTATTAACAAATATTAAAAAAATACAATTCTTTCTAAATTTTATAAATTATAACAAAAAGTTAATTAAGAACTACTTAGTAAATACAATATTATTAACAAATTTTATAAAGAAAAATATACTATAAATATAGAAACTTATAGAAGAGAAATTATTTCAAAATTTTAAGTTAAAATACTTAAAGAAGTTAATATTACAAATATATATATCGGCAATTCCGGAACCTTTGCTTAGAAAGTACTAGTTGCAAATTCTACTAATTTAACTATTAGCTAGTCTAGAATTTATTTAGTAGCAAAAGTCTTAACGCTTGCTTAGCAGAAGTTCAATTTTAATATTCGAGATACGTATAAACTTTCGTAATACTTTGCTTATATCTTTATTTGTTACTTATTTATATTATAGTAATTTGTATAGCAGAATCGAATAATTTGTAAGATTTCTATGCGCAAGTTATATATCGATAGAAATATCTCTATTGCGTAGTTGTATTGTACATCTAATAATTATAAATTGCGGTCGTAGATTGCGCTTGTAGATTGTGTCTATAAATTGCGTTTGTAAGACTTAACAATATACAAAATTAAATCTTAATAAAGCGTATATTAATTATATGTTTGCAAATTCTACTAATTGCAGTTCAATTCTGCGCTTAATTATATAGAGCAAGTATATTAATATATCGACTAATTTAACTATTAGCTACTAATAGTACTATTAACAAGAGTTTCGAAATTGTTGATATAATTTGTAATTGTTAAATAAAATTAATATTAATATATTAAATTTAGCTATTAATATATATATTATAGTTAAAAATATAAAAATATTTAATATTTAATAGTATATATTTCAAAAAAACTCTTATTAGTTAAACAAAACTATAACATATATAATAAAAATTATTTGTTATTGTAATTTTCTTAAAGTTATAAAAAGTATATACAAAAAACTTATTAAAATTAATAATTTTTATAGATTATAGAAATTTTGTATACTTTATAACTATTAAATAACTAAACAAAAAACAAATATAATAATTAGAAAAACTTAAATAGTATAAGTTTAAAATATAATATATCTTAGATATAAAAAATAGCAAAACAAATATATTTAGCAAAAATAATAATAATATAGAAACAAAAAAATTGTTTAATTACAATATATTTAAAATTAATAAAAACAAATTATTATTAGCAAACAAATATAAGCTAAATACTATACTATAGATATTTTAAAATAATATAGAAAAGTTTTCTATAAAAAAAGAAAAACTCTAGATATTTATTAACAAATTTAACAAATTTATAAAAAAGTATTATAATAAAATATTGTAAAAACACTTAAAAGTAACAAAAATTCTTTAGCTTTTATATTAGTTTTATTAGTCTCTATAAATAAAATAAATTGTCGAGATATATATTAAAGAATATTTTAATTATTAGTAAAATAAATATAATATATATAGAAACTATAATAAAATTTGAAATTAGAAATTATTTAAGTTGTTATAGAATAAAGTTATAATAAAATTTATTATTAACTTATTTAAGTTAACAAATTTAGCAACTAAAAATAAATATAGTTTAATACTAATAAAAATTGACAAACTTATTAAGTACTTATATATTATTATATATAAAGAGAAGTTTATTGTAGAATAATTAAAATATATTGTATTAAATTAATTTATATAATACTACAATATATTTAAGAAACTAATTAATAATAGAGACAAACTCTTTATATCTAGTTATTAAAAATACTTTTTTTAATATTAGATACAAGACTTCGAATATCTATTGTTTATTATTTAATAATAAATAATTAGATAGAATAAACAAATTAGAGTTTAAAATAATATCTAAGATATTATATTAACAATATTTATAGTAATTAAGTATTATTTTTATCTATAATATAACTAATACTTAATTAGATTAATTGTTAGATTAGATTTCGATTTCAAGTATTGGAACTAATTCGATCCGACAATTTTAATATTAGAAATCGAATTAAAACTTAAGTTAATTTCTACTTTTTTAAAATCGAATTAATTTGATTTAACTTAATTCTCGATTTCAATATTAGAAATTGAATCGAATTGTTAAGAATATTAAGAATTCTAAAATTAGTATAAAATTTTTTTTTTAATTATTTTTTAGATAATATACAATAGTAATATATAATATAAAAATAATCTACTATATTTATTAATTAAATTAAATAGATTAATTATTTCTATTAAATTATTAATTAATTATTACTAAAAATAATAAAATTTACTAAAAATAGTAGT
>JAABUS010000721.1_pt1 | contig 81246 bp, 50 predicted proteins | sample 5560161 | NCBI WGS metagenome assembly JAABUS01 (sample SAMN10711885, study PRJNA513376) | rock metagenome | isolation source: Antarctica rocks | place: Antarctica: Victoria Land, Trio Nunatak nord | collected 2016-01-04
TGCCTTGGCGCATGCCATGATTGCGCATGCTATAGGGGGCTTTCGTCTGATGTTTTAGGGGCTGCTGCGGGGGGCGCACATCGCATACTATTCAGGATACCTTTGCGCATGCCGTTCGCATGCCATTGCGCATGCCATAGGGCATACTATGGCCCATACTATGGCCCATACTATGGCGCATGCAAATGCGCATGCAAATGCGCATGCTATAGGGCATATAATGGGCCTATTCGTCTGATATTTAAGTTGCTGACGATTTATCGAGTTACTGAACCTGCTGAACCTGCTGACAGCAAATACTATTTGCTGAAAGTAACGTGCCCGGACCCCCGACTTACTGATCCTGCTGATCCTTATGTCAGCATTTGATATGGAGTTTCAGCGTAAACCCGTAGACGGCTTTCTGACAGGGCTGATAGCGCTTGGAGTATACTGACATTTACTTTTGAGATTTGCCGATGCGCTAATATAAGTAAACGACCCTCTACAACTACTCTAACTTATAGTAACTTCCGTATAGAGTATTTAATAATTTAGTAATATTTATATATTCTAATTCTTAATGAGCCTAGCTAGCGATAGATAATCCTCTAAAGATAATTAATAAATTATTAAATTATATTTTATAATAAACTAGTTAGAAAATATATAATCTTTTATAATAATATAATATTAAATATTAAATAAACTCCGAGTATTTAAATAATATTTCATTATTTATAAAATAATATTATTTATTAATATTATTTCTAAAATCTCTACGGTATAAATAAAATATTTTAATCTTTTAATTTAATTACTCTTAACGCGTAAAAAACGTAAAACGCGAGGTATATTCCGAGAGGATTTTAAAATAGAAAGTTATATTTATTTATATTAAAATATATCCCTAGATCTAGATTAATTAAGGATTTTATCTATTTTAGTTTTTATAAAGACTTATATTATATTATTACTAGAAAATTCTTTATTTTAAAACTATTTTTTTATTTATTTAAATTCTTTAACTTCGTGGACTAAATATATAGAATATATATTATAAACTTTATTAACTCTATTATAATAACTCCGAGACTAAAAATATTATTATATTTATTATTCGGATTTAGTTATCTCTTTTCGATAAAAGTATCGCCGATATTTATTTAATATATTAATAACCGCCTACGCTCGGTTTTTTTTCAAAATTTATTAATTTTTACTCTTCTATTAAAGTTAAATAAGATTATATTATAATTAAACGCGTTATAAACTAGATTAAACTCTTAATATATATAAGGAAGACCGTTTATTATTTATTCTCTATTAATATAGTAAATTCTAAATTAATAAACGTTAATATTTATTTCTTAATAAATTACCGCGATCTAGAAGACTTTTAATAGTTGATTTTATAAAATACTTACTATATATTATAATAACACGTCCATTTATTTATAAACGAAGATAATATTATTATTTTCGATATATATATCTTTAATATTAATAACTTAATTATAGATAAATAATAGTATTTAATAAATAAAGCCCTCGGGTTTTCTTCCCCGTTTAATAATTACTCGCTTCCGAAAGTCGATATCGTCGATACCGATAACCGTAGGTCTAGTCTATTTAATAATTATAAAATAGTAATAAAATCGATTAAGAAATATTCTAATAAACTTTTTATCTTTCGATATATTTAAAACTATAATATTATTCCTCTCGTAGTTTAGTTTAGGAAACTATAATTTTATAAAATTATTTATCTTTTTATAGTTCTCGGAGACCGGAGGAGAAAACGACGTTATCGAGATATCTAGATCTATATACTCTATTATTTTTTTATTATTAATTTTACTATTTTTAAACCTCGCCTAAAAACCCTAGGTTTAAATAATAAATCTTGGATCGTTAAATATTTTAGAGAACTTGAGAATAAAGCGGAAAGTAGGAAAATTAGGAGTATTTTATAATATATCTTACTTTAAACTCTATAAACTAAAAATAAATACTTAAATATTTAGAAATAAATATATATTATATATAAATTATTCCTATAAAGTAAATATAGTAGCCTAGCTCTAATTATAGATATAGAAGATATTAACGATTCTAGATATTATTTTATCGGTACGGAGTTTTAATATTTAATTATTTCTATATAATACGAAGATTTTAATTTAATAAAAGACTCTATTTAATAAATTTAAATACTACGGGATATTTTTAAACTTCTAAATTAAAAGTTATAAACGTCGTCGCTTCTCCGCGGGCTAGTATTCGAGTTCTAATAATTTTATATTCTTTTAAAGACGTAATTTAACTAGATTTTATACTTTATTATAAATATTCTCGTTTATTAAAACTATAAATATTATTAATTTAGAGTTCTCTTTAAAGGATTATTTATAAACCCGTAATTAAAGTTCTTTTTATTTTATAACTAGTTCTCGAATTAATTTAATTTCGTAGTAAACTAGGTAAATCTACCTCTCTACTATAATAAATAATATATTAATATTTTCTTAAATATTAAAGATCTAGATCTAAGCGCGTATTAACGAAGAAAATTAAAATATATAATATCTAGTATAGTTTAATTAGTCTAAATATTACGGACTCCGAGGATACTTATTTATTTATATAAATATAATTTAGGGTATTCTTCTTTAATATTTTATTAAGTAAATTATTTATTAAATACTCGTTATTTATTAAAATTAAAGGACGTCGGCGTAGAAGAAATAAAAAGTAAATAAACCGAGATTTTATAACTATTATATTAAATAGATATTATATATACGTATATTAATATAATTAAATCCTTATATTAACTTCTTTAATAATAGTAATTATTACTATTTTATTATACTCGCCGGTAAAAGCGGTCGAGTCGTAGAGTCTATTAATAAACGTAATTTAGAAATTAAATAATTCGAGTTAATTTAGATAATTCCTAGCGAAGCTAAAAGCCCCTTTTTTAAATTCATTATATAACTTTATACGCGATTTATTATTTTCTTAATATTTATTAATATAATTTAAAAGTCTTTATATAAAGTTATTTCGTAGTTTTATTAAAATCTTAAAAGAGGCCGATTATCCGTTCCTCTATAATATAATAATAAATAGATAAATTTATAAAGAAGTAAAAGAATTAATTAATAAAATTTATATATTAATATATTATCCGGCTTTAACCTTCTAGGGTCTAGCGGAGAAAATAATTATTTAAATAATATAATTATACCTCGTAATTAAAGTTCGCGAGTAGCTACGATTAATAATAATATTTTTATATAAAATAATAAAATACTTTAATACGAACGTAGTTATAAATATATAACTAGAAGTAAATAAATAAATACGGGGAAATTTCGACTAAAAAGAAATATATCTCTAAAAAGTATAAACGACGACGATTATTAATATTTAATAATAACGAAGGAAGACTTTATATAATAGTAATTAAAATAAATATAATAATAAGAGGAGTAACGAAATTATATATATAATTATTTATAAAGAAAATTAATAAAGTACTTTTATTAAATATAATAATATTTAGAATTAATTTAAATATCTATTATAACTCGCCTACTTTAAAACTCGGTTTATTAATTATATAAATTAAATTATAAAATAATTTAAAAAGAATAAATATAATCCCTATAAATATATAGAATAAATAATATATAGTTAATAAGACGTTTAATATATTATAAATAAAATTAAAGTAAAATCTAAAATAAATTAATATTATATTAATTAATAATAAATTATTTATTCGAATATTTATTTCCTTTATAATCGATACCCTAAAACTAGTATAAAAGATATTAACGACGAGGTAGATTAATTAGAATAATATTTATATAAAAATCTACGGCCTAAAGAAGCGGTATCGCTCTACGAGTATAAAAAGTAAAAAGTATTTCTATATTAACGTTTAATAAAGCCCGAGGAACCGGGTTAGATAAATTATAAAATAAATAAAAAATAAGAGAATAATACTACTATTTACGATAATAGTATAAAATAAAGGTACGTTTATCTTTATTTAAAAAAATCGAGGATATTAATAATATAAAAGAGAAATAAATAAATTCGTCCTAAAATTAATAATACTTTATTTATTTTATAATATCTCTCTCTTTAATTTTAGAATTAATATTAAAGAAAAATATTCGATATTAAGCTAGTAATAAAGAAACTAGTATTAAATAAAAGTATCTAAAACTAGAGGGTATTTAAAATTAAATAAAGAGTAACTATTTCTAGAGTTTATAATACGAAAAAGAATAAATATAAAACTAAAGTATACTCGACTATAGAGAGGAGAAATAAGAGGAATTAAAATTATAATAATTTTAAAAAGAGAGAAACTTACCGGGATAAATTAAAAAGGATAAATAATTTAAAAAATTAATAATTATATTATAACGAAGAGAAGAGATTAAAGAAAAGAGAATCTTATATTTATATTTTTTATACGTCCTTTATAAATACTATCGGCTCTAGATATAACTCGGGTTATTATTTAATTAATAACTATTTATAAAAACCCTCGAACTAGAAGATATCCTAAAGCCTATATATACTCTATTATAAATAATTTATCATTTAATAATTTATAGATATTTCGAAAGAAGAGCCGAATATTTTATAATTTAGTTAAAATACCCCTCGATAAAATTTATTATAAAGAGTTTCCTAACAACCCGCGCTAATTCAACGAGAAAAACGTCACGATATTATTTAACTTCTTTCGCTCGGAGGGTTATTTATATTTAAATCCTGAATCCTATATTTTTATATTAATATCTCGGTTTATAATACTCTAAAATCTCTATTTAAAAGGGGAGTCGTTATATTTAAATCTCGAGTATTTTATAATTTATTTATATAGAAGATACCGCCTAAAAGCGGCGCGGAAATCTTTTACGGGAGATAAAAATAAATAGTAAATAATAAATCTTTATCTTAGAAATAAGAGAATTAACTTTCTTTAAAGAAAATATTTATTAATAGAATTTAAATCTTAGCCTTTAAATTAAAGACGTCCTATAAAAATATATAATAAATTTTATTAAATATTATAATAGAGATATCGTCCGTTAAATTCGGATCTCTACTTTATATAGCGATATTATAAAAAAGTAGAAATAATTTATTAAGTTTTCGAAAAATATATAGAGATACCTTTTATAGTTAGAAATACTCTCGGAGAAATTCGTAGAGAGTCTAGATACCCTAATCCCGTTCGTAGATTTATAACTAGTATTATAGTAAGGAACTTTTACGCGATTTCTAGATTTATACTACCTTAAGGTACGAGTTTCGTCTCCGTACTATATCGTTTTCTAATAATTAATATAAGGAAATAACCCGCTATTTACGTCGGATAAAGAATATATAAATATTAATTATCGGGGACGAGGAGGTAGACTAGTTATAACTCGATATTAATATATTTATAATCCTATAGAGTCGTTTTTCTTTGAAGTTATTGGAAGACCGCGTTTATATTTAGATTAAAATACTCGCTAGCGACGTCCTCCCGACGGTTATAATTAACGATTAATAATTACGAATCTTCGGCTATATTTACTCGATAGAGTATATAATCCTATCTATTTATATTTTTCTTAAAAATACGAAATATTTTAAACCTCCTATAAGGATTTTAAAAGAACTATTACCGAGTAAATATTATTAGAACCGGTATAGAAACGATATTAATATAAATATATTAAATAAAATAACTAGTTAGGGAGTAAAGGTAATAATTCTATATATACGAAAATATTTAAAAATATTAAGGCGGTAGCGGTATACTAGGTTTAATTAAATATAATAATATATAGTTTATTAAATATAAATTATAGGAAGACGGGTATAGTCGTAATACTACTCCCTCCTTTAATAAACGATACTCTTAATATTATAATAACGAAGTAATTTTTAATATTTTTAGAAGTTAAGGCCTAGGCTTTTATAAATATTTAATATAATATTCGTCGATAACGTTCTACGTAGTATCGAATTCGTTATTATTAATATTATATTATATAAGATTCTATTTAAGGCCTTTTTATTTAATTTAATATTTTAATCTACCGCGTATTTCCTTAGAATCTAGTATATTATTAACTATTTATTCGTCGTCGTCGGGGGTTATAATTAAATTTAATTTAAAATTCTTTTATCCCGGTAAAAAGTTATTTCTAGTTTTATTTAACCGGTCGGTATAGAAGATATCGTATTATTTTAGAATTACTAGAAATTCTAAACGATATAATATTCCGTCTTTATAAAATCTCTTAAAGGGTTTTATTTTTTTATTATCTAGCTTTTTATATAGTCTAGAAATAATAATATTTTTAATAAATAAAAAAACTATTTCTCTTTCCTAAAATTTAATATCGGTATAATATTTATCCGCCTATTTTACTATCGTTCTATAAGTTTATTCTATATTCTATTTAATATATTATAGTATTTCTTTTATTCTCTTTATTATTTACTCTACTTTAATTATATTTAGGCGCTATCGGGTTAAATTATAAATAGAATTATTAAAACTAAAATTTATTTATAAATAAAACTCTTTATTTATAAAGAATAAAGATATATTTATAATTACCGTCGTAGTATCGTTATTAGCGAATTTAGTTATTAATAACTATTTAGCCTAATTATTCTATATATAAAAATAATATAAACGAAGATACGGTTTTAAACTCTAATTATTTCGTTCTATTAATCCGTTTATCTAAAGATAGTATATAATTAATAGTTTCGCTATAATTCCGAGTTTTTTATAAGAGTATTTCTAAACTAAAGTAATAAACTAGGGCCCTCGATTTAAAAGAATAAACTCTAGTAATTTATAAAGTCTAAATATATTCTATATTAATATTTATACTATTAATTCGGTTAAAATCCCGTCTTCTTTATTAATATAAAATACGTAGTATCGTTTTTTTATTAATCGATATAATATAACCTAAATAGTATTATATTCTTGAAATTAGAGTAAACCGGTAATAAAATTATATATAAAATATTATTAATATTTATTAAGTATTAAGAGCGGCTGAAGTAATTTATTTAATATATTTCTTAAGGCTTTAGCCCGAGTATAAATATAATAATTATAAATATATTATATAACCGTATCCTTTATACTTTATTAATAGAGTTCGCGTTTAAGGAGTTTATAGATATAGCGACCTCTAGGGTAACTATATATTAACTAGTTATAAATTTCGCGGATAATATTAATAATTAGTTTTTGTAATACTTATAGCCGGTTTTAATAATATAGTATTTTATTATAAATAGTATTTTATTATAAATAGTATTTTATTATAAATAGTATTTTATTATAAATAGTATTTTATTATAAATAGTATTTTTTATTAATATAATACCTTTATACTTTTCCTTACTATTAATAATAATAGTATATATTTCGGTATAATAATTATTTATTTTATTTACTTTAGTAATTTAGTAATAAATTAAATCATTTATAACTTAAACCTAAATATCGTTAAATTCTAATTTAGGTTTATTATCTCTTTATATCCGGTCGGGTATAAATATAATTCTAAATTAATAATAAACCCTTTTATTATTAAGGCTAGAGGGTATAAAGTTTAATAAATAAATTAAAATATCTACTTTTAAATTATTAACTCTTATTCGATAAATAATTTTAATATTAAATTCGGATAATAGATTTAGGTATTTAATTTAACGTCGAGTATTTAAATTCTTTTATTTCTACGAAGTATATTAGGCCCTTATAATTAGTAAAAATCTTAATAAAAAAATCTATTATTTCTAGTTTAAAACGTTAATATTCTAAATATTATATAATAGCTAGTAACTCTTTATTATAAATCTAGTAATTATATTCGGCTAGTATTAAATTCTTATTATAAAAAATAACCGAGTAGATTTTACCCTCCTCGTTATATTATAAAAAGATACTATTATTAATATAATCGAATAAATCTATTTCTAGAATAACTTCTTTCGTTATATTTAAATATTTAAATACTAGGGCCGATATAATAACTACTTTTAATAACTCGAATACTTTATAATATTAGGGAGTTTATTCGAACAATATATTTTTACGCGTTAATTTTATAATAGGGCGGACGATTTTTAAAAAGTCTTTTATAAAATACTAGTATAAGTTATAAAAACCTATAAATACCTAAGTTTATTTAAAATTAACTAGTATTAACTAGTTAATAATAATTTAAATCTTAAAGAGATTTATTCGTAAATCTTTAATAGAAATTAATAATCCTAGGAACTTAGTTTTTTATATATAAAACTCGTACTTTATAATATTAATCTAAAGTCTCGCTTCGTATAATTTCTAGAGTATTATTCGAACGTATTATACGTACTCTTTACGCGTTTTACTATAGATAAAGATATTATCGAGATATATTTAATATATCTAGTTAATATATTTAAAGAAGAGGTTATTTATATATTATTATTATATAATAAATTTATTTATAAATTTAAAGAGTAGTATATAGTATTTATAGGATCTTAAAAATATTATAAAAGTAATATAATCCTCGTTATCGGGGTATATTCGTAATTTATTAAAAACTATAATAATATCTAGTTTTATAAAGTATTTATATCTTTAAATACGGGCTAGTATCTTATTAATTAAAGTAATTGGGTAGTAATTCTTTTTAGTAAAAATATTTAAGTATTTATTATTAACGTAGAATCTTAAATTATTATTTAACCTTTTAACGAAGAGGATAAATAAAGTAAAAAGTATTTAATTAAATAGAATAAAATCTTTTCTAAAGTTCTTTTTTAGGTACTTCTTAATTTACTTTAATTTATATCTTAGTATTAAGTATATTTTACTCTTTAAAAGCTTCGCCTTAATATCTTTATTTTTAAATTTTAATTAATAATTATATAAACGATAAAGAGGAAGTTTATCGACTTTAACTTTATCGAATAAATTCGCGTAATTATAATATTTGGATAATAATCGCTTCTTAATCTCTTTAGGATTAAATATTTTAATTTTATTTATAAAAACCCCGTCTAGATTATCTTTCTATAGTATAGTTATTCGTCTATCGATCTCTTTAATTATAAAAGAGAATAATTATTTTATTTTATTTTTCGCGAGGAGGTAGAATAGAGTAATATTAATTTCGTAAATATTTAGAATCTTAAGGTCTCCTAGCTTCGTTAATTTAATAATTCGAGAAATAAAAATAATTCTTTTTTTATATAATAATTAAATAATATAGAGAGAAGGGTTATTATTAGGGTCTATTTTATCGATATCTTTATTCGTCGGTTTAAAAAACTAGTTCCTAAATAATAAGAAAATAAAATCCTTTTAAATAAATATAATATTTCTATTATAATTATAGCGATTTAAGGCGAATAGGATTTTATTTTATAATATATCGAATATAACTCTATATTTATTTATTTATAGTTTATTTAAAATAATATCGTATTATCTTGACGGGGTAATAAATATCGGATAAGAAACCTCTTTATAATTTTAAATAGTAAAATTTAAAAGAATTATATAAATAATTAACTTTTAATTTAACCGGTCGTCGAAGTTTTTTAATAATTTAAATTATAATAATAGAATAAGTTCTATTTATAGTTTCTCGTAAACGTTATTTATAATAATCGTATTTATAATAATATATACCCTAGAGTAATTATTATTTATAAAAGTATTAAGCGAAAACTTTTACTAGCGGGAAAATAAAAAATAATTTAAAAGGGTAGTATCCTAGCTCGTCTTCTTCTACGGATATTAAATTTATTTTATTTTTTCCTTTTACTAGACTTCTTTTAGAAGAGGTTATTTATTTTCTAAATCCGGGTTAAAAGTAATAGTTTACTCTATAATTATCCTAGGCTTTATAAATATTATTTATACTTATTTTATATATTCTAGCCTTTTTCTATACTTTCTTTCCGGCCTCGTTTTAAATTAATTTAGAGTAATCGCTTTAGAAATATCCGAGTTTATTATAATTAAAATATTTAACGGAGTTTAGAGCTTCCGTTTTAATATATAATTTCATTAAAATTAACTTAATAAAGAGTATATATTATCCGAGGGTAAAGATATTTACTCGATTATTAAAAGCGATTTAAATACTAATAGTAACTTTTATAATAACGGACTTTTTAGCGTAGGTAGAATATTATTTTTTATTTATATTAAATAAATATTCTTTCTTCGCTTTGAGAGTAACTTATTTTAATAAACTTTAAAAATTATATAAAAACGTAGGTAAAGCTTTTTATCGAGATCCCGGTATAATATATAATTATCCCTATTTATAATTATTTTAAAATATATATATTCCGAGTAAAAATCTTAAAAAGACTAGTTAGTAATTTAAATTAATATATTCTAAATATTATAAATAGTAGTTTATTAGTTAGAATCTTTATAGATATTCTAAAAATAAAAAAGAATCTCTATAATATTTTTATATAAATTAATAGTATTTATTTACTTTTTATCGATAATATATTCTATAATATTATTATTAGTTCTTAAAGTAATATAATTAACCTCTACCGCGGGAGTTAAGAAATAGTCGGTATTAATTATAAATTTCTTAATTATTTTAACTACCTAATTATTTTAAATTAAATTAAACTTATTTATAAAAACTAGTAGATTAAGGAATTTAGGTATTAATTTCCTAAACTAGGTTTAATATTACGACTCTTGGTTCGTAATAGATACTACGCCTACTACGGTATTAACGGGTATACTCATTATATTTATACTAATAAATATCGCGAGTAAAGTATATTTACTATATTTATACTAATAAATATCGCGAGTAAAGATACTTACTATATTTATAATCGCGAGTATATAGAGTATATTACTCTTAGTACGATTTCCTTTTATTATATAAACTACGTACTTTTTTAATAGATAAGAGCTTCGTATTTAATTTCCCTTAAAACTTTTAATTATAAATTCTAAATATAAACGTTTATTAAACTATTAATTAAGTTTATTAAATTTATTTAATTATATTTTATATTAATACGAAGCCTATTATCCTTTAATTCTTAATACTCCTCTCTACGAGTATTAACCTAGGCCCTATCGACGTTATATTTAAATATTAAACGGAGAGTTTTAATACTTTAAATACTTTTAAGATAAATACTTTAAAATTAATAAAGGCCCTAGCCCTAAATACCTAAAATAATACTAGAAGATATAATATTATAGAAGAAAGAGACTATATTAAAGTTACTTACCTAAATTATTACTATAAAGAGCGCGAGAAGCTTAACGACTAGTTATTATAACTTTAATTATTCTTTATATTTAACGAGAATACTATATTAGTTATTAAATAAATAATCTTTATAATAATCTATATAAGAGGTAATATTTAGAAATAAGTTAAATTATTCCTAAAATATTATATAGAAACCGTAAACGATAGTAATAACTTATTAATAAAACTTTAGATAGAGAACTTCTCCAAATTTAAAACCGAGATTCGTTATATATTCGGACTATTTAATAAAAGTAATATAGTAATTCGCGTTATTTAATATTTAATACAACGAAGGTCTATATCCGATTACTCGGCGTAGTTTTAATATTATATAATATTAACGGACTAGGACGATATTACTTTTATAATAATATATCGACGAGGACTACTAAAAGATAATATAAAAGACGAATTTATACGAGTAGGAACTATTATTAAAGACCTCGATATATTTATAAAATAAGTAATTAAAGTTAATAATAAATTATATAAATATATAATAAAGAAATACTATAACGGAGGAACTAACGGATAAAGACGTTCAAAAGTTTATAATAATAAATATAATTCGGCTAGTTATTATCGCCGTAAAAAACTTAACCCGTATAATTATATACCGATAAAACTCGATTTTACTAAAAAGGAACCTACGAGAGGATTTTAAAAAAAGAGTAAATAATAATAAAGAAATAAAAAAATAATAAATTATTATAATTATAATAAGCCGGGCTATATCGCTAGGAACTATCGTTCAAAAAATATAATAAATCGATAATAATTAAATATATTTAAAAAGGAGATACTAGATAATATAACCGGGTTCCCTAAAGATCTAGTATAAAATAATATAATATTTAATAATTTATTTAAGAAGTAAAGAAAGATTTAAAAAAAAATTATTTAAAGAATTTAAAAACTCGAAGAATTAGATATTAACGATAATTAAACTCTAAAGGAAGATTTAAAGGAAGGGTAGGAATAAGAATAAAATATAATAAAGTTTAAAAAATAACTTTAAGTAGTAGACTACCTCGATAATTTTAAAATCTAATTTATTATATTAAAAAAGAAACCCGAAGATAAGAAGAAAGAAAAAAGATAACCCTCTAAAATTAATTATATTTATAATAAATACTACCTACGATATAGGGAGATATACTAGTTAATATATTTAAACGAATATTATAAATACTATTACGATAGCTTAGGAGAGCGAAAGTATATCGTAAAATTAAAATATAATTAGAATTAGTAGAATAATTATTTAAGAGATAATTATCTATAGTATTTAATTAAAAAAAGGGAGAATTAAATCTTCCTAGATTACGATAAAGAATAGTAGTTATAATTACGAAACTAGATAAGATATAATAAAAAAACGAAATACTATAACTAGGACGAATAATATTATTATTTAACTAAAGATTATAAAAAGTACTTCGAGTCCAAGGAGTATTATAAATTCCTATTTTTATCGGGAAAAAACTAATCCCTTATATTAAAGGAAAATATAAAGAGATTCATATATTAATTCTAAAATAATATATATATTTAGTTTAATATAGTATATATATACGGATATTAATAAAATTTAACGGATATAAAATCGTTATAATAATAAATTTAGGAGTAACTAGTAACTTTATATCTCGAATAATAATTTAGGTAACTAACCTACTAACTCGAGAAAAAAAGAAATAATATAAACTTTAGTTAACCGACGGGTTAAAGTTATTAATAGGAAAAATAAATAAAAAAACGTTCCCGTTATTAATTATTATTTAATACTACTATAAAGAAATAACCTTCGATATAGTAAAAATAATTATTTATTATATTATTTTAAGAATACTTTAATTAAAGAAATATAATCTAAAAATCAATTAAAAGAAAGGAGTTTTTATATTTCCGCGTATTAAAAACGTTATTAATATAATACTTATACACCTATAAAGAATAATTATAAATAAGAAATTAAACCGTAACTCGGTTAAAATTTATAATACTTTATTTTCGCTTAAAGATAACTTTATATAAGGATCCGATTCGATATATATTAACTAAAGAGGTTAATAAGGCGAATAAATTAAAGTTTTTAAAAAAAAAACGAACCTCCTAATATCTTTAAAGAGTATTAATAATAGAAGTATTTTTTTTAAAAAAAGATAACTATAAAAGTATTACCTAAATATTAATTATAAAATTATAAAATCGAACTCGAATTAAATAAAATACCGATATTTAGACCTATTTATACTTTATTAAAAAAAGAACTCGGAGTACTTCGCGGGTATATTAACGAGAATCTTAAAAAAGAATTTATTTAAGAATCTAAATTATTAGTAAATTACTTAATCCTCTTTATAATAAAGAAGGATAAAAGTCTACGAGTATATATAAATTATCGGAAATTAAATAATATTATGGTAAAGAATCGGTACTCTCTACTAAATATTAATAAATTATAAAATCGGTTTATAATAATAAAAATCTTTACGCGACTAGATCTTCGAGGCGCGTATAATTTAATTCGAATAAAAAAAAGCGAGGAGTAGAAGATTACCTTTAGAATTAAATATAGTTATTACGAATACCTAGTAATACCCTTCGGATTTACTAACGTATTAATAACCTACTAAATATTAATTAATAATATTATACGAGTATATTTAGATATAACGGTGATTATATATCTTAATAATATTTTAATCTACTCTACTAATAAGGAAGAATATATTTAATATATATAAAATATCTTAATTTATTTATCGTTAATTAAACTTTCTCTTTAAACTAGAGAGGTACGAGTTTTATAAAGAATCGGTTAAATTTCTTAAATTTATAGTTAATACTAGAGATATTTATATAAACCCTAAAAAGATTAGAAGTATTAAGGAATAACCTATATTATATAATATTAAAACGATATAGAGTTTCTTAGGATTTACGAACTTTAATAAAAAGTTTATTAAAGATTATTCTAAAAAAGTCTTACTACTAACGGATATTATAAAGAAAGATATCGCTTTCCGGTAGAAGAAAGAATAATAATAATCTTTCGAGGTACTTAAGAAGGCCTATAAGAAACTTTTAATATTATATTTATTTTAAAGTAATTAATCTACTCGAATCGAAACCGACGCTTTAGATTTAATAATAAATATTTATATACTCTAGTAAAAAAACGATAAATAGTACCCTATTATATATTATTCCAGAAAAATATTATTAGCGGAATAGAATTATAATATTTATAATAAGGAATTACTAGTAGTAGTATCCGCGTTAGAATAATAACGGGTATATATAGAAAACTACTCGGATCTTACTATCTTTACGGACTATAAGAATCTTCTTAACTTTATAATAATAAAATAGTTAAATCGAAGATAGGTTAAATAATTAGAACTATTAGGATAATATAAATTCAAGATCTTCTATACTCTAGGAAAGGATAACGGTCGCGCCGATATATTTAATAAATAAAAAGACTATATAAAGAATAAAAACGTAATAATATTACTAGTCTTTATTTAATAATAGGATAAATCGCTAGTTCTAGTATAATAATTAATAATAACTTTATATATCTTTATTCGCGGAATTATTAATAGTATTCGGAAAGAATATAAAAACAATACTTTAATTAAAATACTAAGAAGTTAGTAACTATAGGCTAAATTATTAAAATATAATAAAAGAACTTATCTTCCTAAAGGATATCTTAAGGAGATTATTCGCGATTATTATAATAACCCGGTTTAAAGATACCCTAGAGTTATTAAAACTATAAAACTTATTTATAAAGAATACGACGCCCTAGGACTAAAGTCGTACGTCGAGAAGTATATTAAAGAATATATTTAATACTAGTAGAATAAATCTATAAAGTATATTAAATATAGTTAAATTTAATTCGCCCTAGTACTAGAGACACCGTGGGACGATATTATAATAGATTTTATTATTAAATTACTAAAATCAAAGGATCTAGTTACGGCGGAAACTTTTAATTTAATTATAATAATCTATAACAAACTTAATAAATACGCGATAATAATTCTAATTAAAAAAACCTATAAGGCGGAGTAAATCGCCTTCGTACTACTAGATTAATTAATTAGGGATTATAAAATACCTAAATTAATTAATATCTAACCGAGATAAATAATTTACTTCTAATTACTAGAAGATATTAATTAATACTATTAAAACTAAATTACGAATATCAACTATATATTATTTATAAATAGATGGATAAATAGAAAGGACTAATTAAATAATAAAGACCTATTTACGATATTACGTAAACAAGAAATAAAACGATTAAGTAAGATTTCTATTTATAATTTAACTAATATTCAATAACGCGTAGTTTAACACGACGAAACTTATACTATTTTTTACGAATTATAAAAGATATATTAATACGTTCCTAGAGCCTAAATAAGGGCTAGACGCGTAGAAAGCGCTAGTTTATTTAACTAATATAAAGGCGTTATATAAAAAAATATAAACCTAAATTAAATTAATAAATACTCGAATAAAAATATTAGTTAATAAATATCGAAAAGAGTATCTTTAGTTAAAGGAGGGAGATAAAATATACTTTTTAATAGAAAATATAATAAGTAAAAAATCAAGTAAGAAACTAAACTATATTAAAATTAGATTATTTTCAATTAAGAAAAGTAAAGAACTAGTTAATTACGAACTAAATTTTCTAGCCGACGCTAAAATATATCTAGTATTCTATATCTCTCGACTAGAGCTAGTAGACTCTAAAATACCTTTATAGGATACTTTTTATTTTTATACCGAAGAAGAAATAGAATTCGAGGTCGAGAGGATCCTAGAATTTAATTATACGAATTAGAAATATCTTATTAAATAGAAAGAATATAATAAATTAAAAAAATTATAGAAATTAAATACGAATCTTATAAACTACTAATAACTCCTTTAGGAGTTCTATTAAAATTAGAGGGAAAATAAATAATACCCGACTAGTTAAAGTTAGCGGGAAGCTAGAACTACTTAAGAGAAATATTAAAGAAGAGGTCGCTAGATAATATCCTCATAATATCGGTTATTTATTACTCGTCCTCCTCTAGGTCTAAAATATTCCTTTATTTAATAACTACTAACCCTTCTTCTTTATCCTCTAGGTACTCGAGTTATCGCTTAAAATAATTTACTCAAATATATTACTCGGCTAATTTGGCGCGAGCTTTACGAACTTCCTTTTATATTTTTAAATACTTATTACGAATTCTCTTTAATATTAACGGAGAAATAGCGAGGTCGTAATCTCGCTCTAAACGAATATATTCGATATATTTTTTAAACGACTCTCTAATAAGGTATACCTTTAAATCTTTTATATAACTCCGATATAAATATATTATAGCGCTAATATCTTTTAAATTATTTAATAGTTTCTTTTTACGGGATATTAAATTACGGAGGTTAACTTTACGAGGTATTATAATAATAAAACTAAATAAAACTTTCGGGACTAAAGTTTAGCGAGAGAGAGGATAATATTACGATCTTTAATTTATAATAAATACTACGCCTACTATAGTACTAACGGGTATATTTACTATATTTATATTAATAAATATCGCGAGTAAAGTATATTTACTATATTTATATTAATAAATATCGCGAGTAAGGATATTTACTATATTTATAATCGCGAGTATATAGAGTATATTACTCTTAGTACGATTTCCTTCTATTATATAAACTATGTATTTTCCTAGTAGATAAAAGCTTCGTATTTAATTTCTCTTAAAACTTTTAATTATAAATTCTAAATATAAACGTTTATTAAACTATTAATTAAGTTTATTAAATTTATTAAATTATATCTTATATTAATACGAAGCCTATTATCTTTTAATTCTTAATACTCCTCTCTACGAGTATTAACCTAGGTCCTATCGACGTTATATTTAAATATTGAACGGAGAGCCTTAATATTTAAAACCCTAGATTATTATATTGATTCTTTAACGTATTAATTTATTATTATAATATTTATTTATTTTACTATAATATTTAAATATATCTTTAAGCCTATTAAACCTATTTTTAAATAATTTTAAAATAATTTTATATTTTATTATAATAGAGGGAGGTATTATAAAAGGAGTCTCTTTTAAATCGTATTTAATTAAATATTTAAAGTACCGAAACGGGGTCGTCTTTAATTTATTTATAAAATTATACTTTATTAAAAATCTCTTAAGGAATACTAGCCGCGTTCTTTTTAATTAAAATATTATTCGGTAATATTAATTAACGTCGGGTATTTATTTCCTAGAGTATTTTTCTCGATCGATTTATAGTTTTTTATTAAATTCGTAGTATATTATTATATACTATAAAAGTTTACGTAATTGAATAATAATATATTTTAATTTAATATATATTAAGGGGGTATTATTATTTTTTATTAATTTCTTTCGATTTATTTATAATATAAATAGTCCTCTAGTTTCTTTATTACTCGTTTAAATATAAATTTAATATATTATTCTATTAAAACTCTTTATATTCGATTTATTTATATAATAAATTAATTTAAAAATATTAAACCGTAATAGAGCTCCTACTAGTATTTTCTTCAAATTCGATAATTATTCGAATAAAAGGAGTATAGGGTAAATTAGTTATAATATTAGAATTAATATAAAAACGATATTAATATAAATATATTAAATAAAATAATTAACTAGGGAGTAAAAATAAGATAGTAGTTTTATATATATAAAAATATTTAGGAATATTAAAGCGGCAGCGGTATACTAGGCCTAATCGGGTATAATAATATATAGTTTATTAAATATAAGTTATAGGAAGACGGGTACGGTTGTAATAAATATAAAAACTCTATATCTTAATATTTTAGCGCCCTCTATAACGGATTGACGAAGGTAAAGGTATAAACAAGTAAATATACCTTCGAGGATCGAACTTCGCCTTCCGGTCGTTTTTTATGGTTAATGTATCGTCAGCTTTACCTCTTTGCCCTCCGCTACTTTCCCGTTATAGACGGCTAATCGCCGCGGAGAGATAAGACGAAGCAGAGCGCTTTGCACGAAGGGCGGCAGCCGCGACGATGGTACGAGCTCTGGTCACTGGCGTCAGAGAACGGCTACCGACGAATCCGTTATTTGTTCCGCGATCGTACAGCGGCGGACGCCAAGGCAATCGAGGACTTGCGTGCGGAACATCCTGCCTTCTAAGTATTACGCGATCAATCCGGACCGGATGCGTCAAATAGTGCTTCTCAACTGTCAACTCCCAATCTGTCTATGAATGAGTCTCCTGGGAGAGCTTAAGTGGTTTTCAGAGGGTCAGCAAAGTCGCAATAACAAGTGCGAATTTTTTGTTTAATTAGACTGGCCCGAGCGTTGCGCCTGACATGTTGCTGCAAGTTCATGCACTTTTTGGCACTCGTGGTACGTCATCTGCGCAAAGTGCGCCGACTCTTTTGAAGGTCGTGCAATGCGTGCTAGTCCAGGTAGTATATGCACATATTAGCGATTTGGTAGTGCTGAACGCTAGACCATGTAGTCTCTCTTCCTACCGACATAGATGCTGGGGGAGCTTTCAGTGCTGCGATTTCACATAATCCTACGTTTCATCTAGCAAGAGAGAGTATGTGATGCTTACTGCAGCGGAAACGCTCTGCAAACGATGCGCTTTGGGGTACCAGGATCTGCTCGAACGTATCTTACACCTCACGCTTAGTGGCAGAATAAGTCGCAATTGTTAGAGTATAGAGCCCAGTATACTCAACTCTTACTGGGAGAAGCGCAAATACTGGGGCGGTCAGCACTCTTGATGAACTGCTCTCGGAGAATACATACCTTCAAGAACCCATTCCTGTACTCAAATTAAGGGCGTCTGTGCTAAAGTCCACCGAGCTGAGATGATAGACTGCCGCTTTTTTGACGGCAAACCTGCTTAGAATGTATCCAATGAGCAGTCATGGGCAAATGACCTCCTCGACATATTTGAATAACGCGTTCCAAACGACATGGCTGTTGTAGATGAAGAGCTTTCTACTGCAATGGAGTCTTCTCATAGCGTTATACGTGGTTTCAGCAAAAATACTCGAGGAAAGGCTTAACCCGCCTAGCATAACCGAAGCTAAATTGTTTCAGAACCACGTTCATGCCTAGGTGCTGCAAAAGACTCAGCCTTCAACATCGTCTCGCAAACATCGCTACAAGATGTTTCTGGTGCACTGACGCCATCGTTGACCAAAAATTTAGAAATGAGCAATGGCGCCTCTTGAGGGTCGCCGCAAGGTTCCATTGGCATCTGCAAATGATTCAAGGCGCTCACATCCCGTGCCTGAACGATAGGACAGTGAAAACACAGGGTTATTGCCTGCACTGTCCAAGGAGGCGCTTAGCGGGCAATGGCCACGCACGCACGTCACACAATGCTGCGGGCTCGCTTATGCATAACATGAGTTCTCACGAACTGTGGAGATGACAGAAGTATCAGGAAGGAGGAAGCCAGTGTCTGATAGGCCACCGGAATCGGCGTGCCATCCTCCGCATTTCAAGATGGCCACGGCGTCCAAGAATCCCTCGGATCTTTTTCGCGGTTCCGAAGCACTCCAGAAAGGAGCCGCAAATAGACGCAGATGGGCAAATTATAGCCTAGCAATTTCCAGATGGGCTTCTGTCAGTGGAATGGGTAACCTTCCGAAATCATGAACTCAACTTCTTCAATGGAGGAGCTGAAAAGTATGAGGCCACGCCTCTACACCTTCATCCGCAGGGCTGGCCTATGGTCCTCTACTTGAGCGTTCTTAAACTTCACTTTCGCGCGGAACTTCGCAGTTGATGAGGAGTAATGTTTCAAGTTCTATAGGCTCAACTTCGACGATGAACAGAGCCCCAAGATCCAGGGAAGGTCGTCGCGTACGTGGCTTCAGCCAGGTCGGAGGAATATCCTTACCAAGATTTGAGCGCCTGGACCCCAAATGCTTGAGCGTTGGACCTGGACTATATGCGCTATAGCGCCTCATTCTCTATTCAACAGCGCGTCACTGTATCGTGGTTCTGGCCTTTGGCTCGGCCACTAGCGAGCTTGAAACAACCTGTCGCCAGAATCGACAGGTGCGCAATGCATATCGCTAAACTACGTATTCGCGAAAATTTTCATTGAAGGCGCTTTTTCTATATTGAACGTCATGCTCTTTGGCAATATATATGCTATGTGAGGTAGATTCCTTCGATGCACACAGAAAATCATAAACTTCTGTTGATCAGAAAGCTCCAACCACAAAGATGTATTCCTCTTTCCGCTTCATCACACTCGTTACTGCCAGCCTCTTTCAGCAATTTGCCTATGGACAACTCCTCGGCGCCGTAAACCATATAGGGGATGAATTGGGGGGACTGGTGCTAGTCACTATAGAGAACAACAGCACGGGCAACTACTCAATGGAAGCGATCAACAACCTCTTCGACGCCACCAACCCATACCAACCTCTCAGCGTAAGGAATCAGGCAGGACAAGCAGTGCACTTGATTGGAACATTAGCCTCCTATGGTTCACTAAGCGATTCGGACTTCATCTCGATGCCACCCGGCGCCATTTGGCAACGAGAATTCAATACGACCGAATACCTACCACCAGACTCATCCCTCACCAAACCCACCTCAGGATGCTACGTTGTCAGCATACCATCCGGGATGTGGGCAATAAACACGACAGCATTCACAGCAGGCGAAGATCTAGCGACCGGGTTCTTCAACAAACAAGATCCGGCGCTGACGTACGTCAAAGTTGTCTCGACACCGCTGCACGTCAACATCACAAGTCTCCCCGAATCAGGCTACACTGCTGCTGCCCTTGCATCTATGACTGCAGAGCCTGCCCCAACGCAGGCAGCAGCAACGCTCATTGTACCGTCGGGGACGGTGGGACTTGGTGGAGGGGCTCCGACGGATGGAACGAGCATCGATTCGTATCTTACAACTAACCACATCCTCTGAACACAATTCTATCTTGGCCGCGCACTCAACCTCCGGCTCTGTACATTACGCTCAATTCGATGATTATTGTGTGGGACAAAAGGTCATTGGCTGTTCTCGATCTTCTGGTGAGATTGGAGATGGAGCCGGAGTACTGGGTTGCTTTCTAGCAGGCAACGGCTCGGTAGGAGTTAGAACCTCCATGACTAGAGTCTGCAACTATATCTGGCGCGCAAAAGACCTATATCCAGAGGGTTCAGGCCGGTGCATTGCTATGGGCGGGTAAGAATATATACATGTCCATATGGGTAATGAGATTGGAGAAAGGCGTTGTTGACTCCACTATCGATCAACGATGAAAAATGTATATAGACGAATTGATAGGGGCAACCTGTGCAAATCACAATCTTTCGCCTCAATGACACTTGAATATTGATCATTAAGCGAAGGGACCATCTTATCTTGAGAGCAGCTCAGATTAGAAGGTTCGATAATCTTGTAATCAAAGCGATCCGGCATGGGTTCGCATAAGACGATTGGGAAGCGGGATACCACTAGAGCCGTCATCTGAATACCCGTGAGAGATGAACGCAGTGAATCATTGGTTCTGGTAACTGCAGCCATGGTGGCGTTCCTACAGATGAAAATGCAAAATCTGTGCACCTAAAGCACCGAAAGATCCGAGAAGCGCGCCGATGACTAGGGGAGAGGCAAATTAAGATATCATCTGTCCGGAGGAAGCTCCGGAGAGAAAGCTGTTCAGAGGCTGACTTGGATTTGACAACAAAGCCCAACTTGCCCTGCATGGATGCCCTGCAGCAACACGTGATGCCATGTCTCAACGATCTAGACGTTCGTCATGATTCCGGGCTGTATGTTCTCAAGTTTCTGCGAGATCTCTTCCCAAACCCGTTTCTGCACCTTGGCGCCTTCTTCGCTCAAGACGAATGGTGATGGGCTACAAGCCTCGTTAGCACGCGCATTCCGGATCTCGACTTCGTAGAGGCTTACTCAAATACACGACAACTGCTCAAATACTGGCCGTGGGATTCGGAGCCTGCACCGGCTGCGTGAACTAAGGTACGAGAGCCGTGTTCTGTGGACCTCGCAAGGAAGAATTTCATGACTTCTAGGATGAAAGGCGCCTCGCGACTAAGCGAGGAATGGCAGAGACCAGGGTTCAAGAAGTTGATGATTACCTCGGGTTTGCCGTTCTGCTTGGTACGTGTAGCGAGTTCCCGGGTGTAGAAGACTTCGAGCAGCTTAGAGACATTGTATCTGTAGGTTTTAGCAGACAATACTACTGGCTGCTAGGAGTGAGTAATACCTGTCAACCATATTTGCAGTCTCCTTGTCATTTAAGGTGTTCAGAATATTGGGACTGGCCTTTTCAGGAAAGGTCGTGAAGGCATGGACTTCCGAGGAGACGATAGTGAGATGGGGCGTGGTGTTGAAACTCATGGCAGTTTCCCTAAGCTTAGGCAGGATCATCAGACCCAGCAAAAAGGTACTGATAACGTTCGTTGTGATCGTCGACTCGTTGTCTTCGGTCACAGAAAAATTTCTTGTGACAATACCAGCATTTTCAACCACAGCATCTAATCGCTTCAGCCCTTCGGCCCTCTTCGCGAACTGCTTTGTAGACTCGTAGCTTCCAAGGTCGAGCTGCCACGCTTCCACCGCACCTTGTCGCTTTGTACTTTCCTCAATAGACTTCTTCGCCGCTTCTCCCTTCTCCAGGTTCCTCACGGCTAGTATGACCTTGTCTGCGTTGAGCCGGGTGAAGTGGCGTGCTGCTTCGAAACCGAGCCCAACATTGGAGCCAGTAACGATTATTGTTTGACCTGAAAGGTCTGTGGTAGGGTAAGGAAGGCTGATGATAAGCTGTTCGTATATGAAATTTAAGATCATTGCCATGCTCGCCATGGTAGAAGATTGAGTCTCGAGATCAAAGGGCGTCGGGATGGATTTACAAACTTGCTTCAGTCTTTGAATGGTGGCACGGTTGTTGGGCAAAGCGGATCTACGAGTAGGGAGTACACTATCATCTTTATCGAGCACCAATGAAGCCCTGCGGAATGAAGTTTACTACGTCAGTGAAGGAACTCGGGAATGAAGTTTATTTATATCCGATATGTCCCAATGCCAAGACTCTGCCCGATCCCAATCTTTAGCTACGCGAATGGCAGGCTTCCTCAGCTTCCTGACCATACTGAAAATAGCCAGGTTACTAATTGAACTATTGCCATACGATTGAAATCTGAACACTACCTCTTTTCATGCCTAAAAATCTTGCGAGCAATAGCTTTTGCTCCTTTAGCAAGGTATCGTTGTTGGCCTACTGTTGCAAATTTCGTTTTGATGAGGATAGATCTGTGCGGATAGACCGTTGCTCCCATTTGACATTTCTCCAAGCTGACTTCAGGAATTGGCTGACTGAATCTGCTACGATCATTGCCTCCACGATTTCTGTTCCCGTGGATCTCTTTAGGTGAGGTTCTTCTTTGATGCTTTATTTTTTTGCACATTTATTTCGGGGCTGTGCCTGCGAATTCCATGCTGAGAGTCAGCTTTGATCTGGTGACCGTGCATAAAGTCGGCTGCCCTCTCCCCTAATGAGCTCCTACCACGGAATCCCTGATGCATTACCCTTGCTCACCAAACATGGGACTGCATGCAAATGTTCAGTCTGACTCCACGTGGCAGACAAAGAAGCCCTGCGCGAGCTTGAAAATCGCCGCTAGCCGAGAAGAATCTGACTGGAATGCGGAAAAGCATTCTTTGTTTAGGCACATTCTATGTCATCGCATGCGGCCATTCCAATCCTGCTTACGCATGAGCGCGAACCCCCCAGTTTGGACGACTGAAGATGAACTTTGTTCGTTAAATCTTTTATCGCGTCGCGAATCAGCCTGCTCGATTTTCCGCACGACCTACTCAGACCTGTTTTGAAAAGATGCGAACAAGATTGAGCGCCATTGAGCAGGGCAGCAGTCGGTCAGCAGGTTATTCCTCCACTTCATCCCGAGCTCGGTACATGGGCTAATAGCTGGATCTTGCAGAATCTAGTCAATCGATGACCCTCACTGTCCCAGCTATACCTCCGAACATCATCAGATTGAGAAGCCCACCAATCAGTGAGAGAGCCACCGATGGAAGCTCGGATGGGGGAGGGAAAGCGGCTTGTCTACCAGCGCCCATGCCACCAGTCGTTCCTTTTGGGTCTAGAAGTTCCCCAGAGAGTGCGAAGCAATACACCAAGGCCGAGGGGCCCAGAACGGAAGAAACAAGAAGGCGTACTGCGTCTTTTATTCCGCTAACGACGGATAATTTGACACAATATCAGGAAGAGATAGGATCAGCAGTCCAAGAGCCAGCTCCTGACATATCATCAAATTTCGACACGTCGATATCGGGTGTCTCACAGAACGAAGACTCGTCGAAGCACACCGACCCTTTCGAATGGACAAAGAAGTTTGTCGAATTTAAAAAAATGCAAAGGGAAGGTGCAGGGAAGAGACCAGAAGAGGACAGAAAGCTCTTGTTGCGGCAGCTGGCCGAACCCCTGAACCATGGCAAAGGACTGCCTAGCGCGACAACGGCGATAGAACTCATCAACGAACAGATCATGAAAGAAAGCACTATGAGTAAGCGAAGCGACGAGATTGATTATGATCGACTGTGGGGTTTCACCAAGGACATACCAGCAGCTTCTCAAAATCAAAAAATCTTCTCTGTAGACCGTTGGTCTGGACAACCTGAGATCTCAAGCGAAAATCTCCAAGTCGAGCGTCCGCACTTCGAAGTTCCTTACTCACGCCTGGGGAAGCAGACGGGGACACCATCACAGAGACTGCCACCAGAGGAACTGCATTTCCACGAGTACCCTGAAGACATGGGCGTGGGGTCCTCAAAACCAAGGATAGGAAAGCTGCCACTAGAGATGATGAATCACGATCCCGAGACAGACGCTCAATTGCTTGAAGCGCCTTCAGATTTCATAGCGCTGGATGTAAGCGGCGAGAACCAGGCGCCCTTCATGTTCGGAGAGACGTCAAACCTGCAGGCGATGATGAGCAACCAGATTGAGAATGATCTGGCATCAGGTCAGTCGCATTGGAGAGGTGGCTCGAGCTCCCGATAGCTGACATACTCTATTAGGCGGTGAATCGGACTATGGCGGAGACGCTAGCACATACGAAACGAAGTCGAAGTTCTCCGGTCCAAGTGTGCCGATGACCATCAAGTTTGCGCTGCCAGAAGCCTCGGAGGAAGAGGTTGCCAGATCGGCAGGTCAGTCAATATCCGTGGATGCTTCGCGCTCATACAATGCTGAGAGTCCCACAGAATACTTCAAGCATCCGAAAGCTCCCGCGTGTGAGCCTACATCTTCAGAAACATTAGCAGGTCGCCTCAAACGTAAGCATGGGCAACACATCCATGTCAACGAGGTCACGGTCAAGCGCCCGCGAATAGGCACAAGCGAACGCTGCATCCACGTCGGAGACAGCTTTGGCGATGACTTGGACGACGCTTCTGATTCGCAGGCAGACTCTCTTTTTGACGAGCGGCGTGGTGTCTTTCATTATGAGATGTCCGGTGCGCTCCAGGATATGGAGAGTACTGAGGGAGAAGACGCGCAGGCAAACGATAGCTGCTTTGAAGATGGCTTGTATGATACTTGACTTTGCATTTTTTGTTGTTAGCCCGCGGCAATTTAATGTTTACTGTCCTTGGACCAGGTGCACTTCGAAGCTTCTAGGTTATCGTAGCAATATTCCTTGCATTGCTAACCTACATGCTATCATAAGGCAACACCTAGGCGGCTATGCAGCGCTTGCAAACACCATCGCATCCATATCATCCCCTATCTAGTATCGTTTTCCCTCCCTAAGCACATCACCAAATTCCTCTAGCGGGCTCCGGTTGAGCTTTGTCTCCTTCCATAGATTGGGTGTTAGGAAGCCGTATGTATTGCCCACCGCAACGAATGTAGCCTTCAACGTATTCTCGAGAGTCTTTGTAGAACCGGCGGAGGACGTGTAGACATCCTGGACACCAGCGAGTTGGAGGAGACGCTTGACAGCAGGGGAGGCAACGAGACCGGTACCACGGGGCGCAGGGATTAACTAAGCCAGATTAGCAAGAATTCCAAATGCGCTCCAGCGAGTCTACCTGCACATACTCGCACAGTGACAGAGCCACACTTGCCGCTCTCCTTGGTAGGCAGCGAATGAGGGTCCCCCAGGGAAGTACCCCAGTATCCTCTTCGAATTGGCAGGACACTCAACTTGGCGATGATGATGGCGGCGCGAATGGCAGTAGCCACCTCCTTGGAGGTCTTGATACCGAGACCGACGTGGCCTTCCGAGTCTCCAATGACAACGATAGCCTTGAACCGCGTACGTTGACCAGCACGAGTCTGCTTCTGAACGGGCTTGATCTGTATTTTGAAGGGATATAGTCAGCCACGATAACTTGTTATTCAATTGCCCAGATAGATAGACCATCAGATCTCTGTCCTCACCTTCATAACCTCATCCTTCAGTTTGGGCAGGAAGAAGTCCACAATCTGGTATTCCTTGATAGGCAGTGAGTGCAGGTAGATCTCCTCCATACTCTTTATCTTCCCAGCCTTCACAAGACGACCCAGCTTGGTCACAGGCTGCCATTCTTTCTCTTCGCTCTTGTTTCCTCCACGACGAGGGCCACGACGTCCGCCGCGCCCACGTCCACGGTCTCCACCTCGCTCACCGCCGCGCGAGCCAAAGCCACCACCACGTGCACCACCTGCTGCTGCTCCACCACGAGGTGCGTCTGCCATCTTTACTGTGCTTGTGAGAAAAGGGTGGTACTGGTGAGTAATTGGCGATGGGACTGGTGATGGAGGTCGTGGCGCGCAGAAGTTCGTGGTGCTTTAGGTGGGCGGCGCTAAGATAGGCTTAAGCGAGATATCAAAGTCTTGGCATTGTCCTTGGTTCGGTGTTCATTCAATCCAAGTACTTCGCAGGGGGACATCTTTTCATGGGGCAGCATTTCGCAAAAACAGACTTTACGAAAACGAGAGATAGCTTCACAATGACAAGACATGGGATAAGGTACTTTAGTCGAAGCTGTAGGTAACTATATGAGCTAGTCATCGTTCAGCAAGTTTTGTGAGGGTTTAAAAAGATAATGCCGGCTCGAAATTTTGAAGTTAGACCTGTAAAAGGAAAGGCTCAAATAGGGTCCGAGCCTGTGTTTGGAGCTGAAGAATTGAAGATACGAATCTAATGAGATTCAGTTTTTTTTACATATTTACATGTCTAAGTCATAGTCTGTGTCTTTCCGACGAACTGGAGATGGAGGTCTCTCAATGCCTCCCATTCCTTTAACACTCGCGCGAACCAACCCTTTTCCCCCAATCACGGATCTCTTTTATTCGACCGTCTTTCGTAGGTGATTCAGCCCATGTATGTAAGACGTCCCATCGGTGGCCCTGAAGGTGAACCGTAGCGGACTTCATGGATTCGCCGTATATCTAACATTTACTTGAGATTGTAGCTGTGGTGCCTCAGAAGATGTCGAGTTCCACAGTACATTCATAACTTGACGGTTGATTAATCCATGCCAGGCCAGGTCCACTGGAAACGAGATCACCGATTCGAAATTACAATCCAGGTGGTTGTGATGTTGTTTTTAGATCAGACAATATCATGCCTTCTCCACATCAGCAATTGGCTGCACATGCTCTGATTTCTCCCTGGCTATCTGCCGTTCTTCTTCCTCTGGCGTCCGTGTCCGTAGCTGTAGTGCGTGAATACCCCCAGTTCTTTCCAACTCTTCCTTCAACAAGGCGTAGACCATGCGATGCCTAGCAGGTTGCATCTTCGATTTGAAGGCTTCAGAGGTGATGACCAGACGGAAGTGCGTCTCTCTGGAGACGCTGCCTTGCATGGCCTTGTGATGGGCGTGCATGCTGGAGTCGTTGAATATCTCGAGCGTAGAAGGCTTCAAAGCTTCTGTGATCTGGGGGTCTACATGTCAATGCTGTGGAACACCATGAGGGTAGCTGCCTGTACCTTGATGCGCATGGCGTCCTCGACTGGAGTCACAGACATCGTTGACATATGTCTCGCAAGGCCAAGTACGCCTCGTCGAAGCATCATACACAGCGGTGTGACGATAGTGTGCTATATGAAGCTTTGTCACTTCCCGCTCAGGATCAGCGTGCGGTAAAGCCCGACTTCAATAGATTCGGGTTGTTGTGTAACAGCGAAATTTGCGGAATCGAAAACTATGGAATGCCGTAGCTCCAACATCATCACCTTCGACATTCCTCCCTTCTTCCTCACGCATTTTGATGTTAAGTAAGATCGCCTCCAGCGGCGTAGCACTCTCATAGCTTCCTCTAGTCAGTCTGGCGCTTGATCACCAACCACTTCATGCGACCCTTCCGTTCCCTCCTCCGCACTTATGCCACCAAGCAACGTCCATCCCGTTTTCCATCCGCAAAGTCGCCCCTCTCACTCGACCACTTCCTCATTCGTCAAAGAGTCCTCGCGCTCTACCGAAGCATCATGCGTGAGTCCCGCACCATCCCTTCACCTACAAGAGAAGAGATGAGAGGATATGCCAAAGAGGAGTTTGAGAGACATAGGGAGGTGGAGGACTTGAGGAACATACGGTATCTGCTTTCTGCAGGGAAGGCGGAAATGGATAGGATTAGAGGACAGGTCGGATTTGGGAGGTGAAAGACCAAGGTTAAACGCAATTGATCAGAAAGAGGAGAATTGCGCCAAACACACCGGATACATCGATATCTGCTTCGGATCGCTCTAAATACTGTCAGGTTTGCTCTAAATCTCGACGAAGTTGGCAGAGAGGAGAAGCGTCGGTGAAAGCTGAGCAACCAAAGATCCTCAATTCGAAGGATCCAAGGATACCAATGTCCGGTTGCTCAGGTGGTTGACTTTTAGTGCGAAAGGGGACTCCATCGGCTGCTCCAAAAGATGCTATCAAGTTCGATACGGCGTCTCTAGGTCGGTACGAGTGAAGAGTAGTAGAAACGCCGGACTAATATCATTCCGGTCCGATATCGATAGAAGTGGCAATGACTCTCGAAAGACGGATTGCAAGGACTGATGATCCGTTGGAAGCTGTTGCTCAAATGATTCTATGATGACCTAGTGTCTATATATATGCCTTGACGTTCGGCCGGTTGCTCCTTTTTGCAGTCAATCAATCAAGCAGATGATGTTGTTCTCTAGTGGTATGCTGTTATGCTTTCTGAGCTACCTCATCCCGTCACGACGGTGCTACAGGCTCGTTCTACTATGTTTACAATCTGCTGTCCCATTATTGTTTCATGCTCGTGGAGCATCGGAAGTAATGTCTCCGACTTGGTTTTATCTCAGACCTGGACGATGTTTCGTGTGGCTTCGGCGTGGCCGGTCTCTTCAGTGTGTTTTTCGAAGCATTTCTCGCGACTTCTGAAGGGCGTGGCAGGCACCGAGCTCGACACGTTCAAGATTGCTGTATTCATGCAAAGTGCTGATTGGGGGGATCTTCCATCGACGACTAGATCCTAGATCTTCCGTGCCAAACTACTTGCTTTTGTCCTCGATCGGTGGCTTTATTCCATACTGAATAGTTACCACTGTGACACAGGCTTCAGCTCCGACTTGGCCCTAACCTGCCTTTATTTTAAGCAGTCCGACCTCCGCAGCCTCATATTCGCCAAGCCGCGCCACATTCCCCTACGATATGAAAATTACCTTCGGAGATGCTTTGCTCGGGCTATTGTGTCTTCAGTCAGCCCAGCTTCGAATAAAGGGCCAGCGTTGCAGGCATCATGCTTACTGAGTGTATTGTTGTTGGGTTCTTCAAGCGTATTGAAATCAGCTGATTGAACGCTCGGACAAGAATGGGCACGCTTTCACAGGAGTTTTTCATACCAGTCTCTCCAAAGGATACCTCCTGAGAGCTTGCCGTTGGAGATGAGCTTTCTCGGCTTCGTCCAAAGCCTCTATGAAGAGGCCAGTCATGAACGCTGGGGTCTTCTCGTCTTCCATAGTGATCGACAGTGGGAAGACTCCTGCCTGTTCTTGGGACCTTTGGACAGACTAGCAACACAAAAGACTAAGGATAGCTTCGCTCAACATGCACACCGCATACTTCTTGTAGCCCATCTTTTGAGCGTGCATGCCTTACCAATCGGAGGTAAATCTGATCTCTATTGTAGTATAATTTCTAGGAAATTGCTGACACAAATTTAGGGCTCATCACTCGTAGTCTAGGTATACTCTCTGTCAGGTCACCCGATGATGTTTCCGTTGACGAATGTAAACGAGATATGACTGCGGCTTCAGTATTATCCGACGCCGCACTCCGCCGATGTGCTGCAGGTGATGGGGCAGGAGAGGGAGTAAGTGACGGGGAAGAAGGATGCGGCAATGGAGATAGCGACGACGGCGATAACGGCTCTGAGGACGGTGATAGTCTCAGCAACACCCAGTTCGCCTTAAGCTCTCCTCGTGCGGATTGCCTCATGCAATCGCGGATGTTCCCAAATTTCTCCATGTCCAGTTGTCTGAAGTTTCCGAACTCGATTACTCCACCTCCGTCGCCAGATCGAGCGCCTCAAGTCGTTCGGGCCCCACCCCCGGTTGCTCCGCCGCCTGCGCCCGCGCCCGCGCCTCTACCTGTCAATGCGGGTGCGCCTGCATCAATACCTGTCCATCAGCATGGTGGCAGTTCTTCCCGGATGCCAACCAAACGTGAGGTCGGAACTGATGATTCATACGGACTATTCGCCAGGGACCCAATGGATGACGAGGAACCTGACGAGGAAGAATGCAAAAGATCCTCAAGCGCCGATTCTCCCGAGGCACTTCATCGTCGCTGTGGAGGCGGTGGCGGTGGCAGAGGGGGCGGCGAAGGGGATGCAGGTGAAGATGGCGGAGATACTGACCCTGGAGGTGACAGTAACATAGGCAGCAATCAAGGTAGCGAAGGCGAATACAGCGATGTTGACGGCGAGCAACTTGCGGCTTTGGCCACACCGGACCAATTGGACAACAAGTGATTCTGCTACGCTTGGTTCTCTGTCTTTGGTTCACTGCCGGAGATTGGCTGTGATATGCTCAGGCCGCTGCCTCCAGGCTATCCAGGTCTGCCTCCAAGTGCGCCTGCGCCTCCAGCGTCAGCTCCTCCACCGCCGCCTCCGCCACCATCTGCTCCGCACAAAGTTCGCGGAGGTAATTCGGTTGGGCGAGTGCGCGCGAAAACGCCAGCCCCTGCCTACGGTCCTTTCTAGTGATCCCAAGATAGGCAAGAAGCATTGTGAGGAGGTTACAATTTGGGAGTGATGACAAGGTCGTGAAGTGCGAGTGAGATGCGGTCTTACTCGGGATCCCCAATTGTCTGGGATGAAGTTGTGCTTCATGCTTCTAAATGCTCTCCTTCTTCTTTCTTTGTCTCCTTCGAGATCTTGTGATATTCAACTTCCTGCTTTAGAATGTCGGAGGATGAAACTCCAGGCATTGAATACTGGGCCCAGCTGTACGACCCATTTGTTCTTTGTTGATGCATCTTTGTTCTGGCTGTTTGCGCTCAACCCGATCAGTACGCCCACATTCAACTTCCTTCAATTTTCAAAGAGCAAAATAGTGTTTTCCTTCTTGAATTGCCCCCTTCTTTCGTATTCGCTCTGTGGTTCTCGTGGGAGACATGGAGGCCTCAATTCCATCGACCCCGAAATTATTTGCCGATACGAGAACATTGCAGCGTCTCCTCGCGACGGTCATCGAAGGAGCAAACACTGGCGGGGAGGGGCCTATCGAGATCGAAGAAGCGCGATTGCTCGCTGGAGGGGGTTACGACTGGGTGTGGCTTGTATCATGCGTAACGAAAAACCCGTTCCTAAGCAACAGTACGGAAGCATTACCGTCCTCGAAGTTCGTACTTCGCGAGCCGAGCGAAGACGCACTTCTTCCCCACCAGATCGAAAATGAGGTTGCTTTCTTGACCTACATTGGCAAAAACCATCCTTCGATCCTCGTGCCAAGAATCTATGCATACGAGACTCGGTCGGATACGCCATTCATCGCTATGGAGTACATTGAAGGAACGTCACTGAACGAGGTCTGGATGACCTATACGGAGTCAGAGAAAGTGGAAATGGCCAAGGACGTTGCCGCAATCATCGTCGACCTCGCTGAGATCACGTTCAATGGCATAGGCGGCTTGACCCTCTCACATACGCTGGGACCCACGGTTGAGGGCATCAAGCTCTTCAGAGGCCGAGACAGATTCCACTCTGCAGAGTGTTACGACATTGGACCCTACGCCTCCACTCGCGCCTACATCTGCGCCTGCTACGAAAAAGAAATCTACTACTACAGCCATGCCTCCGAAGACGAAGTCGGCGGATTGTTCGAATCAACAACTAAAGAGGCATTCATCGCAAGTCTCAAATTCATGCGCAACGTCTTGACCAAATCAGCCAGCACAGGCCTCCCTGAAGAGCCGTTCGTGCTCAATCATGGCGATTGCCATGGCCGCAACATTATGGTTCGCGAGCAGAAAATAGTAGCGGTCCTAGATTGGAAGTTCGCAGGCAGCTATCCTCTCAGTGAGGTGCTTGCAGGAACTGGAGTAGATGTAGTCGAGATGGTAGATGACGAAATGGTTGATGAGGCGTGGAAGTGGAGTGATCGGATCGTTGCATTAGCTGAGGAGCAAGCTCGAGCACGAGGGTGGGAGGAAGAGAAGGTGGGACTGTTGGTCGGGCAAGGGAACCGGGAGCTGCAGGCTGCGAGGATGGAGATGCTACCTGAAGAATATTCTGAGGAGAGGTCGGAAGGCGCTTCGGATAATGGGTTGGAGGCTGTGCTGATTGATTACTTGGATCATGGTCAGGCGAATGTGGTTGGGGATGAGGAGAAGATGGCGTGGTGAGGCTGATACGCGCGTAGGATAGTGTCGTATAGACGTTTTAACACCGCCACAATGGAGTTTTTGAGCGGTTTTGCCCTGCAGTAGATATCGAGACGCACAGTATGCCGCTATTAATGTCGTGGAACGGCCGCGTCTATGAGTTCATGAGCATTTTTGCCTGTGCGTGACGTGGGACGAAGGTAATGCTTAGCGCACTAGTCGCACTTCCCCTACGATCAGTGGGGCTACGATGGGGCGAGAGGTCCAGTCGTGCTGGCAGGAGCCGCAGGCCTCGAGATTTTAACATAATTACAGTAGCCACAGACATTACCAAATCGATTGACTTATTCGAGTCAGCACGAGGAGCCTTACACATATGTGTAACCCCCTACAAAATTTTCCCTCGTTCTTGGAAAGTCCCAGCCGAAATGGCTGACATCCTGTCAATATCTCGCAACGTTCCAAGGCGTATGTCTACAAGGATGAGTGGATGTACTATTGATAGATTGCGATTTATTCCATATCTATTTGGAATTCTGTGCCGCGTGCGATCCTTCTCCGAACGTTTGCGGCCGCCCCCTCAAAGGGTAGCCGCATTGAACCACCCTGACACACAGACATCACCTCTTACCGCTCATCCTCCCTTGTGCATAATTATTGAATGGCGGAGACTAGTCACCAAGATCGTGCAATTGGTCTCAGCCCCGATGTCTTCGCCTATCGTGCCGAGAGTGTCGTGTACGGAAACCAGGTAGCACGATGGTATTGCTCGAACCCACGATTTAGCCCCTGCTTATGGCAGCTAGCCACGTCGTTCCATTGGGTATCTGATAGGAAAACACAACCAGGTTTTGTCACGGCGTCGCGAACAATTGCCTTTGAAATGCCGTGCGGATTCGAAGCGCTGGCATCACAGAATGCTCTTGCCACCATTATCCACTCGTACGCGTGGGAGCCACGCGATGTAAACACGGCCCCACTTACCCAAACTCAACATCAGCTGCTCTCTCCTCCAGATATCTCCATTGCCATCTCATCTGATCAATTCCATATGCATGATCCTTCCGAGTCAGACCGACTCATGATATGGCCCAAGAAATATACACTTACCTTTGTGCTTGCCCGGAGGCTACTCGTGAAACACATGGTATTTGAGTACGTCGTCCACCCATCGGACGTAATTGCCTCAGTCCGGATCCCTCTTTCCAATTGAGAAGCCTACTGAAATGTCATTGGCTATCTGTGAGCTGTGGTATATTTACCTGACGTCGCGCACCTGTCTTTGATACATTCTAGACAAAGAAACTCCTTTTCCGCAGACCTATTACTCCCTAGCGACCTTCGCCGTCTCCTTTCCTATCTCAACAGCATGTCTCCAGAAGACAGTCTCTCTCTCCATGGAGATGTCTCTCGCATGGACTTGGTCTCATGGACATTTGGAAACACTGACTATAACCAAGACAAGAAGATATACATTGACCCCGATGATTCACAACGTTCACTGTCTGCCTCAGAAGCCCGAGTCATGGTCAGGAAACTCGTTGCTGGATTCAAAGCCAAAGGCTTGCAGCCTGGAGATTGTGTCTGTGTGCATGCATTCAATGATGTAAGCGGGCGATTGCGTTAGGAATCCCCTCTGCTCCCCAAAATAAAATCCGGTCTCGATTGCCCCGGGAGGATTCAAGATAGAGGTACTAACGATACTAGATAATATACACGATGCTTTTTCTGGGAATCATTGGCGCTGGAGGCCGCTTCACAGGATCCAATCCAGCATTCACGCCGTCAGAATTCGGACATCACATTCAGACCACTCAAGCTCGGTTCTTGATCACAGAACCGGAATTCTTGGCAAACTTGGCTGCCACAGCCGAAGCATCTGGTGTAAAAGCCTCCAGAACGTTTGTGATATACTCGAGCCACGACGATGCCCCTCAGAACAGCAACTCGGTGCAAAATCTCTTGCATCATGGCGAAGCTGACTGGAACCGCTTCCATGACGATGATGCAGCAAAGAACACAGCCGCTGCACTGCTGTCCACAAGTGGGACCACAGGATTGCCGAAAGCGGCGATGATGTCTCACTACAGCTGTGTCATGCAGAACATCATGCTGCAGGATTCTGAAGACAAGACGTACAGTGTGAGTTAGATCCCCACCCAATCTATTGCATTATGAGGCTAAGATGTGCAACGTGACAGGTCTCGAGACTGATCAATGTGCCGGAATTCCACGCCTATGCTTTTCCAATCGCCCACATCTCACCTCTCCGAGAGGGAATACCAACCTACATCATGCGGCGCTTCGAGCTCTACCAGTACTTGAAAACTGTCGAGAAGTACCAGATAACCGAAACGCCAATGGTCCCAGCTATGATGCACATGATCCTAAAGAAGTGGTCCTCGTCACGACCCAACTTCTTTAGCAATCCATTGAGCACGCTCAAGCTAGTTTGGTGTGCAGGGTCCCCGCTAGACGAACGGACTCAAGAGAACATGTACCGACTATTGGACCCATCTGCACGAGTAGTACAGGTATGGGGAATGACGGAAGCTGGGTGGATTAGTACGTTCCTATGGCCGGAGAAGGATCACACTGCTAGTGTGGGAAGGCTGCTACCTGGAATGGAAGCCAAGTAAGCTTGATGGAGATAGGTGCACAGTTTTAGAGATTAATGCGCAGTACAAGACTCCTCTCGGAAGACGGCGAGCTCGTCAACAGAGCCACGCTCCAGAACCCAGCCGAGATAAGTGTCAGAGGGCCCACGATAATGCAAGGATACCTTGGGAACTCCGAAGCAAGTAATGCTGCGATAGACGCCGAAGGATGGCTCAAGACAGGCGACCTTGGCTATGAAGAGTATGGCAAATTCTACATCATCGACCGTAAGAAGGTAGATATATCAAGCCCCTTTTGCGCTTCTCCCAGGTTCGCTGACTAATTCCAAGTAGGAGATGATCAAAGTCCGAGGATGGCAAGTCTCTCCAGCCGAACTTGAATCGACCCTGAGAGACCACCCTGATATTGTGGACGCCGCTGTCATTGGTGTCACCACGCCCATCAGCACTATAGGCGAATCACCCAGAGCTTACATCATCAAAGTCTTTGATAGCAAACTTAACGAGATGGATGTCAGAACTCACATGAGTAAGTATTTGTCCGCTTACAAGCAACTGAATGGTGGTATCGTATTTTTGGACGCAATTCCGAGAACCTCTACGGGCAAGATCGATAGAAAAGCCATCAAAGAGCGCGCACACAAAGAGATTGGCGAATCAAAGGAGATCTCGATCAACACAACAGTCACATCAGCCTTTCGCATGATTAAAAACTCTGTGCAGACTATTCCAGGAGAGACAGTCCACAGACCTCCCCAGACCTTCTCCGGCGAGGCAGTGATCCAGCAAGACTTGAACGCGGTCAGCAAGGCTCTCGAGACTTCTTTCCCCTTCGAGTCCAAGTCTCCCTCCACGTCCGATTCCAGTAATGAAAGGACCTCGCCTCCCTCACCCACGGTTGCTAGCTCTGTGGATAGCGACGTTGAAGAAGAGCACAAACACGAAGAGTTTACTGCTGCACAGAGCGAAGACACCACTACTGCTCAGCAGACCAGAGACGTAGCTGCTCCTAGAACAAATGGCGATGCCGGTAGGTGCCCGTCACATATCCTTTGGCTGCTTAAGTATACTGACATTCTTCAGCTAACACGTGGCTGCGCCGATGGAGGACGAAACCAACTGCTTCGAAAACCAAGCCATCAACGCTCCAACGTCCGAGTTCGAGAACTTCATTGGAGCTGAAACCGAAGACGAGTCTCTGGAGTATGATATCGCGACGAAGTTCAGTGCCATAGGCGTTGAGAGTGGGGCCTGATTGTGATTGTTCACATGGGGCTTGCGTTGTTGGCATTCTGGCTTTAGCTAATCTTGCTAGACGGGTAATTATTGCGGGAATTCGGACTTGCTTCTTTTCTTAATGGGAAAACGGGACTATGGATTACACATGATGGAGGTGGTCAGCGTATCCTTTTCTTGCTTTACGATGGACACAGCGAATTGTTTTCTGCTTTAGAAGAGATACGACGTCGGTAGATTGCTTGTATTGGCTTATACATGAAGTATGAGATGATTTATGCACATTGTTAGCAATAGCTAAAACATCATCCAACGAGACGGGTCTTCATCCACCCCATTTCCCAACGTAGCTGGAATCGTGGCTGCAAACTCGCTGCTATATTTACCTGGGACATGAAGAACCATTTGTATTCACCACCTTCAAAAGCTCCGCTTTGCATCCGAATTGAACTGACAAGCTCCTCGTTGAGGATTACGTATTATGCAACGGGAACCCCAAAGGAACCGCTCCGGTCTCACAACTATCGAGAAGGGATCGATTGAGATCACAGTTCTTTGAAAGTGGGGCTTTGTTTGTCATTGGAGGTCTTGAAGGAAGCAGTTATTCTATGTTGTTCTAGCCGAAATGCTTTTGGTGCCCTTTTGGTGCCCTTTTGGTGCGAGCTTCTGGCGGTGAAAATGATTGAGGGTAATATACGAGGACCCGCTGGTCCCCGCAGGGCGGGAGGTATATCAGTGGGGATTAGGTGTTACACTTGGTGAAGGAGGCTTGAGGGGAGGTTGATGAGGTCTTTTTGGTAGTTTTATCTGTGATGTTCGTGGAGGACATGTTGGTGTTAATGGCTTTGAGAGGCCATTTTGTATCCTGGTATTAGCTCTTGGGAATGTCAGGGCTGCGGGTGCATGTATTCAAATGTTGGTTCGTATTATCGATTTCATTTGCAAGCTTGTTTTTATTTTCTGAGAAACATCCTGTAGATAGGAGAATCTGTACACTCATCGAATGGATACCCTAACTTCTTCAAAAACTCCTCCAACTCCTCTTTACTTCCTTCACAACACTGGATACCAGCTAGGACCTTCCCCACGTCGCCTCCATTATTGCGGTAGTGGAACAGCGAAATGTTCTGACCTGGTCGCAGTGTAGTGAGGAACTTGACTAAAGCCCCAGGCCGTTCGGGGAATTCGAACATGTACAAGCGCTCATCTTCCACGCCACTGCGGCCACCATTGAGATATCGAATGTGTGATTTAGCTAGCTCGTCGCCGCTGAGATCTACAGCTTCCATGCCGTCTTTGTTGAGACGCTCGAGCAGGTTAGGTAATTCGGTGGAGAAAACAGAGATACCCATTAATATGTTAGCGGACGCTTCGTGACCATATCGGTAGCTGAACTCTGTCACGGCATGTGGTAGGACGGTTTTGACAAGCTCTGCAAAAGCGCCGGGGCGTTCGGGGATGTTGACGCAGAGGAGCGCTTCCTTATGCTCACCCAAAGCTGCGCGCTCTGCTACGAATCGTAGCCGGTCGAAATTCATGTTTGCTCCCGAAGCGAGGGCGACAAGCTGTCTTTTCGGATCGGGCGAGGGGTTTCGTTTAACGTATTTCTTCAAGCCTGCAAGGGCCAAAGCGCCCGCTGGTTCGACTATCGACCTTGTGTCCTCGAATACGTCTTTGATTGCTGCGCATGTCTCGTCTGTCGTCACCTCGATAACCTCATCGACGACGTCCAGGCATAGTCGGAATGTCTCTTCTCCAACGTTCTTAACGGCGGCACCATCAGCGAAGAGGCCAACTTCGCTGAGAACGACCCGTTCTTTCTTTTTGAGCGACTGCACCATGGCGTTTGCATCGTAGGCTTCTACACCTATTATCTTGACATGGGGCGCCACTCGTTTTATGTAGACTCCTATACCAGCGATCAATCCCCCTCCACCCACGCAGCAGAATACTGCTTCCAAATATTGCAGGTTTGTCTGTCGTAGTAATTCCATGCCTATTGTACCTTGCCCAGCTATGACATAAGGATCATCGAACGGCGCAATGTTCACAAGCCCGTGATATTTCTCAAGGCGATGTGCTTCGGCTTTGGCCGTGTCGAAATCGTCACCATGTAGCACAACGGATCCACCAAGCCTTGACACATTCAAATGCTTGATAGAGGGTGTCCCCGACGGCATGACGATGGTGGCGGGTATCTTGAGATGACGAGCAGAGTATGCAACTCCTTGGGCATGGTTCCCTACTTGCACTCAGCGTTGAGCTGAAGTAGGACATGTGTTGCTTCATTCACCAGCTGAGCAAGCGACCACTCCCTTCCACCGCTCTTCCGCATTGAGGTGTGCCATCTTATTGTAGGCGCCTCGTAGTTTGAAGCTAAAGACTGGTTGCAAGTCTTCTCGTTTTAAGAGGACTTTGCATTCTAGACGATTGCTCAGGTTGACAGCGGGTGTGAGGGGGGTTTCTGCAACGACATCGTACACGCGGGAGGTGAGGATGAGACGTAAATACTGCCCGAACTTAGTGGAATGAGATATGTACGTCGCCAGATGCATACATCTGGGTGTCCATCTGCAAGGAGGTCAGCTTCTGGCAGCAAAGCAGAAGCTGGGGTTTTCTCTGTAGGCTGTGGTGCGGGATTGGCTGATAGTTCGGTCAGTGGCATCTGATCGTGATTGTAGACGCCATTTGGCAGTGACTCAGGAGCCATGATGTGTTCCCTCTCCAGCCTTAGCAAAGCTTGTGGTCAAAGATTAGCAAGTCGAATCCTGCAACACAAGAAAGAGTCACGCTATTCACAAAACAATTTGCAATGAGGAACCTCCTAAGCGACTCCCCAAACAAGTGGTTTGAGGCGCCGTTAGCGAGATCTCCCGGGGCGGCTCCAGGGTAGCTCCGGGGGGTTGTAAATGACTGTTATTTTTCCCCGAGATCCGATGGCTCCACTATAGTAAAGAAACAACACTATACGTTCAAAACCACTTTTTGAAAAATAACTATTAAGACACGCTTTTATTACATTTAAACTCTCGTTATTAAAAAGGCTCGTCCGTAGTTATCTTTATATCTAAGTTATAATAGTAGGAGGTAAATATAGCTTCGACGCGCTAGGTTTAAATAATTCGTATTTATTTATCGTAACTAAACACGCTTCTTAACTACGTTTTAATATATAAAATATCGCTAACGCCGCCTATAACGGTAGTAAAACGCGTTATATTCCTTTCGGGACCTTCGAGTATATTATAAAATTATATAATATACTCTTTAAGAAGATATACGCGCCCGCTATAAAATTATTACCCTAAATTAATAATATTTAATATTAATAATAACGCGTCACCGATAATAATACCTATATAAAGCTCGCTTTAAAGGGACTCTAAAAATAAATAAAAGTCGCTAAAGATTATACTATATATACTAGAAATATAGAGATAATAATATTTATTTATATTTCGGACGCGTTAAACTATAAGTTAATTATAAAGTTTATAAATAAAACCGTTATAACTTTACGCCGTAGGACTAGCGATAATTAAATTTATAAAAATATAAACGAGGTTATTAAAGCCGATTTCTTTATTAAAATATCTTTAAGTTATTATTTTAAAAATAATAATTTATAGATATTTATTTACTCGACCTACTAGTTATAAAATAACGATTTCCGGGTCGAAATAATAAATTTAAATAATATCCTCTTATTTAATATAAGGAAGATTTAGTACCTAGTTTTTAACTAAATAATATCTCTCTTTATATTTATATTTAAAGTAATCGCGAGTTTAATTAGAATTAAAATAATAAATCTTAATATTATTAAAGATAATTAGAAGAAAATCGTATAAATCCTAAAAGTAATTAATATCTTAATTCTAAATATAAAGTAAACCTATAATATTAATTATATTAACTAGTTTATAAGGAAAGCTACGATATAAAAATTCGCCTTTATTATTATAGATTTCAGGTCGTTAATAGTAACGAATTATATTATATATAAAAATATTATCTAGGCGGGCGATATATATATATATAAAAAATATATATTTAATTATACTATCTAGTAGTACTTTAACTACGGCGGATATAAATATATCGGAGTTTAATATACTTTTAAGAAAAAATATAAACGGTGCGCCTCTATTAATTATAATAAAGAAAAGTATACTTCGGTTACTATTTAATATATTTATTATAAAACCTAAATATATTATATATAGTCTAACTTATATTTAAGACGGAAATCCGAGAAAGAGAAAATTATATAAACTCTTTTATTTAAGAAAATATTCTACTCTAAACTAGTATTAATATTAAATAACTCGAAGTATACTAATTTTTAAATTACCCCTCTAAATATTAATAGTCTAGAATCGTCCTAATCTCTTATAGTAAAAGTAATAGTAATAATAATAGGACTCCTAAAAGGAGCCCCTAGAATATTTATAAATATAATATTATTCCTAGGTATAATCGTTTAGGCGATACCGATACTAGGACCTATATTTATTTATATTAAAAATATTAATAGAGACGATATTAATAATTATAATAACTACGATATCTATAATATAATAATAGTAGTAGGTATTTATAGACCGTATTATAAAGCGCCTCTTAAACGGTAGAGGGGAAGTAAAAACTTAAAAGTATAAAACTAATAATAAAGTCTCTTTAAATTTCTCGATATTATTTAGAAATTTTTAAAGAGAAATACTAATCGCTTTTTATTAACCCGATAAATCTAAAATTAAAAAATATAAAGAATATAAAAATCGCTCTAACCCTAAAAAAGTCGCGTTAAGAAATATATTAATAATTACCGACGTCGATTATAATAATAGACGCGCTAAGAATTTTTATCAAATACTCGTAGAGGGTTCGTCTAAAGATATTACTAATTTAGATCTAGAAAATAAATAGGTTAGAGTAATTAATTAATAAGAAAAAACTAGTAATATAGGTTTAAAACTAAATTAGTATTTAGAGGGTATATAAAAAGCGCCTCTAATAAATCTAGATACTCTTTCCTAATTATTACGCTGCGGAATAGGGAAGGGAATTTTGACTTTTTCGAAAATCGAGGAAGAGAATTCAAAAAATTAGAATAAATATTAATATAAAAAAAATTCCCTTCCCTAAAGAAGGGAAGGGAATAGAGTTAAAAAAGTCGATTCCCTTCTTTATTCCGTAGCGTACTAATTATCACCTTTATCTTTAATAACTAGTATCTCTACGGGTATTTAAACGTCGGTTAATTTAGTTTATTTTTAATAATCTCTTATTACTCTACCTAAAAACGGCGTTATTTAGAGTATTTTATTATTTACTCTACCCTCTTCTTCTTTAAATACCCTATATCTTTATACGAACTCTTATATTAGTTTAAATAACTTTAATTTAATATATAGGAGTCTCCGCGTTAAATATATCTCTAATTTTAATATCCCGGCCTATTTACTCCTAGGGAGCGATATCGCGGAAATTAAATATTCTATAATATAATATTTATAAGTCGAGGACTATTATAATAGTATTATTATTTAGGGATATTTCTATCCTAGAATATAATATTATCGCTATTTAGGAGTTATAAAAAAATCTTTATAAATACTCTATTTATAACTTTATATTTAATTCGTTTAAATTATACTACCCCGATCTAGGAAAATATAACGATTTTATCTAGGTATATTATTTTATTTATAGGAGAATCGACCCCCGAAGGGTATAATAATTAAGTATATTTAATACTACTCGAATAATATTACTATATATCGGGTTATACGATATAAGCGAGGATAACGGGTAAGTTTATATTAATATTTATAATATTTATAATCCTCTAGAGTAATCTAACGAATTATATAATCTTTATTACTCTTTAAATAATAAAGGTAAATTTTATAACCTTAATAAAAACTATTATAAATATATTATTATAGAGAATTTTAATATTTACTACCCGACCTAAAGAGGAGAGAGTATAAATATTAATAACCGCGTAGATATTATATTATAATTTATAGACGAGTTTTAATTTACCTAGTATTTACTAGTTAATATTAAAATATAAATAAACTATAATAACTTCTAATTTATACTAGACTTATATTTTATAATAATAGGACTTTACGACCGAGTTATATATTATAAAATAATTCTTAACCTAGATTATAACTTAGATTATAATTTAGTAAATACTAGTTTAAATATCGTTATCGACGAAACTCCCGTAGTAATAGTATTCGTATAGAACTAGGTAGATATTAAGGATTTTAATATTAAACTAGAACTCTAACTCGCTTAAATCCCGCTAGTATATAAATTCGGACTAAACTACCTCGTAAACTAGATAATTAATATAATTTATTATACTTTAGAATTATATATCTCTAAAAAGCGCTATAGTTTTTATACGGTCCCGGGATTTACTCTAGAGTATAAGGAAGTAATTAAGAAAATCTAGAGACTCCGTAAAAAGACCTAAAATCTTAAAAGATAAAGAATATACTCTTTTTAATTAAATTAAATTAAAAGAGTCTATAAAAATATTAAAAGAGTAAAGAGTAATTTTATTAAAATAATACTCCGTTAAATATATAGGGACCTCGTGGAATTTATTTTAAATAATATAACTAAAGTCTAGAAACTCGCTAAATAAATAAAAGATAAATATATATTTTTTAAACTCTTTACTCCGGACCTCTAATACCTAGATAAATTTATAATATATAATAAAGTTGAGAAAGTTAAACTTTTATATAGGAAATTCTTTTTAAAGCCTCTCTTAACGGATTTTAATAATATCGAGAATATTAAATACTCTATATTATTCGATTTCTTTTAGGACGTTTTAGATATAGAGATTACTCGCGCTATTAAAGATATTAGAGCCGATAAAACTCCGGGTTTAAATAGTATTATAAATAAAACTCTTAAGATTATATTTCTAGTATTATTTCCCCGACTCTAGGAGTTTTATAATAAATATCTTAAAGCGGGGTATTACCCCGTAACTTTTAAAAAATTTATTATAATTATACTACGAAAGCTAGGTAACCGCGACTACTCGATAATAAAGAATTACTAATTAATCGCGTTACTCCTAATTTTAAGTAAAGTAATAAAGAGTATTATAATACTTTAAATTAATTACGCCGCCGAATAAATAAATTTACTCTCTAGAAATTATCTTAAAGGTCGTAAAGGGACCTCGATAAAGAGTATAAAATATATTCTAATTAAGAAGATTTACGTCGTTTAAAGAGATAATTATACTTATAACTTTCTCTACCTAAACGTTATTAGTACCTATAATAATATTTTCTATAAACGACTACTCTATAATCTTCGTAAGCGAAGAATAAACGATATAACTACGGAATAAATAGTTAGTTTTATCGTTAATAAAACTATATCCCTAAAACTTCTAGATTATATAACTAGTAATTTCGCGGTTAATATAAATATTTTATAGAGATCCGGCGTATTACCTATATTTTATTTATTCTATAACGTAGACTTAATAGAGTTAAGTAACGATATTATTATAAATACTATAACTACCGGTTATATAAACGATATAGTATTCCTCGTAACGGGCGAGACGGTAGAAGAAACCGTCGTATATCTAAAAGTAAAAATAGTATAAACCTAGGATTAGGCTTCGCGATATATATTTATATTTAATATTATTAAATTTAAGCTAGTTTATTTTATCCCTAAAGTTAAGATAATTCTCGTCGCGTCTATAACGATATAGTTTCTAGGAGGCGGTAGTATAATTTTAATAAATAAAAAAAAATATATTTATTTAGGTATAGTAATTAATATACGCCTATACTAGAATAATTATATTAACTATATAGAGAGTAAAATTACTAGGCGACTCGCGACGTTTACTATACTCGTAGGTTTAATTTAGGGAGTAGAGATTAAAGACCTTCGTAATATTTATATTTCGACGATCCTCTCCTAATTCCTCTATTACTACTCCGTTTAGTATATATTAAATAGAGGATATAGTATTAAAGGCCGCTAGGATAAGGCCTTAAAGTATATATATCGTATATAAAAGAGGGTAGTCGTAATTATTATTAGAGTTTTCTAAACTACTTTAGGAGTGATTTTTAATATCGAATTTTACCTCCTATTAATAGAGGAGTATCTAGATATTATTTTTATAACGGTATTTTTATATATAAAGTCTAGCCCTATTTACTTTTACTTTTTATAATTTTATTTAGAACTATAAATTTACGCCGGTAAATAGAGTAATAACTAGAATTTAATAAATCTATACCGAAATCCTAAAAGTAAATTAAATACTATATATATAAAATTTAACTTACTCTAGAGGTAGGAATTTAAATATAAGACTATATATAGAGGTAAACTAGACGAACTAGAATAAAGAGTCTCTACTATTACTCCTCTATAATTTAAAAGTATTTTTATTAAAATAGCGACTTCCGCCGAGGAAGCGACTATTAACTACGATTATATTATATACGGACATAGGTACCTTACCTACTATACCGATAATAGCGGTATCGATAGTCTAATTAATATATCGGTAATATATATTATTAATCTCTTTAACTCCGGTAACTTTACCGACTCTATTTTATTCGAGGCCGAACGTAGTACGATACTACTCGGCTCTAGTAATAACTTTATAATATATACTAAGGAACTCTATAAATTATTAATAATTATCTATATAACTACTAGAGACCCTAAAGAGGGGTATTATAACTACGAGTATAATTATTACTTAATAATTATTTTTACGGATAATTAAATCGTAATTCGCTTTATTAATAAACCTAAATATCCGTTAAACTAGTATATTTTTAAATTAATTATATATAAACTTAACTATTATTAATAATACTCGATCGAGATCTACTAGATCCCGGCCTATATAGGAGTATTTAGTAACGAGTTAACGGATAGAATTACGAAAGAAGTTATAAACTAAAGAGAGAGTAGTTTAGATATATTAATAATTATCCCGCCCGACTTATATATTCTTATTATAACTTAAATATACTTAGTTAAAATATATATTAATAAATAATAAACGACGAAATAGGAGGTATTAGAATATAGACGATTTATCTACCGCCTAGAACTTATCCCTAATTTATATATACTAAATAAATATAAGAGCTTGGACCGCGCCCGTAATTTTATATTTATCTAGGCTCGTATATAGTATATCGGCTTAAATAATTATTTATAAAGAATTAGAATTTATTAAAATATCGAAGGGCCTTAGTATCTAAAATATAGATATAACTAGGATACTAGGGACTACCTACTATTATACTATTCTAAATTCGCGGACTTAAGAGAATAAATAATCTAGGTTAATAATAAGAGAGTAAATAATTTAATTAATTTATTTAGGAACCCCGAACGAGTAACTAGAACTATTTAGTTTTTTATTTAATACGATAGACTAAAGTAATTTACTATATATACGAATAGGAAGAGTTATAAAGTATAATCGCGTTAAACTCTAAAGTATATCGATATTAATAACCGATAACTATACTCTATAACTACTACCGGTTATTATTAAATAACCGTTAATTAAACTCTATAACTACGATCGAGACCTATAAAAGGAAAGTCTCCCGACTATACTCGGTGTCTCGCGATAATACTAAGCGGGTCCCTGGCCAAACTTTATAAACTATTATAAAAATAACTAAATAATTATAAGTTATAGTTTCGATATATTATTAAATAACGCGGTAATTAATTTCGATACCTCTACGATACCTTTAAAACCCTACGGCGGGTATACTTTTATATTATATTAATACTAGTTTCTAAAAATCGAAGGAAACTTATTTAAATAAAATTTATAATTAATCTCTCAGGAAAGATCTTAATATACCCGAAATAAATTAAATAAATATATTATAAACTAAAGCCAAAACTATAACTATATTACTATTACTATAAAGGGGAAGGAAATAAATTTGAATAAAATAAAATAATTTAGGATTCGGAGTTAAGACGGAACGATTTAGGGCGGGAATATATATATTTTTTAAATAATAAAGAGCTTATATTTATTTTCGAGGGTATAATCTCGGATAAATACTTTTAGGAGTTATATCTATAATATAACTCCTATAAATATCTTCTTTTAATTTTATTTCTTAATAATTATTTTTTAGGTAGTCGCCGGTAAAGAGTTAGATACTCTATTATTTATTTATTATAGGGAGGTACTACCGGGGTTCCGACCCCTAAATTATATAATTTTCGAACGAATAAATAAATATATAGGAGTATTATCTTTAAATTAAAATACCTTCCTAGGGTGGTCCCTAGGGAGTAGAGGGACGACTTTATATTTATAAATATAAACCCTATTTAACTAGTTTCGAGCCAGGTTCCGGGTATAATATCCGGGATTAAAACTCCTCTATATATTGAAAGGCGGGTTAGATATATAAATAAACTAACTAACTAACTATCTACTATAGTAAATCGTCTACGCGAATTATTTACTCCTTTACTATTTTTATAATCGTCGCTATTACTCTAAAAATTTCCTAATTAAAATAAATTATAGTTACTATATATAGTTATTATATTATAAATTTATATTTCCCTTCTCTTATTTATACTATTACTACGTTATAGATAACCCGATATTTTATTTTATTAAATAACTAGAAAGACCGTTTTTAATAATATTTAATATATAAAACCTCTAAATAATAACTATTAATATAAATATATTAGAGTATCGAGGGTTCGTATAATTCGCTTAAATATTATAGTTATTAATTATTATATAAATCGCTAAATAATAAATAAGAAAGAATATTTATTTATAATAAACTATATAATATAGAATTTATTAAAGAGTTTTATAGAGTTAAAATCTTAATAATATTTAAACGAAATATAATATTTCTTATTAATTAAATTAGATATATATATTTATTTAACTACGATATCGAATATTTTTAAATTTATATAAATTATTAAAAAGAATCTCCGCCGCTTATTTAAAAAATACTCGTAGATTTATAAAAATAATTTGATATTAATAATCTCTCGCTTTAATTTATATTATATTTATTTTCTTAGGTAAAAATATTATAAATAAATATACTTTATATTTCGTAAAAAGAATTAGATAGTATATATTATTAAATTATAAATATATCGATTATTAAATACTTTAATTAAAGCGATATAATATATAATTAATTTATATATTATCGAGAATTTTACTTTAAAAGTAATAGAGAGGTTTTTTGAATTAAGGCGCTCGTATAAAATAAAATTTATAGTTTTTAAAAGTATCGGGCGCTAGTAAAATATATTTATTTTATCGAGCCGCTATAGGTAGTAATAGAGGGCGTTTTCTTCTTCCGGCGTAAATATATAGGAGTAACTCTATTTAGGCCTAATCCTATTATACCGGTTTAGGAGCTACGTATATAGAATATAGTATTAAATAGCTAACGAGTTAATATTAGGCTTAATTCCGGGGAAAATAGCTTTAAGAATATCTTAAATACGGCTTTCCCTAGTAGCGTATGATTCGGCCATGATTTGGGGGTGGTACATAGGTAGGAAGTTGAGGGTTGATAAATTTGAAAATATTCGCGTTGGGGCGTGATTCGCGTTGGGGCCAGCCGCACCGAGTAGAGTGCGGCTTGATTCAAATGGGCCATCTAGAATTTGAGTGTTCGCACCAAATAGCTGGAAGTTGGAGATTGATTTGTTTAGATCATCTTTCCTTCATGATGAATTTCTCGTACGGGCAAATACTTCTCTTGAGGAGGGCATTGGAACGTAGAGTCAAACGTGCTCTACGAAGCGCTGCTAAGAGAAAAGGGTTGCCATCATCGAAATAATATGATTCGTCCATGCTACCGCGAGTACGATTCTTTCCAGTCACTGTTACGTTGTTGTCGCTTTTAAGCGCCCATTAGTGATATTAGGCAAAAGAAAACGGTGAGCCCTATACTCGATCTCTGACATTGGACAGCCATCGACCTCGTCCAGCATTGTATTTACTTTGAAGATCATCTCGTCATTGTCGTCTGTTACGGGTCTCCGCCGGCGTTTCCCATTGATGTCCATGAAGAACCTTTGCCTCTACTCTCCTTTTTGATGCGTTATCCATGTCCCCCAAGGGCTTTTGTCGATCTCTGTTGTTCCTTTAATTTTAAGCCCAATTTCTCGAGCTTTATCCTCATCTCTTGCGAGATCTGTAAAAACAAAGGGGTGGCGCTGTCCTACAGTCCGATCGGAATTGACCCGGACTTTGTGCCCAGATTTCAAGCCGTAGGCACGGGGAACTTTAGTTGGCAGTTGAAAAACCAAATAATGGCAGTAAATCTTTCCAAAAGTACCTATGTCAAGGTCGACACCTTGCAAGAGGTTTTGAAGATTCTGCACTCTTTTTTGTGCTCGAGAATTTCTTGTCTTTTCGAGAGATTCAGCACGTTTTTCAGCTGAAATGTGTCCGAACCCTCTAGATTCGACGTAGCTTCTGACCCATTGGTCGCTTGACTCGTTCAAGAATAAATATTCATTAGAAATTTTCGGGCTGGGCTGGTCCAATGGGACACTTGATGTTGAGGTTGGCGTTTGGGTGATCGATACGTGAATTTGGTGCTAGCCACTTCATAAGAGTTTTCGCCAGAAGTGTCTGAAATATGAGACAAGCAAGCGACTCCAGCACGTTCCAAAGTGTTTGCGCTTTCGATCCTCTGCTGGTCTCCTTGGTGAGAACTATCCAGTGGGGATCGCTCCAGTCTGGGTCCTTCATTATAGCATAATGAAGTGTGTCCTTTTTCTTATGCTCAGAAGGCATTGAGTGTTCTCGTATGATTCGCTGATGAAGGTTCCCAGCTTAGCCGACGTAGAATTTCGGATAGGCATATCCATTGCGATGAAAGTAAATAGCTGCATAGATGCCGGGTGGTTTAGACTTAATGTTCCCGCCGAGACCTGCCAGCCTGAAAAATATTGTTAGTCTTCAAATTATGCTCATAGAAAGAGAAACGAAGGAGCCCCACTTGGTTTACGGGAATATTCTGATTACAGAGGGCCAGGACATCAGCTCTAGTATAAGTAAGGGCCTCGTGACTGAGGTGTTCAATGAGTCGCTCGCTTTGAAGAGAGGTTGATAAGCCGTAGGATATTTCTCCTTGAGTACGTCATAAACACGCAAAAATAGCTTTTTTGGATCCGTCAGAGTGATTTTGTGGTGGCTTGGAATCTCTTTGTTGATGCCATGACCTGCCGCCGTGTTTTCAATCACGACGTAAGGGTACGACTACGGCGAAGGAGCTCACCGGCAGCTCACTTGTTGATGCAAGTTTCCTTTCTCCAAGCATGTCAGCCAACGACGATGACCGATCTTCCTCTGTGCCGTGTTTAATTGTACCAAATTTGTAGGAATGATTGTCTTTGTCTTCCGCTCCATCTTTTGACAGAATTGACTGAAGTGCAATGTCTCTATGTATGATAGTCTCTTGTGCTTTCGACGATGGAGGTGAGTTTTTGAGGTCCGTGCCTATAACTCCCTCGTTATTTCCTGCCGAAATTCTTATGGCGTCACTTAGCGAAGAAGCACCACGATAAGCAAAGGACGATTTCTGCGATTCGTCCAAAACAGAATGTCTGCTGGACTCTGAGAATTGTTGGTCGGTTGGGTATGGTAACGCCGCCGCCACCAAAGAGAGAGGAAAGACATCTCTCTCCGTAAAGTCATCGCTCAATGAAAGGCCAGACTGTCTTTCGTCATAACTTGGTCGAGACTGGACAGTGTCCTGGCTGGTGCTCTGGGTCTGGTAATCCTTATGTCTAAAATGGTTGTCTTGGAGCCATTTTAGAAGACGTATCTGCTACCAAGCATGACCACGAGCGGCATGCCATTGCTTCCTAATCTTACGCTGCTTAGAAGCCATAAAGTCGCGCTATCGAAGTTCCGCAGGCGTCGGAGTGGTAACAAAAATCAACAGTGAAGGGAGAGCCGTGCACAGAGTTTATAACAAATGAATTGGGACTGGTCACTGAAGGTTGGAGGCAAAGTCGGAATTTCAGTGATTGATAAGAAAGGGTTTGTAATTCTATAGACTCGCGGACGTGACCAGATACACGATGAATGACGGCGTTCCGCCTAATTGAGGGCAAGCGCATTTATTGGAATAAGCTGATTTGGATTGGTCAGACCACTTAGTCAACTGCAATTTTGCTATACTGTGTAATAGATTGAAATTCCATCTTTACAAAGATATGAGGTAATAAGAATTCGATCAATTCAGCTGGTATAAGCGCTAAATTCCAGTAACATTGTCACTAGCTTTGACTGCACCACTGCTATAGGGGTGAATAACAGCATTAAATCAAAACAATTAAGTACGAAGAGTGTCAAAGAACAAGTATGACTAGGTGGAATCTATGTGGTGTGATGTAAAGTTGATGGTCCAGTTAGCTAGGAAGAATAATTACATGTGCTCGCAGGCAGCCATGCTGACAAAGCACAGCCCCATAAGCCCAGGGCCCAGCCTGGTCTGTAAGGCTGAGGAGTATGTCTTGGCGTGCCATCAGAAAGAGAGGAAAACGACTGAAAAGCAGGAAAAGGGAACAACAAAAAAGCTTTTCGACACCTGCAAGATCTTTGAACCTGTTAATTTCGACTGCCAGACATCTACGGATTAGGTCACTTACTCGAACTTGCGCATCCGAAGATAACAGCTGACAAAGTAGCAGGCTGTCCCCTTAACCACTCGGGCAAAGTGTCATATCCGATTATGGATGCAAGGCCAGTTATTATGTTATATAATCTTAGAATCTAGGTACTACTTTCACAATGAAGATTCAGTTTATATTCGTAAATTATTAATGTTAACCTCAATTTGCCTTTTTAAGAGTAGTAACTTTCTTCTTCTTCAATAAGGGTATATAAACTTATTTACCGATATCGTCGACGACTATTTGATTATAACTTTAATTTCTAGCTAATTAGAGCGACAGCGACGTTCATAGAGATAGTAGAGGAGTAGATAGTTCGCGTATACGATTTACTATGGTGGGGCCATCGGATCTCGGGGAAAAATCGAAAACGCTTTCTCATTAAGAAGACAGGGGTATTAGTAGCGACATCGCGGCAGCTACCTTACTTTAGTGAAACGAGGATCTGGAAGTTGTCGATCTAATAACCATTTCTAAGATGCCTACGAGGATTAGTGGGCTCGACTTCCTCTTGATAGTTCGAAGCTGCAGTACCAGCTAGCGTTTATCTGCCATTCCGCCGACCTCAAGCCGATCCTCATCTACAGCCCCAAAAGGTCCTGGACTGCTAAAGCGATGACCTCATGATTGCAACCCATAGATCTATCTAACTATTCCCTTAGCTCAATTACAATCCAATATGTCGGACGCACCTCTCCCATCTTCCTTCGATGGGGACATGTGAGATGCCCTCTTATACAGAGGGATTCCATTGTTACTAATAGAAGCTTAGAGACTTCTACGAAGAAAACCGCTGGCAGAAATTCACCCGCCGCTTAAAAGAAGAACCCCTCATCCCTATCGGCGTCGGCCTTACCTGCTGGGCATTGTTCGGGGCCTCACGCTCCATGCGTAAAGGCGATGGCGCCAGAACAAACCAACTGTTTCGCTACCGTCTTTATGCCCAGGCCTTCACTATTGTTACTATGCTTGGTGGATCCTGGTACTACAATGCAGATAGGCTGAAGAGGAAAGATTTTACGGATCTGATAGCAAAGAAGAAGGCGCAGGAGAAGAAGGAGGCGTGGATTCGGGAGCTGGAGGCAAGAGATGCCGAGGATAAGGAATGGAGGGCGAAGATGGGGAGGGTTAGGGACATGAAACGGGAAGAAGCGGAAAACGAGGCGCTCGAAGAGAAGAGGCGGAGGGATGGAAAGAGCGACGATGGAAGAGGTATTATCGAGACAGTGAAGGGAAAATTGAAGGATGCTAAGAAGACGGAACTTGCACGAGAGGCGGCGGAGCAGCAGCCAAATTTAGCATCTTTAGCACGCCAGAGAAGAGCGGAGATGGAGAAGAAGCAGGAAATCGTAAAGAGGGAGCAGCAAATGGTCAAAGAAAGTGCAGGCATGGGACCCGACACTCGAGTTTGGGGAGAGAATGGTGGGGGGTTTTTTGGATGGAAACGGATCGTCAATTTGTGGAACAAGCCGAATGATGACGAATCGCAGAACGTGAATTCAGAACGTAAATAGACGCAAGGTGGTGGTACTATGTATACAGTCCGAGCATTGCGTGAGGGGCATGAATCGGCGTTGAATGGTGCTTAATGAGGCTCGAGCATCATCGAGAAGCGATATCTAGGAACACGCGTTTCTCCTCAATAGATCAAGACCCCGCTCAAGATCAACCTCCTGTTTAGTGTGCCGTATAACACCATGCCATGCCATGCGTGGAATATCTCGCGTCCCCCTGCTCTTGGCTGTCCTCGACCTCCCATGTATTTTTCTTTCCCATATCCAATCATCCTTGCCGTTGCTTATGCTTCGGATTCTTCGAACATATAATATATACGTAGCCTTTCCTCCGGACGCTCTGGATCCCAATTAGCATCCTTGGCCCCAAGCCATGGTAAAAGAACCCACCTTGCAACCATCACAAAGCTTTTTCACACTACTCCTAACCTTCATTCCCCTAACCAGTTCCGTTGTCGGAGGCCTCGCCAGCTCTGGCTTCGGTCTTCCCCCATAATTCCTAAGCAGTCCTGTTGACCAGCGCCATGCTCTTTGTATCCGTACTGTGCTATCGTAAACTCTCCTGATAGATGTGCTGAAGCTGCGGGCAGCACATGCTGCACATATGGAGTCTTGGGGTGTTTGGCGACGCCATGATGCTGGTAAAAGGGCACGTGGATACGGGAGGGAGGGAGGGCGAAGCATTGTCGATATTGCGTTTGTGGTCCGCGATGAGAGCATCGTAATAGTCACTGGTGCGAACGTGGAAGAGGGGGAGCTGTCTGATGTGAGGACGCTACTCAATGGCTAACAGAATAATGATTGTTGACTTGAGTTGAGGTATCTCAGTCATGAATATGCCAAGAACTTCAGCCCTATTGGTTACGAGCATGGGACCCCCGGCCCGAGTGTGACTACAGTACTCTCGATATTGCGCTGCTACAAGATGGTCCTTTTTTTTGCTAAATGGGTCAGGACGACTAGGTGAGGAGGTGTGAAATGGAATGGAAATAGAAGTGAAAAAACAACGTGCTGCTGTTTGGAATACTGTCTGTACAGGGCAAGCCTAACAGATGTTTCGCTCTGCCTCATTTCTATGTACGACAGTCCTTTTAGGTCCATCGAAAACCACCAGTGGCCAGTCAGAGCCTCTTTCACCTACAAGCAGATCGTTCAATGCTACTCAGCTAATCAGCTTGCTTCTCGCTACCCACAATACTGAAGGCAGGGTGCGTGCCTTGGGTTGGTTGTTGAGGCTCACCAGTCTAGTTTCGATGGTTTAGCTTGATGACGAGCTGCTGCATGGTAACTGACATAGACGGAGACGACATAGTCGCAGCTACTATGGGTCTCAACAGTCGTATGAACATACAGAAGACAGAATACCCAACGAAAGAAACGAAAAAGGCATGCTCGGTCACCATATGGTAAGACGGCCAATGGCTTGACAAATATGACAACATAAGACGTTCGCACTTCGAGGGACTTCGCAGCCCCAACCCGTATCAATGAAAGAGATTGTCGAAGATGAACGTGGTAGAAAGGGTAGGAGTCGCAGAATCAACCCAAAAGGCAATGATGATGATCTGAAGATTGTTGACCCCGTTTTTCTCCCAAATGTCTTACTGTAACCTTATTTCGCTTCAGTCTTCGCTCGCTCAGCTATTAACGTCCACGAAAGCAGTTCAGCGAATGTTCATGACACCCGCGGATTGACAGTCACTCCACATGCGCCTACAGGAAATCTGCATATAACAGTCGTCTATGAATCGCGTGATGGAGGAAGGTATGCCACTCTATCGTGGGACGGTATCGTCGATGCTGACATAAATCGCTGCCCCTGCTGGCGATGCTAATGAACGACGTCCCATTCCTGCATCTCTTGCATACTTGGGTGTGGCGATCTCTCCATTACCTACAATCCTATACGTGTTCCTACAGATGCTAGTCGATGGGTTGGACGCAAGTACATGACTCAGCGCAGAAAGTTGCCCTCTTCCAAAATCGGCTCCAAACTTGGTTAGCCTGTAACGCTTCCAACCCTGCAGGATAACGTTATAAACCATTGTACACCCTTGCGCGACCATGCGTTAGACCGAATACCGAGTATGACTAGAAATGTCGCACATTTGGCCCTCGTTTCTCCGGCCTTAAGATGTTGGGCCAAGATGATCAGTAATTGCGACATGACAAAGATTGTAGCTTTAAGTCTGCTTCGAGATGAAGTAGGAAGGGGCACTGTATATGAAATACCTCAATCTCCCTTCCTGGAATACTGATAACATATCCTCGTCCAACAATCATCTCAATCTCTGCGTTCTACCTGTCCTCACAAATCAGCCTTCTTTCATCCAAACATCGGCATTTGCAACAGCGCCCCCCAACTCAAGCGCAAGGGAGTTCCCTTCTATGACTGAAGCCTGGCACAACAGAACCTACCCTGCCATCGATCCCAGCAGGCCTTCCCTCTCCACCGAAGGCAAAACAATCTTTATCACAGGTGAGTTACTTTCATCCCCACGATATCGATCAGAGAGATGTATTGAGCTAATCTAGATCTACTTATCAGGCGGTGGCACCGGCATTGACCTTGACGTCACCCGTAGCTTTGCAGTGGCCGGAGCTCCCACGATAGCCATCTCAGGCCGAACCGAAAAGACGCTCTCAGCCGCCAAAAAAGGCATCGAAGCCTCGTTCCCGCATACCAAAGTTCCCACCTTCGTCGCCGACAGCACGGACGAGAAAGCAGTCGACTCAGCTTTCAGGCCATTGGCCATGTCGACGAGCTGGTCAACAATGCAGGCTTCATGGCCGATATTGTCACGGTGGCAGAGTCTGAGCCGGCCGACTGGTGGAAGGCTTTTGAAGTCAACGTCCTTGGTGCCTATCTCGTCGCGCGCGCCTTCCTTAAAGTTGCAGCGCCAAATAATGCCGTGCTCGTCCATCTAAGCACGGGTGCGGTGCACTTGCCACCTACTCCGCATTACAGCTCGTACAAGTGGCTGCTGAAAACCCTGGCATTAGGGTGACCAACGTGCATCCGGGCGTTGTGGAGCCGTTGATGGGAAATAAGGCATTGGATACTGGGGCGTCATATCCGATTGATGAAAGTGAGGGTCGTTCTTTCACCGTACTATCGAACACTACTGGTAGAAAGGGCCTGTGTTAGTCACCTTACACTGCTGATGTATATTCTTCTGATAATTTCGCTACCTGCAGATTTTCTTGTTTGGGCAACGAGGCATGGAGCGGCGTTCCTGACAAGAAAACTTGTGTGGTCTAATTGGGATGTTGAGGAGATGATGGCGCGCGAAAAACAGATTGATGAAGGTGATTCAATGACGCTGGGACTTCAGGGATGGCCCTACAACAACTATACGTCCAAGACGAACAACGCTATCAAGAGCAATGGCACAAACGGTACGAACGGTGTGAATGCTTATTAAGTGAGCCCTTAACTCTGTGGAGGACTGATTCCTTGTTCAAAAGGTCGCTAGCATGTTGGAATTAGAATCAAACGAGACATTCATTCATACGCGCTACTATGCTCACCATTGATATGGAAGAAATTGCGACGAAAATTGCTCTGCGCCTACTCTACATAAAGATTATCTAGGGTGAGCGCCGCCTCGGTGTCGCACAGCAAGGGCGACTTTGTGGAACGATGTACTTCTGGGGCCAGTGCACCTACCTCACGGCAAATCCAACATACCCAAACTCAGTCAAGTCCAGCGCTCTTGCTAAACAGCAGGCGGCCCGCTCCCACATTCGTCTCATATCATGTTCAATATCATGTTTCGTTTAGTTGTTTCGCGAAACCGTCTACAGATTAATGACGATGGTCGCTTTTTTGTGAACTCGCTTAGTCTGATTGCCATGCGAAAGGCGTAGACTTGGACGGTCAGGGAGGCTCAAGCCCAATCTTTCGAATGTTGGATCTTGAATAAAGTAGGACATATGACAGAACAATATTTCGATCTCTTACGCGGATAGTAGTCAAATATCAGGGCTTTCCAACGCTACGTCTGCCAATCATCTTGACTCAGCCCATCTCTAGAAGACATTGCGACGGCGTCTTCCATGTTTCTTGTGGTATTCAATGGCTTAACAACGTCAGCCTCCGAATGTCCTGGCGGGCAAGAATTTCCAATCCTATGGTAGAGTAACTCCAGCGTGAGATCTCACATGAGAATGAATCGTTCTGATCCTCATCAAATGGAGTATTAGAAGGAACTTGGCCGATTGCACCCAGGATGGATCTCGCAATGGAAGCTTGTTCTAACACAGGGGTAATACCTCCAGTCATGAAACATTTGTGAAAGCTTGCTGCGGCGGGTGAGACCTGCGGAATTTCAGAAATCGGGGGCGGTGGTAATGATTGGTCCAAATCTACTTCCTTAATCTTCTGTGAAGATATGTTTGTTTGAAAGCTGGCAACTCCGGTCGATGGGCCGGCACTTGCCCAGCTTTCACTTTCCCTTGACATATTGGTGGATACGAGGATTGCGAACCTGTCCTTCGACCTGGGGTTCTCGGATCCATCCAAGCTGCGATGAGTCATCAGTTCGTGCGCGATACGTAGAGAAGGCTGAGACGACTCGGAGATTTCGTGTCCGGAGCCTGTGGGTGTTTTGACGCGTTCAGCAATTCTGCTTTCCCGCTGTCAGGGTGCTCTCGTTACATTCCAACTGAACTGTTCATAGCGATTTCCTGGATGGCGAAGGTATCTGGACTGTCCAATGCTTTGGTAGCTCCGTGGCCTCCGCGCTCTTTCCTCCGCGGCGAGACGGTACGTACCAACCAAATTCAATAAGTCTGTAGCTAATCTAAATGGACTCAGGGTGTGTCCATTCTCTTCTGGCCACAGGAGTCCGCACAGACTGCCTGTACTGCCTCATTAATGAGGACGAGAGCGACTTTTTCATCGGGACTAATTCCGTAACAACCTCCACTCCGTGTCATTAAAGAAAGTACCGACGGAGTGATTTCTCTATTAGAACGTCGCTAAGTATCTATGCCATCACCGTCTCCTTCACTGCAAGCGATGATGCAGCACAACTGGTCGTGCTTTCAATACTTTCACGGCTTCTTTTGATCCAGGGGAAGTTTCAACGTATGGTGCCGGTGGCGTTCATACGCCCTTCAACTTCTCCGATATGCCATGAGGGCCGTACAATGACGCCTCGGACGACGCACCGTATTGGTCCTATATTGTAGCGCCTGACGGCCTTTTCAAACAAATGGGAGGTGGTTACGAGCGCTGTCAACTCATCTCGTGGCCGGATCCTCGAATGACTCTCATTCCCGGTGCGCCCGACGGACCCTTTCGGAGGCCCAAAACAAAGTCTCACCGTCAAAGGAGAGCGCCAGCACCAGCCCTTTAACTGCCCCAGGCTCCTGAACGAACCTCGGGGCCGACTTAGAAGTGCAGAATTACTCTACAGATCTGCCAAAACCGGCCCACATTGTCTTCGCTATCTATAAGGGTGGAGGGATATTACCAGGATACTTGTTTAGAAGAGACGAGAGAAGGCTACAGGAACCGGGTGTCGTTACAGTGTACATGGTTCCTATGGGTCTGTTTATATACTAATAAGTCACTGTAACGCTTCGGTGGACCAAAATCGTGCATCAGGCTGGCCCATCGAAGATACAGGAGGGAGAAGACTGTCGAGGAGGGGGTGGAAAGGGTTTGTGGTGACCTTATCTATGGTGTTTGTGATAGTGCTGGAAGCGTCAGCGGCTCAAGACGTAGGAGCAGAAATAGTGAGGATGGACCAGCCGAGTGCAGAAATCTGTTCTACTTTACTGCCAAGACCTTCAGCCCTATCGATCGTCAGCAACTTCCGCCATTCTCAAAGTCCCCTACTCATGGTCATCAAGCACGAGGCAAAACCTCAATCTCGGTAGAACTCTTCGACATGCCTCTCCGCCTCTTCCCAAATCTCTCTGTCCCCATCTACTAGCTCCCACCGCAATGCCACCCATCCGCCGCTACCTCCGCATAACAGAGTACTCCGTCCTCGAATGCCGCATCTACCTCAACAATCCCTCCGACGCCCACCGCTGGCTCCTCAACCTCCGCGCGCCCATCCTCCCACGCGTCATCGAAGCAGTCCGCCCGCTCGTTCTCCCAAAGCTGCGTGAAGAGAATGCGCGAGCGAAGTCGGGCAAAGGCGGGAAGAAGAAGGGATGGAAGGATATCGTTGTCGAGGATGAGTTTGAGGTTTCTGTCTTTTTGACGGAGACGAGTACGCGGCATTCGATTTTGAGGAGGGAGAAGGTGGCGGAGGGTGGGAAGGGGAGGTTGGGGAGTAGGGATGGGAGGGTGACTGGGACGAGGGATGTGCCGGTTGAAGTCGGGGAGGGGGGCCCTGGCTTGTTGAGGGAAGAAAGTGGTGAGATGCCGGAAGTGCGGCTAGCGGATTTACCTGCTGCCGGGGAAGAGGTCACGGATGGGGTGGTTATGCTGCCGAAGGAAGAAGGTAGGGAAGAGCTATTCGTGTCTGATGGATCAGATGCTGTAGAGTCTCAGCGAGAGACGAGATCTACGGGAAAGCGGAAGGCTGCTGCGGCTGATGATGCTGATGGGGATGATGATAAGAAGAAGCTGGGAATAAATACTACGTATGATGGCTTCAGTATCTACGGACGAATTCTATGCTTAGTGGTGAAGAGGAGAGGGTCGGCGAAAGGCAAGGAAGTGGCTGGAGGTACAGGACAGGCTATGATGGAAGACTGGATTGCTTCTACACAGATGGCAGAGGGGCAAATGGTTGATGAATAGCTGAGAGGCCTATGGGAGCTCAGGAAGCTTTTCGAGCGTGGGGTATCCGCTCTCAAGGCTGTTCGATGGTGATTATGGCCTGCTGTAGACCTGAAGCGTTCGGTCGCCCTAGTACCAGCTTCAAGATTACGAGATGACCAGGTAAGTCGCCTCAGGTGCGTTCATGGTCTGATAATGACTCGTTGAGTATGTAGTACTGGAGAGCTTCATTGCCGGAGATCTGAAGATCACTCCACCCAGGTGGTATCAGATCCAGATTTTTGCTCAAATCGCACGTATCTGAGCATGCCCTCTCCTTGGAGATGTCTTCAGCTTCTCCTGAAAATGATTAGCTGAGCTGTAATGGTTCTAATCAATTTCATTGCACGATTGATACTCTCAAAATCAAGTCTGAGAAAGCGAGTCTAGCACAACACGCACAATATAGAAGCTTCTGTGACCTGGCTCATTTCCTGACCGGAAAAGCTAAGTCCATTGACGAGAGTCGCAAATGTTGGCAGCTCTTTGTATTTGGCATAAAATCAGATTCCTGCTCTAGCTCTAGAAAGCAGTGATAATTCTCAGCTCGTCAAGCATATGAAAGACATCCTTTCGTGCTCCAACTCTGGAAAAGGGACACTCTTCAGCTCTTCGTAACTAAAAAGTGCCCGTTTTGTGCTCCGACTTCGAAGGAAGCCAAGCATTCGCTGGTGTTTAACCCCAAATCCGCGCACAATCCGTAGGATTTGAAGGCTCGAATCTCACGCTATAGAACGATCAGCGCATATGGCGATAGATCATCAAACATTATCTCCGGGATAATTCGAAATCCGATATATCGATTATTTCAAAATTATAGCGGCGTCTGTTGCAACCGGGCGAGCATCTCCATGCATGGAAACAGGACCTTTAAAACCAATATTAGCTCAATGAACTCGTTAGCTTAGGTAGTGTATGACAAATATCGTCTCTCCTAGAAGGTCTGGTGGATTGGTGGTGTACGTCCATTGGTGCTCTGCAATTTGGGACTCTGATATTTACGTTGATAAACGCAAAATTCGTATTTAGCGTATAGATAGACCCCCGCTACAGCATTTTACCGTATAGCGCACCGTTTCGTAGAAGCTGACATGAAGGCAAGGACATTGAGGGTGTAGAAGGAGGAGGTCCTACGAAGAATTCTGGCTAAGAGCAAGTTTCATGGCGTCCCGATTTGCTCATTTCCACAGCGCGCTTTCGCCTGCCTCGAATCTATTCTGGTTTCAGGTTCAGCTTCCCGTGCAACACGGCCAAATTTCCCACCATACAAGCCACACGCCATGACCTAGCGGAGGATCTGGAAGCCGAGAGACCTCGGCTAATTGACTGCAAGTCTGGGGCGGCGGGCCCGTAAACCCAAGCCACGGTTCTGGACAAAGGAACTATTTCATGCAGCTTGGAAGGCGAATGTGGCGCACGTTCAGCTTTGTTGTTGATGCAAAGACGGAGCGAAACGAGCTGCTGGATGGCGGACGTGGGAGCCTGGACGATGCACAGTATGTTTGAGCGAGCGGGCTCTTACTGAGGTGTGCGTGTCTGCGACGATGCAGGAGTTTGGCGGGTTCCTGCTTCAATGCTTCACTTCACTTCTTCGGGTGTACGAGATAGCAGGGTCAGTGCAGGGAGGTCGTAGATTTGTCCGAATACCTAAGCTCGCGATGAACTTCCTTGGGAAGGCCGTCTGGTTGCTCTGGTCAGTGCTCATCAAGGTCAATACCATCGCACCCTCCATAATTTCGGTTCCGACAGGCTAGTCATGTAATATTGAGACTTGTTATGCAGGAGACCAGATTCGTCGTACCTGCATTTGGTGAGGTGTGGCTGCTAATTATGCTAAATTTCTAGCTGCAGCTTTCCACGTGGTTTGGCGCAAGCGTCCCTGCAATGCAGATCAAACAAGATGTGCAACCAATTTGAGTTGGCCCTGATCGTGTTTGATCTACCAGCTCTTTGACCCATGTTGCTTTTCAAAGATGAGAGATTGCGACGAGGTGTTGGCTCATCGCATTGTTGACAGGAGGATTGCGAGGATGACGACTATGACAGCAATAGAACTCGTGTAAGCTCGTATCCAATCAGTGTCCCTACCGCTTCCCGAGCGGCCAGGGATAGGGAGCTGTGCCTCATCTGTAATCGCATCACGAGGCCAATCTTTCCTGTTTCTAAACTATGATAGCCTCCCATAGAATGTCTCCAGCAATCCACTCGCATCACTCATCCTTCGTGGATCTCGGGCCCAAGAAAGGGGCCGAGTTTCATCCTGTTGCCTGCGTTAAGACAGAACACGAAGGATTTGATGCCGATAGGCATGTCGTGACAAATTTTTCGTATAGGATGACTTACATTGGAGATTACTTTACATGTTGGTCATCAGAAAGGATGACGCCAAGATGGGTGCTTCGTGTTCAATTTGCTTCATCATCACGGCCCCAGATGGTCGGCAGAAGTGACCTGAAGTCAGATGAAATGACGGATGACGAATGGCGAGGCCCCCAAGAAGCCATTATTGAAGGTTATAGTTCATGCGTCAGCAAAGTTTTGCTAATGCAGGCTAGTCTCTAAATACGAAGTAACGCGTTGCGACTGGTCGCGAAGTCAGGAAATGCCTCCGACTTCCATCGAAATCGCTCTCAAAAATCAAAGATATCGATGATGTAGTATCAAGTGACCGCCCATCACACATCGCTGTCCAATCTCCGGCAAAAGAGTAAAGTACTTTAGATTGGCAAAAGTCGCAGGGGCCCCCAAGAATTCATAGCGGTCAAAAATCAGGTGACACGGAGTAATAATAACACTTTCATGCCACCACACCATCAGCCCTGGCATGGAAACGGCAAATTAGACGAATTCCCAGCAGCCCGCGCGTCAATTTTTTTTCTTGAAGCTTGCTAGCTCCTTTCTGGAAGGATTGCCCCATTACTTTACCTTTCCACAAAGAGCTTGCAAGCTTGCATGCTTGCATGTTTTGCCGGGCACCAGGCTACCCCTGTCGTTTGCGCCCTGAATATCTTCTATTCACACCGCCAACCACACCAAAGCCAAGTCAATCAAACTTAGCTTCTTGCAAATTACGACTGGACACGGCTGTAGACGGCAAGATGGCCGTACATTCTAGTATGATGACAGGCAACAGTCGAAACCATAAATACCCACCTCTTCCCCCTTAACTCTGCTTTAACAATCCACGCAACCATACAAAAGCATACGCTCACAGAATACTCATACACCCATACCAGCAACCAATACCGCTTAGCACCCAGCAGATATCGACCCACATACACATCGACTCCCAGTCCTCCAGCCCACATAATACGACTTCCAGTCCTACCCGCCAGCCTCTCAATCACGATGCCTGCCTATCACAACGGTCCCTCGCAATCCCAATACCCTCCCTGCCCAGGGCCACCACCAAACCGCCCTCTTCCCAAGATCCCCTCTAAATAGGCCACCCACCGCCCCCTTGGCTATGCTACGACACTGTGATACACTCTATAGAACGCTATATCTTCGGTTTACGGTGCGCATCTCTGCGCGATGACACCCAACTCGGCATGACCAGCCAGCTTCACCGGCTCAGCATACCAACCATTTTCCTGGGAATATTTGGTACACTTTTTCGGAGGATCTTTCAGACCCGAGTCAGATGCTGGGCACTGGCAGCGGCACACACATCACCGAATCACCATCGAACACCTCAGTGGCCTGGAGTTGACTTTCCCCAACCCGACTCCTACAAATCCTATGCACCACCGTTTCGGCCGAGTGTCAGAACTCAAACCACAAGCACGGACCCTGAGCTGGAATCCTTCGAATGAGGATCGAGAGCACACCACCATTTTCTTCCACATCAGCCTCAACTACGTGGGCTATATTTCCGGTCGCCGAGAACAAGCATGACCAGCCGCGCAAGAAACACCGCACATTCAATACTACATCATCCTGCAGGGCAATGGGGGTTTTTCGGCGTCTCTCATGTTCTGTCTTGTTTGTTTGACAGATACCCATGTACAATATAAATCTAGGAAGTTGGCTCTTCCGGGTTGAAGCCTGGTCTCACATCCATGGCTGAAGGCAAGTCATGGTCTGAATTTCGAAATTGTTGGTCAGCAATTGATCAGTCGAGGAACAAATTTTTCATGAACACAGATTTATCCTTCGCAATGACTACACATCTGTGACCCGGACTAACGGGTAGTATGCTCACGCGAGCTGACCGCCAAACACATGCGAGTCTCGTAACCTCGATGACAACGATTCTTTCTCGCACACATTGGTTCGCAAACCTTGCATACTCCAGTCGGCCGCCGTCCCCCAGCAGTCCAACGCCCACCAAAACCCCACTCCCCATCCCTTCCAGTCATAGCTCGTGCGATCGACCAAAGGATCGTCGTCCCAAACCCCAAATGCAACTCCCCGAAACCCCCTATCCCGTCCCTACATCATGATCGACATCCCGAATGCCTGTCTGCCACGTGTACGCGGCTTAAACATCTACCTGCAGCCCTAAGAAGCTAGTATTTGGGGCTGACACCAGCGCCAAACAGTTTGGAAATCGAGATCTGCGAGACGGTGTCGCAGCGGGAGGAAAGGTGGGGCAGAGTGGGTAGGGTGGTTTCAGCGGTCCGAGATTGGGGATGAGAGATTTGCTGACAGCATTCATGGATAGTGCAATAGGTGCTTAGTGAGAAATTGTTGGATGTGACCTTGCGAGGGCCTGAACATGATAACGTCAGGTCTGTTGTACGGAGTAGTTCTCATCCGCTTCCTTTCGGCTTCGGATGCTGACAGAGCTCGAACGTTGGTCGGATGAGGAGCAGGTCACCTCCCGTTGGAAAGCTGGTCTCTTATATAGGTACACCAGTAAATTACCCCTATGCGTGGATGTTTCACAGTACATGTGTGTTTTCTGACTTTGTTCGAGCTCCAATTGGACTCGTCTACTCCCGAGAGAGGCGTTTCTGTGACAGCGTGGTAGCAACGGTCATATTCGATGCCAATTTGACTATCAAACGATCTTAGGAATTACTCCACCAAGTCCTACTGAGGCATTGAGCTGTCGGCAGCCCTCGCATCCAGCCAACCGACCGCTGTGCCAAAGCACGTCTACGCTGCCTTCACCACCTTCATCCGCCTATATTCGACAACAACCAATGTTTTCGGTCTTATCGAAGCACCTACTTAGCATATTCAAGCAGTAGCAGCCTACATATCTTGGCTATCCTAGCGTGTCTAGCTCGCCTGGCCAACTTGTCTCAGATAGAAGGTTATCCAGAGGATGTAGCTCATAAGTGTTGTATCCGTTACGTACATGGGTTTATTCACCGAGCTAGAATTATACATTGCAGCATCTCACACGGTGACAGTGCGGCATCAATTTTCTCCTCAAATTGATGCAGACTAGCGGATAGATGGAGCAAACCTGGCCACAGCTCCATCACCACGGCAGCTATCAAGTAGATTCAATTACTAAAACTACTCAGATAAGACTTTTATATATATCTTGACCCAAGTTCCAGCCCTGGACCTCCTCAAAATTAATTCGTAAGATCGACTAGCCCGCTAGCGGTAGGCAAAATGGAGTACTCCAGTCCAGTGAGATGTTCCGGGTCAATTTTGGCATTAGCCCATGCAATCATAGTCCCAAGGCTCAGGTCCAGTTGGCAGTCTGTACCTCCATCGGCCTAGCGCGTACACTTTCACGTATCGAGAAACTCCTCAAAGGACTGGGCCCAGAGGGTTATCCGATCTCTGATCTTGGAGGACGATAGATGTATACGTAAAGCATGATGCACTAGAAGATTCTACCTTATTGGCACAGGTAAAGGGGATCAGGCGCTTCGAGAGACGAATTTAAAAAGGCACAAGAGCAAGTCTTAGCGACAAACTGCTGCAACAATTCACGGCCGGTTGGTTAAAAGGATTGAAATAGTTGTATACGACACAGAATGAGTAGCGTTTAGGCCTCCCCTTCTTGCTCATGGAAGTCATGAACAGGTGGCCCCTGAGTATAGGCAAACAAGAGCAGCATTAATGTTTAGACACTTGCCACAGCAATCGCAAATGTCTGGACCGATTTCTATCGATATGCATTCTGCAAGCCTTGCTCGTCACCTTCGTCGACACCAAACCTTAAGAGCCATCTATTCGACAGGCGTCACTCCATAATGCTCTACCACCTGCCAGTAGTTGCTAACCCAGAGTGAAGGGAAGCCGTTCACTCGCATAGAGTCTCAGCAAGCAAGCAGATATCGAAGTGTTAACCGAAATGGTCCACCGATTCCCAACCCCTAGGCGAGACAAGAAGACAAAAATAGTCCTTCGCCACCGGGTCCATGATCCCAAGCGTCGGTTTTGTCTCATCCATCCTTGGAAAAGCTTGGCCAGGGATTTCCAGGGCGAAGTCATACCGATGCACAGCCAGTGCTACAAACGCCAGTACCTCTCGCTTGGCAATAAAACGACCAGAACAGTACGTCGAGCCTCCACCAAAAGGCTTGAAGCTTGGACTACGACTTAGGTCTTTCTTCTCCAGGAAACGTTTGTGGTTGAAGGTTTGGGTATTGGGGCCGAACACCTGCTCTTCTAGGTGGAGTTGGCAGTAGGGCATCATGATCTTTCCGTCTGTACTGAGAGTCTTGTTACCAATAACGACTGGGGCCTCGATGTTGCGTGCGGATGAGTTGACACTCGTGACACGAAGAGTCTCGTTGAATGCGGCTTCGAGGGTAGGTGAATTATTAAGAAGGCGCTCCAAGTCGATCTTGGTATCTATCATGCTGGGGCCAACTTCTTTCCGTATAGTCTGTAAGAGACCAGGGTCGTATAGTAGGTGGCATAGAAGCCAAAAGCAGACTTTGAAGGGATTCGCGTTCGCGCTAGGACCGACCGTTAGTCGTAGCAGAATTGAGTAAATTACCCCTACACCTTTTTGCAAAGAGGCTCCAAGCACTCACCCCCCAAAAAACATCTGAGCCGCAATGCCAATATCCTCATCGGTCATTCCAGCTTGCCTCCGCTTTTCCTCGACCCCACGCAGATAATGACATGTCGGTGGCCGCTTTCCCGTCGGCAATTGGAAATAGCTAATGTAGGCGGCTCTACTTTGGTCTTTGGCTTCATACATGCGCTTGGCGAAAAACGGTGGTAATTGAAACGTGAGCTTCCAGCTTTCTGAGTCGAATGTGTAGAAGTGCTCCCACAAGCGGGGCTCGAGATCCAGAAGAGCGTTTCCAAAGAAAGCTTGTATGGTCGCATTACCCAACACTTCTGCAAACCACTCGTTCAAGGATACCACCTTTTTGGTTCCTGTATTTGACGACAGATCCGGGATTCTGTCCCATCGAAGTCGTTGCTCAATTTCTCTCAGATATACCTCAGTAATGTCTTCTAAGTGGCTACCCGGATGTAATTGCTCTCTGTGGATATCCTGACCTAAATGGACCTGTATTGGTTTTTCTTGGACCTCTGACAATTGTGATTGCCACATTTTCTTGATGCCGTCCTTGGACATACCGAATGTCGTGTAAAGGTCCCGGATATAACCATCAAATGTCAAGATGGTGGAATGTTTATAGACCGTTGAATGGTCTTTCGGTGACATTATGATGTAGAATTTCTGGCCAGCAACGGTGAGAGTGAACGGTTCGCGGGTGTTCCCGAAGTGTTGACTAGATGAATGTGAGCAGGCCGGACCATTCGAAGTGTAGGTAGATAAGCCTCTGAAAATGAGGGTGGGACAAACCGTGCAGAGCGCAGAGTGGCTTCAGAATCTTTGAAGAAGGGTATCGCGTATCCTGTGAAAGGGTGAGCTATCAGGCTCTAGTCGATGCAATGAAATAAAGTGATCCTTTGAGATTTGCTGGAGGCATTTACCTAGGACTAGATAATATAGCTAGGACTAAGTGAGGAACAAGACGTCAATCGGATGCTGCATACATGGTATCCAGTATGGAAGTTCTTTTGGTTCATTGGGCTTCAACATTGGCATGAGGGTGAACCTCCATAGCCGCCAGAGTAACAAGGATCCGGCGAACAGGATTGCGAGCTGGAGAGTGTAAAGCAGAGTCTCGTTGAGTGTAGACAGGCCGGAAATGACGGGAGCGAGCATTGTGGACGAGGCTCACAGTTGTGCCTTACGAAGCTATCCGGTTGTTGATAGTAAAAGCACCAACAGCTTCACCCTGTAGTAAACCCAGGCGGAGGGAGAAAGCTAGAAACAAGAAGGATCGGCGAAGGCCATCACATTCTCTGCGTAGAGCTCAATGGGGCGACTGCACTCGCGTAATGCAGGCTGCCGATCACTGTACAGATCGTAAGCGCTAAGTTTTGAAGCCAACAGCCAACCGAAGGGTCGGGAAGGGACGAGTTTAGCAGATTGAATAGGGAAAGGAATGTGACACATTTTCCTTTCCCTACATAAAGTAGAATCCAACAAGGGCGCTAGGGCTACCCACGGAGCCTGCCCAGGAGACCCTCCTACGAGTGATTTTGATATTCCAAGTAACAGTAGTCCCGGCTCCGATTCCGGGTGCGTCCAAATTTTTGATGTTTTTGGTTATTGTCGAGGTGATAAGTAATAAATATTTTAGACAATTCTATTTTATTTCTATTCGGCTTCTTTACTCATTCCTTATAGTTAATAAATAAAAGTATTTAAGCGATATAAAAATTATATTAAAATAAATTATTTTTATATTTATATTTTATCGTTTTAAATTATTATTAGAATATATATTTTCTTTAAAATTCTAATAAGAGTAATTATTTTTAATCTAGTATAAGGTTTTTATAATTTAAATTCGTAAATAATTTAGAGATTAAATATTTTTAAATAAAAATAATAGTAAAATCTAAACGAAAACCTACGAGATATATAGATATATATATAAAAACGATTATTTTAAATAGATTTCGAGAATCGTAAAAATATATAAATAATTCTTTAATTTTAAAAATTTCTATAATCTAGAAATAAAATTATACTCTTTAAGAAAAATACTATTTTAACTCTAAAAACAATTTCGTTTAAAGAATTTTATTTATTAAATTCGTGGATATTCGGGTTATAATATAGTAAATAATAAATTAAAATAAAATATAATCGAAAATCGAAAAAGATTTTAGAGTTTAATAAATTTTATTTTAATAAATTTATAATAATTCATTTTAATATTATAATTCTATATATTAAATTATAATAATTTCTAAATATAACTTATTACTATTTTTATAAATATATAAATATATAATTTATTACTATCTCTATATATAGTTTATATATACACTTATATATAATTAATTACGTAGTTATTTAAAATAAATAATAGGATAGATTTTAGAGTTACTCTAGAGTTATTTCTAAAATATATTTATTCTAGCGCCTAGAGACTTTCTTGAGACTCGATTAGAGACTCGTTTAAAAACTCTATCTTATTAATTATTTTAGTAATCGCGTGATAAATTATATATAGAGATAGTAATAAATTATATATATAAACTTTTATATAGAATTATAATATCAAAATTAATAGTTATAGAGTTATCGACTTAGTAGGCCGGCCAAAATCCTAAAATCTTTTTCAATTTTCAATTATATCCTACCCTGGCTTATTATCCGCCGTATAGCTAGTACTAAAACTTTATAGTTGAAAGTTTAAGTGTATCTCCGATCGTTGCTTAATCACTACTTTATCTCACCCTTATTGCTGTCCGTGCCGTGACGGGTATATATTGTGACACCACTTTCTCTAATTTGTTCGCTCACTTCGTGAGCTACCTTCTTTATTTATCATGAGTATCACATATAGTCAGTGATGTTATGAAATTTCTATGCACTGTGGGGTATTTTTATACCCCACCACCGCCTGTTCTTAGAAACCTTCGTGCTACAACGCAATATCATACCTACACCGTACTTTCCCTACCCTTGCCTATCCTGATCGTGATACCTCGCCTTGATTGCGTGAGTATCACCATTAAAGAAGTCACAATGCCGAGGATAAGCCGACGAAGTCCTCCTCAAGCCGCCGCGTCTTAATTAGCTCGTTCTATCAAGATCGCAGCCGAGCAAAGTGAGAATCGCGACATTATAGGCACCTCCAGAAAATTAACGGTAGAACAACGCTTGCCTGAGGTGCGAAAAGCTCAGAAGGTCACACTTAAAGCCACTACCAAACTGGAGGCTGCGTACGTGCAGATTCATGGACCGACACCACAAGAGCCGTGCCAAGAGTGCCAGCGGGGGAGTGGCCCCTTCAAAGAATGTGTTTTCGCAAACACAGGTGATGAGAAGGAAATATTGGGGGGCGCTTGCGCGAATTGCTACTATGAAGAGGGTTATTGCGGAAAGTCCTGGGGGCGCACACCATGGGGGCGTAACGTACAGTTCGGATACAGCCGTAGATACCGAGGTCCTTAGATTTATAGGGGGATTATATATAAATCTAAATACTACCGTATTAACTATATTACCGTCACCGCTTTGAATATTAACGTACATCGGCAAAGCGGGAGCCCGCACGAGAAGAGTCGAGGTATTAAATCCGCATTTTCCTAGCTTTTGGCGGAAAAATAACGAAAAGAGAACGTTCAAAAAAATAAAAAAAAAAAAAAAAAAATTTTTAATAAAAACCCTAAAAATAGTAACTTCGGATTTAAGATTTTAAATCCGTGATTTTCTACTAGCGCCGGGTAGCTCGCTAAGGCTATATAGAGCGCTATAATTACACTAGTCTAATTTCGATTTTAAATTATATTAATTTATAAAAATTATATACGCGCGTAATACCCCCTAAGCTAGCGCGGTATTATAGACTATATAATTTACTTATAGTTATATATATTTAATTATTTACTAGTATTATTTAAACTAGCTTATTTTAATTTATTTAAAATTATTTAAAATAAGTCGAGGTATTAAATACGTATTTAGATACTTTAGACGAAAGTAGGTATTAAATCGATCTCTAGGGCTAGTATATAAATTGAATAAATCTCTACGCCTTTTCCGCCTTTTTCGGTAAAATACTAACTCACCGCTTTAGCGATATAGTATATCGTTATTATATATATAGTTATCGTTTATCTACTCTATTTATATCTTCTATATATCGCTATTACTTTTCTACCCTAGTATTCCGTTTTATACTATTAATTAAATTAATTTAAAAACGCCCCGTTAATAATCCGTTACTCCTACGACTCTCGCTCGTTTATATTTATAACGGTAATAAAATTATTTTTAGATTACTTCTTTATAGAGGTAAAAGACTTAGTTTTACTCTCCGTTTTTAATATAAAACTCTTTATTTTTATCTAGCGAGGTTATAATTCGCTTTAAATTTATTTCTATATTTTAATAAATTTAAATTATTACTACCCGAGTATTAATAAAGTAAATAAAATAAGAGGGTTTTCTTAACTATTAAAAACGGGTTTATATAATTATATTAGAGTCTTTTTATTACGGAGGCGGCGTAATTTTATTTAAAAAAACGGAGGTTATTATTAAATAAATTAGAGTAGAATTTCGAGCGGATTATTAATAATAATAATATTATTTTATTACTCTCACTTTTATTCCTATTTTACCGCCTCCTCTTTATACTCCCGTTTTATCGTTATTTACTTACGGTTCTTGATTTCTCTTTCGGAGGCTTCGAAAGTAGTTAGTTTATAAACGATAATTTTATTATACTTCTTCTTCTTTTATAAAACTTACTACTATATTTTCTTAATAAGCGGCGGTATTAATAGTTTAGTAATAATTCTATATATCTACTCCTAGTATATTTTATAAGTTCTAGTTATATTAATAAAGAAATCTTCGAGTTAAATAACTAGTTTATTAGTTAACTACCGAGGAAAGTTTTAATATAATTATTAAAGAGTCGTTATTATAATAAGGAATTTATTTTTATTAAAATTATAAAATCTAGCCGTATCTTTATCGTTAAGAGAGAGTATTTTATTATAATATTATAGTTTTTATTCTCTAAGAATTAGGGTATCTATTAACTATTAACGAGAGTAGAAAAAAAAAATAGAATTAAAAATTCTTTAATATATACCCGTGAAAAGTAATAATAATATAATAACGCGTTCTATAAATATATCTCGTAGTTATATATTAATTCTAGATTATTAGGTAAATCCTTAGCCTTAATAATAATAACTTTATTAATAATTTATTTAGAATTCGCCCTTTTAATAACGTAGATAAATATTTTATTAATAACGATATTAAATACCTTATAATTAACTACTTTTAAAATATCGACGCGAGACCGATCCTCTTTTAAATATAATTTACGATAGAGTAATCGTAATTTTATTATTATAATTTTAACGGTATTTTTAATTAAAACCTAAAGATTTATAATAGTATAAAGAATAAAATAAATACCCTCGTTCCTTTAGGTAGAACTTACCCTAAGATTATAATAATTTTATATATAATATTATAAGACTAGTAGTTCTTTATAGTACTAGTAATTCTTGAAATATATTTATTTAATTAATTATAATAGAGATATTAATACCTCCCGGTTCTAGTTAAACGAGGTAATACTACTTTTTATCTAGTTTTAAAAAGTATTATAAATCTCGTCTCTTTTTTTCTTTATATAGTTTTATTTACTATTATTTACCCTAGCCTAAATATTTTATATTATATATTAATTATATAACTAGAGTTAGTAATTAAATAGTTTTAATAAAAATATAGTAATAAAGTCTTTTTCTTAATTTATAATAATAATATAAAGAGGTAAATAGTCGCCTTAAAACTTATCGTCTAAAATATTAAAGAAGTAGTTATATATTTCTTTAAATTCCTACGTAGTAAACGAAAATACCGCGGGAAAAGTTATATTTATATTAATAATTCTAACTATTATAAATAATAGTAACTTGATAGTATTAATATTAATATTATAATATAGTATTATTTACTTTAGCCTAGCTTAATTTATTTTAGATTTAATTTAAATTTAAATTAATTCCTTATTTCTATCCTAATATAGTCGGGATAGAAAATAAATAAATACTCTATATACTAGTTTTTATTTAGATAATAGTTAGCTCTATTTTAATTTTTATTCTTTATCTTTTATTTTAACTTACTTTTATACTATTATTAAATTATAGTTTAATAAACCTAATTTATAATTTAATAAATATCTAGATATTAATCCCGTTTTTTAATATTATAAAAAATTAATTATCTAGTTAGTATTTCTTAATATTAAAATAATTATTATAAAGAATTAACCCCTTGACTCCGAAGACCGCGTACGATAATTCCTCGCTAAAATTTAAAATAACTTTATTAGTTTCCTAAATACTTTCGACTATTTATATATTTAAATCGAGAGTAATTCCTCGTTCGATATTCTATCCTTATTTATATTTCTTTCTCTTTTTATATTAAATATATAATCTCTAGTTTATACTATTATTTAGGTAATAGCCTAGGTTATATTTATTATAATTTAAACTATATTTTAACCCCCGCTCTAGATATTCGATAAAAATACTTTTAATAATAATATTATTATAGGCCTACGCTCGTCTTCTCTTTTAAATATTTAATAATTAATTTTTTTACGATCTCGAATATCTCTTAGATTCGAAAAGCTCCTAGATATTTTAAAATATAAAGAAGACTAGGATAAATTAGATATTTAAGAGTAAATAGTAATATAACGGATATATATAAATTACAACCATTACTTTATCGATAATAATAAGATTATTTATATAGAGTTTAAATTAACTATCGATAAAAAGATCTTTAATTTAATAAATTATTATTAAAAAGAGGGTCTTTATACCTTAACTAGTTTTATTAATTAATGAAAGAAGTTACAAGAGATATATAATAACCCGTTTAAATAAAAGGATACTCGGAACTATATCTAGGAATTTAAATAAAACTTTATACTTTTAAATAAATACTTTAACCTCCTTTTTTAAAAAAAGAAATATTCTCGAATAAAGGACGAATCCTTAATTAATATTATAAAATATAATATTAATTATATTACTTAATAGGCCTCTATCTCCTAAAGGAAAATTAATAATTAATAATTATATATCTTTAATAAATATATCTATATATACTCAGAAATTGATTAAGAATTTTAATAGATTAAATATTATTTATCTCGTTAAAGTACCGCTTTTACTAGAGTAAATAGAATAAACTTTAAAGAGATTATTATACTTTTATTAATTTCTATCCCTATAACTCGTTTTAATATAACGAGTACTTTTATTTATATTATAATACTAGTTTTTACTTTTTTATTTAGAGAGTTAATAAACCTCGATTTAGCCTAAATTATTATTAAAAGTAAATTAACGAGAACCCTAATTATTAAAATTATTTATAAGAAATAGAGGTTTTACTTTTATTATAAATTACCTAGATATAATATAAAGATTTATTTAATTAAGTTAACTAGCCTCTAATCTAGTACTATAATTATAGTCGACGACGACGAGAGTATTATAAGAGGAGTTATTTTAATCGCGGAAAAAGAATAATCCCGGTATAAAATCGTATATTAGAATTATAGGTATTTAAAACTCTATATATATCTTCTTACCTATCGGTTATATCGTTTAATTTATTAATAAACTTTCGCCCTAGTTTATTATATAACTTTTTAAGTCCGACTTTATATTTTATAATAAATATATAGTTTTTTCTTATTAATTATAGAATAACTAGTCCCGAATTTGAATTAAAGTCTTAATTAATATTAATATATTAGGCTATCTTTTTATTAATTATAATTTTATATATATTTAATATCTAGCTCTTTATTTTCTTTATTATTTTTATATTATCCGACTTTTTAATAACGTACCTACCGTTATAAAATATATTATTTATATCGTAGAAACGATTTTAAATATTTATAATTATTAAAAATAAATAATTTTCTTTATTATTAAATTTAATTAATACCCCGTCGTAATAGGCCTATTATATTTTTATTATTATAAAATTATTATTAATTTCTCTAATAACTTTTTAATCTTCCTTTTATATTTTTATTTAAGAAACTATACTCTTAATCCTATAAAAATCTTCGTGGAAAATAAATTCTTTTTTATACTTTAAGAAAGTTTCTAGACTTAAGAATTTTAGTTTTCAATTTTATTTAATACCCGCGTAGGGTAAACCCCGATTTAAAAAGAGTCGCTAGTATATAAAAAACTATTATTATTTATAAACGATAACGCTACTATTAAATAACTAATTCCGATTTAAGAAAAATTACTTTAACTTTAAATTTATTAATAATATATTTAATCCTAGATTTATAAAAAGTAAAACTCGATTTAAGAAAAATTAAATTTAATCCTAGATTTATTAAAAATAAACTAAATCCCTAGCTTAATTTAATATTTATATAGAATAATTTAATATTTTAAAAAAGTTACTTTAATTCTAAATTTATTAATAGTGAATCTAGATTTAAAAGAAGTTTTCTTTATTCTAGTTTTAATTATTTATTCCTATAAGAATTAACTATAATAACGAATATAATTATATTATTATTATTATTAAATAAGGAAAGACGCTTAAGATTAAATATTATAATTTAGTCTTATTTTATTTTAAATTTTAATATTAAGAATAACGAACCTAGTACCTAATTATTTTTAATGTCTACGAGATTAAGTCTCGATTATTTATTAATTTTATTAGATTTAACGAGTAAATTATATTTAATCTATTATTTATAGAAATCGATTAATTTTTAGATATTTTAGAAGAAAACTCGACTCTAAATATCTAACTTTATTAAGAATTTAAATATTATAAATTTAAACCCCGCTTTAGTTAAAATTTTAAATTAAATATTTATAATTAAACCTAAAACCGGGTTATATTTAAAATAAATAAAGAGTTTTATTTCGCCTCTATTATTATTTAAGAAAAGTTTTAAATTTATCGAGATAATAAAAATATTAATCTAACTACGATTTTATCTACGCGGTATTATAAATTCCTAGATATTTTTTTAAGAAAAGACGCTAATACTTTATATTTATATTAATTATATAATTATATTATTAAATTTCAAGAAGGGCTATAACCTCTATTATTTAATTTATATAATATAAATTATAATAAGATCCTAGAACTCCGCCGTTATCTAGATAAAATTTTAGTATAGGTTTTATTCGGGTTAATTATTTTTATATTATATTTTTTATCTTATTCGTAAAGAAATTTAACGGAGGTTTATATTTCTATATTAATTACCGAGGGCTAAATATTATTATTATAAAAAATAAATACTCTCTACCCCTAATCTCGGAAATCTTAAATTAATTAAATTATATTAAAGTATTTTCTAAATTAGATATTATATCTATTTTTAATCGCCTCCGCGTTAAGGAGAGTAATAAAGAATTTATAATATTTTATATACGATTCGGTTTATTTAAATACTCTATTTTCTTATTTAAATTATATAATAACCCTACCTCGTTCTAGTACTATATTAACGATATTTTTTATAAATTTCTCGACGAGACCTATACCGCTTATCTCGACGATATTCTAATTTATAACGATATCGAGGAAGAGTATAAAATCTATATTAAATATATCCTTTAAAAACTCCGTAAAGCGGGGCTCTAAATAAATATTATTAAATATAAATTCTATATTAAAGAAGTTATATACCTAGGATCAATTATTATTATTAAAGAGATTAAAATAAATTTAAAGAAAATTAATATTATCCTAAATTAATTATAACTAGTTAATATTAAAGACGTTTAAAATTTCCTAGGATTTATTAACTTTTATCGGCGCTTTATTTATAAATTTAGTAAATTTACTATATTATTTATAACCCTAATTAAAAAAGATATTATTTTTAAATAAAATACTCGATTTTAAATAACTTTTAATACTTTAAAAAAAGTTTTTATCTCCGATATTATTTTAATCTATTTCGACCCCGACTATAAAATTATAGTAAAAAATATATATTTAATTACGTATCTAGGGGAGTTTTACCTTAATATAATAATTAAAATATTCTTCGTCCTATAATTTACTTTTTTAAGAAGTATAACTTTATAGAGTATAATTATAAAATTTATAATAAAGAGTTTATAATAATTATTCGTATATTTAAGGAATAGCGCCTTAAACTAGAGGAATCTACTCTTTTTATCGAGGTAATATTCGATTATAAAACTCTAAAGTATTTTATCTTATCTAAAGTATTATTTTATTATTAAATAAAATAGAGCGAGTTTTTATCCCGTTTCAATTATAAGGTTATTTATTATCCTAGTAAAGAAGATAGTAAATTTAATATATTAATATAATAATTATAAAACTTTCTTAAAAAGGGGGATAAATTAAACTCTAGATATTAATATTAATATTAAATTATATTAAAAAGAAAAAATCTAGCCCTAAAAGTCTTTAAAGACTATATTTATAATATATTACTAAATATAACGACCCTAGTCTTAATCCTAGTTACTTGAATTATATTAATAAGAAATTAAAAGATTTTTATCTAGTTTTTTTAATTATATTTTATATTAATTTATACGACCCCGATAAACCTCGATATAGATATTAATCCGGAATTATAGACCCCGTCTATATTTTACGAGCCCGAGTTAAATAAAGATTAATTTATCGACTTAAATAAAGATCTATACGATACTCTAATTTATTAATTATAGGATATAATTAATTAAACCGATTAATTCGTCTTTAAAGTCCTAGAAATATTATATTCTAGAATATATTATTATAACGAAATTCATCTCGCTAAATATAAAGATAGAGATAAAGTTCTCTATTTTTAAAGAAAAAGATATATTCTAAATTCTAATAAATTATACCTTCATTTAATTTAGTTAGTTTATAATAATATCGCGGGTAATTACTTAAATTATATTAAATATTACGAATTAATTAATCGGGCCTATTAGTGGCCTAATATCTATACTATTATTTAACGATTTATTAAGAATTATTATATATACCGAAGAATTAAGCCTTCCCGTTAATATATTTAATAATAACTACGCTTATTATCGCCCCTATAACGATATTAAAAAGATATCTCGATAAATTATATAAGTCCTCTACCGCTTTATATCTTTATAGAAATTATTTATTAATATATTTTAATTTTCATAAACCGTTTAACTAAAATACGGTATTTAGTATTAATTATATCGATAAGAATAAATAAAGCCTACGACGCTTTTTACTCGAATATATAAAAACTCTTTATAAATTACTAGATATCTTTATTTCGAATAAAGAATCTTAATTTATATCGAGATTCTAGGAGGCCTTATATAAGTATTTTAAAATTAATTAATATATATCTATAGGGTATTATCCTTAGTCGGATAATTAAACCGAGTAAATTAATATTATAATAAAATACTACCTCAGTATATATATTAATTATATATAGAGTAATTAGGTGAAATAGCTCCTTAGAGCGGAGTTTTCTAATAATAATATTAATTTTTTTAATACTTTAACCTCGCCTTTCTTAATTAACTATAATTAATATTTATATATCGCCTTCGAGTCTATTGAATCTTTATTCTAAAATCTTACTACTTAAGCCCGTATCTATTTAATCGTTATTAATAAATTCGCGATATAAATAGAAGTTTTAAATAACTACCTCCGCGATAAAATATTTATTATTTAAATTATTTTTAAATTCACGGTTAACTAACGAAGTAACACGGGGTTAATATAATAATAAATAGTATAAAAGATATTAATTATTCTATAGAGGATTTGGCCTTAATATATTAGAATCCTAGAGTTACCCTAGTCTCGATAAGACTAGCGATAGAGTTTAGCCGCCGTTTTAATAGATATTTATAATAATACTCCTACTAAAGTCTACCCTATAATAGATCGCCTAATTTAAAAAAAAGAAGTCAACGCCCTTATTAATATATTTATATAGGGTATTACTAGTAATAATATAAATAGTATCTATATATAGAAGTAAATAAATAAGTAGTATATATTCTAAATTATCGACTAATTACGGGTAGGCCTATAGAGTTTTAAAGTTTAACGTAGAGTCGTAAAACTTAGTATTAAAATCGCGATAACGAGGTAAAGCGATAAGGAGGTATAGAGATAATATAAATAACTAATAATAAAAACTATAATATTAATAAAATAAGGGCGTATATATATAATATTATAAAAGTATTAATATTAAAGGACTAGGGCCTTAAATATATATTAATAAAATAAAGTCTTAATATAGATCTAGGCTAGATCTAGGCTAGATTTAAATAAAAGTCGTTTAATAGTACTTTTAAAATTAAAACTATTTTAGCGCGGAGCTAGTCCCGATTCGACTAAATAATTAAATTTTTATATTATCCGAAACTCTAAATCCATATAGGGGAGTATATAAATAATACTATATTAAAATATTCGGGTTATATAGCTCTATATATAACTAAACGAATAATTTAAAACTATTAAAGAGTAGTTTTACTAATTCTCGGTATAATACCTCTTTAATATTATTATAATACCCGTACTCTAAATAAAATTTAATAGATAGATTTAATATAGTAGTTATTTCTTAATAAAAATAAATAAAGGGCGATAATATAAAAAGGAAATATAAATATACTTCTAGAGTTATCGACCCTAGAAAAAGAATTTGACTTAGTATTTAACCTACTATTCGTATTCCTTAATAAATTCGCCCGCGAAAATATTTTTAATATTTATTTAACGGTCCTATATAAATCCCTAACTTTTTTAAAATAAGAGGTATTCGGTAGTATAACCCTTTCTCTTTTTAATAACGCGTTTATTAAGAATATACTCTAGTTCCTATTCTAACTCTAAATCGTCTCGCTCGGTTTCTACTACTTTAGAGTTAGTAGGTCGTAGACGCTTAAAAGAGTTTTCATTTAATAATAGATACTACTCTAACTATATTATTAAAAACACGTTATAAATTTTCTAATTTTCCGAGATATTAAGGCGGTATACGAGCCTACCGATATAATTAAAAACTTTAAATAACCTAGTTATTTATTAATTATATTTATAACTAATGAGTTTATTTATTAAAATATTATAATTTTTATATAGACGTAGTAAGGCCTAGTCTCCTTAACGGAAGTAATAAGAATAGTAAATATAATTATAATATTCTTTATTATATATTTAAATATAAGTAATTATATCCGAAATTTAAATATATACTAACTTCTTTAGTAAAATATTATTCTTTTAACTTCCTAGGTCTAACGCGTTATTAATAATAAAACCGAAAATTATTTTATTTAAAATATAGTTAATAAACTAGGAGAATATATTATTATATTATATAATTATAAAAAGTAGTATCTCTTCCTAGGTTTTAGAGTTTTATAAAGTAGCGATCTAAAATTATAATATAATTTTAATAGTTTAATTTATATACTCGCTTAATCTATTTATTTATTAATAATAAATAGTAGAAAATATTAAATTTACCCTAAACTTATTAAATAAAGTTTTCTATAGAGTATTTATAAATTTCTAGTCGCGGTTTAAAAGAATGATTTTCGAAATACCCTAGTTTACTAAATATAGGCGACGTAAAAGTATATATACTTATTACTCTACTTTTTATATTAATTTTCCTAGAATCGCGGTCACCTTTCGGGAAAATTTATATATAATAATTATAATATTATCGAATCCTTCCTGCGAAAGGGGTAAGATTAAGATAAAATCGATAAAAATTATATAAAAAGAAGAGGGCGGTATAAAAATAAATTATAGTACTCTATAAAACTTATATTTAAGAGTATTAAATAATTAATATTATAGGTAGTATTATAAATACTCCCCTAGTCTCTTATTTAATTTATATATATACTAGTATCTAGTTATTATTTTATAGTATTTATATCTTCCTATATATAAACTAGAATATACGACGTTAAATATAGTTTTAATATATAAAGAAGGTATATATAGGCGCTCCGGTATATATACGCGATTAATAACTAAATTAT